>Ga0105104_10000087_pt1 | contig 63667 bp, 42 predicted proteins | sample PPLLaktember2015_3_FD_87034 | JGI IMG/M metagenome (GOLD analysis project Ga0105104, IMG submission 87034) | Freshwater sediment microbial communities from Prairie Pothole Lake near Jamestown, North Dakota, USA - PPLs Lake P7 Core (6) Depth... | ecosystem: Environmental > Aquatic > Freshwater >... | reverse complement strand
TCACCCCTTCGCCGGTCATCGGCTCCGGGGACCCGTCTCGCCAATTTTCGGTCCTCGAAAATTTGGCTCAACAGGGCGTTCCAGGGGAGCACCGACACGCCCCTATAGCAAAAAAATAACCTTCCCCTTTTCTCCCTTTTCTCCCTCCACGGCGTATAACATGTTGCTTTTTTTAACATTTTAATCTAAAATAAATAAACACCAATAAAAAAAATAATATGAACGGTAATTAAACGAATTTAGAGGAGTTAAAATGACAGAGAAAAAATGTTGTTACCAGCAAGAAGATATTACTGACCTACAATACCACGAAATGGAGAAGAAACTTTTTTCATCATCAACATCGGTATCCGATCTGGAAAAAATATGTATGACTCTCGCTCATATTCCTACCCAACATGCCCAGAACTTGTTAAACAGGTTTAAAAATTCCGATCGTGCCCAAGAATTGGATTGGTTGGACGAGGCGGTGGAAGAAGGTCAATACCATTATCTTTCTCCCCAAGATGACCAGGAAGAAAGGGATTACCTGGCACTGAAAGTGATGCAAGAGATGGAGGAAGAAATCATTGATCTTCAAATTAAGCACGATGAAGCAAAGCTGGATTTCGACAAAATGGCAATTAAACAGGAAGCGGTGATCGATTTGGTTAAAAAGGGAGAATTGGATGAGAGTCATGAAATAGGATTTCACGATATTAATATCATGCTTACATCACGTATTGAGGAATTAAGCCAGGATATAATAGTGAAAGAAAAAACCTTAAAACGGATAAAAAAGTCCATTAAAACGGAAAGATATAAAAATCTTGACCCGATGGTGATGAAACAAGTCAATTTCAGTTGAAATTTTTTGAAGTGTTGCCGGTTTTCAAGGAATTTAAAAATTATTTTTCTCCCACTTGATTTTCTTTTGGAAATAGTTTATAAAAAATTCGGAGATAAAATCATCCGTGATAATGTATTGATAATTATGGATAATATACTCCATACTATTGAGATTAGTGATTATCGACAAAAGGTGAAAAAATGATATTTTATGAATACGGGGTGCTCGGATGTATATAATAGAAAAAGAAAGCTATGGTTTTCACTTGAAATTTTGGGGCCAAATCACCAGTAAAGAGATGGATCAATGGGTGTCCGAATCCAAGCAAATGCTGGAAGACAGCCCCGGTGGTTTTTGTGTTTTCATGGACTTGATCGAATGCCAGTCCATGCCCGACAACGCCAGCGATTATATCCGGCAAGTCCATGAATTGTTCATGGAAAAAGGTCTCAAGCGCTCGTCGGTGGTGGTACATGCCTATGAAATGGATATTCAACCCAAGATCAAAGACTCGTGCATAGAAACCGGTATATATTTAACATGCCGGTATATCGATGTAAAAACCACACCCGAATGGAAGAAAAAAGCCTTTGACTGGATATTATATAACATTGAACCCTTTTAAACGTGGAGAACACCATCACCCGGTTCTAAAATAAACCCTACGGAGTGGGGTTTTAAAAAATTTATTTTAAAGATGAATGAAAATCTGGTATAATAAAGAGTAGTACAAAAAAATATTGGAAATACCAAAGGAGATATCGACTATGGAACCCGATAACAAAAATCGAGACCAAGACCGAAATGAGATATTAACCCATATCGATTCGATCTTCCGGGCTTTTATCGACAAAGATAAAGAAACCATTATCAACACCCACGTCCCGGAATGGAAAGGTTTCACCGTTCGTTCACGCAAAACCATCCATTCCCGCGATGAATACATGCAAGAGATTCAATCATTACTGGAGCATCAACATTGGAAATTCTATGATATGATGGACCAGGATATCACGTTTTATGGAGATACCGCTATAGTAACGTACATTGCCCGCGTATCCGGCAAGGATCCGATGGAGAAATATTTTGAAACGAAACTGCGCGTAATGGATATTTATGTGAAAGTTTCCGGCCGCTGGAACCTGGGCGCATCCAGTGTCAGTCTTCACCCCGATGTGATAGACGGTCAATTGAATGCGGCTATATCGGCCTTAACATTATCATAACCCATTTACCCGGTTACGTTAAACTTAAGGAGTATTAACAGAAATGAGTTCAACAGGACAAGAAAACAAAACAGCGATTTACCGTAAAAGGCGAGCCGAACTGGAAATGGGCGGTGGACCTGAAAAAATCGCCAAGCAGCATAAAGCCGGGAAAATGACGGCAAGAGAACGTTTGAATGCATTTTTCGATCACGATAGTTTCGTCGAAACCAAGAGCTTCATTCACCACCGGTGTACCCAATTCGGGATGGAAAAACAAACGATCCCGGGAGACGGTGTAATAACCGGTTCCGGGATGCTGGGCGGGCGATTGGTTTTTGCCTTTTCACAGGATTTTTCCTGCATGGGTGGATCTGTCGGCGAAATGCATGCACAAAAAATCATTTCCATTATGAAAGATGCGTTCAAATGCGGCGCCCCCATAATCGGTTTTAACGACAGCGGCGGCGCCCGGATACAAGAAGGTGTTGATTCCCTCAGCGGCTACGGCGGAATTTTTTATTTTAATACCTATCTTTCCGGTGTAGTCCCTCAAATATCCATTATTGCCGGACCCTGTGCCGGTGGTGCAGTATACAGCCCGGCTATCACCGATTTTATCATTATGGTACGCAGTACCGGCCAGATGTTTATCGCCGGCCCCGATGTCATTAAAGCCGCAACCGGAGAAAAAATATCTCCCGAAGCTTTGGGCGGAGCGGATACTCATGCCTGCATAAGCGGCAATATCCATTTTGTCGCAGAAAACGACCGCGATGCCATGTTCATCGCCCATCGGCTTTTAAGCTTCCTCCCCTCCAATAATGTGCAAGACCCTCCTTCTCGACATATCGAAAACCTTGAAGTCCAGGTTGACCAGGCCTTAATGGATATTGTCCCCGAATCCCCTCGAGCACCTTACGATATGAAAAAAGTCATCCAACACATCGTGGATGACGGGGATTTCCTTGAAATCCAGAAATTTTATGCGCCCAACCTGATCATCGGTTTTGCACGGTTAGGGGGGATGTCTGTCGGGATTGTAGCCAATCAACCCATGCACCTGGCCGGGGTACTGGATATCAATTCCAGCGACAAAGGTGCACGCTTCATCCGTTTCTGCAATACCTTCAATATTCCCCTGATCACATTGGTGGATGTTCCCGGGTTCTTACCGGGGGTGGACCAGGAATATGGCGGTATTATCCGTCACGGCGCCAAGATGTTGTTTAGTTACGCCAGTTGTACCGTACCCAAATTGACGGTTATTATCCGGAAAGCTTATGGAGGTGCCTACCTCGCCATGTGCAGCCGGGATATGGGTGCAGACCGTGTTTATGCCTGGCCTACGGCTGAAATCGCCGTTATGGGAGCTGAAGGCGCTGCGGCTGTCATGTTCAAAAAAGAAATCGATGCCTCACCAAACCCTGCCGAAACCCTGAATGAAAAAATAATCCAATACCGCAACGAATTTGCCAACCCCTATATCGCCGCTGCTCGCGGCCACATCGATGAAATTATCGAACCCACCGAAACCCGCCGCTACCTCATCCTGGGCCTGAACGCACTGAAAGCCAAACGTGAAAACCGACCACCAAAAAAACACGGTAATATTCCTCTCTAACCATTCGCGAGGAAAACTATGTGGAAAAGTATCGAAACTGCTATATACTTAATGTTTATCGGCACGGGAGTTGTCTTTTTTTCCCTTTTTTTCTTAGCCGGATTTATTCGCTCCATCAGTTGGATCGAAGATAAAATTACCCGATTTCGTATTAAAACAACCGCCCCTGCAGCAGCAGAATGCCAATTGTCACCCGAAGAAGTCGCGGTCGTTTCCGCTGCTGTCGCAGCAGCCCTGGGAAAAAAAGTCGAAATCCACCGGATACGCCTCCTCCATGATGAAAGCCAGGAAGCCTGGTCCAGGGCGGGGCGAATGGATATCATGCGATCGCATGACCTCCAGATGCCGAAATAATACGGAGAAAGAACCAGATGAAAAAATTACGGATTACCTTAAATGAAAAAGTTTATGACGTATCGGTTGAAATATTGGAAGATGACGAGTCCCGTTACCCCGGATCAAATTATTCCGCAGCAGAAGAAATGTCAACCCGACCTGCGCCTGTTACTGTCGATAATATACCCAAAACCCAAACCCGCCGGCCCACCGCTCAGCCCCCCGGTAACAACGTACTGGCTCCCATAGTCGGTACCGTGACCAAAATCCTGGTGGAACCCGGTAATAACGTTAAAGAAAACCAGCCCCTCATCATTCTCGATGCCATGAAAATGGATACGTATATCAATGCCCCCCGCAGCGGTGTCGTTCAAACCATCGATTGCAAAAGCGGCGACAGCGTCATCGTGGGTCAAAAACTCATCACTCTTAGCTAGGAAACGACCATGTCCGAAATTGTATCCAACCTGGTGAGTTTTCTAAAGTCCACCGGTTTTTTAAATCTATCGTGGCAAAATTTAGTGATGCTAAGCGTTTCATTAGTACTACTCTATCTCGCTATCGTCAAACAATTCGAACCCCTTCTCCTCATTCCCATCGGTTTCGGCGCACTTGCAGCCAATATCCCAATGGCCAACCTCATGGCACCACCCCACGGTAATGAGATCGGCGGACTTTTCTGGTATTTATATCACGGCGTCAAACTCGAAATCTTCCCCCCCATTATTTTCATGGGTGTCGGAGCCATGACCGATTTCGGGCCTTTAATCGCCGCACCTCGCACCCTTCTTTTAGGTGCTGCCGCCCAGTTCGGTATTTTTGCCACACTCCTGGGCGCCGTATTATTGGGGTTCCTTCCGAAAGAAGCTGCATCCATCGGTATTATCGGTGGGGCTGACGGCCCTACTGCTATTTTTACCACCGTTAAGCTGGCCCCACACCTTCTCGGACCCATCGCAGTGGCTGCTTACTCCTATATGGCCCTCGTTCCCCTCATTCAACCTCCCATTATGAGACTTCTTACCACGAAAAGCGAACGCCGAATCGAAATGAAAGAGTTACGAAAAGTGAGCAAAAGAGAAAAAGTCCTCTTCCCCATCCTGGTGACTATTTTCTGCTCCATGCTGGTTCCCCCTGCTGCTGCATTAATCGTAATGCTCATGTTCGGAAACCTGATCAGGGAAGTCGGTATTGTCGAACGTCTCTCCAAATCAGCCCAAAATGAGCTTATCAATATCGTCACTATATTCCTGGGACTTTGTGTCGGTTTGACCATGGACGCATCGTTCTTGAACCTGAAAACCATCGGCATCATCGGCCTTGGGGCGTGCGCTTTTGCCTTTGCCACTGCCTCCGGGGTTCTCCTGGCTAAATTTATGAACCTCTTTACCAAAGACAAAATCAACCCCTTAATCGGTTCTGCCGGTGTTTCCGCTGTTCCAATGGCCGCCCGCGTGTCTCATAACGTGGGCCAGGAAGAAAACCCGCAAAACTACTTGCTTATGCATGCTATGGGACCCAATGTGGCCGGCGTCATCGGTACTGCTATTGCCGCCGGGGTCCTGATTTCTATTTTGAAATAGCCCATACAATATAAATATGCCATTTTTGGAACCCAGGGACCGGGTTAAAAAGGTCCCGGGGTTTCAAAGGTAAAAAGATAAATGACTATTCGCGAACGATTGGAAAAAAACGAAGAGAACTTACATCCGAAAGCAGCCCGGAGCATCGACGCCAAACGCCAGCGGGACGAAAAAAAATCCCCGGTTCGAACCGAGTTCCAACGGGACCGCGACCGAATTCTTCACTCCAAATCTTTCCGCCGTTTAAAACATAAGACCCAGGTCTTCATTTCTCCCGGCGGCGACCACTTCCGAACCCGCCTGACCCACACCCTCGAGGTCAGCCAGATCGCTCGAACCATCGCACGCGCCCTGAACCTAAACGAAGACCTCACTGAAGCCATCGCTCTTGGCCATGACCTCGGGCATACTCCTTTCGGCCATTCCGGCGAACGCATCATGAACGAATTGACAAACGGCGAATTCCAACACTACTCCCAGAGCCTCCGCGTCATCGATAAACTCGAATACGAGGGAAAAGGATTGAACCTCACCCATCAAGTCCGGGACGGTATCCTCAAACACTCCAAGGGAAAAGGCCCCATACTCACGAAAAACTCTTCCCTACTCCCTTCCACCCTCGAAGGACAGATCGTTCGTATTTCCGATATCGTCGCCTATGTTAACCACGATATCGATGACGCCCTCCGCGCTAAAATGATCACCGACTCCGATATCCCCGCTTCTTCCCAAAAACGTCTCGGGAAAACATTCTCCAAACGAATCGATACCGCTGTCATCGACATTATCGAGCAAACCTCCCGGATCAACCTCGACTATATCGCCATCTCCAATGAAATCTACAATGAAATATGCACTCTCCGGGATTTCCTCTATGAACGCGTTTACTGGGTCAAAGAAACCGAAAAGGAAATGGAAAAAATTCGCCGGATTCTTTTTTGCATTTATGAATATATCTTAAAGCACCCTGGAGAATACATTAATCCCTATCCTGAAGAGGATTCGCCGGAAAGACGAACCATCGATTTTATTGCCGGTATGACCGACCGCTATGTGATGAGTGTTTTTAGAGAAATCGCCATTCCCATTCACAATATTATGGAATTCTAACCGACTTGACAGACTTTCTAGAAAATGAGAAAATGAAGTATAAAATTTCCGATTTCACAACAACTAAAAAAGGTGAATAAATGGAAGATGAAATTATTTCTAAAGATTTGCTGGAAATTATAGCTTGCCCTGCGTGTAAAACCGAAATCCAGTTGGTCGAATACAAGAAGGGCGAATATGGTTTGAAGTGCAGTGCGTGCCGTCGTATATACCCGATCCGGGACCATATCCCGGTTATGTTGATATCTGAGGCGATTACCGAATCGTGAAAAAAATCCTTTTTATTCGTCTTCGACTGCTCGGAGATATCATTTTTACTATCCCTGCTATTCGGATTTTCAAGACCCATTTCCCTGATGTGGATATCTATTATGTTGTTGAAGAACAATTCAAGGAAATCGCAGACCTAATCCCCGGGATCCGGGAGGTCATCGTTATTCCACGAGAAATGGGGCTTTTCCGGGTGATGCGGTTTCGAAAGGATATCGGCGAACGGGGGATCGATACGGTGATCGATTTTCATTCCGGGCCCAAAAGCGCGCAGCTAACCTGGATCACCCGTGCAAAACGCCGGATCGGTTACAAAACACCCAACCGCAATTGGGCCTATACGCATTTAACACCACGGAAAGATCCCCTTATTCATACTCATTCCGCATATAACCAGGCCAGGCTGTTGGAACATCTCGGCATCCCTATTCATCCCGATTTAATCCCCCCTTACCCGCAAATGCCCATCGACTTATTGCCGGTTCGACCTTTCGTCAAAGAAATCCTGGGTAAAAATGAACGGGTACCGAAAGCGGTTATACACATCGGAGCGGGGAATTCGTCCAGGGATTGGGGAATCGAAAAATTCTCCCTCCTGGTTCAACGATTAAAAAATGATGGTGTTGCTGTTTTTTTGATTGGAAATAGCAGCGAAGAAAAAGAAAAAGCCTCCAACTTGAAAAATCGCTACAATATAGTAGATTTTTGCTGCCAGCTTACGATTCCCGAATTGCTTTACCTCATCTCCCATTCTTCGATATACGTTGGAGCGGATTCAGGCCCCCTTCATGTAGCATCGTTATCATCGACCCCCCTGGTGGCTCTTTATGGGCCAAATCTCCCCGAAATCAGCGGCCCATGGAGAAAAGAAAAAATCACTATCATGCGTCAAAAATTAAAATGCCAACCCTGCGACCAAAGAAAATGTATTTATGGTATAATACGCTGTATGAACGATATCAGAGTGGAGGAAGTCTATGAAGCAATTTTGCGATATATCGCGTAATATTTCGTTTTACCTTCTCCTGGGATTTCTCTTCTTTATTAATATATCGATAGCGGCTTGCTACATTCTCGCGGTTCTTCTATCGGTCCCCCTGGCTGTTTTTTTTATACGGTACCTTAAAAATAAAAAAAACGGTTCGAGTTCAGCTTTTACCATGCCCACCTTTCCCAAATATTTCAAATATTTTCTCCTGTTTATTTTTTTCAGTTTTATTTCCACTCTGCTGGCCATCGATCCCGTTAACAGCATCAAGGACGACAAAGAATTCCTGGTTTTCCTGCTGATTCCCATATTCCTCCTGGTAGTGAATACTCCATCACGATTGAAATCCACCCTTGCAGTGGTTCTCGCTTCCGGTTTAATATCCGCTGTTTTTGGGTTTTGGATCATCATTCGAGAAGGTATTTCTCTCGATCACCGTCTAAAAGGTTTTACTTCCCATTGGATGACTTATTCCGGACTTCTCACCCTTACGTTTATTTTCTTCTTCGTTTTTCTATTTTACCAGGAAAGAAAAAAAATAAAATTTCTTATGGCCGGGGCGGAAATAATCCTGCTGGCAGCCATAATACTGTCTTTAACTCGCGCCATGTGGGTCGGGATAGCGGTTTCCCTTGTTTTGTTCATCATCTATTATAAGCCCAAGATCCTATATATAGCAGTTCCTATCCTGGTTATCCTGGTATTGGTTCTCCCCCCGTCGGTAAAAAATAGGGTTCTATCGATTGTCGATATGAGTAATGCCACCAACAAAGATCGGTTTTATATGCTCGATATCGGTATCCGCATTTTTAAAGATTACCCGGTCCTGGGTGTGGGTCCCAATAACATCGAGAAAATATATGACCGCTACCGCCCGGCCGAAGCCGAGCACTCCAACCCCCATCTTCACAATAATTTCATTCATGTACTGGCAGAACGAGGTATATTGGCTTTACTCAGCCTCATTGCCGCATTCGTATCCCTAATCCTCCAACTGGTGGGAAAAATAAAAAAATCGCCCCCCGACAGTATGGAAAAAATGATATCCATTGCAGTATTGTTTACCTTCATCGGGTTCCTGGTAGCCGGCCTCTTCGAATATAATTTCGGGGATTCGGAAATAAAATTTTTACTTTTCTATTTTATCAGCATCCCCTTTTTAAACCTGGGTTCCGAACAATTCGCTTCGGTTCAAAACCCGCCAACCCCTAAAGAGCCATGATAAAACAAAAACGTATGGAAGAAATATGTTCGCGGTTCAAAGAGAAGAAAATACTCGTGTGTGGCGATGTAATCCTGGACCGCTATATTTTCGGAAGTGTAGACCGGATTTCCCCGGAAGCCCCTGTACCGGTAGTCAAAATACAGAAAGAAGAATACAGGATCGGTGGGGCCGGTAACGTTGCAGCCAATATCGATAAACTGGGCGGACGCAGCATAATATTGGGAATAGTGGGGAATGATTCTTTTTCGGATGAAATTTTCAAAATAAAAAGCTGCGACAATCGAATCATCAAATCCCCGGTAAACCAAACGCTGGTTAAAACCCGCGTTATTTCTCAACGCCAACAAATCGTGCGGATCGACCGCGAAGAGCCCATAACAATAACCCACGAAATCGAAGCCCAAATTCGATCGATTATTCAATCCCTCACCCGTAACGATGTCGATGGTATCATCGTATCCGACTATGCCAAAGGTACACTCACCCCGCAGGTTATGGAAGCATTGAAAGAAAAATCACGGTCTCTCCGGGTCCCCCTGGTGGTTGATCCGAAACCGCCTAATTATCATCTTTACCGGGATATCGACGGTATTACACCCAACCTGAAAGAGGCGGAATCCATCCTCCGTAAAAAAATAGAAGACGATACCCAGGCAGGCAAAGCCGTTAATTTTATCCGGCGAAAATTCAAATCGAAATTTGCCCTGGTGACACGCGGTGACAAAGGTATCAGCGCAGGCGAACACGGGAAAAAAGTATTCCATATCCCCGCTTATTCCCATGAAGTATTCGATGTGACCGGGGCCGGCGATACCGTCATTGCCGTACTGATCCTGGCCCTAACTTCTTCCGCCTCACTGAGAGAAGCAGTTACCCTTGCCAATGGGGCCGCCTCTATCGTAGTAGAAAAAATCGGGACCTCGCAGGTCACGATAGATGAACTCCTCGGACGTTTGAACTATTTGACGGAATTTGGTTATAAACAGTTATTGACAGTTGACACTCGAAATGATAAACTTTAATTTCACTTTTTAATTGAAAATTTTGTATTTCTTTTTATAATTAGTAGTATACTCAAAGAGGATATGAAAGCTGATAGTATAGCCGAATGAAATGAAATGAAGCGGTTAGAAGGGAAAAATGTGAGTAAATCGTTTAAGCAAAGGCAAGTGGTACATAACGTATCTCTCGCTGTACACGAGGGAGAAATCATCGGCCTATTGGGGCCCAACGGCGCCGGCAAAACGACTACATTCCTAATGATCCTCGGTATTCACCAACCCGAATCCGGCAGTATCCTCCTCAACGGTATCGATATCACCAAAGAACCGGTCTACAAACGTGCCCGAATGGGAATCGGCTTCCTCCCCCAGGAACCCTCTATTTTCAAGGGCTTAACCGTCGAAGAAAATATCCTGGCTATCCTGGACATGCACCCTTACAGCAAATCCCAGGATGTGGATGCGATAATGGACGAAATGGGAGTCACCGAAATCCGACACCGAAAAGCCTATTTACTCTCAGGAGGCGAAAGAAGACGACTCGAAATCGCTCGCTCCCTGGTTCTTTCTCCGAACTTCCTCCTCCTGGATGAACCCTTTGCCGGTATCGACCCCATCCAGATCAAAGAACTCCAGTCCCTTATCATTAAATTAAAAGAAAAAAATATGGGCATCATCATTACCGACCATAACGTACGAGAAATCTTAAAAATCACTGACCGGTCCTATATTATCAATCGGGGCGAAGTCATTTTCCAGGGAATCCCTGACGATCTGATCGACAATGAACGGGTAAAAAACGAATACCTGGGAAAGGAATTTAGGTGGAACTAAATGGCTACAAAATTACATTTAAGAAGCAGTCAACAAATCACTATAAACCCGGTTATCCATTCCTTTATCGGTTTTCTCCCCTTAAGTCGAACCGAGTTTATCGAAAAAATTCAAAATGAAGTGGAATCCAATCCTATGCTTGATATCGAAACCCCTTCTCCGTCACCGGACCGGGAAGATAATGTCGTAAAAGAAATCCAGAAAAAAATGCAGCATGTGGATTCATCTCATTTGAATAACTTCAGAGACGAAAGCTTCCTGAGAAAAAATGACGACAAAATCGACAAAAACCAGGCCATCGAACTCTTTACTATCTCACCCGTCACCCTCACCGACCACTTGACGGAACAAGCCATGTCCCAATTCAATGAAAAAGAACAGGATATTGCCTCCAATATCATCTATAATTTGAATTCCGACGGATACCTGGACGTGGAAATCGAATCGATCGCCTCCTCACTCAATACCACCCCGGCAGAAATCGAACGTATTCGCAGCATTATCTGCGGCTTCGACCCCCCGGGCATCGCATCCAAAAACCTCAAAGAATGCTTGATGGCCCAGGTCAAAGATATGCCCGGCAGCGAAAAACTCCTCTGTCTCATTCAAAATCACCTCGAAGACCTCTCCAAATCCCGGTTCCAGGAAATCCAAAAAGCCCTCGATATCGATAAAGAAGAACTAAACCACTTGATCTCCAGCCTTAAACGCTTAGACCCAAAACCCGGCGCTAATTTCGAAACCGAAGACGTCGACTATGCTGAAGTCGACCTCATGCTGATCAAAGAAAATAACGATTACCTGGTTAGATATATCGACGAAGGAATCCCCCGCATGACTCTTTCTTCTTATTATGAAGAGATGCTCAAAAAAACTCCCGATAAAAAAACCTCCAGCTACCTCAAAGAACGCTTCCGCAACGCCCAACTCTTCATCGAAGGAATGGACATGCGCAAAACCATGATCATCAAAATCGCCGAACTCCTGGTTAAAATCCAAAAAGATTTCCTCGACTTCGGTGAAAAATGGAAAAAACCCCTCACCATGAAAGAAATCGCTAAAGAACTCAGTTACAACGAATCCACTATCTCCCGCGCCGTCAATAATAAATTCATCGCTACCGAAAAAGGACTAATCAGCATGAAAAGCTTCTTCTCTTACGGTATCAAAGGAGAATTCGGCTTCAAACACTCGGTTGAAACTATCCGCGATAAAATCAAAAAAATCATCGACGAAGAAAATAAAGATACACCCCTGTCCGATCAGGATATCGCCGTAAAACTGTCCAGCCTTGGAATAAAAATCTCAAGAAGAACGATACGCAACTATCGTGAAGAAATGAATATACCCAATTCATCAAAAAGAAAAGAACAATTTTTACTATCTATCGATAATTAGATGACTAAAAGGAGAATACAATGAGTATTAATTTCACCTCAAAAAGTGTAAAGCTAACCGGTGCGTTGAAAGCCTATGCCGAAAAGAATTTGAAAAGTATCGAAGCAATAAGTGGAGAGATTATTGATGCAGAGGTTATCGTCTCTGAAGAAAAATTGGTTTATCGAGTCGAAATCAGTGTGAAAACAAAACTAAATTCATATCATATCGAAGATAAAGACCCTATCCTTAAACAAGCCTTGCGTTCCGCCCTAAACACTTTGAAAGCGCAAGCCAAAAAAAATAAAGAAAAATTCAAAGTCGATAAAAAAAGAAGAAATAAAGAAAAAAAAGGATTCTTCGCCCGTTTCCTGGGCGGATCGTCTGAAGAATCCCCTGAAACTACCGAAAAATCCAAAAACAAAAAAATTACCATTTCCACCAATTACTCCAAAAAACCCATTACCATCGAAGAAGCGGTCTATTTCCTCAATGAAAGTGGAGAAAATGCCTATATGTTTACCAATTCTGAAACCAATAAAATATCTGTGGTCTTTTACGATGATTCTAAGGATATTTCAATCATCGAAGCCAACTAGACCCTTAATACGAATATGCAATTGTATCCTATTTTAAAACCCGAACTGGTCAAAATCGATTGCAGTGCCTCTACCTCCGATGGAATCCTACGCGAACTACTCCACAACCTGAAAATTAAAAGCAAAATCCCCAACGAAGAATTTATCTTCAACAGACTCCTGGAACGAGAAAAACTCGGGTCTACTTCTGTCGGAAATAACTCGGCGGTTCCCCATACAAAACTCAAAGAAATTAAAGAACCCCTTATTTCCATCGGCACATCGAAAAAAGGTATAATATATAATGAAGCAGATAAAGAACCGGTGCATTTGATTTTTCTCATCCTTTCTCCCAATGCTTCACCCATCGTCCACCTCCAGATATTGGCCGCTGCTGCGACTCTGATCAAAAAAGGCGACCCCTTTATACGCGATACCCTGAATTGCACCAACGCGGAAGATTTGATCAAAGTCATTAAAAAATACGAACAAACCGAATCCGATGATTAAAAAAGAAGAGGGCATTGAAGTAAAATTATTGACCCAACAGCCCGAACTCGAAATACGAGAAATCTACAATTCCAGGTGGCTAAATAATTTCATTTGCCATCCCACCGCTCAAAAACCCGGCCTCGTCCTGGCCAGCTACTTCAAATACCTGGATGTAAAACGCGCCCAGGTCTTCGGAAAAACCGAGATCGGCTACTTGATGCAATTACCCAAAACCCAATTCGAAAAACAATTGCAAGACTTTATGAATACAAAAGTCCCCGCCATCATCGTAACCGAAAACCAATCCATCGACGAAAAAATCATCTCCATCGCCGATAAATCCAAAACCCCTATCCTCCTTTCCACCCTAAGAAGCTCACTCTTAATCCCCCGCCTTAACGCTTTCCTCTACCGACACTTCTCCGAAAAAATAAAAATAAACGGCGTTTTGATGGATATCATGGGACTCGGCATTTTTATCACCGGACCCTCCGGCATCGGGAAAAGCGAAACCGCTCTCGAACTCGTTAGCAAAGGCAGCCAACTCATCTCCGACGACCTCGTCGAATTCTACTTAAACTCCAACGAAGAATTAGTGGGCCGTTCTGTTGAAAAAATAAAAAAATGGATCGAAGTCCGGGGCCTCGGCATTATTAATATCGTAGATATGTTCGGCGTCGGCGCCATACTGGAAGAAAAAAAACTGGACCTGGTCATTAAACTCGAAAAATGGAACCCAAAAAAAAAATACGACCGACTGGGCGAAGAAACACTGTATTTCAACATCCTGGGAAAATATATCCCAATGTTCATTATCCCCGTCGCTGTGGGAAGAAACCTCTCTACTCTCATCGAAGTCGCGGTTAAATATTTCATCTCCAGGAAAAACGGCAGCATCTCCTTTATCGAAAATATTCACAAACAGGAAAAAAACCAGAATGATTAAAGCTTACATTATTACTCACGGTGAACTCGGAAAAGAGTTGGTCGCTATCGCTGAAAGTATTATGGAAAACAAAAGCGGTATCGATTGTGTCAGCCTCGATTGGAAAGAAAACGGCGATAGAGCTTTTCACCGAATCGAAAATGACTTGAAAAAGAATGAAGGAAATGATATCATTATCTTTACCGATATGTTCGGCGGCTCCCCGACTAATATATGCCTCAAATTCCATAAGAAAAATGTCGAAATTATTACAGGTATCAACTTGCCGGGCTTACTGAAGTTCCTCACGCACAAAGACAAAAAAATCGACCTGAAAACGTTGGTAAAAGAAGTAAAAAAAGGAGCTATCGACGGGATTAACATTATCGGTGAATACCTAGGAGAAAAGAAGTCATGACCAGAGAAACTGTAGAAATAACCAATAAATTGGGCCTACACGCCAGAGCTTCCGCTAAATTATCCCATCTTTCCAACTCTTTCCAATCGGAGATTTTTCTCGTTTATAAAGGAGATAAAATCAATGCCAAAAGCCTTTTGGGTATTCTTACCCTGGCTGCCTCCCTGGGAAACTCCATCACTATCGAAGCCGTCGGAAAAGATGAAGCTGAAGCCGTCGCTCAAATTGTCGCACTGTTCAAAACCAAATTCGATGAAGAAAGCTAAATGATACAAATCAAGGGCAAGCCAGTTTCTTCCGGTATTGTCTTCGGCAAGGCCCTTGTTTTTACCTCTCAAAAGCAAATCATCTTAAAAGAAAAAATCCCCTTAAAATCTGTCCAAACCGAACTTGACCGCTTTAACAATTCCGTGAAGATCACCAAAGCCCAACTCAAAAAAATTTACCACAACCTCCTCAAAACCATGGGAAAAGAATCCGCATTAATCGTTGAAACCCAATACCTCCTGGTTAAAGAAGGAAACCTCGTCGGCGATATCCGGAAACTGATTACCGCCGAATCCGTCAAAGCCGAATGGGCCATTAAAGAAATCGAAAAAAAATACATCGATATTTTTAGTAAAATCCCCGACCTGACTTTTCGCGAACGAACCTACGATTTCTCCGACGTCATGATCCGGTTAATCAACAACCTGAAAAGCAATAAAGTCTCTCAACCCACCGATATCGAAAACGTCATCCTGGTGGCCGACGACCTCCCCCCTTCTATCGGCGCCAACCTCATGTCCAAACGAAAAATCCTCGGCCTCGTCCTGGACGAAGGCGGCGAAACCTCTCATACCGCTATCCTCGCTCGCACCCTTGAAATCCCCACTATCCTCGATACCGAAAACGCTACCCAACTGATTAAAACCGATGACTTGATTATCGTCGATGGCCTGAACGGCGAAGTCACCGTTAACCCCACTCGCCCCTTCAAAGCCAAAATGCAGGTTAAAAAAGAACAATATGAAGTACATAAAGAACAACTCAAACAAGTCGTCCAACTCCCCGACGTCACCCTGGATAACATCCGATTCAAACTCTTTGGAAACATCGAATTACCTTTTGAAAGCGAGCTCCTCCTTTCCTATGGCGCAAAAGGTATCGGTTTATTTCGCACCGAATTCTTGTTTATGGATTCCTCCGTCGCTTTCTCCTCCGAACAACAGTACCTTATCTACAAAAATATCGCCCAGAGATTCTTCCCTTTACCCGTTGTTATTCGCACCTACGATGTCGGCAGAGACAAATCCTACTCCTACTTCAAATCCGAAAAAGAAAACAACCCCGCCCTCGGAACCATGGCCGTTCGCCTTTTCCTTAAAGACAGGGAATTGTTTAAAACCCAAATTAAAGCTATTCTAAGAGCCAATGAAGCCGGGAATATCCGTATTTTGTTCCCCATGATCACCGAAATCGAAGAAATCCATACCATAAAAAAATTAATCCGACAATCCAGGGAAGAACTGATCCAGGACAACAAATACCCTGATAGAGAGATGAAACTCGGTATTATGATCGAAGTACCCGCAGCCGTAAAAATTATCAAGCACCTCAAAGATGTCGTCGATTTCTTCTCCATCGGTACCAACGATCTCATGCAATACCTCCTCGCCGTCGATCGGAATAACAGTTCTGTTTCCTATCTTTATAACCCGTTCCATCCCGCTGTTCTTCATATCTTGCGCGATATTCTCCATGAAGTTAACGCCATCGGCAAAGAAGTCACCGTTTGCGGCGAAATGGCCAGCAAAACCTTCACCGCTTTAATGCTCCTGGGTATGGGGTATACCCAATTCTCCATGAGCCCTATCGCTATTGCCGAAATTAAACGCATCTTCACCCAGGTTCATTATTCCTATATTAAAAGTACCGTCAAACAACTACTCCACTTGAGTTCTAAAACAGAAATCGAAGAACTCCTGGTGGAAACTTTGCTGAAAAAGTACCCGGATATTTTTATCAAACCCCCCGAATTCTAATCATATTGCCTTTACCCATTTTTAACCTTTTTTTCATATTAATGTGGAAAACTTCACTATCAAATTCACTAAACCCATTGTAGGTAGTAAAGCCAGTCGGTTTGCACAATTATTGGGCAATTAAATCGCCGATATTTCAATAAAATTTCCGGAAAATTGTTAAGGTTCGATGAACTTTAAAATTCGACTCTTTTTCAAAAACTATGGGTAGTAGGATGGGTGCTATTTTTAGTCGCAAAGGGAGCTGTAGTCGGTTTCCCCTTCCACTTCACCCCTTCGCCGGTCATCGGCTCCGGGGACCCGTCTCGCCAATTTTCGGTCCTCGAAAATTTGGCTCAACAGGGCGTTCCAGAGGAGCACCGACACGCCCCTATAGCACAAAAATAACCTTAACTTAGTGACATTCTGGACAGGTTCCGATACCTCCCAAAATTTTTATAAAGTATATAATCAAAAACTTTGGGAAGGTCCAGGAAACTCTTTCATGAAAGGGTTTCCTGGTCGTCGAAGACAAATCAGGTGGTGGATTTTGGATGAATGATGAACACACCCCTTGACAATACCAAAAAAAATGTGGTATAATTTTAAACGGCTATTTGTAGGGGAGGTATTATTTTGAAAAGAATCCCTTTACATATGGCCAGATAGTTGCATATATAAAATTAACGAGGAAATAAAAGTGTAAAAGTAAAAAAATCACTTGTGGATTTTTTTGGAACATCCCAGGGCATTTCCTGTAACTAGGTCAATAAAAAAAGGTAAAAAGAGCCCGGATATCGCTTCGAATAATTCCCTGTAAAAAAAATCCCCTTCTGATTGTACTAAATTGAGGCAAACGTATAATGGAAGTATCGATACCATTGAACAAGAATGAAATAGCCGATGTTCTCGGGTTAACCCCCATGCAAGAAGGTATGCTCTATCACTATTTGAAAGAGCCCGACACCGATTTTTATTCCTCCCGGTTATACCTGGGAATCAAAGGGATGTTGGATATCCCGACATTCGAAACAGCCCTAAATGATATTGTCGCTGCCAATGAGATGCTGCGTGTGGTGTTTCGCTGGACGCATGTTTCAAGGCCCACACAATTGATTTTGAAAACCCACCGCATAAAAATAGAGGTATATGATCTAACCGGCTCCGACGCTGCCGCTTATGAAAAGCCCAGTCAAATCGAAGGTATGAGAACCCGGGAGAGACAAAAAAGTTTTGATTTGCAGCAGGTCCCATTTCGAGTTACCCTGTGCAAAACCGACCGGGAAAAATACCTGGTGATCATCAGCAATCATCACATTTTATACGATGGGTGGAGTACCGGGATTATCCTGGCAGAATTATTTGATGCCTATCAAAAACGCCTGAACGACCCCCTACCGGTCAAACCTGCACAAAAAACAAAATTTAAAGAATTCGTGCTCTGGTGCAACCGCCAGGATCAAGAGAAACAAAAGGATTTCTGGAGCGATTATTTAAATGATGCGGATATACAGCCGCTGTTCCCAAGGGAATATGTTGAAGCCGGCAGTACCACTCGCACCGGCACCATCCCGTTGACCCTCGATGAAGAAATTTACAACCGGCTGCACGCACTGGCCAGGGAACAAAAAATTACCCCTGCTGTAATATTATACACAGCATGCGGACTGCTGCTGCAGCTCTATAGTCACCGGGACGATGTCGTTTTCGGCACCACTGTATCCGGCAGGACTGCCGCTATTAAAGGCATTGAAGACGTGGTGGGATTATTTATCAACACGCTGCCCCTACGCATAAAAAACCAATCCCAGGTAACCTTTATCCATTTTTTCAAACAAATCAACAGCCATCTCGCCGCCAGGGAAACTTATGAACACACACCCCTGGTTAAGATTAAAGAATACTGCGGCCTTGACCACCAGGCCACTCTTTTTGATGCTATTGTCGTGATCGAAAATTACCCGTTAAACCACCGGTTAACCCGCGGTAACCTCTCTCTACCCCTGACCATCGAGTCCTATTCAATGGAAGAATCCACGGGTTATCCTTTAACCATCGGCATCTCCGGCAGCGATACTTTTCACATCGAGGTGAATTACCGCCAAGACTCGTTTAAAAGTACGGATCCACATCGTTTAGCCCACCATTTTGTCAATATGATCCACTATTTAGTGAAATATCCCGGTAACTGTATCCATGAAACAGACATCCTTTCGGATGATGAAAAACAACAAATACTGGACCGGTTCAACGATTCCTCCGTTTCATACCCCAAAAACCGGACCCTCCCCGGGTTATTCTCAAGGGAAGTTGTTAAAAATCCCGACCGCATCGCCGTTGCCTTTGAAGATACTCAACTCACATACCGGGAATTGGATGGACAAACCCATCGACTGGCGCTGCTGATGAAAAAAGAGGGTGTAATGACCAACACCGTCATTGCAGTTCGAATGGAACGTTCCATTGAAATAATTATCGCTATTTTAGGCATCCTTAAAAGTGGCGCTGTTTATCTCCCCCTGGACCCCCAATACCCGGAAAACAGGATAAACTTCATGCTGGCCGACAGCCAAGCGCAGTTCATACTTACCGAAGCTCCCCATATGCCTATTCCCCCGCGGATTCATATCACAAACCTGGGTACGCCCACTGAAAATAATAACCCGTACGGCACGCCTCATTTTACTCTCACCCCAGACACTCCCGCTTATACCATATATACTTCCGGCTCCACCGGGAAACCCAAAGGAGTTTTGGGTTTTCATGCCGCAGTGGTGAACCTCGTTTATTCAAGGCAAAAAGAGTATTGTATCGATGTGGATGAAAATATATTACTGTTTTCCTCCATCAGCTTCGATCCCTCGCTGGAACAAATATTTGTCGCATTACTACACAGTGCCCGGTTGGTTCTGATCGATAAAGAGACGCTGTTATCCCCACCCGCTTTTGCACGTTTCTTATCCACACGGCAAATCACCCATCTTAATGCTGTACCCTCTTTCCTGGCTGCCCTTGAAGTGCATGAAAATACATCCTTGCGGCGAATCGTCACCAGCGGCGATGTATGCCCCCCCCAATTGGTTCGACAATTAAGACCATATGGCGACTTTTACAACGAATACGGACCGACCGAAACCACCATAATCTCCCTGGCCTGGAAAGCCCAAGACCCAACCATACAGTGGACGAGATTACCTATCGGTACACCCGTAGCCAACACTGATGTGTATATTGTTAATAAAAATATGAAACCCGTCCCCATCGGCGTACCCGGTGAATTATTCATCGGGGGAGACGGCGTTGCTTACGGTTACCTCAACAGGCCGGAACTAACGGCAGAACAGTTTATCCCGCATTTCTACAAGGAAGGTCGCAGGCTCTATCGCACCGGAGACCTGTGCAAATGGATGGAAGACGGTAACATCGATTTCCTCGGGCGTAGGGATAAACAAATCAAAATCCGCGGCTACCGCATCGAAACCGGGGAGATCGAAAAACGATTACTGGCACACCCCCAAATTGCCCAGGCCTGGGTAATTCCCCGCCAAAGCCCGGACGGCAAGTACTTCCTGTGTGCCTATGTCGTTCCTCCTCATGTGCTGCCCGGGACATCCATCGATATCCCGGCACTGCGGGATTACCTGCTGGAAGAATTGCCCGATTATATGATTCCCTCTTTTTTCATCTCCCTTCAACATCACCAAATCCCCTTGACTCCCGCCGGGAAAATCGATCATGACAAATTACCCCACCCAGGTACCGCTGTGGATGAAACATATATTGCACCCTGTAACAGCATAGAAACGAAATTAGTGGACATATGGGCCCATGTATTGCAAGTAGATAAAGGAACCATCGGAACCCGCAGCAATTTTTTTCATAGGGGCGGCCACTCCTTAAACGCCATTGCCGCGGTTGCGAATGTCAACAGTACGTTTGGCCTGGATATGCCGCTGGCACAGTTGTTTAAACATCCTACCCCGGCCCAATTGGCAGTATACATAGCGGCACACATTCCCATAGAAATAAATGACGAATCGATTCATAAAAATATCGCAGGTGAAAAAATCCCAGGGGTCGAAGACAAAGAGTATTACCCCCTATCATCGGCTCAAAAACGGTTCTACATCCTCCAGCAAATGGATAGGACAAGCACAGGGTATAACATGCCCTTTGCATTACAAATAAAAGGGGAATTAAATCTCGAAAAATTAACACACGTTTTCAAATACCTTATCCAGCGGCACGAAAGTTTGCGCACCTCTTTCCGGATGCTCATCGAAGAACCTGTCCAGCAAATTCATGACCAGGTCGATTTCGCTGTTGAAATGATGGACCCCGTTCCCGGTGAGACGAACGATGATGTGATGAGCCGCTTCATACATCCCTTCGACCTGGACGCCGCCCCATTATTACGCGTGGCCCTCGCCCGGCAGGATAACCGCTGTTTGCTGTTAACCGACATGCATCATATTATTTCCGACGGTATTTCCGTCACCATCCTGATCCGCGAATTCAGCCACCTTTACAGCGGCAAAGAATTAGCACCCAACATCATTCAATACAAAGATTATACCCTGTGGCAACACCGGGAAAAGACATCGGACCGTTTCAAAAAACAGGCCGCTTACTGGAAAAATATAGTGGACGACGATCCACCCAGGCTTAACCTGCCGGTTGATTTTGTACGCCCCGCGGTCCGAAGTTTTGCCGGGCAAACCCACCGTTTCTACTTCTCAAAAGACGAATCCGGTTTTTTAAGAAATATGGCCCGCCAAAACGGCGCCACACTGTATATGGTACTATTGGCATTATGCAATCTATTCCTATCGAAAATAACCGGGCAAGACATGATCACGCTGGGTACTCCCGTAACAGGCCGCAGACATGAGGAGTTAAACAACATCATCGGCATATTGGTCAATACTGTAGTACTAAGAAATTATCCCCATGCTGAAAAAACCTTCCTCCAATTCTTACAGGAAGTAAAAGAGAACGCGCTGGCAGCTTTCGATAACCAGGAATACCCTTTCGAAGATATGGTAGAAACAGCCGGTGTCGCCAGGGATGCCGGCTATAATCCCCTCTTCGATGTTATGTTCACTCTTCAAACTCTTGAACCATCGGTTATAACTCTTCCAGGTCTCACACTAACCCCGTGCGAATTCGAACAACCCGTTTCCAAGTTTGACCTTACCATGACCGCTGTCGAAGAAAACGATCATATCCAGTGGCAAATCGAATACGCCGCGTCGCTGTTTAGTGAAAAAACCATCCACCGACTGATGGGTTATTTCCGGCAGATGGCAGCATCTATTAAGCAGGACAGCCAATGCCGCCTGGCTGATATTCTTATAACTTCGGAACAAGAACGCAGTCAAATATTGGAAATATTTAATAATACAACGTCCCCGTATCCAACGGACAAAACCCTGGACCAATTAATTAAAAACCAGGTAGAAAAAACTCCCGACCTGGTGGGAGTGGTGTTTGGTGAAATAAACGTCACGTACCGTGAATTGGACCGGCTGGCCCGGCATGGTGCTGCCGGGCTCAAGGCAAGAGCCGTAGGTCCCGATGTATTGGTAGGCATTATCGCCGACCGGTCCCTCGATATGGTCATCACCCTCCTTTCTATTATCTATGCCGGGGGCGCTTATTGTCCCCTTGACCCCTCCTTACCCGCAGAACGGCTACTTTTTATTATCATGGACAGCGGCTTGAAATTTCTAACCGGTCAAAACAACCTGCAACATATCCCCGCAAACGTTCAGCACCTGGACCTTCATTTTAACCCGGATAACTTCAATTACAAGGAAATAAACACGCAGCCAACCACAACCCACACACCGGATCACTTAATCTACGCCCTCTATACCTCCGGCACTACCGGCAAACCCAAAGGAACCCTCGTAAACCACCGCAATGTTGTCAACCTTTTAACCTGGTATGCAAATCATTTCCATCTCTCCCCCAAAACCCACATTTTGCTGCTAACGGATATCACCTTTGACCCCAGCGTGGAAGATATATTCGGTACACTGATCAGCGGTGCCCAACTTCATATCGCCCCCCGGGAACAGGTGTTAAAACAGGACTATTTCCGCCATTATGTCGAAACCCGCCGCATCACCCTGGTGGATTCGGTTCCCGATGTATTGGAAGAACTGCTGGGAACAGGCGAAAAATTAACCGGTCTCGAAACGGTAATATCCGGCGGTGAACGTTTAAAGGAGACTCTTAAAGAAAACTTGCTCAGCAAGGGTTACCGCTTGCATAACCATTACGGCCCCACCGAAATTACCGTCGATGCGTTGGCGGAGGAATGCAGCACCGCCAACGTGACCATCGGAAAGCCCATTCACAATGTAAACAGCTATATCCTGGATCCTTATTTTCATTTACAACCGGTAGGTATAGCCGGGGAGTTATGTATCGCAGGGGCCGGAGTGGCACGGGGGTATCTGAACCGGCCCGAATTAACGTCGGAGAAGTTTGTATGTGGCCAGTGGCTAACAGCAGGTGAAAGGTATCCCAGGGGCTCTTTTGAAAAACCGCCCCTGGACCCCGCAAAACTTTTGTTAGAAAAAAAAGGGGACAGTCAAAAAAATTCCCAATACCAACGGAGTCAGACATTCCCACGAGTGATGCAAGATATCACGGCACTGCAAACGCCCCCCCACGCAGTGGGGTACAAAACCGGCGACCTGGCCCGTTGGAACCATGAAGGTAAAATCGAATTCCTCGGACGAATCGACCTCCAGGTAAAAATCCGGGGGATTCGCATTGAACCCGGCGAAGTGGAGAACCGGCTGTTGAAATACCCAGGTATTTCCGGGGCTGTTGTTGCTGCCCTGGAATATCCCAACTGCGATAAATATTTGTGCGCTTATGTCACATCCGATACTTCTCTACGCAGCGATGAAATAAAAGACTATCTGGGCCTACACTTACCTGCGTTTATGGTCCCCGCACATATCGTGATGATAGAAGAGATACCCCTGACCCGCCACGGGAAAGTGGATTTTACCGCACTTCCTTCCCCTCGTTTGACCGCTTCCCCGGGAAATAGTATTCCCCGCGATGCACTGGAAGAAAAACTGGCACAGATGTGGGCAGAAGTATTAAAAATCGAAAAATCCAGCATCGGTATCGACAGCGACTTCTTCCATCTGGGCGGGCACTCATTAAAAGCAACAGTACTGGCCTCCCGCATCCACAAAGAATTAAACGCAAAAATGAGCATCGGCGATCTCTTTAAAATCGTAACCATCAGGCAGCAAGCCTGTTTTATAAGGGAATCCGCCGGGCTAAGCCAGGATACCATCGAAGCCGCAGAATCCAGGGAGTTTTACCCCCTCTCCTCCGCTCAACACCGTTTTTATATGCTCCAAAAATTGGAAGAAGAAAGCTTACATTATAATATGCCCTCTTTTATGACGATCGAAGGTCCCCTGGAAGAAAATCGGTTAAGTTATACGTTTAATCGATTGATTCAGCGGCATGAAAGTTTTCGAACCTCGTTCCTCATGCTGGCCGATGGCCCTATCCAGGTTATACATCCACAAGTGGATTTTGAAGTAGAATATTACCAGGCACAGGGTGACCGGCAAGCAAATTTTCAACTCATAATAACTCGATTTATAAGACCTTTCCGCCTGGACCGGCCTCCCCTACTGCGAGTGGGTATCGCCCGGTTTCCCGGGACACCCCCCCAAACGCATTTGTTGATGGTCGATATGCATCACATTATTTCCGACGGCACTTCCGTCGATATATTAATAAAAGAGTTCACAGCCCTTTACGAGAACCTCGAACTACCTCCCCAGCTCATACATTACAAGGATTTTTGCATGTGGCAAACCCGCCGGATCGCTTCCGGCGCCCTGGAACCTCAAGAAGAGTATTGGTTAAAGCAGTTTACTCCCCTTCCACCAGCCCTGGATATGCCCACCGATTACCCCAGGCCCACGGTGCAATCCTTTGAAGGGGATCGAGTGGCGATGAAATTGGGAGAACCTTTAACCGCCAGGGTGAAGGATTTTCTCATTTCCACCCAAACGACCCTGTATATGCTCCTGGTTGCTGTGTGCAATATTTTATTGGCCCGTTACTCCGGCCGTGAAGATATTGTCGTCGGTTCACCCATTGCCGGAAGGTATCATGCAGACCTTCATAATATCGTCGGTTTGCTCATCGAAGCCATAGCCATCAGGAACCGGCCCCAATTGCACAAAACGTTTATCGATTTTTTGAACGAAGTCAAACAAAATACCCTGGAAGCCTACGAAAACCAGGAATACCCTTTCCGCGAACTGATAAAAAAAATTGCCAACCCCAATGACTTATCCCGTAATCCCTTGTTTGATGTCATGCTGATCGTTCAAAATATGGAAAATGTCCGCTTTGAACTCAACCAACTCGAACTCACCCCTTATACCGATCACCGGGAACATATTGCAAAAGTCGACTTGACCATTACCGCCGAAGAGCTGCCGGAACAGGGAGATATCTCTTTAACCTTCGATTACTGCACGCGCCTTTTTAAAAACAAAACAATGGAAAAATGCGCCGCTGATTTTGTCTCTATTATCGAGAGAGTCATAATCAACCCCGAACTAACCCTCGAGGAAATCGAAGTTGTCGGCACCGCCACCCGGCAGGAAGTACTGGAAGTCATTTCCAACCGTAAAAAGGAATTAAATGCCGACTTTGGTTTTTAACATAACAAAAGCAAGGAGAAATGATAAATGGGAATGTTAAAAGAAATTAATTCAACGAATCGGTCGTTGAGAAATATAAAAAACGAACTATTAAAAGACATAATCACAAAATCATTTAAGGCTAAAAGATGAATCACATTTATAAAATGATTAGGAGGGAATATGTATAAAGAAGTGAATGAACAACTCCTGTTGTTTACCAGCGAATACATGAAACAAAAAAAGTATTGGCTGGAAAAATTGGCCGCTCCCCTGGCCGGGACCTCTCTGCACACATACGAACCCGTAGAAGCTGACCGGGCTGGCGCGGTAAACCGGCAAACCGCGCAATGGACAACCGAGCTGGTTGCTGAGTTGATGGAACTCAGTAAAAATAACGATCTATCGCTTTACATCTTGCTGCTGGCCGCAGTGAAAACCGTATTGTATATCTATACCGGCAATACCGACCTTACGGTTATTTCTCCCATTTTCCAGGGCAGGGAAACACCGGGAAAAGAACCCACAGACGAACACAACCAGGCAACTGTCGACTTCAACCGTCATGTGTTTATTCGCCACCAGGTCATACCTCGATCCACTCTCAAAGAGATGATCCTGGCCGTCAGGCAAACCGTCCTGGAAGCTTACGAAAACCAGGATTACCCCATCGACAAATTGGTAGAAATCCTGGGAGAAACATCACCCGGATCGGTAAATGGTGTAAAATCCATATCAACTCTATTATGCAGCCTCGAAAACATTCATCGCACTCCCCACGATGAAAAAAGAGAATACGCCCATACGGACGCAGACCTTGTCTTTTCATTTAATCGAAGCGGTAACCATATCGACGGCACGATTATCTATAATACCGCCCTTTATCCCGCTTCTTTCATTCAAAGGCTGGCCCATCACCTGGTGGAGCTGGCAGGACGTTTCAAACAACATCTCAATACTCCCCTCGACCAGCTATCCATATTGTCCGAGGCAGAAACACGGCAACTGTTGGAGGACTTTAACCAAACCCATGATTCGATAGATATGGGAACATCGTTGGTCGGTTATTTAAATAATACCGCGGCCCTGGTCCCCGACCATATTGCCCTGGTGGGCAAAGAGGAACAGGTTTCTTACCGGGAGTTGAACCGGCAAGCCCGAAATTTTGCCTTGCACCTGGTTCGACAAGGTATCCGGCCCGGTCAGATCGTTGCCCTTATGATGGACCGCTCCATCCATATGTTGGTGGGGATTTTGGGTATACTAAAAGCCGGGGCCGCCTATTTACCCATCGACTCCGAATACCCGGAAAAGCGTATTATTTATATGCTTCAAGATAGTGGGGCCGCCTTACTCGTTTCCCGCCGCGACTTGTGCCGCACGCTCCCCCTTGAACAATTATCGCACTTGAGCGTAGTTTGGATGGAAGAGTGGCAGACACAAAACGCCATCACGAATGATGAAAACGAGCCCGGTGTGACCATCCACCCCACGGACCTCGCCTATATTATCTACACGTCCGGCTCCACCGGTAAACCCAAGGGCGTTATGGTGGAGCACCGTAATCTTTACGCCTACGTCGAAGCCTTTTGCCGAATAATCCCCATCACCCCCCAAACCACCGTTATCCAGCAAGCCTCTTTTGCTTTCGATACCTTTGTAGAAGAAGTGTTTCCCGTGCTGCTGAAAGGCGGCAAGATCGCCTTACCCGGGAAATTCGATATCCTGGATTCAAGCCTATTGGCGAAATTCATCATGCGGCACGATATCCGGGTACTCGACTGTTCACCTTTACTGTTGAATGAATTGAATGCAGTCCGGGAGTTGAAAACCGGGCCCCAAGGCCTTATATTCATCAGCGGCGGCGATGTTTTGAAAAGACATTATGTGGATAACCTCCTGGCCAAAGGCATGATTTACAACAGCTACGGCCCTACCGAAACCACCGTATGCGCCACCTATTACCGGCTGGAAACCCATACTTCCGACCACGTCCCCATCGGTAAACCCATTTCCAATTACAAGGTTCTTTTACTGGACCCCAATAACCGGTTGGTGCCCGTAGGTGTGCCGGGTGAACTGTGTATTTCCGGCGCCGGTGTAGCACGAGGATATTTGAACCGCCCTGAATTGACCAGGGGCTCTTTTGTAAAACCGCCCCTGGACCCCGCAAAACTTTTGCTAAAAAAAGGGGACAGTCAAGAAAATTTCACGGCACTGCAAACGCCCCCCCACGCAGTGGGGTACAAGACCGGTGACCTGGCTGTATGGATGCCGGACGGGAACCTTCAATTCATCGGTCGCCTGGATCAGCAGGTCAAAATCAGGGGCTTCCGCATCGAATTGACAGAAATCGAAAATAAACTGGTGCAATTGGGCGGTATTCGCGAAGCCGTAGTAGTAGCCAATGAAAACGAACACCTGGGGAAATACATTTGCGCCTATTTTATTCCCGGTAAAAACCAGGACCCCAGGCTAATTAAGGATTCCCTGGCCCTCGAACTGCCTGCCTATATGATCCCCGAATATTTTGTTCCTTTACGGCAATTCCCCCTAACATCCAGTGGGAAAATAGACCGCAAAGCCTTACCCGAACCCACCGGCGATCGCATCCGGGGTCACAAACCCCTGGTGCTTCCCAGGACCTACCTCGAACAAAAGATCGGTGAAATATGGAAAAACCTCTTAAAAATCGAGGAGGTCGGTATTCACGATGATTTTTTCGACCTGGGCGGGCACTCCATCCTGGTCAACCAATCCATCACCCGCATGAGGGAAGAGTTGCAAACCGATATCACCATGAAAGAGTTTTTCGAGGAGCCCACCATCGAAGCCCTGGCCCGACGCCTGGAAAACCGGCAAAAAACCAGCCGCTCCATTAAACCTGCCCCCCGCGATCAAGAAATTCCCCTTTCCTACCAACAGGAACAACTCTGGTTCTTGCAGCACCTGGACCCCGACAGCATGATGTATCATGTGCCCAGGGCTATCCGATTCCGGGGTGAGTTGGACATTCCCGCTTTAAAACAAAGTGTTTACCATTTAATTAAGCGTCATGAAATATTACGCACTGTCTTTCCCTCGGTGAATGGCCGACCTATTCAACGCATCCTGGAACCCTTCGAAATCCCCATCCCCATTATCGATCTGGCTGACCTACCCCCGGAAGAACAACCTCAAAAAGTGTCGGCCCTGGTCCTGTCGCAGGGACAACGACGCTTCGACCTTGAAAAAGGCCCCATGATCCGTATAACCTTAATCACGTTGAGCGAAAACCAACATATTTTGGTAATGTGCGAGCACCATCTGATCCACGACGGGTGGACCCAGGAAGTTATATTGCAAGAGTTTGTGGCGCATTATACAGCCTTTGTCCAGGGCAAACCCTCACCGCTCCCCGACCTGCCGATCCAATATGCCGATTTTGCCTGCTGGCAGCGTGCTTACCTCAGCGGCGAAACCTTGCAGCGGCAACTGGATTTCTGGAAAGAAAAATTAAACGGGCTGCCCCCCTTGTTGGAGTTGCCCACGGACTGGCCCAGGCCCGCAGTACTCAGCGGCAAGGGTGATCTTGTAGAGTTTAGACTCCCCGGCCTTCTTTCGGACCGACTGAGAGAATTCAGCAGGCAACAGGGAGCCACTCTCTTTATGACGATGCTCACCGCTTTTAAAATCCTGGCCTTCCGCTCTTCCGGCCAGGATGATATCTGTATCGGGTCCGGCGTGGCCAACCGCGATATCAAAGAAATAGAAAATATGATCGGCATGGTCATTAACACCATAGCTTTTAGAACCCAATTAACCGGCCAACTGACCGTTTCGCAAGCCCTGGAAAAAGTCAAACAAACCTGCCTGGAAGCCTACCAGTACCAGGATACTCCTTTGGAAAAAGTAGTGGATGCCGTAAATCCCCAGAGAAGCTTGAGTTATACCCCTTTATTCCAGGTGTTGTACAGTTTTATGGACACACCCGCCAGCAGCTTCACCCTCCCCAACCTGGAATTGACCGTTATGGAAGGCGCTCATAACCAATCCTCCAAATACGACATCAATATCGTGGTAGTAACCCCACAGGAGATGATGCGGGGCAAAGACCGGCAAGAAACCGTTAACGATATACTGGTGATGTGGGAATACAATACCGACATCTTTACTGAAGCCACTACACGGCGCATGATTTCTCACTACCGGAACATCCTGGAAGAGATGGCTGCACAACCGCAGACTACTATTGGTAAACTACCGATACTGGACGAAACCGAACGAAAACAATTGCTGGAATTGTGGCAAGGACCTGTAATGCCTTTTTCTCGCGACCTTCGATTGTCGCAGTTGTTTGAGAAGCAAGCCCATCGGACCCCTGGTAAAATTGCCTTCCAAGAAACCGGCAGCACCGGTGTCAGCTACCTTCAATCCAATGAAAACGCCAACCGTCTCGCCCATTACCTGAGAGAGTTGGGCGTCACCCAGGATCAAACCGTTGCTATTTTAATGGAACGTTCCGTCCTCATGGCTGAAACGATCCTGGCTATTTGGAAAGCGGGCGGCGCTTATATTCCATTAGATATCGAATACCCCGCACGCCGCATCGAAACCATCATGGCCGACTCGGGAACTTCCCTGTTGATAACACTCCAGGAACATATATCAATCGAATTAGCCGAGAGTAAAGGTTTCCGGGTCATTGCCCTGGACCGGTTACAGGGAATGGAAAATCTCCCGTCTCATAACCCGGGGGTCGACATACCCATGAACAGCCTGGCCTATGTCATCTATACATCCGGTTCCACCGGTAAGCCTAAGGGCGCTATGGTGGAACATATCGGCATGATGAACCATATCCAGGCCAAGATTAACGACCTGGAATTAAACCATACCGGTGTGGTGGCCCAGAATGCCTCCCATACGTTCGATATATCCGTGTGGCAATTTTTTGTGGCCTTACCCCTGGGCGGCCGAACCGTTATTTATCCCAGGCAGCTTTTATTAGAACCCGAACGTTTTATCACCAGCTTACAGGAAGATGGCATCAACATCCTTGAGGTAGTACCCTCTTACCTGGCCCTCTTACTGGATACACTGGAAAAAGAAGGCGTACCGCCATTAACTCTCAGATACTTGCTGGTAACCGGGGAAGCCGTAAGACCGGAATTAGTGAAACAATGGTTTCGCTTATATCCTGCCGTTAAGATGGTCAATGCGTATGGTCCCACAGAAGCGTCCGACGATATCACTCACCACATCATGACCCAGGCTCCCCAAACGGACCGGGTCCCTGTAGGTAAACCCATACAAAATACCCGTATTTACATCGTAGACCCCTCCATGAATATCTGCCCCGTGGGTGTTAAAGGTGAGATATGGGTCTCCGGTGTCGGTGTGGGCCGCGGCTATCTTAAAGATGAAGAAAAAACCCGCATCGCTTTTAGAGAAGACCCCTTCTCTCATGAACCCGGTATTCGCCTCTATAAAACCGGTGACCTGGGCCGCTGGCTTCCGGATGGAACCATCGATTTCCTCGGTCGCATCGATTACCAGGTCAAAATCCGCGGACACCGCATCGAATTGGGCGAAATCGAAAATACCCTCCTGGATCACCCCCTGGTTAAAGAAGCCGTTGTGGTGGATAAAACAGATAAACAAAATAACTCCTTCCTGGCAGCTTATATTGTAGCTGAAAAGGATGGGAACCCGGACACCGATGGTTTGAGATTCCATTTGCAGCAATTCTTACCCGAATACATGATCCCTGCCTCCATTTTATTGCTGGAAAAAATGCCTTTAACCCCCAATGGAAAATGCGATATCAATACCCTTAAAGCAATGGAAGCGGATTTAAATATCGCTCAACACCGTGAAGAAACCCCTTATGCTGCACCTCGCAATGAAATCGAAGAAAAAATGACGGAAGCATGGCAAGAAATCCTGGCTTTAAAACGGGTCGGAATCTACGATAACTATTTCAACCTGGGCGGAGACTCTATACGGGCGGTTCAATTGGTCTCAGCTTTGGGAAACAGGGGGCTGCGAATCAATGTCCGGGATATCTTCAAATACCCCACGATTGCAAACCTTTCCCAGGTAGCCCAAACCTACCGGTTAGACATCCGACAAGGACCTGTCGGCGGCGATGTACCGTTAACAGCCATACAAAAATACTTTTTCACCATCATTCCTGTCGACCGGCACCATTATAACCAGTCGGTTATGTTTTACAGCGAAGAACCCTATGATATAAACGGTCTTACCGCCGTGTTCAACAAACTCGCGGAGCATCATGATGCGTTGCGGATGCGGTATCGTCTCAACCCCGACGATGGAACCGTGACCCAGGTAAACCTCGAACAGGCCGAAATAGAACTGAAATTTTTCGATTACAGTCACCGGCAAGACCATGAAGCCTCGGTTGCAGATATGGAGAATACGGCCCAACAGTTGCAGGCCGGTCTAGATTTAAGCGAAGGTCCCCTCCTGGAAGCCGCCCTATTCCGGCTCAGGGACGGCGACCGTTTATTGATTATTGTCCACCACCTGGTGATCGACGGTATTTCCTGGCGTATCCTGGCCGAAGATATGACTCGCTTGTACCGGCAGTACCGGGAAGGACAATTACTCCATCTGCCCCCCAAGACACACTCTTTTAAAGACTGGGCCCGTTACGTGGAACAATACGGCAGAAGTTCCGCTTTGTTAAAAGAAAAAGAATACTGGCAAGGTATCCTGGAAACAGGAGTCGATGAATTACCCTACGATGGCGATCCCAAAAACCTGGACCGCAGCACCGGCCGGATAATCACCCGGACCCTGTCGCCGGAAAACACTGAAAAACTACTCCACCAGGTTCACCGCGCCTATAACACCGAGATAAACGATATCCTACTGACCGGCCTTGCAATGGCTATCCAACAATGGTGCGGCAATGAACGCACTGCTGTTGCCCTGGAAGGTCACGGCCGCGAGGATATCGCTTCCAACCTGGATATCTCCCGCACTGTAGGTTGGTTCACTTCCATTTACCCCGTGGTTTTGGATTTGGGCCAGGTTAACGGGCAGGACATGCAGGAACTTTTGGGTAACCGGCTGCGAAGCATCAAAGATACGCTCCGCCGCATCCCCAACCACGGCCTCGGTTACGGTATTTTACAATACATCACCCCAGATAGTTTAAAAACCGACTTCCCTGCCCCCTTAAATCCCTCTATTATTTTTGACTATCGTGGGCAGGTAGACGAAGATTTATCCCGTTCCGGTTTGACCCTGGCCAGGGAAAACATGGGACTAACGATCAGTTCCAAAATACCCAGGGAATATCCCCTTGAAATTTCCGGGGTTATAGTAAACAACCGCTTACAATTAGGTATTGAGTACAACCCCGGGCAGTTTGAACCGTCAACCATCGATACACTGTTGAACCATTACCTTAACCAATTGGAAATCGTGATTCGACATTGTACCGAATGTTCAACTCCTCGCCCCAGTGCCGGTGATTTTTCCTATAAACAACTCTCCCTGGAAGAAATCGATGACCTAAGCGATAATTATAATATCCGGGACATTTACACCCTCTCACCCATGCAGGAAGGCTTACTGTACCAGGGTTTACTGGATGCCGAATCCACCGCTTATATCCTGCAAGCCGGTTTCCGGGTAGAAGGAGATGTCCGGCCTGGCCTGTTGGAACAAAGTTTCAATCACCTGTTCAAACGTTATGATATATTCCGCACCTTGTTTAAAGCCGATGTCGGCGATCGCGTTTTACAACTGGTGCAACAGGAAGCTTGCATCGATTTCCAGTTCCGTGATTTCAGCACCATGCCCCGACGTGAAGCGGATGCTGCGTTGGAACAGTACCGCCAGGAAGACCGGGAGACCCCCTTCGACCTCTTGGGCGACCGGCCGTTGACCCGCTTGAAAGTGGTAAAACTGGAAGATAATTGTCATGAAGTGCTGTGGACTTTCCATCATATCTTAATGGATGGATGGTGTTTGAATATTTTGTTTAAAGAGTTTTTACAGGTATACAGTGCGTTGAAAACCAACCACTCGCCGCAGTTGCAAGGAGTTATTCCCTATAAAACCTATATCCGCTGGTTGGAAGACCGGGACACGGAAAAAGACCGCGAATATTGGCAGCGTTACCTGTCCGGTTACGATGCACCGGTTTCTCTTCCCGGTAAAAAGAACCACAACGGAAGTGTTTACCTGCAAGGGAAAGTGGAATTTCAATTGGATGTTACCTGCGTCCAACGGTTGAAACAGTTAGCCGCCGGCGAAAATATTACGCTTTATACCCTGATCCAGGCCTGTTGGGCCCGGCTCCTTTCCCAACTCAACCACCGGCAGGATGTCGTGTTCGGTCAGGTCGTATCCGGTAGGGGCAATACCTTCCCCGGCATCGACCGGATGGTGGGTTTGTTCATCAACACCATACCCAAACGCATCCATTGGGACCCCAACCAAAGCTTCACCCAAATGCTGCAACTCATTGCCACCGATGAACAAGCTTGCGAAGCCTTTCACCACTATCCTTTATCAAAAATACTCGAAGATAATCCCCTGGGGGAAGAATTATTCGATCACTTTATCGAATTCTCAAACCACTTCCAATTGATGGATGTGGAGGATGAATTAATCAAAACCGGTTTCAAGATCACACACTCGGAAGCCTTCGAACATATCCATTACGATACGGCAGTTACGTTTTATACCGGGGATACCCTGGAGGTTTTGATGCGTTTTAACCAATATGCGTTTGATAGGGCGACTATCGAAGAGATCGCGTCCCAATTCAAAAAAATCGTAGAGGAGGTAACCAATAATGAGAGATGACAACTATGATTCAAAAAAAATCTTTATAGGTTCGGATCAAGACGTACTGGAAAAATTTAACCATACGGAGCAGGATTACCCAAGGGAATCGACTTATATTTCGCTGTTTAAGCGGCAGGCGGAGCAGACACCCGGTGCCATTGCTGTCGGGTGTAATGGGCGTACCCTGACCTACCGACAGTTGGCGCAGCACACCGCCGTAATGGCCGGTCATTTTCAATCCCTGGGGGTTAGCGAAGAGGCCATTGTGGCTGTCATGCTAGATCGTTCCATCGACATGATGGTTTCGATTCTGGCCTTGTGGCAAATCGGGAGTGCTTATGTCCCGCTGGACCCGGAATTACCGAAAGATCGCCTGGAGTTGATGCTCAAAGAAGCCGATATCCGTTGGTTGATCTCGACGAAAAAATATGACAATAATATTTCCACTTTAACCTCAAAATTACTATTAAAAACGATTTACATCGAGGACTATGAAATTCAAAAAGAGAAATCCTTTACAGGAAACTCGCCTCATATTTTAAATTCCGACTCATTGAATTACTCGAACACATCCCCGTTTCAACTGGCTTACGTGATTTATACTTCCGGCTCCACCGGTGTGCCCAAAGGGGCGATGGTGGAACAACGCGGTATGGTAAACCACATGTACGCCAAAATCCGGCAATTGGGGCTCGCCAATGACTGCGTGATTGCCCAGAATGCCACCCAGAGTTTCGATATTTCGGTCTGGCAGTTCTTTAATGCGCTGCTGGTAGGAGGGCGGACGGAAATTTTCGACAGGGAGTGCGTGTTGAACCTGGACACCTTTATCGATAAAGTCGCCGATACTGCCGTCACTATTTTGGAAGTGGTGCCGTCTTATTTAAAACTGTTGATCGATTATTTTACCGACAATCCCGGTGGCAAAAGAAAATTCCATTCGCTCCGTTATATGGTGGTAACAGGTGAAGCAGTAAAGCAAGCTTATGTAAACCAGTGGTTCGAGGTATTCCCCGGGGTTCCCCTGGTCAATGCATACGGTCCTACGGAAGCTTCCGACGATATCACCCATTATTGTATTACCGGTATAGAGGATCGTGATTTCGTTCCCATCGGTGCACCGGTCCAAAATATGAAAATTTATATCGTGGATGAGCAAATGCGCCCCTGTCCCGTCGATCAACCCGGTGAGATCATGGTGGCTGGAGAAGGCGTGGGACGAGGTTACCTCAACAACCCGGAAAAAACCCACTACTCGTTTATCCCCAATTCCTTTTGCAATAAAGACGAGTACCGGCGGTTGTACCGAACCGGCGATATCGGCCAGTGGATGCCGGATGGCAATATCCGTTTCTTCGGCAGGCGGGACCACCAGGTGAAAATCCGTGGGTACCGCATCGAATTGGAAGAGATCGAATCACGCATCCTGAGTTATGCCGGAATCCGGGAGGCTGTGGTCCTGGATAAGACCGACGATAAACAGGATAAATACCTGTGCTGCTATTTTGTACCCCACAAAAATCAAACCGTGGACACCCGGCATTTATTGGAATACCTGGCCCTTCATTTACCCGACTACATGCAACCATCGGTATTTGTGAAGTTGGAAAAAATTCCCCTGACCTTTAACGGGAAAGTCAACCGCGAGGCATTGTTGGCCATCGAAGATCACATTGAACAACCTCGAGGTGCCGTCCCCCCCTCCACGAAAACCCAGCAAATTCTCTACGATATCTGGAAAGCTGTCTTAAAACCCAAACAAGAATTCGGTATCACCGATGATTTTATCCGGTTGGGCGGCAACTCGGTGCTGTCCATCCAGATCATCGCCCGCATCAAACGAATGTTGAAAGTCAACATACCCATACGCGAACTGTTTGAACACTCTACCATCGAGGAATTGGCCATACATATCGATCAACCTGCGGCGAAAAACCAACCTGCTGCCTCACGTGCCGGCTTCGATATCCCTAAACGCCAAACCCTGGATAAATACCCCCTGGCGCCGGTACAGTACCCCGAATGGTATTTATTGAAATTGAACCCCGAAAGTACCTTTTACAACATCGGTATGTTGGTGGAAATGACCGGGCAGTTGAACCTTTATGCCTTTCACAACGCCGTCAACATCGTGATTAACCGCCATGATTCCCTGCGCATCCATTTTACCGAGGAAGAGGGAACCCCCTACCAGGTCCTGGCGGAACACCTGGAAATTAACCTTGAAGATATCTATATAAATATCCGGGAAATACCTGGGAAAGAAAACTACCTCAAAGAACTGGTGGATAAATTCTATAATACCGGTTTTAAACTGGACCGCGCTCCTATTGCCACCATTAAATTGATTCACGTTGAAGACCATCGATACATCCTTATTTTTGTTTCAAACCATATTATCTGGGACCAGGTATCCACGTTTAATTTTTCGAAAGAGCTGGAAATTTGTTACAACGCCCTGGTGAAAAACCAGGAACCCGGATCGCTATTACCTGCATTAACCACAAATTACCTGGATTATGCCCTGTGGATGAATGAGAATACCCGGTCCGGTCAATTCCGAAAACAGCAAGAATACTGGTTGAATAAATTCTCGACCTTACCCCCGCCGTTGGACTTACCCACCGACTTTCCCCGCCCCCCCGTGCAAACATATAACGGGGATACGCTTTTCCAACCCCTTCCCCTGGAATTAAAACAGGAGATCGAAGCATTTTGCATAAAATTCAACACCACCTTGCAAATATTCCTCTTGTCTATCCTGGACGTATTGATCTACCGCCTCACCGGCCAGGAGGATTTTGTCGTAGGAACGCCGATTTTTAACCGACCCTCTGAAGATTTGGAAAAACTCATCGGCTTGTTTGCCACGGCGCTTCCTATCCGCTGCAATATTAACGGCAATACCTCTTTCGCCGCTTTCCTGGAACAGATGAAAAGCACCTCCATCGATGCTTATGACAATTATCTCTACCCCTTTAACCGCATCATCGAAGAACTGCATCCTACCGTTGACTTTTCCCGCGCCAAGATTATGTCTGTCTTTTTCGGTGTACAAAATGACGAGACCGAGATCGGGCAATTAAAATTCGACGGTTTCGAGGTTAAAGCCGTGGAAGATAAGTTTTGGGACCAGATTCACCGCACGTCGGTTTTCGATTTCACCTTGCAAGTGGATTATGCTGAAAGTTATATAGTCCCATCGCTGCGTTATAATTCCGATCTCTTTAAAGAATCGACTGCCGCCGCTTTGTTGAATCGTTACATAGAGCTGGTGAAACAAGCTGTTAAAGAACCTAACCGGTTGATTTCCCAGTACGATTTTTTGATCGACAGCGACCGGGCCGTCATCGCTCCGTTGGTGAACAACCCGGACCGTTTTGACCTGGCGGATGAAGGACTTCATTGCCGGATCGAGCGCAAAGCTGCTGAAAATCCCGACTTAATCGCGCTTTTCTACAAAGACGAGGTCTACACTTACGGTGAGGTAGACCGGCAGGCCAATCGAATCGCTCAGGACCTGGAAGCCAGGGGAGTGAAAAAAGGCGACAGGATAGGCGTGTTATTGCCTCCCTCACCGCGGTTGATCTTCTCCCTCCTGGGTATATTAAAAGCCGGCGGCGTGTATGTGCCCCTCAGCAACCAGTACCCCCCGGAACGAATGAAAGAGATCGACGCCCAGGCCCAATTAAAATTCCTCCTGGCAGACAACGGTTACCTCCGGGACAGCAACAGCGATAACCCGGTTTCAATACATTTTCAAGAAAAATTGGTGAACCTGGATAATGAAACCGAAGCCATATCGAGATCAATCCCGCCGGAGTCAACCGACGACCTTTCCGCCCGGTTCTACAATAAAACCCCACGTAGTGGACTGTCTCAAAATCAACAAGAGGAAAAGAGTAATATGAAACACGAGTCAGACACTGCCCCAAACTTCGCACGATCCGCCCAGTTCTACAATAAAACCCCACGTAGTGGGGCTTATATTATTTTTACTTCCGGCTCCACAGGCAAACCCAAGGGGATTGAAATCCGGCACAAAAGTGTTATCAACATGGTGCAGTCCACGCAGGCATTTTATAATCTTGGTGAAAATGACCGTTTCCTCTTTCATACCCCCGCGATTTTCGACGTCTCTTTGCAAGATATATTTTGGAGTTTAAGTGTCGGTGCCAGCCTGGTCATATTGGAAGAAGATAAACGAAACAATATCGTCCAAATGGCGCAATATATCGATCGCTGCCGGGTCACCATTTTCCAAACCGTACCGTTGTTACTGGATTCTTTTATCGGTGCGAAAGCAAGGGGAGACATTTCGTCCTTGCCGTCGCTGCGTTATGTCATCGTAGGGGCCGCTATTGCGCACAAGACCTTGCGAGACGGTTTTTTCCAACACTTTAACGCTAAGCTGGTCAACCACTACGGACCCACCGAAACCACGGTAGACGCCTCCCGTTTCGATTGTTCCTCGGATTTCGACACCTCCATCGTACCCGTAGGCAAACCCATCGCCAATACCGATATCTATATCCTGGATCCCTCCCTAAACCTCTGTCCTGTCGGCGTACCCGGTGAACTGTATATCTCTTCCGCCGGTAATGCCGTGGGTTATTTACATAACCCGGAATTGACCGCCCGACAATTTATACCCAACATTTTCAATGACCCTTTCTGCGACAAACTCTATAAAACAGGAGATAGGGGACTTTATATGCCCGACGGCAATATCCTGGTCACAGGACGCCTGGATAACCAGGTTAAAGTCAACGGCAACCGCGTGGAGATCGACGACATTGAAAACAACCTGCTGGCCAGCCCCTATATTCGTAATGCCGCCGTGATATTGGCCCGTAACGAAACCAATTATGAACAATTGGCGGCTTTTGTCGAAACGGATGAAACCCTCAATACGATATACCCCGGTAGTACAGGTGAAAAAGAAAACGCCGGCAATTACAGGTTCTATACTTTACAGCAAAACCCAACTTTTAAAAAAGATTTCGATGCCATTCATTTCAATGCCTGGCCCGTGTTTTTCTGGGGTTCGAAGGTTTTAAAGGAATACTGGAACAACCTGTACCGGGCTTTCCCCCAGTACCAGTTTACCCTCGTAAGCGAGGAAGGCAAGGTATTGGGTATCGGCAATTCCATTCCCATATGTTGGGACGGTGACGCCGATCATCTGCCCTGCGGGTGGGACGGTACTATCGTACAGGGTTTTACCGATTATGAGCGGCAGCATCCCGTGAATACATTGGTGATATTGGCCGGTGTGATTGCCCCCGGGCATAAAGGCCTCGGTTTGAGTCAATACTTGATCGACGGTTTCCGAGCCCTGGCCCGGTATTTCGGCATGGAACGCCTCGTGGTGGCGCTGCGGCCCATCGGCAAAGTCGATTACCCCGAATTAACCATCGATGAATATTGTAACCTGGTGGATGATGACGGTTTTTGCCATGACAAATGGGTGAAACTCCATCAAAAAGCCGGCGGCAGGATTCTTAAAACCGAAATCCAATCCCAGCACGTCAGGGGATCCGTCTGCCAGTGGGAAGAATGGAGCGGGCAATCCATTAAACAAAGCGGCGAGATTTTTCCCAAAGGCGCGCTCCAGGGAGTCAAAATCGATTTGGAAAGCGGGCAGGGTGTTTATGACGATCCTGCCGTATGGATTTCTCACTCATTGGAAAGTCCCCACCTGGATAAGTGGAGACACATCGATGAATTTTATCTCAAGGAATTCCTGCGTAAAAAGCTGCCGGCCTACATGGTGCCGGATAAATTCGTGGTGCTTCACCGCATCCCTCGCCTGGAAGCCGGGAAAAACGATAAAAGCAAACTGGAACAACTGGAATACCAGGTGGCCTATAAAACCAAAGTACCCCCTTCCACCCAAAACCAGGTCCGGTTGCAGTCCATTTTCCATGAGGTTTTGCAGTGCCCTTGCGAAGACATCGGCATCCATGACAATTTTTTCCAACTGGGCGGGCATTCCATTAATGTACTTCACTTATTGGGAAAAATTCGTGCGGCTTATGGCCTGGACATCCGGGTGGCGGACATATTTACCATGCCAACTATTGCAGAAATAGCCGGTTATATCGAAGCAAAACATGTGTAACCGTGTACGTGTAAAATTAAAGGAGAAATAAGAGTATGACACACCAGGGAAACCAAAAAATAATATTAAATGTTTTGCCGCCTGCGGATATCCGGACTCCGTCCATTTCACTTTCGGCACTGAAAGGGTTTATGATGCATCATCGCTGTGACACCGAGATTAAATATTGGAATACGTTAATGGTACCGGCAGTATCCGAATATCCCTTTTCCGATGAAGCCCGGATGATTATCCGGGATGCCGAGACGCTGCAATATCTCTTCTATGCCATGCTGGCAGAGGCTTTCCATGATGACGAAGCCATGGAACGTATTATTGCCCTTTTTCACAGCCAGATGCCTATGTTCAAATTCTACAACCAAGAGTTTTACCGTTGGTTTATCCGGGATAATATCGAGAAATTGCACAATATAATCGAAGTGGAATTGGAAAAGATGAACCTGGACCAGGCTCTTTTATTCGGTTTGACTTCCAAGTTTTTCCAGTGGATTCCCGGTACTCTCCTGGCCAGGGAAGTGAAAAAAAAGAATCCCCACCTCCCTGTAATTATCGGAGGTTTTGGAAATAAAGAATCCGCCCATGCCGCAATGGTCACTTGCCCGGGTTTCGATTTTGCCGTGTGGGGGGAAGGCGAATACCCATTATTGGAGCTGGTCCACAGATTACAATCCGGGACACAAGATTATAATGGAGTACCCCGGTTGATTTACAGGTCGGAAGGCTCATTAACAGTCTCCAACTCCGCCAGCGGCGGTTACATAGACCTGGACCGCCCCCCCTACCCCGATTACAATGACTATTTTTCCGCTGTCGAAGGGAAAGTGCAGCCGGAGGACGTGACGATCCCTATCGAAGGCATCCGCGGCTGCTCCTGGAACCGCTGCCACTTTTGCGTCTTAAACGCCGGCTATAAATACCGCGAGAAATCGCCGGAAAACATCGTGAAAGAAATGGAATATTATGCCGACACCTTCGGCGTGCACCGGTTTTTCTTTACAGACAACAATGTTACCGGTTTAAAATTGGAACGCTTCACACAACTGCTGGATTTATTGATCCGGGCTTCGGAAAAAAGAGAACGCAAATTTAACCTGGTGGGGGATTTGATTCCTGCCGGTTTTAATGAGTTTTTGATGGAAAAGCTGGTAAAAGCCGGTTTTGTGGATGTACAGTTCGGGTATGAAGCATTAACCGATTCGTTATTGAAAAAAATGAACAAGAGCAGTTGTTTCAGCGACAATATCTTTTTATTGAAATTTGCCCAAAAATACGGCATCGTAATCCGGGATGCCAACTTGATCCGCGGGATTCCCGGCGAAACCGAAGCAGACCTGGTGGAAAGCAAAGAAAATTTACACTTCCTGAGATTTTTCCTCGGTGAAAACCGTTTTGCCCATGAATTCTGGCAATTGGCAGTCTACAAAGGAGCTAAATATTACGATATGCTGACCCCGGCAGAAAGAGAACAGTGCACCCAGAACTTCACCGCCTATTACTTGCCCCGGGCGTTTATCAAAGATGAGAGCCGCTTTACCCTCTTCTACTATACCCGGCCTTTAACTCACCCTCTTTTGTGGGAACAGGTGGAAACCATTGAAAAATATTACCGTGAAAATAATAGTACTTATACTATAAACCGGGACGGCGATGCGCTCTTGTTTGAAGAATTCCATAACGGCGAGCCTGTAGGCCGGCATCATTTCACCGACCCTCGTCGCGTGGATGTATTGAAAGAAACCAACCGCCGCGTGTGCAGCCTCTCCCATCTATTAACCGTACTCTCCGAAAAGTACCCCGGTATTACGGAAACCGAAGTCATAGATATTCTTACGGGATTGAAAGCGGCTTACCTGGTGTATTGCAACCGGGACTACAACAACATCATCTCCGTGATCGATGTAAACATGTGAAGGATAAGTATGAAAAACAAACAGGAGAATTCGAATGCCATATGTTTTTAACCAGTTGAAAGATAAAGCGATTTTGATAGGCATGATGCTGTTGTTGGCAGCGGTAGTTCCCGGTGCGAATCTTTCTCTTTCGGCGCAAACCGCAGAACCCGGCGAAAAGTATCCGCCCGCCAGGCACTTTGAAGTAAAAGCCGCGGTTTCGGATATCGAAATCGACGGCTGTTTGAATGAAACCGCCTGGGCGCAAGCTGCGATTATCCCGCTGCTTTATGAGTGGAGCCCCGGCGATAATGTCACACCCCCGGTAAAAACCGAATGCCTTGTGACTTTTAGCACTACCCGGTTTTATGTCGCCTTTCGCTGCTTCGACCCGGAGCCTTCTAAAATACGGGCACATTTAATGGACCGGGATGCCATCCTCACGTTGGTCCAGGACGACCATATCAGCATCGAAATCGATTCTTTCAATGATGAACGCCGCGCTTTTCAATTCAGGGTCAATCCCCTGGGCGTCCAGGCCGATGCCAATTTTATTCCTATGGAAGGATACGAAGATTTTTCCTGGGATGCGATCTGGGATTCTGCCGGGAGGATAACCGATTCCGGTTATGAAATCGAAATCGCTATCCCTTTTAATCAATTCCGTTTCCGAAAAACATCCGGTCCGCAGACGTGGGGTTTTAGTGCCGAACGCTCGTACCCCCGGAAATTTCGCCATCGAATCAGTTCTCATACGAAAAGCCGCGACCTCATCTGCTTGATCTGCCAATATAACAAATTGAACGGTTTTGAGGGAATCGATGCCGGACGTAATATCGAATTGGATCCGACCTTGACGGTTCGCCGGACCGATCAACAAAAAGAAGAAGGGCTAAATGGCCTGGAGACCGGGAAAATAAAAGTCGAACCCGGTTTAACCGCTAAGTGGGGCGTCACACCCGGCATGATTTTGAGCGCAGCCGTAAACCCCGATTTTTCCCACGTGGAAGCCGATGTCGCTCAATTGGAAGTCAATACCCGGTTTGCCCTCCGTTACCCCGAGAAAAGACCTTTTTTCCTCGAAGGCGGCGATTTTTTTCTAACTCCTTTAGAAGCCGTGTTTTCCCGGACCGTTTACGACCCGGTTTGGGGAGTGAAATCCACCGGGAAACTTGGAGGCAATGCGATGGGGTTCTTCTTGACCCAGGACCGGTTTAATAACCTCGTATTTCCTTCCAACCAGGGATCCGATGCGGCTTCATTGAAAGAAAATACCTATACCGGCGTTTTAAGGTACCGCCGCGACATCGGTAAAGGTTCCACCATCGGCGCTCTTTATACCGGCCGGGTCAGCGATGACTATTCCAACCATGTGGCCGGCCTGGACGGTTTCTTTCGCCTCTCCGATACCAAAAACCTTAAACTCCAGGTCATGCGTTCCCAGACCCTCTATCCCGGTGAAATCTCGAAAGAATTCGGCCAGCCCTCCGGCACCTTTGGCGGAAATGCCCTGCATGCCGATTTCCAACACTATGGACGGCATATCTCCTACTCCCTCCTGGTCGAGGACTTAGACCCCGGGTTCAGGGTGGATACCGGTTTTATCCCCCGCGTGGACTTTCGCCGTTACCAGGTCCACATCCAACCCCAACTTTGGGGGAAAGAGGGCGGGTGGTTTAATCGCCTCGGTTTTAATATCCGCGGCGAATGGGTCACCGATCACAGCGATCTATTAACAAACCGGGATTTCGAAGTGGGCCTCCTGTATGAAGGTGTGCTGCAATCCGAGTTCCAACACTCTTTTACCAGTAGGAAAGAGTATTATTGCGGCATCACGTATGATCTGAACCTGTGGAACTCCATTCTCAGCATCAGGCCAATGGGGGGATTGGATATCTATATTACCGCCTCTTACGGCGATACCGTCGATTACGACAATGCCCGCAAGGCCCATAACGTCATGCTCAATCCCAACGTCGAATTCGGCCTCGGCAAACACGTGAACATCAATTTTAACCACTTTTTCGAGCATCTCTCTTTCGACGGCCAGCGGATTTATACCGCCAACCTCCTGCAAACCCGCTTGATGTATAATTTTAATGTTCGAACATTCCTGCGGGCCATTATTCAATATACCCATATTAACCGGAACACCGCTGTTTATGTTTCGCAGGCTGACCCTTTAACCAAGGAACTCTTTGTCCAGTTTTTATTTTCATATAAACTCAACCCGCAGACCGTTTTGTTTATCGGATATTCCGATAACCATTCCGGGTTGCGCAGCATCCCTCTTACCCGTACAGACCGTACTTTTTTCTTAAAAATCGGTTATGCCCTGACCATGTGAGTTTTAAAGGAGAATTATTTATGAACCCAAACGCCCGAATCATTTTAAATACATTGCCCCCGGCGGAGACGGAAACTCCCTCCACCGCCCTGTCGATATTAAAAAGTTTTTTAAACCGGCATAACGTCGATGCCGAGATAAAATATTGGAACTTGTTGATGACACCGGCCTTATCGGGTTATCCCTTTTCCGATTATGCCAAACAGGTGTTTAGAGACGGCGAGACCCTTCAATTTTTGTTTTATGCCATATTGGCGGATGAATTTAACGACCCGGAAGCCGAAAAAAGAATACTGGCTTTGTTTCAAGGCCACATGCCCTTTTTTAAATTCTATAATCCCAATTTTTACCGGGATTTTATCCGGGAAAACAAACGGATCATCCTTCAAATCATCGAAACCGAGTTGGCGAAGATCGACCCGGGAAATGTAATGCTTTACGGCATCACCTCCAAATTTTTTCAATGGATTCCCGGTATGCTGTTGGCCAGGGAGTTTAAAAAGAAGTATCCCCACATCAAGGTGGTTATCGGCGGTTTATCCAATAAAGAGCAAGCCCTGGCCGTCATGAATATGTGCCCGGCTTTTGATTTGGCCCACTGGGGCGAAGGCGAATATGCCCTCTTAGAGTTGTGCCGCCAGGCCAGGGAGAACGATTTCGATTATGAAAAAATCCCCCGCCTCGTTTACAGGCCGGATACTGGAGAAAAAGAAAAACTGAAAATTTCCGATGCCGGCGCAGGGGAGTACCTTGACCTCAATGAGAACCTCTATGCCGATTATACCGATTATTTCGAAACCGCAAAAGGCAAACTCTCTAAAGATGACGTCGTACTTTATTTCGACACCATCCGCGGGTGTGCGTGGAATCAATGCAATTTTTGCGTGTTAAGCGCCGGTTACCAATACCGGGAAAAGACACCCGAAAACATCATCAAAGAGATCGAATACTATGCCGATACCCACCAGGTATATCAATTCTTTATCACCGATAACAACATGATCGGGAAATCCGTGGAGCGTTTCGAACACTTCCTGAACCTGGTTATCGAATCTGCTGCTAAACGCGGGAAAAAGTACTCCATCGGCGGCAGCATTATTCATAAGGATTTAAATGAGAGGGTAATGAGGAAACTGGCGGAAGCCGGGTTCGGCGTCCAATTCGGGTATGAAGCCCTCGCTGACTCGCTGCTTCAAAAAATGAACAAAAGCAGCAGCTTTTGCGACAATCTATTACTGGCAAAATTCGTAATTAAGTATGATGTTAGAATCTGGAGTACCAACTTAATCCGCGGCATTCCCCACGAAACCGAAGAGGATGTCCTGGAGAGCATTGACAATTTACACTTTTTACGATTCTTCCTCGACCAGGGGAAATTTTACCACGAATTCCAGGAATTGGCGGTTTATGGCGGGTCAAAGTACCACGCCATGCTCTCGGACCAGGACAAAACCCGGTATATCGACAATTTCTACGCCCATTTCCTTCCCCAGGCCTTTATTACCTCCGACTGCCGCTTCAACCTGTTTTATTATGTCAAACCCCTTGAATTCCACTACCTCTGGCAGCAGGCAGAAGCCATAGAAAAATATTACCGGGAGAACAAAACCCATTACAGTTTAACAATAAATGACGCCGCTCTTTGCTACGAAGAGTTTCACAATGACCAATGCGTCAAATCCCTGCGTTTCGAAGCTCCTTTATATGTGGATCTATTGACTATTATCAACGATAAAGTATGTTCTTTCCAAGAAATCGGCGATGCCATGTCCCTTAACCACCCGCACATTACCGTCGAAAAAATCAAAGAAATACTTTCGGAACTAAAAACCCATTACCTTGTCTATCACGACAAAACGTGTTCAAAGGCCGTATCTGTAGTGGATATATCGCGTATTTTCCCCGCCAATCATTTCGATAATTAAGGAGGATAAACCATGAATACCATTAAAAATAAATCGAGAATCATATTAAACACTCTACCCCCTGCCAGTATCTTTTCTCCATCCAATTCCCTTTCCATTTTAAAAAGTTTTATGAACCAATATAACTACGATGTGCAGATCAAATACTGGAATTTATTAATGGCACCCCAGGTATCCGCTTATCCCTTTCCCGAATATGCCGGGGAAGTTTTTAAAGACGGTGAAACCCTCCAATTCTTATTTTATTCCATGCTGGCGGATGAATACAACGACCCCGACACTCAAAAACGAATATTGGCTTTGTTTCAAGGACAAATGCCCTTCTTCAAATTCTACGACGCCAATTTTTACCGCGCATTTATCGAAGAAAATAAAAATTTCATCCTCGATATCATGAAGACCGAATTGGATAAGATGGACATGCATAATGTGATTCTTTTCGGGATTACGTCGAAGTTTTACCAGTGGATCCCCGGTATATTGTTGGCGAAAGAATTTAAAAAAAGAAACCCCCACATAAAAGTAATTCTCGGCGGTTTATCCAACAAACAGCAGGCTGTTGCCGTGATGAACTTGTGCCCGGAGTTCGATTTTACCCACTGGGGCGAAGGCGAGTACTCTTTATTGGAGTTGTGCAAACAGGTCGAAGCCAACACCTCCGATTACGAACAAATCCCCCGCCTGGTTTACAGGACCGGGGAAAACGGTCAATCCAAAGTTAGTGAAACAACTGCAGGCCAGTATCTTGACCTGGGCCAGAATCTCTACCCCGATTATTCCGAGTACTTTGAAACGGTTGAAGACAAAATCCAACAGGATAAAATAGTGATCCAGGTTGACGGCATAAGGGGTTGTTCCTGGAACCGGTGTAATTTTTGTATCATGAACCGTGGGTATAAATACCGTGAAAAGACACCCGGAGATATTGTCCAAGAGATTGAACATTATACCGATACATATGGAGTTAACCATTTTTTCTTTACCGACAACAATATCGTCGGCCGCTCCGCTGCCCAGTTTGAACGCCGCCTGGACTTACTGATCGACTCCGCTTCGAAACGGCAAAACACGTATGTCCTGGGAGGAAGTTTAATTCCTTCCGGTTTGCACTCCGGCTTAATTAAAAAAATGAAAGATGCCGGTTTCGATAATGTCCAGTTCGGTTATGAAGCGCTTACCGACGCTTTGTTGAAGAAGATGAATAAGAGTAATTGTTTTAGCGACAACTTGTTCATGGTTAAATCCGGCCTTAAAAATAGTTTAAAGATTTGGGGAATTTTCTTGATCCGCGGTGTCCCCAACGAAACCGAGGCCGATGTGATCGAAAGTATCGATAACTTACACTATTTGCGGTTCTTTCTCAGTGAAAACAAATTTGCCCATGAATTTTGGGAATTGGGTCTTTGGAACGGCACCAATTACCACAGTATGGTTTCAGAGGAACAAAGAACGAAGTACACCGAAAATTTCGCCGTCTATTTCATGCCCCGCGCTTTTCCCCGTGAAGACAGCCATTTCAATCTCTTCTATTATGTCAAACGATTGGAGTATCACTACCTCTGGCAGCAGGCCGAAGCCGTAGAAAAATATTACCGGGAGAACAAAACCCATTACAGGCTATTCATGGATGGCAGCTCTTTGTGTTATGAAGAGTATCATAACGATCAATGTACCAATTCTCTCCGTTTTGATTCCTCCCTGTATCTTGAGCTCTTGAAAAAGATTAACGATAAGGTATGTACATTCGATGAGTTATTATCGGAACTGGCATCCAAACATCCGGGGGTTAGCGATGTAAAGCTTCGAGAAATCCTGGCGGAATTAAAAGCTCATTACCTGGTTTATTACGATGAAAGCGGCTCGAATATCATCTCCATATTGGATGTTGATGGCGTGTAGTTTTCCTCTCCACTCATTATTCATCATTCATCATTCATCTATTTTACCATAATTCCATTTATCTTGGAATTTTTTATGGAGTAATTCAGCCATTCAAAATTTGAAAAAAGATTGGCACAGAGAACATGAGCGAGGTAATTTAACCATCGATGGACGTTTTGGGTGCAGCGGCGAGGTTTTTACACCATTATCGCGGTTTTGATTTTAAAGAAGTCCAGGTTTCCGAGGAGAGACGGCTGGACATCGTGGACATTATGGACGAAATCGATGTTCGGGAATCATTGCTAAACCGGTACAGCTTTTGCCTTGAAAAATCAAAAGTTTTTGGAAGTCCAGCCCGTCACGGACGGGTTTTATAGAGAATTCACTAGATTATGATATAATAATTATCAAGAAAGAATTTCCCCCCTTAACAAAAGTTTTTGGTCCCACCGAGCCATCCGTGATGGCTTTTACAAAAAGGTGGGCTCGAAAAGGGTTCTGGTGGTCGAAGACAAATTAGGTGGTGGATTTTGGTTTCTCCACGTAGTTGACATTTCGACTCGATTTGGTCATAATAGTATATCAGAGGAAAATGAATACGAAAATAAAGATGCCGGTAACAACCGAAAGGCTTTCACAAGGAAGCAGGGGTAGGAGTTTACGAAAAAAGGCTCCCCATATACCCCTTCAAATTTCCAGGATTATCCGGAGATTTGCGAAGGATACCAAACAGGTATTGCAAGAAAATGTCATTGCAGAATATCTGTTTGGTTCATACGCTACCAATACTTACACCTCTTTTTCCGACATCGATATCCTGATTATTGTGAACACTTTTACCCCGGAGATTCGGCGGCAAATGAGCGGTCTTGCTTCGGAATATTCTCTCGAATATGATGTCTACATCTCTCCAATTATAAAGGACTTGCAGGTCTGGAATAAAAATAAGCAGTACCAAACGTTATTTTATCAAGAAGTCACTCAATCCGGGGTACAATTATGATCGATGAGCAAGCACAAAGCTTATCGGGGTATCGTCTTAATAAATCGAGAAGCTTATTGGTGCAGGCAGAATTATTGCTGGCTAACCATCAATACGATGGGAGTATTAATCGGTCATATTATGCAATCTTTAATGCAGTTCGAGCCGTTTTAGCATTAGTAAGAATTGATAACCGCAGTCATCAAGGGGTGATGTCATATTTTGATCGTTATTTTGTCAAATCCGGTGTATTGGATAAACAATTAAGCAAAATCATTCATACTGCATTTGATACTCGGCAGGATAATGATTATGAAGATTTTTATGATCCTTCGGAAGCTGATGCACAAGAACAATATAATAATGCAATACTATTCATCAGGGAAATCGAAAGTAAACGACAAATGTTTATCGAAGGAAAACTCTCTTTGCCTGTAATAACAAAATAAAGAGGATCAATTCTCCTCAAAATCGGTGGAATGCAAGATTGAACCCATTGATCCCATAACCAATAGACAATGGCCTTCCTGCAAAATGTTGTAAAGCAGGACTTAACCCGCTAAAATTAATAACCATTTCTCTTAACTACATGCATTCTAAGCCAATCTAAAAACTCCATAAGCTTTATTTTTCCTGAAGCGATATCCAATATTAAATGCTCCTGTTCATCAAAATCGGAATTGATTTCATATCCGTTTAAAAAAAGGAGAGCCTCCATAGCGGCATGGCCCACTCGCTTATTCCCATCTACGAATGGATGATTAGATATCAGTAAGAATCCTAATGCTGAAGCCTTCGATAAAATGCCTGGGTATAATTCCTCTCCATTAAAGGTTATCATCGGTTGAGCAAGAGCGCTTTCAAGGGCTGAAAAATCCCGAATTCCAGGTGATCCTCCTGAAAGACCAATTATCCGTTCATGGAGTACAAGCACTTCATTTAAAGTTATATAACGCATTAAGCGAGTCTTCGGTAAAGTTCTTGATTTTTTGAAAGTACATGCGCCACTGCGCGTTCAAAATCTTCAGGAGGTTGAGAAAGTAAGTTTTCCATTGAAGCAACCAGCAAATCGGTTAAAGGCAAACCATATTGTTCCGCTCTTGTTTTCAGTGCCATTGCCTTATTATCGCTTATTTGTATGGTTAGCGTCGTCATACTACCTCCAAAGGTCAATATAATTATAATTCATTATCTCTTAAATTGCAACAATGCAATGAACTTTCTTCTCTCTCTTGCCGGATCAAAACAAAGGGATGCCATCTTTGCAGACCATATACCCAAAACCGAAGCCAATAATTGGATTTATCGAATAATTGTGGCAGCCTTTTCCTGTCTTAGGGCAATAATCATGCCAAAAATATCATTGAACAGAGTTCCAATCGATTTCGGCTGAGTTCAAAATGTCATCGTTTAATCGATTTGTTCAAAAATCCGAGGGAAAAAGATCAAAATCCACGCTTTTAACTGCGTTATCGCAGTTTAGAAGTCCATAAAATCGAAGTTTAGAAGTGAGCCGTTGGTGATTAAACCTGTGATTTTGTCGTTTTTTACTTCGATTTTTTCGTTTTTTGAAGCAAGGATTTCCCTTTTATCGCAAGCGATGACTTTTTGGGGTCTGTGGAGGTTGTTCGAGGCTCTGCAATCATCATTTTTTGGCATGAAACATGCGTATAAAAAATCGCCTGTTGGATTTTTCTCGGAAAGTACAAAAGTTAAAATAGGAAAGTTTTATCCCTGGTTTTCGATTATTTTCATTTTCGCTTCAATCGTATCGACCGATAAATCTGCACCGCATTCCCATTCAACAAAATATCCTCCATTGTAAACTTTCTTGAATTCGTCGATATTTTTCAAATCTGCGAATGCTTCAAATTCAAGGTAGGGTTCAATATTAAATATCCCGGCACGACCATCATCCAATACGACTGATAATGTCAAATCAAACTGGGGATTCAAATCAACTATTCTCATTGATCAAGCCCTTTAATGGGGAAAGGTTTTTTTCCATGTACTGCCAACTCCCAGTCTGCAAGAAGATCCTCTTTGTGAATTTCAATCCAAGCAACGACAAGTTTGTGTTTGTTTGGTGGCAATTCACCTACAAGAACGTTACCATCAAGGATGGAGTACACAGCAACAGCCCCCTGGTAATCTGCATGAATATGAGGAAGACTGTGCTTATCCGTATCCTTAAAAAACATCCGGATCAAAATCCCGTAGAACATAGATTATAGTTGGCATATTTAATTCCTTCAAGTATCTAACCATCACTGGTTTCACCTGAAGAATATTTATACCACACTATGAGAAAAAAAGTCAAGCCCTGCAACCGGAAACACCCGGAAACACCGGAAACCGAAAATATTTTTTTGCCTCTCCTGTTATTCAAAAATGGTGCAATTCAAGACTTGACCAGGTTGATTCTCTGGCGCACTCAAGGCTTGACTCCGTAAATTGCTTTCTTTTTTTCTACTTCATGAAGTATTTTTTTAATATCTCGCGATAAACCTTCAAAAGTATCTCCAATAAACCACTGACCATGGGCTCTGACTGTGACACCAAATGTATTATTTATATTAAAGGCATTAAATATTCTTTCCCCAAGATCTTCTGTGCCATAGTCATAATGAGGAATAGTTGGAATTATTGCTGTTTCTAACTCTAATTTTTCAGATTTCTCAGCAATAGTAGTCATTGTTTCATTATGTATGTGAATTATAGACGCATATCTGTCTTTTTTGTTTTTAAGCATTGAAGAGTGAATTATCCAATGAGTTATAGCCTCTGTTGATGGTTTATTTGTAGATTCACCATAAAAATAAAAATCATCTTCCTTTATTATGATAGGTATTTCAGAAAAAATCTTAAGCCTATCTTTAAAAGTATTCGATGCTGTAATAAGCATAACCGGTTTTTCGTTGCATAGATGAAAATGGCTTAAAACAATATGGCTTAGAGATACTGTAGCTTCGTAATCTATCATTTTTTTTGCATTTTTCCTTAATTCATCCATTTTTTCAAATAAGTAATGAATATCATTTCTATCTAAAAAGTCAGGAATTATTCCTTTATAATTGACAGTTGGGGGGTTGGATGCATGTATCAACTTATCCCTTTCAGATGGATGCGGAAAATTGCCATCTATAAGGCCGCTTTTCTCAAAATATTCCTTGTTATCTTCTACTAGCTTTCCATCATAGTCTTCAAAAATATCCCGAACTGACATAAGTGAAACACAAGACTTAGAAAATCTATTAAAAATATTCTTAATAGTATAATAGAGTACTGGTGGATCAACTAATATACAAGCATTTATATATTCAAGTATTGATATTGGTTTTGTTACAAACTGCCCATATAATATTCTAAATTTTCTATCAATCCAATTTTTATTTTCGAACTCCTCCAGTAATTCACTTGCTTTTAATATCCATTCTTCCTCTTCTATCCACATCATTTTTCCATTAATATAATCCAAAGTGAGAATTTTTTGATATAGCCCCTTCATTGAAATTTTTTTCTTGAAATATTCAAGCATGTATGTTTTAATCTCAATTGAATCAGTTGGAACACGAATATCATCTCCAATTTTTTTTGCATTTTCAGAAATTAAAGAGTCTAACAAGATCACTAATTTATTTTCCCAATTTGGCCAGAATGATTCAAAGTTTTTAATTAATATTGATTCTTTAATCATTGGTTCTTCTGAATAATTATTTATGCTCATAAAAAACTTTTGAATTTCATCCTTATTAGCATCACATGACTGAAACATTGCTAAAGGAAATCTTATATCGGATTTTTCTACTCCAAACAGAAATGGTATTACCCGGCTATTGACAAAAGAGTTCGATAAAGCCCCCGCCTCAAAATTAATCCATGGTGAATTAATATTTTGTTTCGTTATAAAGAGTATTCCAATCGAACAATTTTTTAATTCTTTTTTTAAAATATCATTCCACATTAGCCCATTTGCGATATTCTCTGATGATATAAATGTTTCTATAAATGGAAATATGGCCTTTAAAAAATCGTCAAATAATAGTGAAATTTTATGGCTACTTTCTCCCGACCAACAAAAAAAGATTTTCATTTTAATATCCTCCTAGATTTTTAATTTATTTTAAATTCAATCAATACACCTACCCAATTTTTTTCACACATAGTAGATGTAACTGATGTAACTTCTGCTTCCTCCTACTATACAAGCGTTCCTCCTTCCAATCATCCCAGTTTCACTGGAAGCACTGGAAGGATATTTTTACCACACCATGAGAACGAAAGTCAAGTCTTTTTGAAAATTTTTTTTTAAATGAGTATTTCTACCTGGTAAATGGATAGAATGTAATAAAATTAAAACAGCTTTTTCGGGGGTCCAGGGGGCGGCTTTCACGAAAAAAGCCCCCTGGCTACTTTCCCACACCATTCTTCTCCAGCAGGAGCGGCAAATTAACCCTCCACAATTGCTTCCGACTGATCAGGAAAAGCTCCTTTCCTTGAATAAAACCCGATAGCATTTCCATTGCCTGCGGAATTTCAAGACGGACAGCGTTGCGGTTTCCCGGGAGAAAGAAATCTAAATACTTCGAACTAACCTCTACTCGCACCCACGATACATCAAAACCCCACTCTTTGGGATCAAAATACAATACATTATCCGCCGAAAACCCTTCTTTGGCTGTAGAACGATACGGCGTGGCCAACGTCCACCCCCTCTCCAAACCCACCCTCCAATTCACCCTCACTACATCCTGGAACACATCCTCTACAGACAATACTTCCACATTCCCCGGCACTACACATGAAAACGGCAATACGGGTTTCACTGAATTAAACGAATAAAACCGACCCTCTTTATAATACAACACACGGGGGTTTCGCCGGTCCGTTCGATGATCCACATACAAGACTCTCGGCACTGCATCGGCATCCGCTTTCACCGAAGATGAACCCGGACTGCCGGACAATGAACCACGAAACACTTTAACCGGTTTCAACTCCAGGGCTTTAAACGTTTCATCAAAACTCATTACCCCCGCTTTCGTCGGCAAATAATACCGAACCCCAACGGAAGAGGTTTCGCTGTTGACTTTGGGGGACCGGACCGAAACTGAAACCGAATCCGAAGGGGAATCCAAACGAACCGGCATGCCCAACACGACATCATCCGTAAACCTCCCATCCTCCATCTGCCGCTCAATACTCCCAGCCCGAATTTTTAACAACGCCCCAGGCACATTATCGACTCCCTCACTCCTCTCATACCTCCAAAAGCCATCAAACCCGACATAATGCGGGAACTGCTGCGTCTGACCTTTCACCCCTGCTAAACCGACCTGCACAAAACCCTGACCCAATACCCTCAAACCCAACACCCTCTCCCCTCTCTGCGCACTCCCTACCCGAACCTCCCTGACCTGCTTAAAATCCACCCCCTGCACAGGCTGACGCTTAAACTTCGCCGCATGAAAACCCCCAAACCTCTCGGCTTCTTTAATATTCCCACTGCCACTAGCACCGGTACCCCCTCGAACCATCCGCGTTGAAACAGTATACCACCCACCGGGATCCGTCGCAACTTCTACTCTTCCTCCCCTAAAAAACGCCAAAGAAGTAATCTTATCAAACGAAAACCGCCCCCCACTCACCTGCACTTCCTCACCATTCAAACGCACAACCAAACCTCCTCCCTCCTTCCTCTCCCACTCCCAAAAACCGGTATGCTTCTTAGAGATTAAGAGAGAAGAACCAGACAACCCTTTCGAGAAAGGGTTTTCTGGACTTTCCCAAAGCTTTTGGTTAGGGTTATTATTATCTTTATCGACAATTTTGCCAGTGTCGGAACCTGCGGAAGAACTATCCCCCTTATCAAAAACTTTTGGAGGTGTCGGAACCTTTTCTTGAAAAGGTTCTGACTCTTCTTTTCCTGGCTCTTTTTGAACAGTAAAGTTATCGGGGTTTAAGACCACGCGGCCTGAGGCATCGCGGGAGAACTCGACGATGCCGGCTGCTGTTCTGGCCCAGATGCGGTCCGGGTTCGAAGTGAAATCCGTCCAGCGGTCGATTGCGACACATCCGTTTTCCCAGGGAATCGGTATCCATTGCCCATCAGGCGTGCGGTACTCGAAAGTAAATGGAAAGGGTTTCGCGGTTGACGCGGTGTTAATGCCGTGGAGGCGGAAATTTTTTCGCTGGAGGATGGGGGGATTATTGCTGTATTCCAGGATATCCGCGGTTCTTTCTTTTTCAGTGATTTGGACCCACTGGGGCGAAGGTGAACCGGGTTGATAAAGCCATACCGTTTGGTTTTGGCCTTCCATGTAGAGGCCGCGGGAGATGGAGGCGCTGCGAAGCACTGTATCTGCCGGAACCGGGATGAAACGCCGGGGTTGGATTTGCCGTGTATCGAAGATGTGAACCGGGCCGAAGAGGTCGAGGTTTAGAGAGGGATGGCGGGAGATTCGCCCGTTTTGCCAGATGCTCCACACGCTGCCTTCGTAAACGATAATATCCACGATGGCGTCGTGGGGAAACCGTCCGTCGGTAATGGTGATGGTTTCAGGGACCAGGCGTTGGCTGTTGTCTTTGTATCGCCCGTCGAGCAAACCGTTGGAGCGAGTGAAGCGCCAGAAAGGGGTATCGACGCGGAGGCGGTTCTCCAGGGCATGGTAGGATCGAAGGATTTCGAAATCGGCGTTGGGTTGTTTCTCCATGACGATGCGCGCAGAGGGAAAGCAGGCGGCGACGACATTGGGACGGTCTGCGGGAGCGCCGACCCGTTCGGCGGGAATGAGGGGAGAAGAAGACGAAGCGGGGTGATAGACGGCACCGATATGGCCGAGGTCCATGGCGGCGCGGTGCGTGTAATAGAGTAAACCGGCGGATGTTCCCATGTACATATCTCGCCCCGATGCGTAGATCGACAATATCATATCGAAAGGAAACCGGTTGGAAGCGGCATCCAGTTGAAAGGGGGTCCAACCCTTTTTTCCATCGCGATCTATGACAGAGAGTTCTTTCCCGATGGACCCGTCGTTTAAACGTTTTAACCGGATTCGCGGCGATTCTTTCGGGATTTCTACGGAACCGGGCCGGGTATTGTTCAGCGAAAACGATGAGACCTTGCCGCCGGGTTGGGGATCGAAACGGCGGAGCTTTTCATCCCACCGGAAATTCAACACACCGGACACCGCCATCCATTTTCCCTCGTTATCCACGCCCATATCTTTCAGCAGGTCGAAGGGGAACGCGAGGCCGGACGGTGTGGAAATCAACGAATAAAAAGGAGTATTGCGAGAGGGTTGAACTTGCAGCAGGCCGTTGACAAACTGCCATTTGCCTGTGGGATGATCAGCGATGACGCGGTTCAAACGCGGATCGAACGAGACCCGTTTCCAGGTTCCCGCGTTTTCCCTGTGAAACCACGATGAACCCTGGCGAATATAAACCTGGCCGCCGGGAGAGGAATACCAAAAACCTTCCAACCGGACGGCTTCGAAACCCGCATATCCGTCGACGGGGTGAAGGCCGGCGTCGGAGAGGATGGATAAACCTTTTTCCGAGTAAGCGAGGGCGCGTTTGCCCTGGTCCCAGGTAAATCCATAGGTAGTAAGCGCATCGATGGTCACAAAACCCGGAGAGCGCCGGAGTTTGATCTTCCCGGTCACACGCCCCCGCGTTAAATCTTCTTCCAACGTCACGTCCCCCATCTCGATGGCGAAGCTTCGCCGTTTCCCCGGAACAGGTGCACCGGTTGAATCGAAAAGGCCGGAAGAAGTAATAAACACATCGTGTGCCGCAGCGGAAACACTGCCCCAGGAAAGCGGTAAAAAGGTAATGGTGGGATCGCTGAGGCTGACGTTATCCTTGCTGTGGGTCCATAACCCCGCGCTGTTGCCCACCAGCCAACGGTTTAACCCCGTGTTCATTATCCCCCCCACCTCTTCGAAGATAAATTTCCCGCCGCGTATGGCACGGCTGGCCGGCATGGACACCGTGCCGGTGGGAGTTTGAATATCGAACGCTTTGCTGCTGCGGTTCCAGAGCAGCCACCCGGCATCCAGGGAAGGCGGAAGAGTAATGCGTTTATCGGATGTTAAGAGGATCGCCGCCTGGGCCAATACGGCGTCGCCTCCGGGATGTCGCGCCACCAGTTTTCCTTTGGTGTCGATTAAAACCGAGGTGATGGGGTCGAACGCCTGTACGCTGTTGGACAAAAGAACCACCCGTTTTTTCAATTCCGTCCACGTGTCGTCCATTCGGCTCTTGGCACCGGGCGACTCACCGAGGATGCCGCGTACTGCGTTGTTTAAAAATGTAATCTTACCGGGCCACAACTTCACTTCCAACACATTTTCCACGGTATGAGAGAGCACCAGCAGCCGGTTGGTCCGGGTTCGAATCCACACGGAACCGGATTCCTGCAAAATTTCTTCGATCCCTGTGGCCTCTTCCACGGGTCCGGGCATGGGAACCTCGCGGTGAAGAAGGGTATCGTAGACGCGAATGCCGCTTTGGGTATCGAAAATGGCCCACCGGCGGAAGGTATACGCCTGGGAAACAGAGTCGGAATCGAGTGGAAAGGGTTGTTCCACGAGTCCCTGGTTTAAGGAGTACTCGCCGGAAGCGGGGAGGGGATGACGAAACAACCGGGCATCGGACGTGAGACGCCAGATATTGCCGTGATCATCCAACGCGGTAATTTCTCCCAGCCTGGGTTCGAACCGGACAAAACCGACGGGGAGCGCATTTTTCACGCGCCCCACATACCAATAAAGAACCCGCCCTCCCCCGCTTTCAACTGCAATATAAGGGAGGTTGTTCAACCGCCCCATGGAAAAAGGAGGGGATACCGGGAGGGGTACATCCGCCAACCAGCGGCGTTTAACCGGGTCGAAGTATTTCAAACTCTCTTTTAAAATAAAAATCCAACGGGGTTCATCCGTGAGCGGGTCCTCATCCTCCTGCACATCCACGAGGTCCGACGGCGGCGCATTAAAACCGGCGGAAGGCTCATAAAGCGGCATCAAATTAACAGCCTGGTTGTTTTTGAGCGTACCCAAAGACTTCACATTCCCCACCAGGATGCGGCCGGTTTGGGTTTTGGCTATAATTGCATCTTTATCGCCGTTGGATTGAATGTCCAGGTGAACCACGGGGTCACTCCCCAACGAAACGGACGGTTTGAGAAAAATTTCCGACCAGCGCCTGCGCTGCAAATCGTATCGATATAAAGTTGAAGCACCGGGAGCAGTAAAAATAAGGTGGCCGGCCCCCGGTTTCTGCGACGCAGGCACGCGGGAGTAAACGCGGGACAGCGACGACGAAAGAGGCGGTGTGCTGCCGGTACTCAACACCTCCCTACTAAAACCCCCGGAGGTTTCATGCAAAGCGCCCAACGTATCGATATACGCATAACGGTCATTCACGGGGTCCGCAGCAAACGCAGTAACAACTTTCGATTCCGCCTCGACCTCCACGGGCTCGCCCTTGCATGCGACAGGCAAATGCAAATTAGCGGTATCCTCCACGGTCATGACATAATCCCTATCCCGCTCCCCCACCATCACCAACCGGCTCTTCACCGCATACAGACATCCACGTTTCGAATCCCCAGGAAAAGGATTTCCCCCGGGAAAACTCGAACCATACCACGAATGAAAAATAGGACTGTAAAACATCAACCCCCTATCGGAGGAAACAGCCGCCGTACCACCTGGCATTACGGCTGCATCATAAATTTGCGCAACCCCACCGGCTATATACGGATTATAAAAATAACAGCGGTTGTCTTCGGAAAAAGGGTCCGTATTCGAGTAACTCTTGATATATGGATAAACCTCCCCGGTTCTGCCGGTTTCCCGCAGCGTCCAGATATAAGAATTATCGATAAAAAGCCTGCGAACCGGACCCGCACCGGGGTCCAAACTGTGCTCCCCCAAAGCCACAATCCCCCCGCATACGGTCAACGGCAAACCGCGCACGACATCGATAATCTCTACGGCGTAGGGCTTTAAAAGAGCAGACAACCCTTTCGAGAAAGGGTTTTCTGCACTTTCCGAAAGCTTTTGGTTATTTTTATTGTTATTGTTATTTTTATTATTATTGTTATTATTGTTATTGCTATCAAAACCTTTGGCAGTGTCGGAACCTGTCCATCGTGATGGTTCTTGAAAAGGTTCTGACTCTTTTCCGGCAGTGTCGGAACCTGTCCATCGTGATGGTTTATAAAAGGGTTCTGGCTCTTTCCTGCTAGCAGCAGGTAGTTTCCAGCGTTGGATGATGCGGCGGCTTTGGGTATTGTAGAGGTTCACGAACCCGTTTCCGGCGAGGTAGAGTTTTTTATCGAGGTAGAAGAAATCGCTGATTTGGGAATCGGTCATATCGAAACCGCGTTCGCCGCCGATGCGTTCGAGGAATTTCCCGCCGGGCACAGCTTCCATGAAGCGTCCGTCCTGGGTATTCATAAAAATAATATTGTCCCACAGGGTGACTTCTTTGGGTAGGGAGGAGCCCCAGGGTTTGTAGAATTCGCCCCAGGAGCGGGACATGTAATTGTATTTTCTAAGTCCTGTGGTTTCGGCGATAATGATTCCCAGGCCGCCGGGGGCAGGGCAGGCGTCCAGGAGTACGGGGCGATCATTCATTGTTGGGGGTGCTTTGGGGCCGATTAGCCTGTCCGGGGCGGTATCGAAACGAAAGACCTGGGTATTCATGCCTGGGCCCGGGCCTTTATTGAGGCCGGTGTTGGTGACCAGCAGGAGGTTATTATCGCGAAAAGCAAAGGCATGGGAGAAAGTGCCGGGTACAGTGCCGATTTTGCGGGCTCCGAGGAACCCGGATTCGACGGCTCCGATGGAGGGCAGGAGAAAAACGTCCACGCCCTGGTCGCCGGGTACTGCGGCGAACAAACGTTCTCCGCTTTCAATGATAGTAGTTCCCGGTTTGCGGAGCCATGCGGGTAGGGTATCGATCCCGATATCGTTGTAGGAGCGGGTCACGATATTGTGCAGCAGGACGCGTTGGCTGGAACCGCCGGTTCCGCCGGTAGTAAATAGCACATTGTTGCCGAAAGCAGCCGCTGTCATAAACTGACCGGGGTTTAAAACCGTTCGTTCCGCTTTAAATATGGTTTTCAAGGATGTATTGGGTTTATCCCTGTTGGGGTCGAGGGAGAACAGCACACCGGAGAGGCCCAGGGCTAAAACTTCCCTTTTGGAGCCGTTTTTATAATCCAAACCGAAATCCATACGAATGATATTATCGTTGGCGGTAGAGCCCGGCAAATACCAGGTAGGGCTTCGTTTATCCGAAGTTTCCCACGGTGGAACCGGGTCGGGAGATACTGCACCGATACCGCCGGAGTACCCGAAATAGAAACCGGTATCGTTAACCAGGGGGAGGATCGTGGATACGTCGCCCCAGAATAGCCGTTCCCAGTTATGGAGTTTTGCGTCGTAGGAGTAAACGCCGGTGCTGCCGCATAAAACCGCGTGGTCGTCCCAGTATTGGGCGTAATCCATGTCGTCCAGCGACAGGTTGGAAAAAACATTTTGTTGGTTGAGCAGGACCTCCAGGGGTTCTCCTTCTTCCTGGAGGTTTATGACGGAGAGTCGTTGGCAGTTTCCTCCCCCACCCCGGCAATCGCGTTTCTCAAGAATCCACAACCGTCCTTCCGGGTCTGCATCCATATCCATTACAGAGCCGTCGAATCGATCCCAGACCGCAGCGTAAGGTTTTTGGTCCTGCAGTTCCACCGACACAATCCCTTTCGGTCCTCCAACCCAGAACCGGTTATCGCACCATACAATGTGAGTCACGGATTGGGATGGGAAAAAGTTATAAAAAAGCCGCTGCAATTTCAACCATCGGTGAGAGCGGGTATGATAAATCCCCACGCCGTCCGCTTTGGTTCCCACAGCGAGCCATTGACCGTCATTGGAAACGGCTGCGCACGACAAATCGTTGCTCTTAACCGTTTTTCCCCTCGCGCCGATAAAAGCAGTATCTCCTTTCACCACTTCCCAGCCTGAGCCTGTGCGTCGAACCAGGCCGTTTCCCGCAGTGAAACCCCACAACGCGCCGTCTCCGACGTGGGAACTGAGTTCCACGATCTCGCCTTTCAATATTTGGTCTTTTAAATCTTCATCGAAGGGTTTCTCAGTGAACCAAAGGCCTGCAGCCGGGTTATAGCCGTGGACTTTTCCGCCGGTTTGAGAAATGAAAACGAGCCCGCTGGTTTCCGTGGGAACGGCGTCCAGGAGGGGTTTGGTTTGAATATCGTCCCGGACATTAACTAAAATGCGCGTATCCTTTACCGGTTGAATAATGGGTTTATCGAAAATTCCCCATTTATTGCCGGCCAGGACGCCGATCAGCCAGCCGAAAACCAGGAGGATCGATACGCATAGGACCACGAGGCCCCAGATGATATCGATTCTTCGGCGAAAGGGAAAAGCAGTATTTTCAAGTTCTGCTTCTAAGCGTTTTTCAATAGAGCGTTCTGTATGATTCATGTTGGGTTAATCCGTGATATGTGTTTGGTTGTTAATTGGGCCAGGCATGCCTGGCCCGTACACCTAATAATCCATTCTCTTGCTACTTAATAAATAATAAATAAAAAATAATAAATAACAAATCCCGTGCCGGAGGCACGTTAAACAAAAACGGCACGCAGTGCCGCAAATCCCCTTCCGCATTCAGCATTATTTATTTTGTGGACTCACTGGACTTAGTGGACAAAAAAATTAATATAGGTCCTAAATTTTAGTTTATGAAGCAACTAGTTTTTCAAGATTTTGAACAATAAAAGAATTGAGACTGGTATTACATATTTTCGCTTTTATATTCAACCGGTTGTGCAATTCCGGTGAGATTCTTAAAACAAACTTTCCTGAAAAAGGTTTTTCGGGCTCTTTTCCTCTTTCTATGCACCAATCCAGGTAATCATCCACCGATTGGTGAAACGCATTTTCGATTTCATCTACAGTGGTTCCCTGGAAAGTGATAACAGTCCTGGTATTGACAACTTCGCCATGAAAAATCCTTGCTTCATCATCATATTGGACAACACCAAAATAGTTTTTATACTTCATCATAGCTTTACTCCTGCGTTTTCAAGGAATCGCCGTACGGAAGCCACAGCGCCTTTGTCTGTCTCTTTGGCCGGGTGTGGTCGATGAAATACCGCATCTTCGCCATTTAGTTCTACTCTAATTCTAGAACCTCTTCCCTCGCTTACCAGCCCTCCGAGGTTAATGAATAACGTCTCAATATCTTTCCAGGGTATTCCTGGTTGGGTAGGCTTCTTAAAGACTGCTTCCAGTGTTTTCCTGTGTTTTTGGTTCATTTATACATGATACTATATTTTAATACTATTTTCAATAATTCGCCTCATTCCAAATCATTCCAAAAACTCCCGCACCAGACCAGCTAAACCGATGTGTTCGCCCAATATTAATCATCCTTAATCCCATCGTTAAATCAAAAATGCTGCAAAACAAGACTTGAACCCAGTTATTGAATCAATTTAACCATCTTTCATCGTCGCTGCACGCGAACCCTTTTTCTTTGCAATATTCCTCCGCCTCTTTCGTAAAACCGGTTCGCGAAAAAATAAACCCAATCGCTTTATCCAGGTGATCCGCTGCTTTCACTTTCATATACTTTTTCTCGAAATCCACGGCCTCTTCTTTTGAAAACTTTTTTGAGTCACGGTTTTTGACTTCACCGATAATCGAATAATCACCGGGAGAAGATGCACGGGCATATACATCTATATTAAACCGCATCGCGTGATCGGGAGAGCAGTCATAACGCCATACCCGCTCATAAGGGCAAAAATTAAAGTCTCCGGGCAAATACCGCGTTATCGATTTCAAAAGGTCGTTATCTTCTTGGCCGTGTAAACGCAATCGATCCATAATCACATACTCCGCAAATAAGCCTTTCTGGTTATTAAACTGTCCCAGTAGTTTGTGGTATTGAGTTTTCAGCTTTTCAAATTCCTGGCTGTACTCCTTTTTTATAATCTTTATATCAAATTGCTGTATCTCTTTTTCATAAACTCCTCGGAATACTTTATCGAAAATATTATCCTGTACTCCTCGATAATCGAAATTGGTTCGACCTTCCTGGATAATATCGGATTTAACAAGGGCTTTGAGTTTTATTTCCAATTCCCCGTCGGTCATGTCCAGTTTCAATTCC
>Ga0105104_10000086_pt1 | contig 63979 bp, 26 predicted proteins | sample PPLLaktember2015_3_FD_87034 | JGI IMG/M metagenome (GOLD analysis project Ga0105104, IMG submission 87034) | Freshwater sediment microbial communities from Prairie Pothole Lake near Jamestown, North Dakota, USA - PPLs Lake P7 Core (6) Depth... | ecosystem: Environmental > Aquatic > Freshwater >... | reverse complement strand
TGAATCTTCGAACTCCGATATTGGAGTCTTTTTTTCAAATCATGGATTTTTTTTGCCGGATTATGGAATTCAGAGCTCCGATGATGGAATTCTTTTGTGAAAAAATCGATATCAGAGCTCCGACGATGAATTTTTGAACAGTGATTTTCACGATATAAGCACGTTTCGAGACTTTCGCCGATTGTTAAACGATTTCCAGGAACCAACATGTCGCAGAATGAAGTATAGCATTACTCCCAGGCGTTTTTGTATTCGCTTTGAAATTTTCCCAATCGTGTTGACTTTCAAATTAAATTAGGATATCATCCTGGGTAGACAATGGTATGGATTATGAAGAAAAAATCGACGCATGACAGTGGATATAGCCCTGGAACACGGTACTAATCCATGCAAAAAAAAAGAGATGAAATGAAGAACGAGTTCCTCGCTTTATCGCCACTCCAGCGTATTCGATCCATGAATACTATTTTTAACGATATCATCGCTTTAAAAGCCAAAACCAGGGGCGTTTCCGAATATGAAATCTATCGAAGCTACCTTAAAACTCGTCTCCCTGATTGCTATGAAATTAAAAGCAGGCGGACCGAAAGACAACCTCGATATCATTGAACTTTATTCCCTTTTATCCCCGGAAGAGAAACAAAAAACACACGATCTGGCCATTCGTATTAAAAGAGATAAGAAACTCGTAAACCTTATTAAAAAAAACCAACTTGAAACAAGCGAAGACGATAAACGGTATTTGAGAAACCTCGCCAACGAGCAGCGAAATATTCGGGGAGTTTTAACCAAAGCCGAAGACGCCGGTTTATGCGAAATCGTGGAGCGCTCCAACGCCGCCATCGAGGACATCCTAAAAGTGTTCCAGGATAAAAAATACAACTCCCGCATCGCTGTTTTCCACTTTGCCGGCCATGCCGATGAGTATCGACTGTTAATGGAGTCCTTTACCGGTCAACATGCCCCCGCCTACAGGCAAGGCCTCGTCGATTTCTTTTCAAGACAAAAAAACCTCCGGTTAATCTTCCTAAACGCCTGTTCCACCCAGCAGCACGCATTAGAATTGATAAAAGCCGGCATCCCTGCCGTTATCGGCACATCTCAATCCATTGCCGATCATGTCGCCGCCCAATTGGCCGTTTGCTTTTACAACGCCATTGCCAACGGGCTCTCCATCGAAACTGCATGGAAAGATGCCGAAGATTTTTTTAATATGCAAACACCCCCCTCCGACTACAGGCAGCTCTATCGAAGATATCAAAAACACCCCGACCGCTTCCCCTGGCAAATCCATTTTAAACCCGGCGCAGATAAAGTAAAAACATGGAACCTACCGGAAGCCGTCGATGACCCATTATTCAATCTCCCTCCCATCCCCATCGCCCACCCGCTGCCCGAAAAACCCTTCCTATTCCTCAACCATTATGAACGAAAACATGCCGAACTATTTTTCGGACGCTCCTATGATATCCGCGAGCTCTACTACCGCGTCACCCGACCCGATTCCTCCCCAGTTATATTATTGTACGGCCAATCCGGCGTAGGCAAATCCTCTCTCCTCGAAGCCGGCCTCCTCCCCAGGCTTGAAAATTCTCATACCCTCGTGTATACTCGCAGGACCCAGGAAAAAGGTTTATCTCGAACACTCCGGGATGCTTTGATCGATACTCTTTCGTCCATATCCCCCGGTAATCCTGTTAAAACCTCCACTATTGAGGAAGCCTGGAGATATATCGAATCCCAAACCCGAAAACCTCTTGTGGTTATCGTGGACCAGGTGGAAGAGGTCTATACCCGGTTAAATCCCCAATTGCCCGATGAACTCGAAAAATTCCTGGATGAATTAAAGAGTCTATTTGCTGCGCTCCCGCTTTATCCCAAAGGGAAATTGATCCTGGGGTATCGCAAGGAGTATCACCCCGAAATCCATAAAAAATTCCAGGATCGTGAAATAGACTGCTCATCCCTATTTATCCGCCCCCTCGCCCGCAAAGATATTATCGATGTCGTTACCCGTATAACCCGCAGCAGCCGTTTGAAGGATAAATACAACATCCAGGTTGAGCCTCCATTACCCCGTATGATGGCAGACCATCTCCTGGAAGACATCGATTCCCCTGTTGCACCCGTACTCCAAATCATTCTCACCAAGATGTGGGATATTACCCCCAATGATGACCCCTCTCCCATTCGTTATTTTAATACCCCCCGATACCTCGAATTAAAAAAAGAGGGTTTGTTGATGTCGGATTTTTTTAACCTTCAAATGGAGAAGCTCTGCCATTGGAATAAAGACGTCGTTCAATCCGGGTTGGCCCTCGATGTATTGAAATTTCACACCACCCAATGGGGTACCGCATGCACCCGGAGCCTGGAAAATACCCGGGATACATACTCCAACAACCTTCCTATAATCCAGGATTTGATTTCCCAATTGAAGCTCCTCTATTTATTGACCGATACCCATCAAAATAAGGATGAAACCAGTCTCGCCCACGATACCCTTGCCCCTGTTGTTATCGATGCTTACAACCGTTCCGACAAACCTGGGCAGAGGGCAGCCCGTGTTCTTGCAGCGAAGATAGAGGATTTTAAAAAAGAGAAATACGCCGTTTACCTCGACGAAGCCGATTTGTTAACCGTCGAGCTCGGTCAAAATGGAATGAGAGCTTTAACGTGTTTGGAAGAGGAATTATTGGAAGAGAGCCGGAAGCGAAAAAAACGTCGTGAGCAACAATTAAAACGGTTTAAGACCTTTCGTACCGTTTCCATTGCCGCAGTCGTTATTATTGCCGTCATTGCCCTGTGGCAGTGGATCAAAGCTTCATATAATGCGCGATTGCTTCAAGCCGATCTCTTCGCTTCTCAAGCCCAACTTACCGTTGAAAAAGACCCAACCGTTTCGCTCCGTATCGCTGAAAAAGCCTACAATATTAATAAAAACGCCATTACCACCCCTGCGATTCATAATATATTCCGGGAAAACTCCTTTTATAAGATTATTGCCCGCCTCCCGCACCCCGCAAAGGATGCCGGTTTTTCTTCCGACAGCCGGTATATCATCGCCTCTTTTGATAATGGACCGGATCGGCGATGGAATTTAAAAGGAGAGGAAATAAAAAGTTCTAACCGAAAAGCGAATACAATTGTAAGGAGTCATCCTGCCCTCGAAAAACGATATAAACTCATGAGCATGGATTCCGGTGTTGTTCATGCACTGGATGAGAAAGAAAATATCCTGGCGGAATTAAGCGGGCATGAGGGCCGACTTTGTTCGCATGCGTTTTCCCCCGATAAGAAATACATCCTCACCGGTTCCTCGGATAAAACCGCGCGTTTATGGGACTCCAGGGGCAAACTTCTACAGGTTTTCAAAGGCCACGAAAACGCCGTCACATCGGCAGCCTTTTCCCCAAACGGCAGGTATATACTCACCGGGACAAAGGATAATACCCTGCGTTTATGGGAGTTAAAATATAAAGAGTTAAACCGTTTCGATGGCGAGGACGGCGATATTATTGCTGCTGCTTTTTCTCACGAAGGAAACAAAATACTTTTTGCCTCCACCGACGGGATCATTCGTATGGCGGATTTGAATGGGACTCGAAGGCAAGTGATAAAAGATTTAAAATTCAATTTAATAGCAGTTTCCGTTTCACCTGACCGTAAAACCATTATCGCAGGGTCTGCGGATGGCGTTCTTTGTTTACTGGACATAACGGGCAAGCAATTATGGAGCAGGGATAATTGTCATCGTGCCGGTATTTCTTCGTTGGATTTCTCAAAGGATGGGAGATTTATTCTATCCGGCTCGTACGATAAAACTGCCGGGCTGTGGGATTTAAAAGGGAATACAATCACTGTTTTCAAGGGGCTAAAGCACAGGATAATGTCTGTTGCGTTTTCCCCGGATGGGAAATATGTGTTGACCGGTTCATATGACAAAACCGCCCGGTTATGGGACAGGGATGGAAAAGAATTAAATAAATTTCCCGAACATACGGATTGGGTTACGGCTGTAGCGTTTTGTCCCGATGGAAAATCCATTATAACCGGATCCGGGAAGAAAATCGTTCAGTGGAACCTGGACGGTAAAGCGTTACAGGAATGGAAAGGTCATGAAGGGATCGTGCAAACGGTTGTATTTTCCCCGGATGGGAGATATATTCTCACTGGTTCTACGGATAAAACCGCTATTTTATGGGATTTAGAGGGGAATCGATTGCAGGAGTTTAAAGGGCATGATGGGTTTGTTTATTCAGTGGCTTTTTCGCCCGATGGCTGGAATGTGCTTACCGGTTCTTCAGATGGAACCGCGCGGCTGTGGAAAATCTATCGCTTAGAAGATTTCCTGGAAAATGGCGTTTGCGAAAGGTTTGAATAAAACAAAAAAGTGAGGAGAAATCGGGCTGCGGGATTTACCGGGAAAAATATAGATTATGTGGAAGAAGACACTGATCTTGACTTCCGGCTTTTATTTATATACAATAGCGAGATGAATAAATTTTACAAGAAATCGATTCGAATGAGGATATGGTTGTCTTATGAGCAAATCAAGAAAATTACCCGATAATCAGGTTACGGTGTACCAAACCGCGGATGGAAAAGTAAACATCGAAGTTTTGTATGCCAATGAAAATATCTGGCTGACCCAAAAGAAAATGGCGGAGTTATTCGAATGCACCCCTGATAACATTTCTCTACACCTGAAAAATATTTACAAAGAAAATGAATTGGATGAAAAATCAACTACCGAGGATTTCTCGGTAGTTCAAAAAGAAGGCAGAAGGGAGGTTAGCAGGAATTTTACCTGTTATTCCTTGGAGGCGGTAATCGCCGTCGGCTACCGGGTTAATTCCGAACGTGGCACTCAGTTCAGGAAGTGGGCAATCAACATATTGCAGCAATACATTCACAAAGGTTTTGCCATCGACAGCGACCGTTTCAAGTATGGGTCACGATTTAGTGCACGTTTTTTTGATGATTTATTGGAAGAAATTCGAGATATACGCGCCAGCGAAAGAATGTCGTATCAAAAAATCACAGATATCTATGCTACTTCTTTTGATTATTCACCAAAATCCGAAGACACACAAACTTTTTTTGCCACTGTACAGAATAAACTTCATTTTGCAATAACCGGGCAGACCGCCGCTGAAATAGTATCCAAACGAGCTGACAGCAGTAAACTCAATATGGGATTGACTTCCTGGCGTAAGGGGCCGCATGGAAAAATCTTGCCGAACGATGTGATTATCGCTAAGAATTATCTTGAAAAAACGGAACTCGATCATTTAAACCGAATAGTTTCAATGTACCTGGATTATGCCGAATTGCAGGCTGTCCGGAATAGACCGATGTACATGAAGGACTGGATTGAAAAACTCAATGCATTTCTTAAATTCAGCGAATATGAGATTTTGACAGATGCCGGGACGATAACCCAAGAAGTCGCACAAGCGCTCGCATTGAAAGAATATGAAGTATTCAAAAAAGAGCAGGACAAAAATTATATCTCCGATTTTGACCGGCAGGTAAAGAAACTCTTAGACTTGGAGCAAGAAGGAAAGCATCGATGAAGTTGGGAAACTGGTGTTGGATATAAAATAATTTTCTGTCAAATAGAGCAAATCACTATATTGCCTTTTCTCTTAATCATAAAAGTATTGAAAATAAAAAATATATCCCAAAAAAGAATCAATGGAGGAAAAGATGATTTTTTTAACTTTGAAGAATCTAAAAAAGAATGCCGGAAAAGGTATAAACCCGGTATCGAAGGGTATTGTTCCCATGCTGTCAAAAGCAGCGGCTTTGGGAATAATACTCATCGTTTTGGTTTTAGCCGTATTTTTAGTGCGAGGAACTTTGGATAGGGTTGATTCAAAGGCTTTTGCATCCGGTTCATCAACCACTGAATGCCCTCATTGTAAGACCCAGGTGTATGAATTGTATGAATGCCCAAATGAGAATTGTGAATATTATAGAAAAGTTGGATGCACAACAGAGTTTGGGGCCGATGAAAATGGAGACCCAAAGTGTTTGTATAAGGCCCTTTATTATAAAGTTATTTGTAAGAAATGCAACAGTAAAGCAAAAAAAGTATGGCCTAAATAGCCATGAATGGAAGTCCCTGGAAGCGTATAATGATGGCGGTACAGAATTCACTGGCGCTTCAATATATGCTTCCAGGGGCTTTCCGTTTGGTTTTGGGTTACAATAATGAATCGGAGGTATTTGATGTTTGGGAAACTACCGAGGATTTCTCGGTAGTTCAAAAATACTATAAATGATTTATAGTAAAGGTTTTTCCTCCCCTTTTTATTGGAGTGCTTTTTTATTCTACGGCGGCTGAGGTGAGTAATGCTGCATCACATCAGAAGAAAAGCCAGGAGAACCAGTGTAATGGTTTTCTTTGTATTGTTTCCACTTTTTTTCCTTACGTCAGCCATAAACGCTCAAACCCACCGCGCCCTCCTGGTCGGAATTAACAACTATGAACCGAAACAAGCAATCAAATCTCCTTGCAGGGATGCCTGGCTGAATCTCAAAGGCTGCATCAACGATGTCGATGCAATGGAAGCCATACTCAGTTCATCCAAATTCGGTTTTAACCCAGGAAATATCCATGTCTTAAAAAATGAAGAAGCTACGCGGGAACGGATTTTAACCGATATAAAAAAACACCTGGTAGACGAAGCAGCCCCCGGCGATATTTGCTTGTTTTATTATGCAGGCCACGGCTCACAGGTCAAAAATTCAAAGTCCGATGAACCGGATAAAATGGATGAAACCTTAGTTCCTTCCGATTGGTACATTAATGGCGATATCCGGGATAAGGAATTGAAAAAATTGTATAACCGGGTGCTGGATAAAAAAGCCCTTCTCACTGTCATCGTGGATGCTTGCCACAGTGGGGCGATTTCGCGGGGAATACCCTTTCACATTCGATCCCGCTCCCTTCCCCCCAACAAATGCGATGCGGCCGAACCCCCAGATAATGAAACATCACCGGCAGAAAGAGGCGCTTTGATATTTTCAGCAGCACAGGACTTCCAGGCTGCTGTCGAAACGAAGGAAAATAACCTATATCACGGGTTATTTTCCTGGGCGTTATTTAAAGTATTAATGTCTACTCCTATGGATGAACCTGCACAAAATATCCTGGTGAAAGTCAAAGCCATGATGCAAAGCGAAGGCATAGCCCAGGAGCCGAATATCGAGGGTATCTCCAATAACGATAACCGCTCCATTTTTGGCATTCAAACAAACCGGTACTCCGGATCGTTAAGGGTTGCTGTTTCCAGGAAATCGAGGCAGGTTATCGAACTCCAGGGCGGGGTTGTTTTAGGGTTGAGGAATGGGTGCGAATTGAAAAAAGTCGATACGAAAACAGACGCCTCACCTATACGGCTCCTGGTGACCGCAGAACATGGTTTAACCAGATGTTCAGCGAGGGTAATCAGAGGGGAATTGGAAAAAATTAACGTGGGAGATTTGTTCGAATTGGATAAATGGGTCGCTCCTCCGAATTCTTCCCTGGATGTTCAAATCCCATTCAGTCGATACAACTATAACGAGTTATTGGAAATAGCCCGTAATATGTCTAAGCTAAAGGATTCGACTCGTATCGATTGGATTGAAGACCCGACAACCGGTAATCCCACTCATATCCTTTCCTACATGCAACCCGATTGGGTTTTATCCATCCACAACGGTAAAGATTATCAAGTTGTAAAGCTGGGCAAAAAACCCCAACACGATTTAATACTGAAAGAAATTTTTAAGAATCATGCCAACCGGGAAATGAAGCCGCGTGTTTTTCTTCAATTACCCATGAGTGTAGAACTGGAAAGAACAACCCGCCTGGAAATGGAAGATTACAGTCATTGTATCCGGGTCAATTCATCGGAAGAGGGAATAGGCTTTCATTATATCCTGGTCGGGCGTTATGTGGGTGACTGTATCGAATATGCCTGGGTATTGCCGAATATGACACAGGGAACGGGGGAGAATTTTGCACTCCCGGTTAGGACCGCATGGATTCCTCTACTGGAAAAGGGTAATGTATTTCAACCCGCATCCGAGGAACTCACAGATAAAGCAAAACAACTCGTAAAAATAAGAGCCTGGCATCAGTTGACTTCTCCTGACGATAATCGTTGTTTTCCCTATCGACTCGCTTTAAAAAACGCTGACACCGGTAACCTTACTTCCAGAGGTCCGTTAATCCAGGATGAAACCTTTGGTCTCGTCCTCCGGTTAGACGAAGCGAGACTTAAAACAATCGAAAAAATAGAAAAACGGTATGTCTATGTATTTTCCATCGATAGTGATGGGAAAGGAACGCTTTTGTTTCCCCGTGTCGTCAGGGGAAATGTAGAGAATTATTTCCCCACAACCTCATCGCCCGAAAATGCCCCGCCTGTCGAGATCAAATTGGGAAGCTCTAAATTATTTACCCCCAGTGAGCCGTTTGGGATGGATACGTTTATTCTTTTAACTACCACGGATGCCATTGCTCATCCGTGGGTTCTTGAATTTAAAGGAGTCCGGGCTCCCGAATACCTGGCAGAATTATCTCCTCTTGAAAGTCTTCTATACGATATGGATATATTATCCAGGGACAATCGGCGCAGATCGATGCCCACCAATTGGTCCATTCAATGCTTGCCTGTATTAAGTCACGCCAAAGAAAAAGCCACGAATTAAAGATGGCCCACGAATTACACGAATTGACACGAAGGGGGATTTTGTTTTACCCACGAATTACACGAATTGACACGAAGGGGGATGGTTCTTCTTTTGCCCACGAGGGGGTTGCACCCCTTTTTAGTGCCTGTGATCTGTTTCTGTTGGCCGCAAGGCTGCCTTTTTTTATTTCTCACAGGGCTCACGGAGATCACTGAGAAAAAGAAAGAAAAACAATATTAATAGCCACCTTCTTTTCACCGGCATCTGGCCAATGGCAACTGCCCTGGCTTGCGCGAGTTTCCTGGTATTGCGTATCTGGTTTGATTTCTCCCGGAGGACATGGGGAAGAATAGAAAGAAAAAATTTGAATTTCATTCTCTTTTTATTTAAAATAAATCTATGAACAATATACAACCGGATAACTTAATAATTTTACCTGTGGATGAAGAAAAAGGTCGTTTGGCAGTTAGCAAACCTTTTGTCTTTTTCTCTGCTCCCGATGGGAAAATAAAACTTGAAGTTTTTTTGCAGGACGAAACACTCTGGCTCAACCAGAAAATGATGGCTGAATTATTCGAGGTTGAAGTCAACACAATTAATTATCATCTTAAAGAAATATTTAACAGCGGTGAATTACAGGAGGCAGCAACTATTCGAAAAATTCGAATAGTTCAAAAAGAAGGCAATAGGGATGTTACCCGGCAAGTGGACTTTTATAATTTAGATGGCATAATATCCGTCGGGTACCGGGTAAATTCCAAACGAGCCACGCAATTCCGAATTTGGGCGACAAAGTTATTGAAGGAGTTTATCATCAAAGGGTTCGTCTTAGATGATGAGCGGTTAAAGCAAGGTGAAAAAATTTTTGGTAAAGACTATTTTAATGAACTACTTGAGCGAGTAAGATCGATCAGGGCAAGCGAACGGCGGATTTACCAGCAGATTACCGATATTTTTGCCGAGTGCAGTATCGATTATGACCCTAAATCGGAAACCACAAAAGAGTTCTTTGCAACTGTACAAAACAAATTCCATTTTGCCATTACCGGTCAAACCGCAGCAGAAATAATTTATGCAAAAACAAATAAGGCAGAACCTTTTATGGGACTATTTACCTGGAAAAACGCACCGCAAGGACGAATACTACCGTCCGATGTCGTAATTGCCAAAAATTACTTAACAGAAAAAGAAATCAAACGACTGGAACGAACGGTATCTTCCTTTTTCGACTATATAGAAAATATTATTGAAAACAAACAGGTTTTTACAATGAAGGAATTTTCAGAAAGCGTAAATAAATTTCTAGGCTTTAATGAATATAAAATATTATCAGGGAAGGGAGCAGTCTCCAAAGAACAGGCGGATCAAAAAGCACTATCGGAATATGAGGAATACAACAAAACCCAACACATCGAATCTGATTTTGACCGTACTGTAGAAAAAATGCTGAAATCTAAAAAAGAAGACAGTACTGAATAATATCTCCAAATCAATTATTCCTCACAAAACTGATTTCGTTATTGGGAGGTTCACGAGATCGTTTAATTTGGGATGATCCGAATCTGCCATACGACGCAGCGGTGGAGCTGCTTCTTTTAAGTGAGAAGCTGGGAAAGATGGAGAGGGACCAGTTTTGAGTTAAATTTGTCTCTCACGGGGCTCACGGAGATCACTGAGTTATTAAGGGCTAAAACCGCTGTGCGGAGTGTTTTCGAGGTTTTATTAAGTTGGATGGTGAATTCGGGACTTGCAAAGCCCCTCGCTTTTGCTTATAATAAACAAGGTAATCGTTAATGGTTACTGGATACACTAATATTCGGGAGGTTTTCATGAAACAGCATTATAAGCAGTTCAGTGTTTTTTTGGGGTTCGTGATGGTTTCGGTTTTAGCCCTGGGGTTTAATGTCGCATTATTGGTCATGTGTAACTGTATTAAAATCCATTTGATATTTTTAAGGGGATATATTAAAATAAATTTATGAATAAAAAAATGATACCATTGCTCCAACTTCCTGAAGGATATGGGGAGTTTCTCATAAATTTGAAGCTTAGAATAAAGGAAGGCCAACTAAAATCCGCTATTTCTGCAAACCGGGAGATGATACTCCTCTATTGGGATATCGGAAAACAAATACTGGAGTACCAGGAAAAGGAGGGATGGGGGACAAAAATTATCGAGCGTATAGCCGCAGACCTCAAACACGAATTTCCGGGTATTAAAGGTTTTTCTCCGCGGAACCTTAAATATATGAGAGCATTTGCGCAAAACTATCCGGATGGTCAATTTGTGCAAGAGGTGCTTGCACAAATCACCTGGTATCATAATATCGCTATTTTTGAAAAAATCAAAAACCCGGTAGAACGGGAGTGGTACATCCATCAAACGGTGGAATATGGATGGAGCCGGAATATCCTGGTACATCAAATAGACATTGGTCTTTATCAGAGACATGGAAAAGGTATTTCCAATTTTTCACGAACCCTTCCAGCTCCCCAATCTGACCTTGCCCGACAAACACTTAAAGATCCCTATATTTTTGATTTCCTGATGCTGGAGAGTGATGTAGTCGAAAGAGAGATTGAAAAATTATTAACTCAACATATTACGAAATTTTTATTGGAGTTAGGTGCCGGTTTCGCATTTGTAGGCCAACAATATCACCTTGAGGTTTCCGGTAACGATTATTATATCGATCTATTATTTTATCACCTTAAATTAAGGTGCTATGTGGTTATCGAATTAAAAGGAGGAAAATTCAAACCGGAATATGCAGGAAAACTCAATTTTTATCTATCGGCTGTGGATGAGCTTATAAAAGCTGAAAATGACAATCCGTCGATTGGCATCATTCTTTGCAAAACAAAAGACAAAGTACTCGCTGAATATTCGCTTCGTGACCTGAATAAACCTATCGGAGTTTCAGAGTATCAGCTAATCCATTCTATTCCTGAAGAATTGAAATCCAGTTTACCTTCAATTGAAGAATTGGAATCGGAATTAGCACATATCTAAGCAAGAAACAATCGCAGTCATGAGGTTTTCATGAAACAGCATTATAAGCAGTTCAGTGTTTTTTTGGGGTTCGTGATGGTTTTGGTTTTAGCCCTGGGGTTTAATGTCGCATTATTGGCCCAGGAAAAGGAAGCGCAAACGGGTGAAGAAGACCTGGACTGGGGCTTAAAAGGGTTAGGTTATTTTCAGAAAGAGGATTATCCTGCTGCCCTGGAGTGTTTTCAAAAAGCATTAAACCTGAATCCTGAAGAAATTTCTTATTCAATTTTCCTTTCTATAATATACTCAAAGATGGATAAATTCATCGAAGCATTGCAGGTGCTGGATGATTCATTAGAAAGGATTTCTATTGGAAAAAAACGGGAACAAATCCAAATTTTACGTGCACGCGTTCATTCTTTTTGGGCAGAAAAATTAATGAAAAGCTATCAATATCTTACAGCCATATCTCACTTTGAAGAGGCGTATCAAATTGAAAGAGAGTTGCTTCCAAAAAATGCGGCATAAGATTTAAGCAATATAGGCTATTTGTATTATTCCCTTGGTGAAAACGAAAAAGCCCTGGAGTATTTTGAAAACGCATTATCACTCAGTCGCGCAATAAGCGACCGGGCTGGGGAAGCCGAAACTCTGAATAACATAGGTTTTGTGTATTCTTCCCTCGGCATGAAGCAAAAAGCTCTGATGTATTATGAAAAAGCATTGCCACTCCGTCGCGCCGTTGGCGACCGGGACGGTGAAGCTGCGACGCTGAACAATATCGGGAAAGTATATTCTGACCTTGGCGCGGTATTAAAGGCAAACCCGGGTTCCCCGAAAATCAATTTAAAAACAAAATCATAAAGCCCCGCATTGTTTTCCAGGTTCTTGATGAGGCTCTCGAAATTAGGACCATGGTTTCGATTGCGGATATCTTTTCGGAAATATCCACCATATAATGTTTTCCCGGTACACATACACCGGTGATATTGAATTTTTTTTGCATAGTTTCACCTGCTGCAAATAGTATATCAAAAAAAGAAAAGGACTTCAATGCAATGACAGCTTTGAAACCCAGAAGCCGACCATTCCTGGAAAGGGTTTCCGGTTGTCGAAGGCAAAACAGGCGGTGGATTTTGGTAGTGTTGTGTTGCATAATCGGGCAAGTTCATTTAAAATAACATACATGAACCGATTTAGTTTAGCCACAGAGACCAAATATGAATAACGGTATGAAAATTTATAAAAGCGCTTGCAGGATGTGCCACGGCGGCTGCGGCGTCCTGGTATACACTGAAAACGGGAACGTCACTGCCATTAAAGGCGACCCGGATTCACCGCTAAATAAAGGTAAAATATGCCTGAAAGGCGCTTCGAGCCTCGAACACCTCTACCACCCGGACCGCTTAAAATACCCGGTGAAACGAACTGGGAAAAAAGGGGAAGGAGAATTCACCCGGATTTCCTGGGACGAAGCATTGGATGAAATTGCAGCTCAAATCAAAAAAATCAAAGGCTTATACGGTATCGAATCGGTAGCCATCGGCCAGGGAACCGGCAGACACCATTACAACCATACCATCAATTTTGCCAATGCCCTGGGTACCCCTAATTGGCTGAACTCAGGCGAAGCCCTTTGTTTTACACCTCGCTTACTTTCCAGCATGATAACCCTGGGAGGTCTGCCGGTTTGCGATTATTACGGGGAAATAAAACCGAAATGCCTGCTGGTTTGGGGCCATAACCCGGTTGTTTCCGGACCGGACGGCGAAATCCAATTCAAAGTCAACGAATGCTTGAAAAAAGTCGAACACCTCATCGTCGTAGACCCACGTAAAACAATTATGGCAAAATCGGCTTCACTGTGGCTGCAAATCCGGCCGGGCACAGATAACGCCCTGGCTCTAAGCATGCTGAACGTCATTATTAATGAAGAACTTTATGATAAAGAATTTGTCTCTCATTGGACACTGGGTTTCCATGAATTAGCAAAAGCCGTTAAAGATTATACTCCCCAATGGGCCGAAGCCATTACCTGGATCGATGCGGATATGATCGGGAAAGCAGCCCGTACGTTTGCCGCTAATCACCCGGCTGCGCTGGAGTGGGGGGTAGCCATCGAGCAAACCCCTAATTGCCTGCAAACGGTCCGGGCTATTTCGTTTCTCCCTGTATTAACCGGGAATATCGATGTGCCGGGCGGTTGTATCCAGGGCATGAATATCGCCCCTGAAATCAGCGCTTTATCGAAACGGCTGCCGGAAGAAACAGGAAAAAAACGGTTGGGCGCAGACCGGTTTAAAGTGATTTGCGGACCCAACTCTCTATGGCCCTCCGCTCACATCGCTTCGGTTTTCGATGCAATTCTTACCGGGAACCCTTACCCCATCATGGCTTTACTCAACTTTGGGAACAACGGGTTGTTGACTTATGCCAACAGTAAAAAAGTATACCAGGCACTGATGGCGCTGGATTTTTTCGTGGCGATGGATATTTATAGAACCCCCACAACAGACCTGGCAGATATCATACTCCCGGCCGCTGCCTGGCTGGAATTGGATGAATTGGTCATCGTTCCTTACGGCGCACCCCATGTAGTCCTGGCCCAACAACAAGTCACCCGCCTCTGGGAATGCCGCTCCGATGAAGAAGTGTTCATCGACCTGGCTAAGCGTCTCCATATCGATTTAGGTTTCACATCCGTAACCGAAGCACTGGATATCCAACTCAAAGAAGCAGCAGACCATTACCCGCAATTCGCCGGTTTGACCTTCGATGCTTTAAAAGAAAAAGGCTTTATCTCTGTCCCGGTTCAATATTATAAATACCGGACCAATGGGTTTAATACTCCCAGCGGGAAAGTCGAACTTTACTCCCAATATTTGGAAACATTGGGATATAACCCTTTGCCTTATTATGCAGAACCGCCGGAAAGCCCGTTGAGTACACCGGAACTTTTCCGGGAATATCCCTACATTTTAATCACAGGAAGTCGCTCTCCTTATTTTTTCCACACCGAATACAGGCAAATTCCCACGCTTCGAAAGAACGACCCGGAACCGATGGTGGAAATCCACCCGGATACAGCCCAAAAATACGGCATTAACATGGGTGATTGGGTATGGATCGAATCGCCGCGGGGGAAAATCCAACAAAAAGCGCGGTTGACGGAAGATATCGATCCACGTGTGATCCATGTGACTCATGGATGGTGGTTTCCCGAAGATAAAAAACCGGGTTACGGGGTATGGAAATCCAATGCCAATCTTTTAACCAACAGCGAAAAACCTTATGATCCGGCTTTGGGAACCTATCAATTGCGGGCGCTGCTGTGTCGAATAGCCCCGGTTACCGGCGACCAAGATAAAGATAAAGAAACGGGGAAAACAACGCCGTCAAAACCGCCATCTGTGGGTAAACCGGTTTCCATCGATTTCGATTTGTAAAACCGCCTGGATGCCTGGATAGCTTGGGGTTGCATTATCGAACCAGTTCATTTAAAATAATATCCATGAGCCGGTTTTGTTTTTATGAAGGAGTTAAATATGAATAAGTTTTTTAATACCGCAGGTTTGTGTTTCCCGGGAAAACATTATGTGGTCGATCCCCTAAAACGATTGAAAGAGGTCGAGCAATTAATCGAGAAAGAACTTTATTTCACTCTCCACGCACCGCGGCAAACAGGGAAAACCACTTATTTGTATGCACTGTCCCGGGAACTCGATGCAAGAAAAAAATACATCGCTTTAGTGGTATCTTTCGAACGGGCTGGAGTCGCCAGTATGACTCTTGATAATGCCAATAGCACGGTTATAAATGCAATATACAATTCTTCCATCCGGCAATTGGAGGAGAAGCACCAGCCTCCAAACCCTGACGGAAAAAATTTTTCGGATCTATATAACTACCTACAAACCTGGTGCGAAAGCCAGGAAAAGCCGATAGTGCTGTTTATCGATGAAGTCGATGCATTACTGGATGATGTATTGATTTCAATACTGCGTCAATTGCGAGACGGATACCAGGGCAGGCCGAAGCATTTCCCTTCTTCTATTGCCCTTGTAGGCTTGAGAGATGTAAGGGATTACAAAGTGAAAATCCGCGAAGAACAAAAATCCCTGGGCACGGCTTCGCCCTTCAATATAAAATCCAAATCTGTTTTCATGAACAATTTTTCAAAAGATGAGACTTTTGAGCTGTTGGAACAACATACCACGGAAACCGGCCAGGTTTTTTCCCCGGAAGTAAAAGAAGAAATATTCTCTCTTTCCATGGGCCAGCCCTGGTTGGTGAATGCACTGGCCAATCAAATCGTCTCCGAAATATTGAAAGAAGATTATTCCAAAGAGATAACCCTCGATATCGTACAAGAAGCCAAAAACCAATTGATTTTACGCCGGGATACCCACCTGGACAGCCTGGTGGATAAATTAAGAGAAGACAGGATCAAATGGATCGTTCAAGCCATTATCAATGGGGATAACCTACCGCTCGATATTTACGACGATGATATCGCTTACGCGAGAGACCTGGGGATCATTGGTCAAAATAACCCGCTGAGTTTCGCCAACCCCATTTATGCGGAGATCATACCGAGAATCATGGCATCATCCATCGAATCCTCTATTCCTAAGGAGATTCAAACCCCATGGTTTGTCAACCCGGACGGGACATTGAATATAGAAAAAATATTGAAGGAGTTCCAGAAGTTTTTCCGAAGAAACAGTGGGTTTTGGTTAGGGAGGTATGAATACAAAGAATCAGCGCATCACTTATTATTGATGGCGTTTTTACAGCGAGTCGTCAATTCCGGTGGGGAGATTATACGGGAAATGGCTGTTGGTAACGGTCGCATCGATCTATTGGTTAAATTCGCAAAACAAGAATTTGCCCTGGAATTGAAGATCAAACGGGATAAATACACCATCGATGATGGGAAAGAACAATTATCGGAGTACCTTGACAGGTTGGGTTTAACGGTGGGTTACCTGGTCATTTTCGACCCGGGAAACGGCGAATGGGAAGATAAGATTTATTATAAAGATACCGAATATAATGATAAGAAGATCATCATGGTAGGGCTTTGATGAAAAATGAGCGGCGATTGGTAATCGGTGAGCCTGGAGAATCTCACAAAGCCAACGCATACCCCACTTTCACAAAAAATGTTTTGGTATCCCGTTTGGGGTCTAAAAAGTACTTACCCACGAAATTATCCGTATAACCGAGGAAAAAAACCGTCCGCGGATTCAATTTATATGAAAGCAGCATCTGCGCATATAATTTCCTGTACCTGGGGTCTACTTCGAAAATATACAAATCCGGGTTCCTCCGGGTATCCCTGTACTGCAAAATTCCCCTGAAAAAAAGCTTTTTACTGAAATGATAGGCCATATTCAATTGAGCGATTTGCGCCAGGTATAAACGGCCTTGACTAATATTTAAACGATTATAAGAATAACTGGCGGACAGGTTCAAATGCTGTCCCAACCGAAGATTAAGATACGGCTCGATAGAGAGCACTCTCCCATCCCGGGCATTATCATAGTCCAACTCATCGCCAAAGTAGGCGGAAACTCGGAACTCCATCGTACCGGACGGCTTAGCCTGGAACATAAGAAAAGTTGAAAATTGGGTGAAGGGCATCTGGGCATAAATCTTTTTTTCATATTCGAAATTAACCAGCAACAGCGACTGGAGCGGACCTTCCAATTCGATGTCCAATGATCCCTCTCTTTCCAGTAAATCGCCGTTATGCTTGTAAGATTGATCAAAACTACCGGAAACAGCGGCACGTGTTAAAAAAGATTCCTTTTTTCCCCAGTAAAAATACCCGCCCTCAACTTCTATTTCCCGGTAATCCACCTGGGGAATGAAACCAAGGTCAGCCCGGAATTTGGGATTGAAATCATCGTAACTCACTTTCCAAAAATACGAACGCCTGGAATGCTTATAAGATAAAGTCATCGCAGCACCGTTAAAGTTTCCATCCGGTTGATTTTTGTCCTGGGCAAAGGCTTCCGGGTAAGCCGTACTGGAAACAAGCCCCTGGAAAGAAAGCGTATCCGATTTGGTTATGCGGATCATACCGTCCACACCCGCCAACCGGTTGTGATAATCGGTCCCTTCACGGTCGGTTACCAGGAACCCAAGGGTTGAAGAATTGGAAAAATCCCTGCGGTAACGGAAGACACTGGAGACACACCGCTGGTCCAGGAACTCATCGCCGGAACCCTCGGCACCGGGTAATAAAATATTGGTGATACGGTCGCCGGTAGAAAAAAGAGCCAGCACATTCTTTTTTTCTTTCCCTGATAATTTAATCCCCCATTCGGGTTCCGCTACAGCACGGGTATAAACGGCTTCAGCCTGGGTACGAAAGAAATCGATCCCTTCCAGGAAAAAAGGCCGCTTTTCATCATAATATAAAGAAAACTGGGTGTTCACATCCATTTGGGCCGCATCCGCTTCAACCTGGGAGAAATCCGGGTTGATCGCACCGCTGAAGGTTAAATTGGGAGTAAACGACCAGTGCCCGGATAACCCGACTTCGGCTTTATCTTTAAATTTAACCATCGGGCCGTCGGGATGATTGGGCCTGTAATCGGTTCGAACATACGTCACCGTGGGATCCAATTCCACCGTTTTCCCGGTTTTAACTTCCTGGAAACCGGTTAATTGGGGGAATTGACAGATCATGCATTCATGGTTCCGGTTATGATTCAATAACCCGATATTGTGCCGCTGGCTCCGGGGATAAACACGTAAAGCCGAAAAGCCCCACGTTTTCGCTTCGGACGTAGGGTGAAATTGCAGCGCACGAAAAGGAATCAATACCTCCACTTCATACCCGAAATCCGTGAGATGACCGGCAGAGTGCCATATGGCATCCCACGACCCGTCAAACTCATTACCGCCCTTACTCCAAATCTCATCGGTCTGCACACCCAGGGGATTGATAAAAAATCCGAAAGCCCGGTTGGTATCGTTAAAGGTATCGAAAACAATGGCAACAAGGTCATCCTGCCAGGCATTGTCCCGGTCCACCAGGTGCGCGCGCACTTGAGAAGGCTCAGGGTCAAACGCACGAAATGCCACATAGACCCCATTTTTATCAAACGTGATGAAACATTGAGTCCTGACCGGGGCCGGTGTATTTTCCCCCGGTGAGATTTCATTGGATAATTCAAGCGTTAAAGCATTTTCCCACGCTTTTTCATCGATAATTCCATCGATTTTAATGGGGAATTCGGCTTTAGGAACGGTTAAATTAGAATCCCTGTTATAAACAGTCCTGGTTTCGGTTTCTCCTGTAAGAATACATGGTATTAGTACGATAAGCCCGATTATACTCAAAACGCGCATGCCTGCCTCCTATTTTTTTCTCCGGAAGCCAGGGGCGCTTTTGAAAAACTGCCCCTGGACCCCGCAAAACTTTTTAATATGAACGGAAATTATAAAATATTTTCTATCGCTTTGTCAAATTTTTGTGCAAGTTCTATGACGGCAGGGTTTTTAAAGATCGAATAATGATCGCCGTCGATTTCAGAATAGATTCGAGCCTCATGACAGTAAGGTTTCCACGTGTCATCGTTTTTTTCTTCGGACCGGCCTGCCGCAAAGAAATGCACCGGGGTTTTGATGCGGTCGTGGGGAGTGTATTGAAACCACGCTTTGTCAAACGACCTGGCCCGGTTCAAGTAATAAATCGACTGTTTGAGGTTTAACTGTTGGAAATTGGGGATTACTTCGGCAACATAAGGCGGAATACGCTTTTTAAGAAGCTGGAGGTCGAATTGGGATGTTTCAAGATAACCCAGGACAAGGCTCCATAAATGATCGGAATCTTTTGCACCGGCGATATGCTCTTTTAATCCTGGGGACGGCAAATACTCCAGTATCCATTCTAATTCGGTTTGAAGAGAAAATGGATCGAAATGACCGTAGTATCGATGCGGATCGGGTTTATAAGCATCCACCATGGCGAAAAAGGCGACGCGCTCACCGCTGATCTCCAATTGCCGGACAATTTCAAAAGCCACCGCACCGCCCAATGACCATCCTGCAATATAATAAGGACCTTTTGGCTGAATTTTTCGAATGGCTCGCGCATATACCGCGGCAATTTGCGGGAAAGTAATATCCCTGGGTCCCAATTCATCGTGGAAATCGGCTTTGATACCCCAACAATTGAAACCATCGGAAAGATGATTACTCAATTCCACATAGCCATCCACTTCACCGGTTCCATCGTGGGCGAAAAACAGGTTTTTACCGTCAGCCCGGCCCTTTTTTAACAGTACCGCTATTTCGTCTTTTCCTTGAACCGGGGTAGGCGTAACGATTTCTTTCAAATAACCGGCCTGGGTTTTGACGGTAGGAAGGCGGAAAATCTCGCCCAACGGGATACGGTGGTTGAAAGCGTGGTTGATCCTGGATGCTAACAACGTCGCTTTGAGGGAATGACCGCCGATATCGAAGAAATTGGTATCCCTGCCGATTTCGTCCAGGTCTCTTTCTAAGACTTCCGACCATATACCGGCTAATTTTTTTTCCAGTTCCGTCTCCGGTGCAATAAATTCATGGTGAGATTCCGAAACACCCGGCACCGGCAGCGCTTTTAAATCGACTTTCCCGTGAGCCGTCCTGGGAATAGATTCCAGGCATATAAACGCATTGGGGATCATGGATTCGGGTAACCGGGCGGCCAGGTGGTCCTTGAGAACCGCGGGGTTAAAAAATAAAGCCCTTGTGGGTTTGGGAACGATATACGCGCACAGTGCCTGCTCTTTCTCCCAAAATGTTACGACGGCTTCTTTGATATTTTCATCTTGCATCAAATGCCGTTCGATTTCAGCCAATTCGATCCGAACTCCCCGGATTTTAACTTGCCTGTCATCTCTTCCAAGGAATTGAATTTCACCATCCATTGTCCACTGCACCAGGTCGCCGGTGTTGTAAAAAGAGCCGTCTGCGGCCAAGAAACCCTTTCGTGAAAGGGTTTCCTGGACCTTCCCAAAGCTTTTATTTATATTAAAATTATCTAACAAAAGTTTTTGGTCCCACCTTTTTACAAAAAGGTGGGCAAAAGAGCCCCTGGTTAGTTCGGGGTTGTTTAAATAGCCGCGGGAGACGCCTTCTCCGCCGATGTATAGATAGCCGGGAACGCCGGCGGGAACAAGGCGCTCTTGCTTGTCCAGGACATAGCATCGGACGTGGGAAACCGGTTTCCCCAGTGTGACGGGGCCGGGTCGGCACTTCCCGCAAAGGGCATCGATGGTAGTCTCTGTCGGACCGTATTGATTGTAAACATTATACCCTTTTTCTATCAAGCAATCTTTTAAAACTTCATCCAGTTTATCTCCACCGGAAATCACAGTATGGAGGTGAGGCAGTTTCTCGCTGTCCGCTAACAACTCCCTTAAAAAGCCGGGGACATAATTGATCATATGGATTTGATGTTTGTTTACGTAGGCGCGGAAAGCATCGGGATGGCCCAGCACTTCACGGGGCGGGATGTATAGCACGGCTCCATGCAGCAGGGTTCCCAGGATTTGCTCCACGCTGGGATCAAAAGTGCAGGGAGTGGGTTGTAAAACATGGGTGTTTTCGTCTAAAGAATAATAAGAGCCGAACCATTCCAGCACGTTTACTGCATTGCGGTGTTCGACCATGACACCTTTGGGAGTCCCGGTGGAACCGGATGTGTACATGATATAAGCGAGATTCCCGGGTTCCGGGGAAGATTCCAGGTTGGAACCATCCTTTTTTTCAAGGGTGCCGGGCAGCGAATCCATCAAGTATACAGACGTGACAGGCAGTGGGAGGGACCCGGCGTTTTTGGGGATGTAACCGAGCCCGTCGATGGTTTGAAGTACTTTCTCACCCGGTAGTTTTCCATTATTCTCCAATGTTTTTTCAATGAGATCGCCAAAAGTATATTCTCCTTCGCCGATAACAGCAAGGTCGATATTGGGGTCCGATAAAATGGTTTCATAATCCAACGTTGCGTAAGGTCCGCCGGTAACGATAGGAACATCGAAACCCCAATGCCGGATGGATGCGATGGTTTGGTGGAAAAAATCCTTGTAATAAGTTAGAGAGCGAATCCCGATCATATGGGGTTGGAATTGGTCCATTAATTGTTTCAATTGTTCGTAGTTGTCGAAGTCCATACGGGATTTGGCTATTTTCACCCGGACACGGGAACCGAACCGTTGGTTTAAGTAAGCGGCGATGTACATGAGTCCCATGGGAGGTTCTGCCACGTCATAGAGCATGTTGTTGTCTTCCCGGTTGAAATACTGGGAGAGGTCGAGTAACAGGAGCTTGAGGGCTGAAGGTGCAGGGGGTTCATTTGGAAAAATAGTTTGGAGTTTGGTATTCAAATCGGGTACATAGACATCTTCTTCTTTTAAAAATTGGGCGTTTCCGAGGTCTTCCCTTGAAATACCGGTTACAGCCAGGATATCGGAAAAGGACCGGATGTCCATGGGTAGATAGCTGTCGTATTTCTGGATCATTTCATCTTCAGTTAAAGCCTGCATTTGGTAGGGGAGGACCTGGAGGAGGCGTTCGCGGTTCATGAAATACGTGTTCAAGTATTCCTCCTGGTAGTTCAATGTAAAGCTCTTATCGAAAGGGAGGGTATCGGGTAATTCATGGAAGGCAAGTCCCTGGGAACGGTGGATGGACCCCGGCGTTATGCCTTTTTCCAGGGCCATTTTTTCCATGGAAGTGTTATGATAAATTTTCAAAATGTTAATATAAGGGAAGTGGATCCACCGGATGCTTTTAATAAAATCCAGGGTCATGCGGGCTTCTTCTTCGGTTTCTGTAGGGAAACCGTGCATGGTAAAGAGTTCTAAGATGACATGGGGGTATTGGCTGCAGATGTATTCCACGTTTTCCCTGAATTTATCGATATCCAGGCGTTTTTTTATCAAGTCCTGGAGGCGTGGGGAAGCGGTTTCCAGTGCGAGGCCGAAACTAATGGTTCCTGCTTCTACCATGCTGTCGATATAATCCCGGGTGAGGATATCGCCCCTGAACCCGCTGGGAAAGAGTATTTGTATCTTCATCCCATGGTCCCGGATGAGTTTAAACAAAGTCATGCCGTTTTCTTTGTCGAGGTTAAAAATATCATCGATAAAGACAAAGCGGCGGACCCCGATTTGATAGTATTGTTGAATTTCCCTGAAAATATTTTCCGCAGAGCGAAATATATATTGATTGGATAATATTTTAAAGCAGTAAGCGCATCGGTAAGGGCACCCGCGGGTAGCGGAAAGCACCATGCTGCTTTTTACCATTCCCTGGCCGATGAAACGGCTGTATTTTTCATAATTAACGAGGGACCGGTCGGGGAAGGGTAATTGATCGAGGTTGGCAATTCGCTGCCTGGGGGGTGTAAGAAAGAGCGACGGAGAGGGTTTATCGAGCCGTTGGAGTATCGTGAAGGGGTGGGACGAAGCTTCTGTGCTTTGAGTAATCAAGAGGTGAATATTGCTGTCTTCCAACATGGCGGATATTCTTTGTGTGGGAGCCTGGGAGTCCAGGGGAAGCCATGCTCCGCCGGCTTTTAAAACAGCCAGGATCGCCACCGCCAGGTCTGCGGACGGCGGGAGCATGATACCCGCCACAGTCTCTTGTTTCACGCCTTTTTCTTGCAATAAACGGGCCAGACGGTTTGCCCTGCGGTTTAACTCTTCATATGATATCGATTCTTTTTCGGTAACTATGGCGGTTTGCTGCGGTCTTTTTTGTACCTGCTCTTCAAAAACCCGGGGGATCGTCATCCCGTTTTCCCACCAGTCCAGTTTAATTTTGTCGTCGGTACCCGGTTGGTTAAAAGCAACCAGTAATCGATTTTTTTCTTCTTCCGACATCATTTCGAGATCGTCTACCCGGGTATCGGGTTGAGAACAACCGTGCCGGAGTAGAGCGGTATAGTGGCATAAAATTTGTTCGATTTTTTCTTTGTTGTACAGGGAACTGCGATAAAACAACCGGAGCTTTATATTGTCATCCTCGTGGGTGAAATGGAAAATCATATCCAGCTTTACGGGGTTTAAGAAATCGATGGAGTGAACATTTTCCAATAAAATGCCGACATGCAGGAGGCGGTTTTGGTCATCGTTGGAAGGCATTTCCAGGAAGTTCAGCAGGGTTTCGATGGGGAAGTTTTGGTTTTGGTGAGCGTCGATGATGGTTTTTCTTAGTTGAAGTAATAACTCTTTGAATGACATGGTGGGGGTGAGTTGGGTTCGGAGTGCCAGGACCGTATTGACGAAATTGCCCTGGGTTTCTTGTTTTTCGATGGGTGAGGCGATAATAATATCGTTATTCCCGGTATAATTGTGAAGCAGTATGGTTAACCCGGCTGCCAGGACCATATAGAGGCGGATATCGGAGCCGCCGCTCATGCGCAGAAGTTGAGCGCTGAGCTGGGGGTCTATGGTATTATCTACAAAAGCCGGTTCCTCCCCGGTTGTTCCGCAGGTACACTCATCGCAGCGGGTTGAACGGGGATCCTGGGGAAACAGGCTGATTTCCAAAGAGCCTTCGAACTGTTGGAGCCAATATGTTTTTTCTTTAAGAAAAAGGTTGGCTGCTATCGATGTTTTTGACGGTGTTTGGTATTCCATGGTCGATTATCTCCTTTTCACATTTCATATAATTTAAAAAATAAAATCGCCTTCGTCGGCTAAGGACGAGTTGTTTTGGACCAATACGGGAATTTGGACGGATTTATTTTCGTCGGTGAACCCGGTTGAATTTTGGAGTTTCCAGAGGGGTGGAACGGCGTTTTTGTGTAATTTAGTCCATCGTTCGTCGGCGTCGGCGATTTCTTTGAGGGTGTAGGGGTTGGGAATTCCCAGTTTTTTGCACAATTGGACGAACCGGAATAGGCGCTCGAAAGCGACTTCGCGGGAAGGGTCGAGGTCCAGTTTCCAGGTTTTAATAACCAGGAGGTCGTTGAATTTTTCCGGGTAGACCAACTGTCGTTTTTCGCCCCAGTGAAGCGATTCGGTTTGGCCCATGTAGTAGTAATCGAATTGGGCTGCTTCCGCTTGCCAGATATCGTTTTTCATTTCTTCCAGCAGGGCCAGGGTTTGGAGGAAGTCTTCTTCGGTTTCGCCGGGGTGTCCCACGACCCAATAGGCGGTGGTTTTGATACCGGCGTAGGCCAGGCTGGCCAGGGTTCCTCGGATTTGTTGGGTAGTGGTGCGTTTGTTCATTAAGTTTAAGACGTTTTGGGAACCGCTTTCGACTCCCATTCGTGCCCTGTAGAAGCCGGCTTTTCGCCAAAGCATGGTGTTGTTGATATCGCAAGCGTCTTCACAAACGCGAATATAGGCATCCCAATAAATGGAGAGGTCCCGTTTAATGAACTCGCGGGCCAAATCGGAAATAAAAGGGTTCATCCCGGAGTCGGTCATAAAAAACAACTGCCGGCCATATTTTTTCGAATAATTTTCCATTTCCGAAACGGTTTGGGCCGGGTCTTTTTGGCGGAAATCCCCAAAAAAGTTGGTCTGGCTGCAAAAGCTGCATTGGAAATCGCAGCTAATGGAACCCATTGCCGCGAGGTAGGGGAAAGAATCGATGTTATAATCCGATAAATCTAATAAACCCATATCTTTAAAGTGTAAGATTTTGCCGCCGATGTCTGCTTTGGTATATACCCGTTGGGAATCGGGGAGCCTTCCTTCCAGGTATTCCAGGAAAATGAGTTCCCCCTGTCCCGCGATGAATTTATCGATATAGGACCTGGTTTTTTCCTGGATAAAATCGAAGTTGGGGGACCCCAGGGCCAGGTGGTCGGCATAAACAGGGCCGCCCATGACGGTTTTGATGTAAGGGTATTTCTCTTTGGCCAGGCGAAAGACAAACATCGAGGCGGGGAGGGTGCTTTTATTGACGGTTAGTCCCAGGACAGCGGGTTTTTCTTTGGCCAGCAGGTCCAGGGTAATCCGGGTTAAATCGTTGAACAGGTTTTCCATTATTTTCCAAAGTTGCCGTGCCTGGTCATCGTTAATTTTCACGTAATAGGTTTCGAAAACCAGCAGTTTTATTAACTCGAGGTAAAGGTTCTCATCTTCATAGTGGATATGTGCCATCATGTGGTTTTGTAAAACAAAATGGCCGATGCTGTAGAAATTACCCTGGTTTTCTTCCGGGACAACGGACCGTAATATGTCGAAATAGTAATTATAGCCATCGATAAATTCTTTTTCATTGTTAATGGCCACGGTTTTAACTTCGTAATCGTAATTTTGAAGGAAGCTTTTTAAAGCGGCAATTCCTGCGGGAGGGATCAGGGGTGTCCAGAAGGGTGCGACGGCCAGGAGGATTTTGCGTGGATTGGGTGGGGTGTCGGTTTTAAGGGGTTGGTGTGAGGTTTGTCGACATTTTTCTTCGTGGGCTTTCGTAATGGCGGATAAGTCCAGGTCGATGCTTTGAGCCAGTTCTTCCAACAGGCCGCCGGGGGGATTGAACTTAAGATCAATCAATGCTTGTTCCCGTGAGATATCGCCCGACCTTATCATAGTGGAGTATTCTTCCTGGTACTGGCTGAAACCGTCCCGTTTCAAATCTACATGGGTATTGAGCCAGATCATTTTGCAGTTGGTGGTACGGGAGGGGTAAGAGAGTTCCTGGGGTTTCCAGTCGAAACGCTGAATGCATTCTTTCTTTAATGATTCTTTGTCGTTCCGGTAAAATTTAAAAATATAAAAAGGAATAACCAATATTTTTTCGGGTTCTACGTCGTCTTCGAGGTCCTGGCGGGAGAGAAACATTTTATTGTGTTCCAGGACGTCGTATTTTTTGGTCAGAGTGGACAGGAATTCCGGGTCGTCGGCTGCGTTTTCTAAGAGTATTTCGAATTTGCGGCGGGCGTCTTCCCGGTTGGCCATAAATGCGGCCTGTCCTTTCGAGTAGCCGTTGATGACCAATTTGATATCGAACTTTTTAGCCATTTCCACCGCGTTGAAGTAGAGCATATTCCCGCACACGTGGCAGGCGCTGACATGATTGCCGGAGACCTGGTTGAAATATTTGAACAATTTCTGCATAAAACCGAGTTCATATTGATAAATGAGGAGGTCCACGTTGAGGGAGCGGCACAATTTCCGGGCGTTTTCAACGGCAGTTTCATCTTCATAACCGTGATCATTATGGAAGACCAGGGGGCGAAGTTTGAAATTTTCAACGATGTTAATCAGGGCGTAGCTGCTGTCCACTCCGCCGCTTACAGGAACCAATACATCGTATTTTTCATGGATTCCCCGGTATTTTTCCAGGCAATCCATCAGTTCTTTTTCATTGGAAAAAAAGCGGTTCTTGTTTTTTTCTTCCGAGGCTTCATGTTCCCGGCAAAAGTTGCATACTCCGTTGGAGTCGAACGAGATGCCGGGGACTGTTCCCGGCAATACACATTGGTTGCATATTTTCATGTTAATACCTCACTATAAATTTTCGATGAAAGTTGAAATATATTTCTAAAATACAAAATCGCCATCTTCTTTCTCCGTGAATAAGGTTGTTTGGGTCACTGTACAGTTATGGGAGATGGTGATGTCTTTGATTTGTATGTAGGGATTTTCGATCACCTGGTGAAGGGTTTCTGCAAACCAGGCAGCGAAAGCCGCGATGGTTTCCGGGCGAAACAGGGTCGTGCGGTAAGTGATGGAGAACTTCAAACCATCTTGTGTTTCTACGCCTACCCAGTCCAGGTCGTATTTGGCAATCGTGTTCTTGTAATGATAGGGTTTGATTTCCAGGTGGCTCATCTTGATCTGTTCGTCATCTTCCAGGTGGCTGATTTCGAACAATACATCAAACAAGGGGTTCCGATCTGCCGGGCGGTCGGTTAACACTTTTTCCACCAGGTTATCGAAGGGGTAGTCCTGGTTGTCGAAAGCGTCTACCGTATTGGTTTTGACTTCAGCCAGGAATTGAAGGGCTGTTTTGTCCGGGGAAGGGTAACAGCGCAGCGCCAGGGAATTGATAAAGATGCCGATAATGTTTTCCAGGTCGGCATGGCGGCGACCGGCTGTCGGGGTTCCGACGATAATATCTTCCTGCCCGGTCACTTTATACAATAATATATAATATATGGCCAAAAGGGTAATTTGAAGTGTACTTTCTTCCCGGATCGTCCATTCTTTGATAGCCCTGCTGTCGGTTTTGTCAATGGCAAAATGAAATGTACTTCCTTCGAAACCTTGACGTTGGGGCCGGGGAAAATCCGTAGGCAGTGCAATAAGAGGAATTTTACCGCGGAAACGGTCCAGCCAATACATCTCTTGTTTTTTCATGAAATCGCTCCGCGACATTTTCCATTGCCATACGGAGTAATCTTTATAATGCAATGTCAACTCCGGGAGCGTTTTGTCTTCATAGAGGTCGGCCAACTCCCGGATGAATACGCGGATAGAGACGGCATCGGATATGATGTGGTGCATATCCAGGATCAAGAGGTGCCGGTTTTCTTCCAAAGGCATGATCCCCAGGCGGAGAAGCGGGACCTGGGAAAGATCGAAAGGTTTGACAAAGTGCAATAAAACCGATTCGTTTTCTCCAGGGTTTACGGGTTCGATCCATTGGATTGAAGGTATTACTTCTTCATGCACCCGTTGAACCAATTCGCTGTCGTTGAGGTGGAAAGAAGTACGCAAGCTTTCATGGCGTTTGAGCATGGATTTAAAGGCGTTTTCAAGTTTTCGAATATCCGGGTTTCCTTCCAGGACCACTGCAATGGGTGCGCTGTAATGGGTGGGGTTTCCTTCCATTTGGTGTAAAATATATATCCGCTTTTGTGCCTGGGATGCGGGGTAATACTCTTTCTTTTCCACTGGGGAGACCGGGGCATGTTTTTGTGTTTGCGTCTCTCCCAGGTGACGGGCTAAGCCTTTAATCGTGGGGATTTCAAAGAGTTTGTCGATAGAGAGGTGGATATCCATTTCCTGGTGGATGCGGGATATTATTTTTATGGCTTTGAGGGAGTGCCCGCCCAATTCGAAGAAGTTGTGATTTACACCTATTTTTTCTACTCCCAGTACATCGCGCCAGATTTCTACTAGCTTTCGTTCTTTTTCATTTTGGGGTTCTTCGATAGTTTCTTCGAACAGGATGGATTTGGGTTCCGGCAGGGATTTCCGGTCGATTTTTCCATTGGGAGTCAGGGGAATATCCTGTAAATGGATAATGTGGGAAGGGATCATATATTCGGGTAACTCCCTGCTCAAATAATCCTGCCAGTAAGTAGGAGTAATCGGATCAGGCGTATCTTCATCGATAACTAAGTAAGCGCACAGGTAGTTTTCGCCTTTGGCGTCCTGTCGAACCATTACCACCGCATCTTTGACCGCCTCATGCGAAGAAAAGTATGTTTCGATTTCCGACAGGGATAAGCGGTTTCCGCGTATTTTCACCAGGGTATCTTCGCGGCCCAGGAATTCGATATTCCCATCCTCCCTCCACCGCGCTAAATCACCACTCTTGTAAAGAACCCACCTTTTTGTAAAAAGGTGGGGCCAAAAACTTTTGTTTAAGTTTATGATATGTTTTTGATCCAGGTTAATAAAAAGTTTTGCGGGGTCCAGGGGCGGTTTTAAAAAAGAGCCCCTGGTTAGTTCGGGTTCGTTTAAGTAGCCGCGGGCTGTGCCTGCGCCGGCGATCCACAGTTCGCCTGCGATCCCGATGGGCTGCAATTGGCGATGACGATTAACAATGTAGAGGGCAGTATTCCAGGTGGGTTTCCCGATCAAAATTTCATCGCTTTTTTCCTGGTGGCGGTAGATAGTAGACATCACTGCTGCTTCTGTAACACCGTATTCATTAACGATTTCCAGGTTTTTGTTTTTTTGCCGGGTCAGTTCTAACAGTTCGGGGGAGAGTTTATCGCCTGCCAGGGTTACGACTTGTAACGAGGAGGCATCTTCTCCTGTCATGCCGGTAATGATGGCGTGGTAGAGGGGGGGGATACAAATGAAATGCGTGATGTGATTTTCCCGGATTGCACGAACAATGGCCGTTATATCGCGCGCATCGCCGCCGCCGAGGAGTATTACCCGTGAACTGGACAGCAGCGGTGTAAAGAAACTGGTAACAAAACCGTCGAACGCATATGAAAACAATTGCAGGGCAGTATGGGTTTCATCCATGTTATAAATCGCCTTCCGGCAAACCAGGGTGTTGACGACATTGCGATGTTCTACGACGACCCCTTTGGGGCGGCCGGTAGTACCGGAAGTGTAAATCACATAGGCGGGCTCTTCACTCCCGGTATTAAAAGATAGGTTTGAATCTTCAATGCGATATAACGATTCTGTGTTAATGGGAACGGTAACTATATGCGGCGGGATTTCAAGTCCGGGTGTCGGGCCCTGGGTTAGCAAAAGCTGCACGCCGCTGCTTTGGAGAATATATCGAATGCGTTTAGGGGGGTAAGTGGGATCGATGGGTAAGTATGCTCCCCCGCTTTTCAGTACTCCTAGTACTGCTATTGCCATTTCAAGGGAAGAACCGATCAAAAGGCCGACGATAGTGCCGGGTTTTACTCCACGTTCTATTAAACCGCGGGCCAAACGGTTGGAACGACTGTTGAGCTCAAAGTAACTCACGGTCTGCTCGGCCACCTGCCTATGTTTATCACGGTGTTCCCGCTGCTCGATCTTTTTTTCGGTTTCAAAATAGGATTTGCTGATGCGGGAATTGAGATCATCATCGTTGAAATAAATGAACGGGTAATGAAGGGTAGGCAAACCGGGGTATTTTTCTTCATTTAAGTTCGATTGGCTGTAGTGTAAATACTCTTCGAAAGAGGATGCGCAAGAATACATCCCATAATCTTTACATGTTCGCACCAGGGGGGCGCCGGGTTGAGCGTGTAAACGTCCCCAATCCAAACGTTTAAAACACCTATAACGGTGTAATATCCTGTTCAAGACCCGTTCGCTTGTTTTAAGGTCTCCCGCAGTAATGAGGGGCAAACCGGCAATCAAGTTAAAGACCACTTCGGTATTGGGGTATTTTTCGCATCGATCAAGGAATATGAACAGCGATTCATCATCCGGTTGGGGTTTCATCAGCCCGGAAGAAACCAGCTTTTGACGATGGGGCTCAGAGAAGCTGGCCATATCGATTTGAAACGTGACATATTTAAAGGTAGTGGTCACAAGGTCTATAAATTCCGGGGACGGCAATTCCCAGCAGTAGAATTCGCAAAAATGGTTGGATAGGTCGATTCCTTGCCAGGCTGCCCGGTAATATGAAACCATATTATCGAAAAGATTATACGAGTCGAACATCAAAGCAGCGGTGTAGTTTTTAGCGCAGAGGATGTCTTTGCGTACCTGGTCGATCCCGCGAAGAAAAGGTTTAGACCGTTTAAACACTTGTTCCGTTACATCGCGGCACCCGGCGCAATAAGCGCATTGAAAGGAGCACCCTTTGGCTGTATTGATATAAAAAGCGGCAGCTCGGAACGGGTCTTGGGGTTCGGCGAAAATTTCTTCCAGGTGGGACAAATATATATCTGAAGTGTTTTCGCTGTCCTGGACATATTGAATCGGCCTTCGGATAATGGTGCCGTTTTGTTTGGTTATGGCGTTAGGGATATAGGAATCACCCTTGCAAATTGCCAAAAGAGGAACCTCTCCGTCTCCCTGGATGATATAATCGACATGAGGAGAGGGGATGAGTGCTTCGCTAAAATAAGAGGCCGTATTACCTCCCAGTATCACACGAATGGAAGGATTAAAGTTTTTAACGATCTTACATATCTCCATGACACGGGCGATATGGGGGAACCATTTCATACTGATTCCGACGAAACGGGGGTGAAGCCGCGACAGTATCGACCGGGTATTTTCGGTCAATTCTGCGGTGGTCCGGGCCGGGTCGGTCCACTGGCAATACGCATCGATGCCATGACGGCGCAGGTACGCCGCCAGGTACATTAAGCCTGTTGAAGCTGCGGCTGTGGTATCTCCTAGCAGGAGTACTCCACCGGTTTTTCCTTCGAATTTTTGAAGGGGCTTTTCCACCGGTTCATGGATTTGCTTACCTGGGGTCTTTGTTTTGAGATCAAAGGGAGGTAAGATTTTGGATACGCTCGAATTAAACCCGGTCAATTCTACCAAATGTTCGAGATACATCCGGCGTATGAGTGAAACCCATGCATTGAAATCCTGGCCAACGCAAAACCGGGTTTGCTCACCGGCTCGCCATAATTCACCGTCCACTGTGTAGATACTAAAAATCATTTCTTCTTGCAGCAAACTGTCGTAAATATTTTTTAAATCATTGGTTCCATCGAAATAATCAAGCAGTTTATACATTAACTCATTAACCAGGACCTGGTTGCCTATATGAGTCCGTATTAACATGTGTTTCTCTTTGCCGTTCCCGGGATAGAACCCTGAAATGGAATCGATGGGAACGTTTTCCCCGGTAAAAGCAAACAAGAAGGGATTCCGTCTGAAACAGGACTTTTCATACTCTGGTTGGGTTAAAGATCGATCCTGTGGGTCTTTTTCCAGGTCCAGGGCGATTCGACCGATGTCTATTATCGTTGTAACCGCGGGTTGACCCGGTGTTTTGGCTGCCTGTTCTTCAAAGAGGCCGTGAAGGGTTCCCGGGCCAGGAAAAGACATGCTTGTCCGGTTAAAATCGAATAAGATTTGGGATTTTTCCTGTTCCGTTGTGATTTCTAAATCATTAATCGGGATATCCAGGTTATCTAAGGCCTGGTTTAAAATCAACTCGAAAAATTGGAACAAGCGATGGATTGTATATTCTTTAAAAAGTGCGGCATTGTATTCGATCTCGCCTTCTAATTTTTCACCGGTTTTGCGAAAAGAGAAGAGCAAATCATTGTCAAAATCTTTTAGAAGGTCCGAGATCAGGTCTTTTTGGTGAATATTTTCCAGCAGAAGGACAATGCGGAATAAAGACAGCTTGTTCCTGATGCCCAGGAATGCGATCAATTTCCGGGTGGGGTAGAATTGGTTTTGGTAACCGTTTGCCACTGTGGTTTTTACCTGGAACAGGCATTCTTTAAAAGACTGCCGGCAGTCGATAATATTGCGGAGGGCGATGCAGGTATTATAATCTTTACTGGTGTCCCCGAGGATAGGGGAGGCCACGATAATATCGTGCTGTTCCGAGACTTTGAAAATTAAAATATCCAGGGCGGTTAGCAGGAGTACATATAACGACAGGTCATTATCTTTGCTGACACGGGTTAGTTTTTGATAGAGGGCGTGATCCAAAACCATCGGCAGCGAATGGGGATCGCTGCGCTTGGACCTGGGAAAGTCTGTTCTTAAAAGGGTTTCCTGTAAATCCCCGGACAGGGATTCCAACCAGTATTGTTTGGCTTCTTCGAAAGCATCAAGTGTTATGTACATATCGTCCATAGGCGCTCCTGTTCTTTTTAGAGGTTTGTTGTTTTCATTTTTTGCTTGTTAGTCCAGTTCAAAATCGATGGCTACTTCCTGGTGAGAGGAGTAACGTGTCGAAGGTACAGCGGTTTCTTCGATCTCCTCCCGGTGTTGGGGAGAAGGAGCCGCGGTTTGTGTCTTTGCCCGTTCTATTATTTTTTTATATTCATCGTATCCTGAATAAAACTCTTTGGCTAAGCGCAGGGTTTCACGGTTATGGGGGCTGTCCAGGTGTTTTTTTGCGTAAGCATCGCAGTAATGGCATTGGGAACAATCCAGGTCGCAAAATCCTTCTTTCTCATAGAACGGTTTGATGAACCCGTCCAGCTTTTTATTATCGATAAATAATTTAAAGCTGTACCTGAAGTTGAACATATCCAGCATTTCCAGGAGATTCCCGTCGAAACTTCCATCGATATAGTGCTGGAGGGTGCGAAGGTGGCCTCCTTTGGAGACATGCTGACGTCCTTGTAATTTAAAATAGCGAATCCCGGTTCCGGTATAATAGTGCAAGTCTTCGGGGCGGATCCAGCCCAGTTTCAAGATATCGCCCAGGGTATCGTACCGTTGAAGCAAACAATAGTGCTCATAAAAATTAACTGCAACCGGGGTTTTGAGTTTGACCGAATCGCCTCCGGCCTGGTTATTGTGAAAGAGGCGGTAAATACAATTCATATGACACATGGTGTTGGCGATGACTTCCACTTCCGGGCCGAATACATCGCAAGTTTGTTTTAAAGCCTTGAAATCCCGGTGCATCGATTCATCCACTACGATTCTTTTTACGCCCAAACGTTTAAATGTTCTTGCTTTTGTAGGATTATCGATGTGGCACATGGTAGACGCTTTGATTTCAAAGTTATAGGGGAGTTTTTGGATCAATACCAGCAAGGAAGGCATTGAAACCGTGAGTGAGCGAACCCCGCATCGATGGAGTTTCCCCAGGAACCGTGCGATTTCCTGTATGCCCTCTTCGGTAAATTCCCGGTTCTGCAAATAGGTAATATTCAACGTATAATTGAAATTGATATCGAATTTTTTGGAATAATCGATGTATTGCTGCAAATCCAGCAGGTCGATTTGAGGTATTTGATTCACCACCCGGCCTGATCCGAAATTTGTGCCCTGGGTAATGTTCCCGTAGGTTTCCATCACCCTGCTGTCTTTATACCGTTTGTTTATATCCGCATAGTGATCGATGGTTTCTTGTTTAAAATCTGCCGGCATACTGAAATATTTCATGGGTTTTACCTCCTCATATTGTTATTAATTGTTAACCGGTTAATTCTTGCCATTTCCCGGCAAAATATAAAAAAGGGGACAGGCAAGAAATCCACCCGGCAAAATATAAAAAAGGGGACAGGCAAGAAATCCACACTTAGTGCGGCTCCGTGCCCCCCGTGAGCCCTGTGAGAAAACTCTCTTTTTGGTTCCGGCTTGACCGGGTTAAGTTTAAAAGGAAAAATCGATCTTAACATTTTCTTTCTCACTGCGAATTTTTTCCAGGATCGTTTGTTTTTCTTTTTCATCTACCAGGTCGATATCCGCAATCTTTACGAATCTATTTTTCGAAACCTGTTCCAGGATTTTCATATATAAATTTAAAAACCGTTCCATGGTTTGCCGTTTGAATAACCGTGCGGCATATTCAACCCATAGAACAATAGTATCGTCGGCTTCTCGGACATCTACTATCATATCGAATTTGGATGTCTTGTTTTCAAAACGGTAGGGTTTCATTTTTAAAAAAGAGATTTTTATCTCCGAAGCAGCCATATTACCTGCGGCGAACATGACATCGAACAATGGGGAGCGGCTCCTGTCCCTGGATTTCAAGAGCCGGTCCACCAGGTCCTCGAAAGCATAATCCTGGTTATCGAAAGCTTTTAAAGCCCGTTCTTTGACCTGATTGAGAAAATCGTCGAACGAGAGAGAAGGTTTGGGGTAATTTCTCAGTGCCAGGGTGTTTACAAACATCCCGATGATTCCTTGCAAGTCCTGGTGCCGCCGGCCCGCTGCGGGTGTTCCCACCACGATATCTTCCTGCCCTGTATATTTGGAGAGAAGAACATAAAAAGCGGATAACAGTAATATAAACAGCGTTGTCCCGGTTTCGGTTTCCATTGCTTTGATCCGGGCAGCCAATGATCGATCTATCCAATAGAAGAATGTTTCTCCTTCGTTGGATTTGATTTCCGGCCTGGGAAAGTCGGTGGGTAAATCCAGGACCGGGATATCCCCACCCAATTGTTGAAGCCAGAAGGTTTCCTGTTTTTTTCGCCTTCTTAATTCGGTGCCCTGGGTATTTTGCCATTCCGAATAGTCTTTATATTGAATCCGTAACGGTGTTAAATGGGTCCCTTCATAGATTTTCATGAATTCCCGCATAAGAATTCCGACAGAAGTTCCATCCGTGATGATGTGGTGCATATCGATGACGATTACGCACTTGTCTCCGGCGATAGAGACCACACCGACACGGAACAAGGGGGCTTTCTCCAGGTCGAAAGGTTGGATAAATTGCTGGATAGTGGCCGGGGCGGTTTCTTCACCTGCATTGAAGTAGGATATAGGAACTTCCGTTTTATCATGAACCCGCTGGAAAGGTTCCCCATCTACCAGTAAAAAAGAGGTCCGTAATATTTCGTGGCGTTCCATAAGTGCGGCGAAGGTATATTTCATTTTTTGCCGGTCCGGCTCACCTTCCAATAAAACGGTTTGGGGCTGGTTATAGGTTACATCCCCGGCATTGACTTGCATCAAAAAATATACCCGTTTTTGCGCCGACGATAATATATAGTATTCTTTTTGCTCCGCCGGCTCAATGGGCATGAAGGTATCCTCTCCCACACCCAAACTTCGAATGTATTCGCATAACTCCCGGATCGTAGGGCGTTTAAAAATTTCCCAGAGAGGAACCTGGACATTGAAATCCTTATGCATCCTGGCAATCAATAACGTTGCTTTCAACGAGTGACCGCCCATTTCAAAAAAACTTTTATCTACGCTGACTACGGATTTATCGATCCCCAGGATTTCAGACCAGCCATCTGCCAACGTCTGCTCCATTTCATCGGCCGGCAGCCGGATCATTTCATCGGCAACCGGTGCTTCCCAAAGAAGCAGCGCTTTCCGGTCTAGCTTCCCATTGGGCGTTACCGGGATTTCATTTAACGGCACAAAATAAGTAGGTACCATATATTCCGGTAATTGTTCAGCCAGGTACTCCCGCAGCTCCTCCATTTTTGTAGGAGGAAGCATTTCTATTCCCCCATTTGAAGGAACGACATAAGCCCACAATTGCTTATCACCGCTCTTATCCTCTCGGTCGATGACCGCCGCTGCTTTTACCTCCGGGTGAGCTTTCAACCGCATCTCGATCTCACCGGGCTCAATACGGAACCCCCTGATCTTAACTTGCCGGTCCAACCGCCCGCCAAACTCCAAATTCCCGTCAGGTAACCAACGGGCTAAGTCGCCGGTCTTATAAAGAGTGCCTCCGGCGGCCAGGAAACCCTTTCGTGAAAGGGTTTCCTGGACCTTCCCAAAGCTTTTGTTATTATTGATATTATTTAATAAAAGTTTTTGGGCGTTTTCTTGACTGTCCCCTTTTTCTTCAAATTCGTTTAATTCGTGTAATTCGTGGGTCAAAAATTTTTCTTGACTGTCCCCTTTTTCTTCAAATTCGTTTAATTCGTGTAATTCGTGGGTCAAAAATCTTTCTGCCGTCAATCCTGGGTTGTTTAAATAGCCGCGGGCTGTGCCGGTGCCTCCGATATACAATTCGCCCCACACTTCGAGGGGTTGTATTTCCAGGTTGGGGTTAAGTACATATAGTTGTGTATTATCGATGGGTTTCCCGATTGGAACGGTTTTGATTTCTTCGTTGGGGGTGCAATCGAAGTAAGTAACGTCAACGGTAGCTTCGGTGGGTCCATAGAGGTTGGTTAAGCGGGTGCGGTTGGATTTGTACAGCAGGCGGTTGCTGCGGTTGGATGTTTCGGGTTTGAGTGCTTCGCCGCTGCAAAAAATTTGTTCCAGGGTTTTGCATGGGGTTTTCCCGTTTTGGAATTCTCTTTCAATGCAGTCTAAAAACACATCGAAAGCGGATGGCACGAAGTGGATCACGCTTATACCGTACTTATCGACGGTATCGATCAAGCCCGCGATATTTCGTTCTATTCCTGGGGGCAGCAGGCACAGCGATGCGCCTTGAAAGCCCCACCAGGATAATTCCCAGATGGATACATCGAAAGAAATCGAGGTTTTCTGGAGCAGCATGTCCCGGCTGCCGATGGGATAGAAACGCTGCATCCAGGCTAAACGGTTTATCACCGAATGATGTTCGATGACGACGCCTTTGGATTTCCCAGTGGAACCGGAAGTGTAGATAATATAGGCGGGTTGGTGGGAACTTACCGGCGGGAGAACCGCGGAATCATCCTGGCAAACAATGTCTTTCATGTCATGCCGGTATTTTGTTTTTTTTCTAACAGCGCGGGGTGTTTCTTTTCTTTCGTTTTCAACAGGTTCTTTATTAATAGTGAGCAGCACGTCATACCTGTACCGGGTCAATTCGTTTTCGATGGTGTGGATTTTTTTACCGGAATGAACCTCCCGGATGCAGGGAATTTCTATCGTCAAATCCTGGAAAAACATTGGGGCGAGGAATAATTCATTGGACCAGTCGGTTTTGGTTTTGTAGTTGTTTTTAATATAGGTTTCATCGACAGCGGTTTGTTTGTAGGCGATCATTTCATCGATAATATCTTTTTTCAGTTCCTGGTTGATGACGTCGCCGATGAAGATAAACCCTTTTTCCGATAGTAGGCGGATGGCTTTATTCAGGACGGTTCGAAGGTAATTATGTCCGTGGAAACAGTGAATGACGCTGTTTAATATGACGAGGTCGAAATCGTTACGGGGTATTTTATCGATTTCATGAGCCGGGAGGGATTCGAGGATGATGTTGGGCATGTTTTCCGTTTTCACTCGCTGCCGGTTTTTCTCGATAATAGCGTTGGAGATATCCGTACCGTAGTACAACCCGACATGTGGGGCGATGTGGAACATGGTGATTCCCGATGCGCAGCCGATTTCCAGGACTTTCATTCCCCGGTGCAGGATGGGTTTGAGTTTTTCCAGGGTATTGGCTGCGTATTCGTCCATCTCTTTCTGGGAAAAAGGAACCCCGGTATAACCGGTCAACCAGCCGCCGCCGGTAATTTCATCGACTGCTGCTTCACCGACGTATTCCCAGAGTTTTTTGTCCATTAAGTCATTCTTTTCTGTTTCTTGTTCTGCGTACACATCGAAACTATCGAGGCAGATGAAGGAATGAAAACCGGGGCATTCCCACTGGAGGCGGTTGAGGGTGCGGATATATTTTTTCTGGCCCAATACGATGCCCAGGTTGGCATCATCGATCATTTCTTTGATTCGATCTTCAGGTAGGGAAGGATTCAATGGAACATAGATACCGCCTGCTTTTAAAATCCCCAATATGGCGATAATCAATTCCAAGGAGCGTTCACACAAAACTCCCACGCCTTCGGAAGGAAGAAGACCCTTTTCCAGTACGAGGAAATGGGCCAAACGGCTGGCCCCGGCTTCCATTTCTCCATAAGTCAGGGTTTTATCTTCAATCACTAAAGCGACACGGTCCGGCGACTGCGCGACTTGTTCCGATATAAGGTCATGGATGGTGATATCGTCCCGGTAGGGAACAGCAGTGTGGTTGAAATCGAAAACGATTTGCCGGCGTTCTGCTTCTGTCATGATATCGATGTCTTCTATGGGGGTCTCGACGTGGGGTAAAACGTTGGACAGCAAGTTTTGAAGGCGATGGGCAATCCCTTCGACGGTGGTTTCCCGGTACAACCGTGAATTGTATGTCAGTTCTCCCGATAGTTCCCGGTCTGTGCTGCAAAAAGAGAAAATCACCGTGGGTTTGACGGGGTGTAAATAGTTTTTATCGTGGATATTTTCAAGTAATACGGCAACATCGAATAGTGGGAAGCCGGATTCGGAGGGAGGCAAATCGAGTTTATTGACCAATACATTGATGGGGTAGTTCTGGTATTCATATGCTTCGTGGAGGGTGCCGCGTACGTCTATAATAGTATCTTTAAACGTTATACCGGGTTTGAGGTTGAGTCTAAGAGCGAGAACGGTGTTGATGAATTCGGTCTGAACTTCTTGTTTTAATACGGGTACACCGAGGATTATATCGTCGCTGCCGGAATAACAGCGGATCAATACGGCAATGGCAGCGGTCAGGATCATATGCAGGCGGGCATTGGAGCCGCCGGCGATTTTTTGGAGATGTGTGAGAAGGTCAGCGGTAAAAGTAAACCGGGTGGTTTCCATTTGAGGTTGGTTGGTTCTATCCGGGGGGAAATCATATGGAAAAATGTTTTTCTCAATGTGTCCGGATAGTTTTTTCAACCAATAGTCCCGTTCTTTATTTCTCTGGCTGGCAGTAACAGCCATTTCACCGGATATCCCGATATGTTCCATTTTTATACTCCTTGAGGCTGCCTTAATATTGAAAAATAAACCGGCAGCGGATGTCTATCATGATGGAATGCAAGGTTAAAAATAATCTTGGAAATGTATCCTAATTTATGCAAACCTGGAAAAAGAGGATTTCCACATGGAAATGGGGAATTTACAGGTGGAAACGGGTGATTTCCATCTATAAAAAGGGAATTTACAGGTGGAAACGGGCGATTTCCATCTATAAAAAGGGAATTTACAAATGGAAACGGGCGATTTCCATCTATAAAAAGGGAATTTACAGGTGGAAGCGGGCGATTTCCATCTATAAAAAGGGAATTTACAGGTGGAAACGGGCGATTTTCATCTATAAAAAGGGAATTTACAGGTGGAAACGGGTGATTTCCATCTATAAAAAGGGAATTTACAGGTGGAAACGGGTGATTTCCATCTATAAAAAGGGAATTTACAGGTGGAATTTCGGAATTTCCATCTAGAAAAAAGGAATTTCCAGGTGACAATCGGGCATTTCCATTTGACAATGGGGAATTGTCATATGATAATTGGGGGTTTGCAGGCGTTGATAGGCGATCGACAGGTTTAAACCGGGGTTTAACGGATGACAGGTAGAGTTTACCAATCATTCCTTGACACCTGGATTTACACAAAATTCTTGATACACTCTTATATTTAGAAGTCAAAGTCGCCCTCCCTGTCGTCGCCGTCGATGCGATCGATGGCGATGCGTTGGATTAAGTGTTTATTTTCATCGATCAGCGGGCCGCTTCGTTGAAATTCGATAATGGAAGGAACCGCGTTTTCATGGAGGTGTTTCCATCGTTCGTCCGCCTCGTAGATTTCGCGGAGGGAATAGGGATTGGGGATGTTGAGGCGGTTGCAGTGTGCAACGAAACGGTTCATGCGTTTGTATCTCTCTTCCCGGCACGGTTCGACGCGGAGGTCCCAATTGTTCACCGGCAAGATATCCATAAACCCGGGATAGAGGGTGAAAGCCTTTTGAGCCCATCGGCGCGATTCGATCTGGCCGTTGACATAGAACCAAAATGCGTTGCATTCGGCTTCATATATATCGTCTTTTAACTCTTCGACCAGGTCCAGGGTTTGTTGGAAATCGGCTTCCGTTTCCCCCGGGTAACCGATGACCCACATGGTGGTGGTTTTGATTCCCTGGTTGGCGAGGGTAGATACTGCGGCTTTGACCTGGGTTGTATCGATTCGTTTGTTCATCATTTTCAAAACCCGGTCCGAGCCGCTCTCGACTCCCAGCCTGGCGCGATAGAAACCGCCTTTCCTCCACGAGAACGTTTTGTCGGCATCGCACACGTTCGAATCGATTCGCAAGTATCCGTCCCAATAAACGGGATGTTTTTCATTGTTTAACGCTTCGGACATCGGGGAGATGATGGGGTTCAATAACGAGTCGCACATGAGGAATAACTGGTAATGGTGTTTTTGGCTGAGAGTGATCATTTCACCGGCTATTTGTGCGGGTTTCTTTTTGCGGTAGGGTCCCCAATGAACGGTTTCGGAGCAGAACCCGCATTGGAAAGGGCAACTGCGGGAGGCATAGGTGGAAATCGCGGGGTAATGAAGGAGGTTTAGATCGCTGAAATCCGGGGGCGGTGCGAGATCGATATCAAATACGTCACCGGGGATATCTTTCAACGTATAAACGCGCCGGTTTGAAGGTAAGCGGCCTTGCAGCAGTTTTAAAAACAGCAACTCCCCTTCCCCGGCAATGACATGATCGACTTCCGGGACTTTCTCCAGGAAACGGTCGAGGTCCGGTGACCCAACGGCTAATAAGTCTGAAAATATGCCGCCGCCCATGACGGTTTTGATTTTTTTGTTAATTGCTTTAGCGAGGCGAAAAGCAAAAATCGAAGCGGGTAATGTATCTTTAAAAACCGATAAACCCAATACAGTGGGGTTCTCTCGTTCCAGTACATCCATGAAGGACTTTTCCAGGCTGTTAAAAAAATCCCGGATAACGTCATTTAAACGTTCCAGGTATTTATGTTCTATCGGGCAATAATAAATATGGGCTGCCAGGGTTTTGACCAGTTCGAGCAGCCGGTTTTCGTCCCGGTGGCGGTGGTTCAAAAAACCCAACATGTGATTTCGCAGGATGTCATGGCCGATATTGAAAAAATTCCCCCGTTTTTCAAGCGGTACGACTTCCTCCAGGATGGCAAAATAAGCATCGTAGCTTTTACGGAGTTGGCCGTCGGTGTTGCCGTCCACTGTGGTGACTCGATAGCCATGGAGTTGTAGGAAACTTTTTAAACAAGCGATGCCCAGCGGGGGGATCATGGCACTCCAGAAGGGCAGCATGGCCAGGAGGATTTTTTCACCGTGGACCGGTTTATTATTGGGATTATATGCGTTCATTGTTTCCAATGGTTTTTCCTCCGATGTATATATTATTAAAAATTAAAGTCATCGTTTTCTTCCTCCGGGATTTTGACTTCGATGGAAGCCAGTTGCGAGGCGACCCGGATATTTTCGATCGGTATCCCCGGGTCGGTCATGGCCTGGTCCAGGATTTCCAGGAGTCTATGGGCAAATTTTTCAATGGTTTCGGGCCGGAACAGCGATGTCGCGTATTCGATATAGACCCGGATGTTTTCGGGATTGTCCCCGATAAACAAACTGATGTCGTATTTAGAGGTTTTGGTAAGCCCTGCGGGAGGACTATATGGGGTAATATGAATGTCCCGGATATTCAACGAGGGAGGGGCAAAATTTTGGACCATGAATAATAGATCGAAAATCGGGTTCCGTGAAGCATCCCTGCGTATATTTAATTTTTCCACCAACCTCTCGAATTGGACTTCTTGATTTTCAAAAGCGTCGATGCCGGTTTCACGGGCTTCGTCGAGGAAATGGGCGAAGGTCATATGGTGGTGGATGCGCAAGCGTAAAGGCAGGACATTGGCCAGCATGCCGATGATGGATTGTAAATCCGCGTGGCGGCGCCCGGCGATCCCGCATCCGATAATAATATCATCGTTGTTGTAATAGTTTTTTAAAAGAATCGTAACCACTGCCAGGAGGTAAATAAAGAGCGTTGTATCCTGTTCCTTGAGGATTTCTTGCAAACGCGCGGTTGTTTCTTCTCCCAGGTTTACCGTGTATGTATCCCCTTCGTATCGCATGGCTTCCGCGCGGGGATAATCGGTGGGAAGGTCTGCGCGGGGTAACTCACCCGAAAGAAGTTTCAACCAATACGCTTCTTTGCGTTTGAAAACCTCGGTATGATACAAATCATTCTGCCAGACAGCGAAATCTTTATACTGGATTCGCAAGGGAGGAAGTTGTTCGCCCCCATACAGGGCGGCAAACTCATCGATAAGAATTGTCCTGGACGTTCCGTCCGATATGATGTGGTGCATATCGAACAAGAGGAGGGATTTATTTGCTTCGAGGGTTACCAAAGCAGCCCGGAACAATGGGGCTTCCGCCAGGTTAAACGGCACGATGAACGCAGCGATCCATCGTTCCAATTCTTCTTTATCGCTTCCCCTGCTTGTGAAATCGGCTTCTACGGGGTTGAATTCGATTTTGTCGCGGACGACCTGGACGTTATCGTTTTGAATAAAATGGAAAGAAGTACGCAATGCTTCATGCCGGTCTACCAACGAACGCAAAGCATCCGTAAACCGTTTCTTGTCTAAATGGCCTTCGACCTGGTAGAAACCGGGGATATTATACCCGGTCCCGATTTCTTCCTGGGCCTGGTGTAAGAACAGCATCCGCTTTTGAATCGATGATAGAGGATAGTATTCTTTTTTCTCCACCGCTTCGATTTCCATCGATGTCGATGTCTGCGCTTCTTGCTGAATATACCGGGCGAAATCGCGGATATAAGGGCTCTCGAAAACTTTTTTAAGCGGGAACTCTACACCCCACTCTTTTGAAATCCGGGAGATCAAAATCATGGCTTTCAGCGAGTGTCCTCCCAGGGTGAAGAAGTTATCGGTAACGCCGATGGGTTTCACTCCCAATACCTCTTCCCATAAAGCCGTTAATTTTTCTTCCACAAGGCTCCCCGGTGGAGTATAATCTGTATGGCCGGTTGAAAATGTAGGCTCCGGGAGCGATTTACGGTCGATTTTACCGCTGCGGTTCAGTGGAAGCCGGTCTATCATAATGAAATGAGAAGGAATCATGTAACCGGGGATATGGTGGGCGAGGTAATCCCTTAAATCGGCTGTTGTGATTTCGTTTTCGAAATGTTTCGATTTGACGATATAGGCGCATAAGAATTTATCGGAGTTTCGATCTTCTTTTGCTATAACTACCGCTTCGCGGATTCTTTCGTGCTTTTCCAGGATGCTTTCGATTTCTCCCAATTCGATGCGAAAGCCCCGGATTTTGACCTGGTGATCGATGCGGCCCAGGAACTCCATATTCCCATCAGGTAACCAACGGGCTAAGTCGCCGGTTTTGTACCCCACTGCGTGGGGGGGCGTTTGCAGTGCCGGTTTATCGTGCTGTGCTTCCTGGGAGTGTCTGACTCCATTTACTTGCCTGTCCCCTTTTTGAACTTTTTGGATTTCATTGTTAATTGTTAATTGATAATTGTTAATTGATAATTCTTTCTCACGCAGCGGCTGACCATTAAGGAGGCCGCCGGATAGCGCTTGTCGCCATAATAAATCCCCACGTAGTGGGGTTAACAAAAGTTTTTGGTCCCACCTTTTTACAAAAAGGTGGGCATTTTTTTGACTGTCCCCTTTTTCTTCAAATTCGTTTAATTCGTGTAATTCGTGGGTTAAAAATCTTTCTGCCGATAATTCGGGTTGGTTTAAATAACCGCGGGCTACGCAGGTGCCGCTGATGTATAGTTCTCCCGCTGTGCCGATGGGTTGCAGTTGGGAATATTTATTGAAAACGTAGAACCGGGTATTGGGCAGCGGTTTCCCGATGGGAATGGAGTTCGAGCCTTTCCAATCGGCTAAAGAGTAGCTGCCTGCGTATACGGTGCATTCGGTCGGGCCGTAGAGATTCTCCAGGCAAATGCCGGTGTTTAACCGGATGAACCGTTCGACTAAGCGGGGTGAAAGGGCTTCACCGGCAAGGAATATATATTTTAAGGAAGATAGTTTGCTTAAATGGTTTTCACGAGATTGAAGGTATTCAAGGAACGCATGGAACATGGACGGTACGAAATTGATATGGGTCACACGTGAATTCTCAATCGTATCCAGTATAGTCACAGGGTCCCGTTCTCCTTCTTTTTCTAAAACCGCCGCTCTACCACCCCCCATAAACCAACCGAATAACTCCGTTATAGAGACATCGAAAGTAACCGACGTTTTAAATAAATACGTATCGTCGGCGGTAACCGGGTATTTTTCTTGTAATGCTTGTAGTATGCAAACTACCGGGTAGTGTTCTACCGGTACCCCCTTGGGTTTCCCGGTTGAACCGGATGTATAGATAATGTAAGCGTACGGGGTTTGTCCTGGAAGCGAATACGAGGGTGAAAGCGAATGTGGGCGGGTGTCTAAACGGTTACCGGGTGAAGTGGATAGAACGTGCTCGCCATCTTTTTCGAGGAAAGAGGGAGTGATTATGAATTTAGCGCCGCTGTCGCCCAGGATGTAGTCTATGCGTTCTTGCGGGTAGAGAGGATCGATGGGCAAATACGTGCCCCCTGCTTTTAATATGCCCAAAATCCCGATGATCATTTCCACGCAGCGTTCCATTTTTAAACCGACGATTTCACCGGGTGTTACTCCTTTTTCGTTTAGCGCCGCGGCTGCCCGGTTGGCGCATTCATTTAATCGGCGGTAGGAGAGTTGGATATAAAAATCTCCCGATTCATAACCGGGTTTAATACTCTTTCCGATAATCGCCGCACGGTCCGGCGATTTTTCTACCTGTTCCTCGAATCGTTGGTGAATGGTTTGATCGAAAGGTATCGATAGTTCGGTATTTGTACCGGTACCGTTACCAATACCGGTATTATTAAACGTATAGAGGAGCATATCTTTTTCAGGGCCCGGTATGATGTCTACAGCTTCGATCCTGCACTCCATATCGTCGGATATCCCGGTTACCAGGTTTTTAAAATAACCGATAAACCGTTGAATTGTACTTGCTTCGAACAACCTTGTGCTGTATTCGATATCGAAAACCAGGCCGTGCTCTTTTTCGGACGCATATAAAGACAGGTCGAACCTGGATGTTCCTTTTTGGAATTCATATGGCATATATGACAGGCCCCGGATTGTGGTTTCTTTTATATCGATATTATGCAGCGTAAAAAAGGTATCGAAAAGGGGATTACGACCGGCGTCGCGTTTAACCGCCGTCTTTTCCACCAGTTCTTCGAAAGGATAATCCTGGTTTTCGAAAGCATCCAGGGTTTTTTGTTTGATTTCAGCAAGGAAAGCTCGAAAGGTTTTACGTCCTGCGGGGAAACTGCGGATTCCCAGTGTATTGACAAACATCCCGATTATATCCTGGAGGTCTGCATGTTGTCTGCCGGCGGTGGGCGTCCCTACAATAATATCCTCCTGGCCGGTAAGCCTGGAAAGAAAAACGGTGTAAAGGGCTAACAAAACCATATATAATGTGGCGTTTTCGCCGGACGCTGCCCGGTGCAATAAGGCAGTTTCCCTCTCTTCGAGGGTAAAAGAAACAATCTGCCCTTCGAAAACCTGGAAAGAGGGGCGTGGAAAATCGATAGGCAAACTGAGTACGGGGATTTCTTCTTCAAATTGATCCAGCCAGTATTTCTCTTGTTCCTGGATGGCTTCTCGTTGATCCGGTTTGTTCTGCCATTCGGCGAAATCTTTATATTGGCATTTGAGCGCCGGTAATGCACCGGCATGGCCCTCTTCTCCGTCATATAATACCGCGAATTCCCGCCTGAGTATTTCCTGGGAGGTTCCATCCGTGATGATGTGATGCATATCCATCATCAACAAATGCATTGTTTCTCCCATTTCGGCGATTTTTACCCTCAGCAGGGGTGCTTGTCCCAGGTCGAAGGGCCGGACAAAATCTCCCACGAAGTCCCGGTCCAAACACCCCGGCTCGATTCCCCTCAATTTCTCATATTTGACTTCGAATTTCACTGTATCCGCATCATGAACCACCTGCACGGGGACCTCCTGGATATTATGAAATGAAGTCCGCAAACTTTCATGACGGGCTATCAACAAGGAAAAAGTTCTTTTAATTTTCTCAAAATCCAATTGCCCGTTCATTACCGCTATTACGGGTAGATTATAGGCAATCGTGTCCCTGTCCAATTGCTGCAAAATATATAACCGCTTTTGTGCGGATGACAGGGGATAATATCCTTTTTTTTCAGCGGGTTTCATGGAAAAAAACCGGCTCGTATTTCCGTTTCGAAGGTGAAGAAGCGCGGATAAACCCTGGATCGTGGGATTATTGAAAAACTCACCGAGGGGGATTTTGATTTGAAAAGCTTTATGAATCCGCGATATAACATTGAGAGCCCGAAGCGAATGGCCTCCCAATCGAAAGAAATTGGCATCCGGGGGTATATTCCGGGGGTCGATATGGAGGATTTCCGACCATATGGAGATTAGTTGTTTCTCCTGTTCATCGAGAGCGTAATTTCCAGTGATGGCGGTGCAAATAGGTCCGGGTTTCGGCAGTGCTTTCCGGTCGATTTTCCCGCTCCGGGTCAAAGGCATTTGATCTAGCCGGACCCAATAACCGGGAACCATGTATTCGGGTAAATTTTGAGATAAGTACTCTCTCAATCGAGGAGTATCTGGGTCTGTATCGGAAACCCAGTAAGCGGCCAAAACTTTATCGCCCTCCGTTTCTTCTATTATTGAAACAACGGCTTCTTTAATACCCTGGAAACGGAGTAAGCATTTTTCGATTTCCTCCAGTTCGATGCGAAGGCCCCTGATTTTAACCTGGTAGTCCATACGTCCCAGGAATTCGATGTTTCCATCAGATAACCACCGGCACAAATCGCCCGTTCTGTACCCCACTGCGTGGGGGGGCGTTTGCAGTGCCGGTTTATCGTGCTGTGTTTCCTGGGAGTGTCTAGCTCCATTTTTTTGACTGTCCCCTTTTTTTTCAAATTCGTGTAATTCGTGTAATTCGTGGGTCAAAAATCTTTCAGCCGATAGTTCGGGGTTGTTTAAATAGCCGCGGGCTGTGCCGGTGCCGGCGATATACAACTCGCCGGGAATCCCGACGGGCTGCAATTGCATCCATTTATCGAGAATGAGCAGTAACGTATTATCGATGGGTTTCCCGATGGGAATACGAGTGGGAACGAGGGACTCTTCCATATTACAATTGAAAAACGAAACATCAACGGTCGCTTCTGTGGGGCCGTAGAGGTTGACCAATTGGGTTGGGTTTGACCCGCTGGAATGGGATAACCGGTTGAAGCGTTTGACTTGTTCGCTGGACAAAGCTTCGCCGCTGGAGAATACGCGGCGCACGTATTTGAAAACTGCCATCATGGAATTGTCTTCAATATAATCCAGGAATGCGTTCAGCATGGAAGGCACGAAATGAAGGGTTGTAATTGTTTGCGTGCAAATGGCTCCTGCGATTTTCCCCGGGTCTTTTTCTCCGCCCGGCTCCAGTAAATGCAGCGATGCACCATAAAACGACCACCACAATAATTCCCACACCGATACATCGAAAATGACCGGGGTTTTCTGGAGGATTTTGCTTGTTTTATCCAGTGGGTATATCTTCTGCATCCAATTCAACCGGTTGACTACGCTGTAATTATCGATCATTACGCCTTTGGGTTTCCCGGTGGAACCTGAGGTGTAGATAATATAGGCGAGGTTAGAAGGCTGGGCGGGTATGAGTGGAGCAGGATGTGAAGGAGACGAAGAGAAATGAAGAAATTCATGGGAATCTGCGAAAAGAATCCGGGTATTGTTTTTATCTTCGCTGGTTCTTGCCGTATCGATTTCCCTGGCTGCGGAAGCGGTGGTGATTAATACTGCTGCGCTGCTGTCGTTCAATATATATTCGATCCGTTCGCGGGGGTACAGGGGATCGATGGGCAAATATGCTCCGCCTGCTTTTAAGATTGCCATAATCCCTATAATCATCTCGATCGAGCGTTCCATCATGATGGCGGCTGGTGTATCCGGGCCTATTCCATGCTCATGGAGCCGATAGGCGATTCTTTCGGATAATACATCCAATTGGCGATAAGTGATGACCAGGTTTTCTCCTGCTGCATCCCAACGGCAACTGTACCCGGAAACTGCCGTAAAATCAGGCGTGCGCTCTGCCTGGTCCCGGAACAATTGGATTATAGTTTTGCTTGAAGGAAAATCAGCGGCTGTATTATTAAATTCGTATAATATTTCCAGTTTCTCTTTTCCAGGCATCATTTCAACCTGGGAGACAGGTATATTTACGTTTTTCGACAGTACCGAAAGAATTTGTTTAAAGTAATTAATAAAGCGCTCGATGGTCCTGGGTTTAAATAATTTCGAGCAGTATTCTACAGAAAAAGACACACGGTCATGTTCATCTAGTGCGGCAAACAACAAATCGAGCCTGGAGGTATGGGTTTTAATGGGATAGGGCGATATTTCCAGGTCCGGGAGTTTCAATCGATCCGGTTCTGCTTCCTGGAAAACGAACATCACGTCGAATAGAGGGTTTCGCCCGGTGCTGCGGGGAACGTTCAACCGGTCCACTAAGTCTTCATACGGGTAGTCCTGGTTGGAGAAAGCCCGGATGCTTTTATCCCCGGTCTCTTTAATGGATTCTCCAACTGTTTTATCTCCAAATAATTGGATTTTGACCGGCAGCGTATCGATAAAAACGCCGATCAGGGGTTCGAGGTCCGGATGATGTCTCCCTGCTGTCGGTGTCCCGATTATCATGGTTTCTATTCCGCCCAATTTGGATAATAAAATAGAATACGCGGTCAATAGAACCATATACAACGTTACGCCGTGATCCAGGGCCAACCGGTCCAGGTTCTTCTTTTCGAGCCCTTCGATTTCAAAACCGATGACTTCGCCTTCGAATTCCTGGACCTTTGGTCTTTGAAAATCGATAGGCAGCGCCAGCTCCGGTATTTCGCCTTCTAACTCGTTTAGCCAATACTCTTCCTGGGTTTTTAATCCCGGTTTTGTTTTTTCTTTGTTGTGCCATGCTGCATAGTCTTTGTATTGAATCCCTAACCCGGGTAAATTTTCCAGTTTATAAAAAGCGGCAAACTCTTTAATTAAAATGCCGGCGGAAGTTCCATCCGATATGATATGGTGCATATCTACCAACACGATATATTTCCCCGGTTCCGGGTTAATCAAACCGACCCGCAGCAGGGGGGCTTTAGACAAATCGAAAGGCCGGATGAAAGAGTTTATTATTTGTTGACTATCGCTATTTACACTTTCGTTTGATTCATGGTACTCTATGTTGAAATCGACACGGTCATGGACGCGTTGGACAGGTTCACCCTCAATTATATTAAAATGAAACGATGTGCGCAAAACCTCATGCCTGCGGATTAATTCCCTGAACGCATTTTCTAATCTTTGCCTATCGAGGTTCCCGGAGATTTGCACTGCTTTGGAAACATTGTATACGGTTCCTTCCAGTGTCATTTGCTGCAAAACATACAACCGTTTTTGGGAAGATGAGAGGGGATAATAGTCCCTTTCTTCGATAGGCGCGATATGTTCGAAACCGCTTAAATTCATACCGCAGGTTTGGATATAGTTTCCAATACCCCTGATGGTGGGATTTTTGAATATTTCGCCGATAGGTAGTTCAACCCCAAATTCTTTTAAAACCCGTCCCATCAAACCAATGGCTTTTAACGAATGTCCGCCGAGGCGGAAGAAGTTATGGTGTACGCCGATCCGCTTCTCATCGACTTTCAAAAGCTCGGCCCACATCGTGCACAATGCTTTTTCAACCGCATTCGCCGGACCGGTATATTCTCGCCTGACTCCGAAACCGGGATCCGGCAGCGCCCGGCGGTCTATTTTTCCATTGGGAGTCAATGGCATTTTTTCTAATGTAATAAAAAAAGAAGGAACCATATAATCCGGCAGTTGTTCCAGTAAATATTGGCGCAGGTCATCTTCATGTAAGCTTTGGTTATCATGTAAAACGAGGTACGCGCACAAGTACTTTTCCCCGTCCTCGCGTTCCGGCGTAAGTACCGCGGCTTCTTTTACAGAGGGGTACTTCGATACTTCTTGCAGGACTTCACCGATCTCGACGCGATAGCCCCTGATCTTGACCTGGAAATCCATACGCCCCAGGTATTCGATGTTTCCATCCGGTAACCACCGGCACAAATCGCCGGTTTTGTAAAGAGTTCCCAGGGGCTCTTTTTTTAAAAACCGCCCCTGGACCCCGTAAAAACTTTTGGTAGGGGTGGTTTGGCTCCGTTGATATTGTGATTTTTCTTGCCTGTCCCCTTTTTGCCCCACTGCGTGGGGGGGCGTTTGCAGTGCCGGTTTATTGTACTGTGTTTCCTGGGAGTGTCTGGCTCCATTTTCTTGCCTGTCCCCTTTTTCTTCAAATTCGTTTAATTCGTGTAATTCGTGGGTCAAAAATCTTTCTGCCGATAGTTCGGGTTGGTTTAAATACCCGCGGGCTGTGCCTGCGCCGGCGATATACAACTCGCCGGGGGTTCCGATGGGGGCGAGGAGGTTGTTTTTGCCGAGGATGTAGATTTGGGTGTTATCGATGGGGTGTCCGATAGTGGGGTGGGTTTTGTATTGGTGGAAAGAATTAAAATCGATATAACGGGCGATGGAGCCGATGGTGGTTTCGGTGGGGCCGTAGTGGTTCATTATACGGATGTGGGGGAAAAGGCGGTGGAACTTTTCGACTGCGGGAACCTGGATGGCTTCGCCTCCTAACAAAATCAAGCGGAGGGTATGGAGGTTGAATTTGATTATGGAGGGGGTTTCGACTATGGAGCCGAAAAGAGAGGGGGTGGTTTTGAGGTAGGTGAGTCGCCTGGTTTGGATGTAGGAGAGAAAACGTTGGGGCACCATGTACAGGTCTCGTCCTGCAATGTGCAGCTCCGCGCCTTTCGATAGGGCAGAATAAATCAAGGTGTAACCGAGATCGAACGCATAAGAGGTGACCAACAGGGTCTTATCGAGGTGGCCAATTTCTCCAACTCGGGTGAACCAGTTCACATAATTAGTAAGGTTCCGGTTCTCGATTACGACGCCTTTGGGTTTCCCGGTTGTACCGGATGTATAGATGATGTAAACCGGGGATGACCCGGTGTTTGTTGGGTTCGAAACTTCAACATTGGCTTCGATTTTAAATTGGGGTGTTTCATTGGTATTATTATTACTATTACTATTATTGTTATTGGGAGAGGCAAAGTCCTGGGGGTTTTTATAGGTATCCAGGCAGAGGGTTTCGATTTCAAAATCCTTGTATTCGTGTTTTTTTGTAACATGTTCATGGGTAACCAGGATTTTGGCATTGCTGTCTTTCAGCATGTAATCCAATCTTGATTTTGGCCAGTCCGGCGACATGGGTAAATAAGCGCAGCCTGCTTTTAAGACTCCCAATATACCGATAATGATATGGGGTGAAGGTTCTAAGAGTAGGGCCGCTATATCTCCTTGGCCGATGCGGTTTCGTTTTAATGTTTCAGCCAGTCGGTTTGCTTCTTCGTTCAAATAAGTGTAAGTGAAGAATTCGTTCGAGGGTCCGTCGTCTCCATTGTCTCCGCTGTATACCAGTGCAGGGCGGTCGGGGTTTTTATTTGCTGTTTCCTGGAATAACCCGATTATGTTTTTACCGGGTTGGTAACCTGTTCCTGTGCGGTTAAATTCGTAGAGCAGGCGGTTTTTTTCTTCCGCGGGTATGATTTCCAATTCAAAAAGAGATAGATGAGTGTTATCCATTAAGCTATTTACCAGGGTTTTGAAATACAATGCCCACCGTTCTATGGTTTCTTGTTTGAAACGGGTTGAGCGGAATTCCCAGCGGCACAGGATGTTTTCTTTCGTAAGTGCTGCGCGGAAGGTAAGATCGAATTTCGCGGCGGTGGTTTCAAGGGGAACAGGCTGGAAACGGGGGCGGGTTGAACCGGGGTGAATCCCTGTGGGAGTAGTATTGGCATTTTGCCAGGCAAACAAGGCGTCGAATAATGGATTCCGGTTCATATCCCGGTCCAGTGCGAGGGTTTCCACCAATTCTTCGAAAGGGTAATCCTGGTTATCGAAAACAGCCAATATCTTTTCTTTAATGGATTTTATTAATTCGATAAAAGGCCAATGGGGTTTGGAGTGGTTTCTTACTGGCAGGGTATTGACGAACATGCCGATGATTTTTTCCAGTTGGGGGCTCCTGCGTCCTGCCATAGGTACCCCGATAACGATATCGTCCTGGCTGCATAACTTACCGAGCAATACATCGAGGAGGCCGAGACAAACCATGAATAAGGTGGCTTCGGAGTCTGAAGCGATGCGGTTTAAAAATTCGAGTTGGTGTGCGGTGATTTCAAAATCGACGGCACTGCCGGCATACGAAGGAGTGCTTCCAGGGGGGAAACCCGGGGGTAAATTCAATACGGGGATCTCGCCTGCAAACTCTCTTCGCCAGAAATCTTCCTGGATTTTGTAGGTATTCTTTTCTTTTTGATCGATACACCACTGGGCATAATCCTTGTATTGAAGTTTTAAAGGGTGTAAGGTTTCTCCTTCATAAAGTGCGGCGAAGTCGCGGAATAATATATCATTGGAAATTACGTCCGTTATAATGTGGTGCATATCCACGAGGAGAGCGAAGCGGTTTTCTTCCAGGGGTACGGTTCCGACTCGAAGCAAAGGGGCTTTGGAAAGATCGAAGGGGCGGACGAAAAATTGAAATTGGGAAGAGAGAGAGGATGTGGGTGAAGCGGTGAAACTGTCATACTCTTCTATGGTTAAAACGGCATTATCGTGGACCTTCTGCACGGGTTGGCCGTCGATCATAAAAAAGGAGGTTCTAAAACTTTCGTGCCGCTGGATGAGTTCTTCCACTGTTTTTTGCAGTTTTGTCTTAGAGAAAGAACCTTCGGCAGTGTAAAAGGCGGGGACGTTGTAAGCTGTGCTGTTTTTTATCATTTGATGGAGGATAAACAAGCGCTTTTGGGCGGATGACACGCCGTAATATTCTCTTTTTTCAACTGCTGCGGGTGCGGGTGAGGCTTCCTGTCGTTTTTCACGGATATACCCGGCTATCCCGCGAATTGTGGGTTTTTTAAACAACTCGGCTATGGTAATATCCACTTTGAATTCCTTGTGGATTCTTCCTACCAGTCCGGCGGCACGGAGGGAGTGACCGCCGATGAGGAAGAAATGATCTTCCATACCGATGCGGCCTTTATCTTTGTTCAATACTTCTCCCCACAGGACTTGCAAACCGGCTTCGATTTCGTCGGACGGCGGTTCGTAAATGGGTTCGCTTTCCGAACCGGGTTCCGGGAGTGCTTTGCGGTCTATTTTTCCATTGGGGGTCATGGGCATTTTTTCTAATGTAATAAAAAAAGAGGGAATCATGTAATCCGGGAGTTTTTCGGAGAGAAATTCCCGGAGGTGGGAGTGGTTGAAATGGGATAAGTCGTGGGGCACGATATACGCGCACAAGTATTTATCGCCGGCCTGTCGTTCGCGGGCCATGACCATGACCTCTTTTACTCCGCCGTGGGACAATATTTTCGACTCGATCTCCCCGGTTTCTATTCGGAAACCGCGTATTTTAACCTGGTGATCGATCCGGCCCACAAATTCGATGTTGCCGTCATGCCGCCACTTCACGAGGTCGCCGGTCCGGTAAAACCGTTTCATACCCTGGGTGGGGTGGAAAGTATGGTGGAAAAATTTTCGAGCGGTCATATCGGTGTCGTTCACATAGCCGATGCCTACGCCGTCCCCGGTTATCGATAACTCGCCGACGACTCCTGTGGGCACTAATCGGAGGGTAGGGGAGGCCACCACCAATTGCACGTTGTAAATGGGTTTGCCGACGGGTATGATTTCCTTTAAAAACCGTCGGGGTTCTCGAATTCGAAAGGATGCGCATATATCCGTGCATTCGGTGGGACCGTAGGTATTAACGATTTCCACTTTGTTGGGGTGGGTTTCGATCCAATCGACGATAAGGGGCATTGCGATGGGTTCTCCGCCGAGGAAAACATAACGGAGGGTATCTGTGGATTTTATTCCCGTGATTCGTTCATGCTCCACGAGTTTGTAAAACATACCGGGGGTGCAGTTAAACCAGGTAACGGCGTGCCGGGATATGACCTTTAATAAAAGTGCGGGGTCGAAATAATCGATGCGGGGAATATCCAGGATTCCACCGGTCATTAATGACGCATAGAAGTTTTTTTGTGTGAGGTCGAAACTGGGTGAAGTCAACAACATGGCACAATCGCCATCATTTAACCCGAAGTCGGTTACAAACCAATTCATGAGGTTGGTAAACCCGCGGTGAAATACGCCTGCGCCTTTGGGGGTCCCGGTTGAACCGGAGGTAAAAATGATATAGATTAAATCCTGGGGTGCGGCGCCGAGTTCAAAACCAAGGTTTGCCTCTTCGATGTCTCTCCACTGGGTATAATCGTCATCGACGGCCAGCCATTCCACATCTACTCCCGTTTTTGTTTCTTGTTTTTCGTTGGTTTCTTCTAATTTTCTTTTTCCACTGGGGAAGTTCATTCCTTTTTGTTCGATTAAGTCGTTTTGGGACAATACCAATTTAGTTTTCGATGCGTCCAGCATTCCCCAAATGCGTTCATTGGGGTATTGGGGGTCTAACGGGACGTAAGTACCGCCTGCTTTCAAAATCCCCAGGACACCGACGAGCATTTCCACGGAACGCTCGATCATGATTCCGACAGGTACATTGGCGGTTACGCCTCGTTTTCGTAATACCCGGGACAAACGGGTGGACATGGTATTTATTTTTTTATAAGAGAAATGCGGGTTTTGGTCTTCGATACTCTTTTTAATAATGCTGTTTCCCATCACGGCCAGCCGGTCCGGGGTTCGTTCCGCCTGTTCGGCGATCAAACCGTGTACGGTTTTTTCCGCGGGGTAAGCGCGTTCCGTATCGTTTAAATCCAGCAGGAATAGGAGTTTCTCCTGGTCCGGTAAGATTTCGATATCCCCGATTTGCATATCCTTGAGGTGAAGGATTTGGGCGATGATATGCCTAAAGTACCGGGAAAAGCTGGAGATGGTTTCTTTTTTAAACAAAGCGGTGCTGAATTCCCAGCCGAAAGCGAGGTAACCTTTTTCTTCGCAAGACAAGGTCATATCGAATTTAGCCGTGGTTGTTTCTCCCACGGACCGGGTGATTTTCAAGCCGGGGATTATGATTTCCGGCATGTCCATATTTTGGAGCACCAACATCACGTCGAAAAGAGGGTTTCTTCCTGCGGCTTTGGCAGCAGTTGCAGCGTTAACCAATTCATCGTATTGGAAATCCTGGCTTTCGGCTGCGTTGAGAAATATGGCTTTGATTTCTTTTAAATAGTTGGAAAAGTGTTTTTGTTCTTCCGGCCTGCTTTTGACGCAGATGATGTTTAGAAACAAACCGATGACGTTTTCGAGGTCGATATGGCCGCGTCCTGCGATGGGGCTGCCTACGGAAATGCAGGTTTGCCCGCTGAGTTTGGACAGCAATACGGTGTATACGCCCATAAGAGCTATATACAAGGTTACATCGAAGGCTTTGCAAAAATCATATATTCGATTGCTCTCCTGGGCATCGAGGTCGAATAAAAAGGTTTTACCTTCATAAGTGGGAGCAGGGGGGCGGGGGAAATCGGTGGGCAGGTTTAGCAATTCGTCTTCTCCATCCGGTGTTGAAAAGGAAGTTTTCTCCCCGGACCTATCTTCTTGTTTCACACTGTTTCGCCATTCCACGTAATCGACATACCTTGTTTTTAAGCCGGGCAAGTGGCGGTCGTGGTACAGGGCGAGGAAATCCCGGATGAATAGACCGTTGGAGGTCCCGTCGCCCACGAGGTGGTGCATATTGAATATAAATAGATATTTGTCTTGTTCCGACTGGGCGACACCGACCCGCAGCAGCGGGGCACAATCCAAAGAAAAGGCTTTGCCGAACTCGCGGGCTATTTCATCCTGACCGATTCTTTTTACTTCTTCTTTATTATAATATCGAATCCCGGAATGGACCTGGGCATGAATTCGCTGGACGGGTTCGCCGTCGATAAGGTGGAAAGAAGTTCTTAAACTCTCATGGCGGCGGATCAATTCTTGTAAACAGTATTCGAATCGTTTTGCCGGCAGTGGGCCTTCCAGCAGAATGATTTCCATCATGTTGTAGCTGGAGCTGTGGGGGTTCAATTGTTGGAAAACATAGAACCTGCGCTGCGTCGGACTTAAAGGATAATATTCTTTTTCTTCCACTGCGGTAATAGGCCGGTGCTTTTTTTTTGATGCGGCTGCAATGTAACCGGCTATACCCCGAACCGTAGGGAAATTAAATACCGCAGTGAAAGGGATTTCGATATCGAGGCGTTTATGTAAACGGCCGGTCATGCCTGTTATTTTTAAAGAGTGCCCGCCCAATTCAAAGAAATTATCATCGATCCCGATTTTATCTTTTTCTACTCCCAAAATTGCGGACCATGTTTCAATAATAATTTCGTCCCTCTTGTTGCGGGCTGGGGTGTATTGGTTCTTTCTAATCCATCCAGGTAAAGGCAGTTTTTTCCGTTCGATCTTCCCGCTCACTGTACGTGGGATCGTGTCCAGTTTCACCCAATAGCCCGGGATCATATATGAAGGTAAGAATTTTCCCAGGTACTCCCGCCACGTTGTTGTTTGAACTTCATCACCCGGAATGGAAGGAGTTTTCAATACAAAATAAGCGGCCAGGTATCGATCTTTGTTTTCGCTCTCGCACAGGGTTACAACGACTTCTTTAAAGTGACCGAGACTGAACAGGATGCTTTCGATTTCGCCCAATTCGACCCTGAAACCCCTGATCTTGACCTGGAAATCGATACGCCCCAGGTACTCGATGTTCCCATCCGGTAACCATCGGCACAAATCGCCGGATTTGTAAAGATTGCCTCCGGCGGCCAGGAAACCCTTTCGTGAAAGGGTTTCCTGGACCTTCCCAAAGCTTTTATTTATATTAAAATTATCTAACAAAAGTTTTTGGGCGTTTTCTTGCCTGTCCCCTTTTTCTTCTAATTCGTGTAATTCGTGTAATTCGTGGGTCAAAAATCTTTCTGCCGATAGTTCGGGGTTGTTTAAATAGCCGCGGGCTGTGCCGGTGCCGGCGATGAATAGTTCCCCGGGGATACCGGGGGGCTGCAATTGCATCCATTTATTAAGAATGACCAGGAAAGCGTTATGGATGGGTTTCCCGATGGGGATAGTTCCTTTTTGGTTCCATTGGGATAGAGAGTACCACGAGGCATACACAGTGGCTTCTGTGGGTCCATAGAGATTTTCCAGTGAAATCCCTGTTCCCCATCTGCGAAAGCGTTCCGCTAGCTCTGCGGGGAAAGCTTCTCCTGCTAGGAATATCCATTTGATGGATTTTAGTTTCCCGATATTCGCGGTTGTGAGGGAACTTTCGAAAACTGAAAACATGGAGGGCACGAAATTGATATGGGTGATTCTTTCTCTTTCTATTTCATCCAGGATGGTTATCGGATCTTTCTCGCCGCTGGGTTGCAGTACTGCGACTTTTCCTCCTTCAAAGGGCCAGCCCAGTAATTCCGTAATAGAAACATCGAAAATATAAGAGGTCTTTAATAAAAAAGTATCCTGTGATTTGAGAGGATAGCGGTCTTGGAGGGCAGCCAATAAATTGATTAAAGCGGAATGGTCGACCATCACGCCTTTGGGTTTCCCGGTAGAGCCGGAGGTGTAAATGACATAGGCGGGGGAGTCGGGGGATGGGTATTGGAGCCGTTCATTTTTGAGGTTTTTTGCAATGTCCCGGTTGTCGGGGGTGGGGGTGAGGTTTGTTTTTTCTTCGTCGAGGAAGATTATTTCCCCGTCGAAGTTTTCCATATGGATTTTTTCTATTGTGAGTTTAGTAGTAACCAGGAGTTTGGAGCTGCTGTCTTTCAGGATATAGTCGATTCGTTCCGGCGGGTAATCGGGGTCTATGGGAAGGTAAGCGCATCCTGTTTTGAATATCCCGATAATTGTGGATATCATATTGCATGAGCGTTCCAGGAGTACTGCTATAATCGATCCGGCAGCGATGCTTTTTTCATTCAACAGGTTGGCGAAACGGTCGCATTCCCGGTTGAACCGGGAATAAGACAGGTGAATGGGGTCTTTACTTTCTTGGTTGTGCCCGGTCACTCCGATATGATCGGGGTATTGTTTCGTTGAGTCGTCGAAGATTCGGGGAAATGTTTTTCCTGGGTGAAAGTCAATTGATGTGGAGTTAAATAGAGTCAAAATCTCTTGTTTTTCTTCATCTGTAGTGATTTCGATTTGGTTCACGTGAAGTTTGGGGTTTTCCAGGATTTTTTCAATGATAAGTATGAAGTGTTGGGCCAGGCGTTTTACACACTCTTTTTCCAGGGAGCTGTGAAAGAAAAGCAGTTCGATCCCCGGGTTTTCGGAGGTAGAGATGATGACGGTCAAATCGTAGTGGGTTGTTTCGAACATGGAGTAGGAATCGATGGAGAGGTTTGAGTTTTCCAGGATAACCCGTTTTTCCAGCGGGTAGTTTTCAATGACCAGGATTGTATCGAATAGGGATTCCATGCCGGTTAGGCTGCAATATTCTTTAATAGTAACCGTTCCCGTCATTTCGAATTTTTTTCTTTCGAGTAATGCCTGGTTAATGGAGTTTAACAAGTTCCCGGCGGTTTGTCCTTCGTTATTTTTCACGCGCAGCGGCAGCGTATCGATAAACAATCCCACCATGGTTTCGATGCCCTTGATTTTTTCATCGCGTCCCGATGTAGTCGTACCGATGATGGATTCATGGCAATTATTGTATTTTTGCAGGAGTATCCCGAAGGCGGTGTAGAAGAAAGCGGCAGGAGTGATCTTGAATTGCTGCGAAAACGCTTCGATCTTTTCCATTAGAGTGCGGTTTAGGGGAATGGAGAGGGTATCCGGTCCGGTCAGCTCTTTTCCTTTGGAGTCGTGTTTTATGGAGAGCCCGGCCGGCTCGGTGAAATCTTGAAAATAGTTTTGCCAATATGTTTTTTCAGCGGCTGAGTTTTTATTTTGGATTTCTTTGAGACAGTTTTTAAGTTGTCCTTTGTGGGGGATTAGCGGGAGTTGCCGGTTGGAGAAACTGCGGTAAGCGGAGAAGAAATCCTGTAAGATAATCCCGGTGCTCCAGCCGTCGAAGAGGATGTGGTGGCTGCTGACGATCATCTCGAAGCGGTTTTTATCCAGTTTGCACAGGGTGATGCGCAGAGGCACATCCTGGAGGTCAAAGGGGGTATTTCGGTCTTTAATTTTTATGGCTGTGATTTGTTCTTGTTTTGTTTCATCGGGGGTATTGGATAAATCGAAGTAGGCCGGTTCCGGTAGATATTCTTTTAGGATGATTTGCACCGGTTTTTCCATTTTTTCCCACCGGAAGACCGAGCGGAGTGCTTCGTGGGATTTAATAACAAAGTTCCATGTTTTTTCGAAGGTTTCGGTGGAGATGTGGCCGGAGAGGGTAATGCTTAGTTGTTCGAAGTATAAGGTGCTGTAGGGGTTTTCCAGGTAGTGGAAGAGCAGGCCTTCCTGGAGCGGGGACAGGGATAGGATATCGGCGACATCTTGTTTTAAAAGTCTTTTCATTGCTATGAAACCCTAATAAACTCTAATGTAAACGTAAACGAGTGTTTAGATGTTTTTATTTTTCAAACAAACAAACAAACGATTGGTGAGCAGGAAAAGTTCTGTGCGAGTAAGAAAGTTTCGACAGTATAATAAAATTGTTTTACTCTCGATCAGTTTCCCGTCACGTGCAAAAGGTTTGGAACATTAATTTGAAACACTTAACCGCTTTTACATCATATTGAGACGCAATATTATATTATTGGTTTTCCAATCCCGTATATTGTATCATGCGTCTGGGTGGTTGTCAATGGTGAGAGGGGATAATTTTGATAATTTGTGTGCGTGTCTGCCCAAAGAGTATGGCCCACACGGTGGGGATTTATTATGGCACGCTGTGCCATCCGACGGCTTCCTTAATGGTCATGGTTCGCCGCTGCATGAGAAAAAATTAGCAATTAGCAATTATCGATTGAAAATCGACCGATAAAAAAAAATCTCCAATGATTCGATGGGATTAACAATCTACCTGGCTTCGTCCGATGCCGATGATGAAAGTTTTTACTTTCTTATCCCCGGTTCCGTAATACTGGGGTTTACAGGAGACACTGACGGGTGTGCGGGTATCGAATATGACCAGGTACCCGGAGGCTGGGTTTTCCGACGCTAAATACTTCCCGGATACCTGGTTGATTCCTTCTTCCAGTATCGTGTATATATCGTCATAACGGTTCACTTTGGTTTCGATAATGTATTTATGCCCTTTATAAGTTAAAAAAATATCCATTCTTCCCAGGCCGCTTATCACTTCATACCGGAGTTCGCCTTGCCCGTTTTTAATAAATGGGTAAAGCCACGCGGTTAAAAGGAATTGGCCGGTTTTTTCGTAGGGTTTATTATCTTGATAAAATGCCCTGACGCCGATCTGGGCAATATACCTGGCAAAATCCTTGAGAATAGTTTCCATATCCAATTGGCCGCCGGGAAGTACCGCCTGATGCGCGAAAATATTATCATTTATGTCTACTTCGTCGAAAAAAGTCTCGGTAAATCGCATTTTGTAAATATTATTGGCCACTGCCGCTTTGGTTTCTATTTTCTTGATTAGCCCGTATTGTTCTAACCAACTTTGATCTTCATTGTCGGCCTTGTATTTGACATTATCGAAAACGATCTCTACAAAGGTTTCTTTGTACAGTTTGGCTTTTTCGTAGAGGTTGTGGAAGTGGTTGTTTTTCTCCATCAGCAGGATTCGAATGGCATTATCCACATCTTTTTCATCGATGGGTTCAATGGTTTCCGGTTTGATATCGATAGTTAAAATAGTACCCAGCCTATTGACCAGCCAGGTTTGGCCGGATGTTTCTTCGTAAACCTTTTGTACCGCTTTTCCCGTGAAAGGTTGGTTGGTTTCTGCGGTGTATTGGGCATAAAGGTCTCTAACGTTTTTTAATGAAAATGGGGGCAGTTCGACATGGTCGGCAATATTAAACGGGGATACGCCGCCCACCATGAGTTTGGTTATATTGCGAATGCCGATGAGGCCGACGGAATAAAGGGCTTTTTGTTTGAGGGTTTTATACTCGTTGTATAAAGTCCGTAATGCATTAAGGAAATTTTCCAATTCGATTAAAGGGATGCCATCGAACTCGTCAATGAAAATTACGATCTTTTTGAATTGAAGAATCCGGTTTAATTCATTAAAAAACATCCTGAGAGAAATGTGGTCGGTTATATGATGGCTTTTTAAAAAGCGGTTTACGGATTCGACCTTTTCGCAGTTTACCTCTTTAAGTCTATTTATTAGTTGTTCGTAGAGATTTTTTTCAATCAGGGAGTAGAAATCGGTTTTTTCCAGGTTTTTGAAATCAAGGAAGCTTAGTGATATAGTTACATAAGTAGGATCGCCGTGTAACCGGCGGCAGGTTTCTTCAAGGAATGTGGTTTTGCCGCTTTGTCTCGGGGCAAACATGGAAAAATATCGGCCCCGGTCTATCATGGTTTTTATGTCTTGCTTTTGGGTATTGGTTACATTTTCCAGGTGAACAAAATAAGCTCCTTCCGGGTTTACTGTTCCTGAATTTTCGAATATTCGTACGGGTTTTCGATACGGATTTTCATTCATATTTCCTGGTTTTTCGTTTTGATTCATATTTTAATCATATTGTATAGGTTGACATTTGTCAAGGGTCTGAAAGAAGATGCCGGGGAACCCGGGTTCGCCACCAGTTTTGTAAACCGTCACGGATGGACAGGTTCCGACACCTCCCAAAACTTTATAAAAGTATATAACTTCGCCCTCCGTGAGGGCTTTTCTCGAAAAGGGTCCTGGTCGTCGAAGACAAATTAGGGGGTGGATTTTGGTATTGTTTTGCAGCATTTCCCGGTGGAGACTGTTGTAAGGCGAGACCGACGGCAGACGGCCAACGATCAACGATTCACGATTCACGATCAACGATTCACGATTCACGATTCACGATCGGTCGAGAAAAATCATTAACTGGAAAACCGCGATAGAATTATCAATTAACAATTATCAATGAAAACAAAAAAGGGGACAGTCAAAAAAAAACTCCAAAATGGGAATTTCCCGGTGGAGACTGTTGTAAGGCAAGACCCGGTTGACCCAAGAACCAATGACTAAATATTTATAAGCCCGGGAATGGATAGATCTTCATCGATTAAAGGCCAATGGATGCCATAGCCGGAGGGAGATATTTCATATCTTTCTTTCTCGATTATCGAGGCATTAGCCAGTCGTTTCGATATATCGGCCAGATCGAAAGTGAATTCTTTGCCATCTATCTTTAATACCATCTGGTTTGAGCTAAACTCAATTCCCTGTAAATGATATGATGGAATGTTCATTTTTATCTCCTTTTTTGAAATTGATCCCATTCGACTTCGATCAATTCAAAATATTCAAAAATTATTTTTTTTACCTGTCGTTTGTCTTTGTTGTTCATGTTAAAGGTGAAAGCTTCTTTTACATCATAGTTTTCCCTGTCCAGCCAATATTTACATTCTTTTTCAGCTTTTTGGCAATGAATATGTATGGGTTCGCTTCTTTCGTTGGCATAAAAGAAAAATCGCCAGCCATCGATGAGTAGTATTGTCGGCATTATATCCTCCAGTATTATTATAACATTACCTTCGAATGAATTCAACAACTCACCCCTCACCAATCACCACTCACCCCTCACCATTCACCACTCACCCCTCACCAATCACCCCTCACCCCTCACCTTTCAGCACACTTTCCAGCAATTCTTTCAATTCTTCTGCGCATTCCAGGCGGGAGATGGTTTCGATTACCGGGGTTTCGCTCCCGGCTGCCCCGGACCAGGCCTGGAAGAGTTTAGACAGGTTTGAAAGTACAATTTCAGCACTATATTGGTCGTTGTATTGAATTAAGATTGGCAATGCAATAGCATAATACTGCAGCGAGGCGGGGAAATCCCGCTCTAATTGTGCAACATAGCCCAATTGGTGATAGGTTCCTGCTTGCTCATAGCGATCGTTGAACTCCTGGTATATCTTCAACGCTTCCCGGTAATCCCGTTTCGCCT
>Ga0105104_10000085_pt1 | contig 64038 bp, 55 predicted proteins | sample PPLLaktember2015_3_FD_87034 | JGI IMG/M metagenome (GOLD analysis project Ga0105104, IMG submission 87034) | Freshwater sediment microbial communities from Prairie Pothole Lake near Jamestown, North Dakota, USA - PPLs Lake P7 Core (6) Depth... | ecosystem: Environmental > Aquatic > Freshwater >... | reverse complement strand
GAATATGAAGCGATCATTGGGTTGGAAACGCACATCCAGCTCAATACTACTTCCAAGATCTTTTGTTCCTGTAAAGCCGACTCCTGGTTCGATCCGCCCAATACCAATATCTGCCCGGTGTGCACCGGTCTCCCGGGTGTGCTGCCCGTCTTGAACCGGGTCGTGGTGGAAAAAGCCGTGCTCCTGGCGGCAGCCATGCACTCCGAAATCCGCCCGCTTTCCTTCTTCGATCGCAAGAATTATTTTTATCCGGACCTGCCCAAGGGCTATCAGATCTCCCAATACGACATGTCATTGGCCAGGGGTGGTTATTTCGACCTGCCCATGCCTGCCCGGGATTCGACCCCGGCGTATTTCCGCCGGATCTCGATCTGGAAACTGCACATTGAAGAGGATGCGGGCAAGACCAGGAACGAACATGGCCGCCGGCTGATCGACTTCAATCGCTGCGGAGTGCCCCTGATCGAAATGGTGACCGGTCCAGACCTGCGCACGGCGGATGAAGCCGCCCAGTACCTGATCCGCCTGCGCCAGCTTCTGCGTTGGCTGGGGATTTCGGAAGCGGATATGGAGAAGGCCCACCTGCGCTGCGATGCCAATGTCTCCATCCGGCCGGTTGGGGCGACCCATCTCAACCCAAAAACCGAGATCAAGAACGTCAATTCCATCGAAGCAGTCCGCGAAGCCATCACCAAAGAGATCGAACGCCAGATCCGCGAAGTGGACGCCGGCAGGAAGATCGAGGCCTGGACCCTGGAATGGGATGAGGATGCCGGGGTCTTGCGAAAAATGCGCTCGAAAGAGACTGAGGCGGATTACCGCTATTTCCGCGAACCAGACCTGCTGCCCATCCGCCTGGATGATGCCTGGCGATCCCAAATCCTGACCCACCTGCCCGAGCTGCCTCTCGAACGGCGCGCCCGTTTTACCAGCCAGTACGGCCTGCCTGAATATGACGCGGATATCCTTACCAGCGAGCGCGGGCTTTCGGATTACTTCGAGGAGTCGGTAAAGTTATATGGCGGCGATCCCAAGCGTATCTCCAACTGGATGATGAACGATGTGCTACGGATCGTCAACGATCAGGGTATTACTGCGAGCCAGCTCCAGCTTACCCCGCAGTATCTGGCGGAGATCGTCCGGTTGGTGGATGCCGGGACGATCAACGCCTCTACCGGGAAATCTTTGCTGGAAAAAATCAACACGACCGGAAAAGCGCCTGGCGCCATCGTCCAGGAAGAAGGGTTGGCAAAGGTCAGCGATGACAGCGCCATCCGCGCCGTATGTCTCGAAGTCCTGGGGGAGAGTCCCAAAGAAGTCGAGTCCTATCGTTCGGGGAAGGTCACCCTGATTGGCTGGTTCGTCGGCCAGGTTATGAAAAAAATGCGCGGCAAAGCGGATCCCGGCCTGGCGCGCAAGATTTTGGAAGAATTGTTACAAAACTAAGGAGTCGCTGAGATGAGCCTGTTCAGGCAGGGAAGTTTTCTACAGCGTGGCCCGGTGTGGATAGGTTCCGGATTAAAAAATAGAGAGTTTTGGGTAATCTCTCCGGTTTATGCTTTTTTGTCTTTTATCAACTTATCCCTGAAAATTGGAAAAACTCCCGCCTGGCTGGATGGGACCCTGCTGTCGAACCACAGCCGGTTGATGGATTTTCAATATTTCAACAATGAGCAGTCCCGTATATTCCAATATCTGATCCCACAAGCCATCGCCTGGTTGCTGGACTGCAGTATGGAATATGCTTATATGATCCAGCGGCTGCTCTTCGTGTTTCTCGCCTTGCTTTGTTTCCATTTTTATATGCGAAAATGGTTTAGCTCGATGACGAGTTTTTCGGGTGTGCTATTTTTGGCAGCGGTAATGCCGTTTACATACATGAACGATTTGCAAGAAAGCTCTCCTCTATTAATGTTATTGTTTGTTCTCGGATTGTGGGCGATCCGCGAACACCAGGACATCCTTTTTCTTTTGATCTTGTGGCTGGGAGGTTTTACGAATGAGACCGCTTTGATTCTTCCAGCGGTTTACTTTTTCTATAATTTCCCCTGGACATCACCCAAAAATATGAGATGGCATACCATTCGAAGTTGGTTGAAGCTGGCAGGTGTGACCATCCTTCTGTCTATCCCCGGATTTTTAACCCAGGGGATCATCCGATTTATCAACCGGTTTCGCCCTCACCTGGGTGGAGATATCATCAACTGGACCTATAACATCGATGGGATCATCGAGGGTTTTCAAACCAAACCGTGGTTGATGTACCAGAATAAATTTTTATACTTTATCCTGGTCTTTTCGATATTCTGGCTGTACGCTTTGCTTGGCTACCGGAGGAGCGGTTTGTTTTTACAAAGGGCTTCCTGGATGATCCCCCTTTTTATCCTGGGTCACTTGATTACCGGAAAGATAGACGAACCCCGCCAGATGATCCCATTGGCCTTTGTCATTATTCCGATGGCCTTAACCTTTGTTTTTCCGGTAGAGCGGGCGGTTCAGGAGAGCCGGCCGGTCAATGTCGATTCAATTGCGTCTGCCCCCTGACGAAATGAGGTAACCTGAGCGAAGTGGATTGGAGACTGCGTCGGGCAGAAGCTCACGATGCCCGGACGATCCGGAGCTTGATCTACCAGGCTGGGATCAACCCGATGGATCTGCAATGGAGGCATTTCTGGGTGGCCGTCGACGTAAACGGTCGGGTGATCGGGTGCTGTCAGGTTAAAACCCACGGAGACGGTTCTCGGGAGCTGGCCTCGCTGGTGGTTATCCCCGATTATCGTGGAAAGGGGATTGCCCGGGCGCTGATTGAAAAAAACCTGGACGAAAATCAGCCACCCCTGTATCTCACCTGCCGTGCCTCATTACAATCTCTCTATGAGAAATTTGGCTTTGCCGTGCTGCCGCCTGCCCAGATGCCGCCCTATTTCCGGCGTATCTGGTGGTTGTTCTCCCGGACCCACAGGTTGTTTCCCAGGTCTGAAGGTCTGTTGGTAATGGTTAGGGATCGAGATCCCGTATCCAATTGACTACAAATCCGACTTAATTTTAATATAGGTCTACCCCAGATCTTTTGAGGTGTAACAATGAACCGCATTATGAAATCCCTTCGACGTTGGTCAGTTGCATCCGTGTGCCTCACCCTTTTACTTTTAGCCGCCCGCCCAGTACTGAATGCGAGCTTGGGGGCGGGAGCAGGATGGGTTGCCCGCTTGCGCGCCCAGGCGCGTAAGAATGGTCTGGATTATGAGAGCTCCAGCCAGGTGCGCGATGGAAACTACTGGATTAGAGTAGAGTAAGATCGCCGCGTAACCTTTCTGGCGATGAATTGACTATCTAGATAGGATTGGGAGTATTGCCGGGAATGCGACCTGAGCCTGTTCACAGCCGGTGGATCAGGAAATCTAAAGTAATCGGGTATACTTGGGTATGAAAGTGAATTCCATCACCCGACCCATCCATGCGCCTCGAATGAATTCGGAAGAAATCCTGGCCCATGTCCGGCAATTGGATCCGCGTTTTCTGGCGAGCGTCCACGACCAGTATTATCCGGTTGTCTATCGCTATGTCCGCTACAGGTTGGAAGATGAACACGCCTGTGAGGATATTGCTAGCGAGGTGTTTTTACGACTGCTGGATGCGCTTCATCACAATAAAGGCCCAAGCACAAACCTGCAAGGGTGGCTGCTGGGGACAGCATCCCATATGGTCAACGATCATTTGCGCTACCGGTATAACCGGAAAGTCGATTCGATCGAAGACCAGGAGGTGGCCTCGAGTGAGGACACAGAAGCATTGGTTGACCGGTCGTGGCGGAACGAACAAATCCGCGAGGCAATCCGCCTGCTTACCGCCGACCAACAGCACGTACTGGCCTTGCGATTTTCGGAAGAGCGTTCACTTGAAGAGACGGCTCAATTGATGGGAAGAACGATCGGAGCTGTAAAAACCCTGCAATTTCGAGCGCTGGCGTCCTTGAAGCGTTTTCTTGGAGAGAGAAGCGAACGATGACCCCGCTAGATTTACCCTCTGCCCTGGAAGAATGTCTTTTTCGGATGCAGCGGGGAGAGACCCTGGATCAGGTTCTGGTTGAATACCCGGAATGGGTAGAAGACCTGCGCCCCTTGTTGGAAGCGGCCCAGTATGCCGATACACTTCGCCCTGCCTGGAGGCCCTCAAAAGAAATCCAGGCTCGCAGCCGGGCCAAATTCTTGAATGCCGCCCAAGGACGGACGGTGAAAATTCCGTGCAGGGAGATATTAAATTCTCGTATACCCGGCTTGAATTGGGCCGCTGCGCTGGTCCTGGCAGTATTTGGGATTGCCATCCTGTGGACTGGGATTGTATCCGCGCAATCTCTGCCGGGAGACCGGCTTTATCCGTTGAAGCTGGCCGCTGAACAGACACGGATCCGCCTGACCAATAGCCCGGCAAACCAGATCGAATTAGAGAAAGAATACGACCTGGAGAGGATGGAGGAGGTGGAAGCGCTCTTCTACCACCAACGTTTCTCGGAAGTCGATTTTGCGGGGATCATCCAGCAAACTTCCAAGGGGGGGTGGGAAGTGGGTATGATCCAATTATACCTGCCTGAAAATCTGCCGGATGCTGAAAACCTACGACCTGGTTATTATGTAGATGTTCACGGCGTCCCCATGGAGGATGGAAGGGTTTGGGTCGAGCGTATAAAGCTGCGAATGATCCGCTTCAATGGAAGAATTGAGGCATTACAACCCTCGAAATGGCTGATCGGGGGTGTTTGGGTAAACCTGACATCCAAAACGATTGTCGAAGGCAGCCCTATCACCGGTAAGCCGGTGCAGGTACAGGCTGTGCGAACCGATCAGGAGACACTGGAGGCCATCTCACTCCAGGTGGGTGTTTTACCATTTTCAATACCCCTCGACTTTGGCCTGACCCGTTACCGCTATTCAGATGGTGAAGGGCAAGAATTTGTCCAGGAAATTCATCCCCCGTTAGAAGAGGATAATTCAGCCGCCGACAACGAGCAGGATGAGGTCGAGCAGGCTAAAGATGAAGAACAAGGTGACCGCGACGAATCCTCGATCGAACCTGCTGCCGAGGATGGGGAGGACGGCGAATACTCCAGTCAAACGACCCCTTCTACTCAGGAAGCTGAGCAGGATGACGAACACTCATCCGGTGAGGAATGGGATTCGGAAGATAATTCTGACAGTGGGGATTCGCAAAGCGAAGACGATAAAGACGAAGATCAGGACAGCGACGAAGAACAAGATCGCAAAGAAGATCACGACTAGTCGCTAATCAGGCGCTGATCTGGCTTAAGCGTGATCTGCGGAAATGCTCTCCCAGATCCTGGTTAGCCGCCAATAGCTATCTTCAAGAGTTTCGGGTAACACGCGCGTATCGGCCAAAGTTGACATAAAGTTCGTATCTCCCCCCCATCTCGGCACGACATGAATGTGAAAATGAGCAGCGATGCCCGCACCGGCTGCCGTACCAATATTCGCGCCGATGTTAAATGCTTCCGGTTTGTAAGCTTCTCTCAGGACCCGCAGTGCAATCGTTGTCAGTTCCATTATCTCTGCCCGTGTGGGAGGATCCAACAGTTCCAGGCTGGCCTGATGGGCATAGGGGACGATCATCAGATGCCCGCTGGTGTATGGATAGCGGTTTAAAATCGTGAAGGTTGTAATGCCGCGGTAAAGGATCAGGTTTTGGGGGGTGTCCTCCTGTTCCAAAGCCATACAGAAGATACAACCCGAGAGATGCTCGTGCTGTTCGATGTATTTCATACGCCAGGGGGACCAGATATGGTTCATGAGATGGTCTCTTCCATTCTCTAGAATATGACCGGCGCATCGATCAAGCTGCCTGTGCTTTTGCGAGGAGTATTCTGCTCAATCTGATTCTACCAAATATATCCCAGATTTGGACAGTCAATTGAGTGAAAGGAAATGTTGACACCTCAAGCCAAGCAGGGTATCCTATTCGAGAATGGACTTCTTCCCGTCATTTCAACCTGCCTGTATATCCGTATCTGACCTGACCCGCTATCTGCGGATGCTCCTGGAAAGCGATGAGCTTCTCCAGGAAGTCTGGGTGGAAGGGGAGGTCTCAAATCTCTCCCGGCCGGCATCCGGTCACATCTATTTTACCCTCAAGGACTCCTCCTGCGCGCTGCGTTGTGTCATCTGGCGCAGCACAGCCCAGCGCTTGAGTATTCGTTTGCAGGATGGAGCGGCGCTGCAGGTGCATGGCAATATCAGCCTGTATGAAGCCAGCGGCCAGTACCAGTTGTACGTGGATCAAATCCGCTCGGCGGGTGAGGGGGCGCTGTATATGGAGTTCCTGCGCCTCAAGGCTCGCCTGGAATCCGAGGGCCTGTTCGACCCGCAGCGCAAACGGCTTATCCCCGCCTGGCCGCGCAAGATTGGGATTGTGACATCCCCAAGCGGCGCCGCGCTCCAGGATATGCTGAATACCTTACGCAGGCGCTTTCCAATCGTTGAAGTGTATGTGGCGCCCACCGCTGTACAGGGAGCAGAAGCGCCTTTCGGGATCGTGTCTGCGCTCCAGGCGCTCAATCAGTCCATCCATCCGGATGTAATTCTGGTCGCGCGCGGTGGGGGATCGATCGAAGATTTGTGGGCTTTTAATGACGAGCGGGTGGCCTATGCAATTGCCGCATCGGCTGCCCCGGTGATCAGTGGGGTGGGGCATGAGACCGATTTTACCATTGCCGATTTTGCCGCGGATTTACGCGCGCCAACGCCCACTGCCGCCGCCGAGCTGGCGACCCCCGACCAGGAGGACCTGCGCCTGACCTTGCATGACCGGGTCGCTTCCCTGATCAGAAGTTACGAGAGCAGCCTGGATACGCAGCGCTGGAAGCTGGCGGAAACTCAGGGCCAGCTGCGGATGTTTTCTCCTCTTCGCCAGATCCGGGAAAACCGCCAGCGCCTGGACGATCTTACCCGTTCGGCAGAGCAGGCGATGTTGTACAATCTGCGACTCCAGAAGGCCCACCTGAGTGGTTTGCATACCCACCTCCAGGCGGTCAACCCGCTGGCAATTCTCGAGCGCGGATATGCGCTCGTTACCCAACTGGAAGATGGAAAAATCGTAAAAAGCACGAACCAGGTCCAAGAGGGCAGCGGGCTGAATGTCCGGCTCGCGGATGGCTCATTCCCGGTCCGGGTTACAGCGCCACCCAGCGAGACACCCTGACCTCCGGTTGCTTGAAGACGGTCAAACCAGCCGAACAGCCGCAAAGAACTTCAAGGAGAAAACCCAGATGATGAGCGGAACAACCCCGGTTGAGCAGTTGAGCTACGAAGTGGCGTTTGCCGAGTTGGAAGAACTGGTGGCCGCCCTGGAATCGAACCAGCGCCCGCTGGAGGAAGCCATGGCGCTCTTTGAGCGAGGCCAGGCACTGGCCCACCACTGCGCCAGGCTGCTTGACCAGGCCGAATTGAAGGTGCAGGTTCTGAGCAGTGCTCGCTCTGTAGATGCGGATGAAGAGGGGTAAGTTCAGCGATGCCTTTGATCCGCATCTTTTTTAATCCGGTCTTGATTTCGGCCATGCTGGCCTGGATGATCGCTCAAAGCCTGAAGCTGCCGTTAGACTATATGATTTCACGGCGGTGGAATTGGGCGCTCCTGTTTAGCGCGGGTGGGATGCCCAGCTCCCATTCTGCCCTGGCAACTTCGACCGCCCTGGCTAGTGGGTTGTTCGCCGGGTTCGATTCTCCGGTATTTGGGCTGGCAGTTTCGGTCGCCATGGTGGTGATCTATGACGCGGCCGGGATCCGCCGCCAGGCTGGCATCCATGCTCGCAAGATCAATTTGTTGGTGAACGAGCTGTTTAGCGGCCAACCGATCAATGAGGATCAGCTCAAAGAGGTCCTCGGGCACACTCCCCTTGAAGTCATCGGGGGGATCATCCTGGGGGTTGGAATTTCCCTGCTAACCTGGTTCTTCTGGGCGAAATAAAAGCTGAATCTAAATCCTCGAAAACCTCCGCCTCAGTATGTCGAGCAGTTGGCGCATTTCCGGAACGCGCAGCACCAGCATGCCAAGTAAGTAAATCCCACCCCCCAGTATCACGCCGCCCAGCGTGACGGCAAAACTGGGCAGCCCGACGGATGCCCGGCTCCAAACCAGCAAGCCGGTGCTCATCCCCAGCCCGGAGACCATCGCCAGACCTAGCCCGGACAGGATCGACCTGCCTTGCAGACCGCCCAATTTGCGGCGCAGCAGGATCAGCAGCGCGGTCATCTCCAGGGCAGTCGCCAGAGAATTGGCCAGGGCCAAACCGCCGTGCGGCATCCAGCCAATCTGGCTGAACCAGCGCGAAAGCACAAAACTAAAAGCGATATTTAAACTCATGGCGACCACCCCAACCACGACGGGCGTGCGCGTATCTTGGAGTGCGTAGTAAGCGCGTACGATGACTTCCAACAAGCAGTGACCGACCAGGCCGGCGGCATACCAGAGCAGCGCCCAGGCAACCATCTCGGTCGAGCGGGGGGTAAATTCATTGTGCTCGTACAGCAAGCGTACCAGGGGAGTGCGCAGTAAGATCAATCCAAGCGAGGCTGGGACAGCCAGAAGCAGGACGCTGCGCAAACTGGAGGCCAGCGAGGCGCGCATGTCGTCCAATTTCCCCTGCGCTGCCTGGGCTGAGAAGGTTGGCATGGCTGCCACAGCGATGGATTGGGCGATGGCCGCCTGGGGCATCAGCATCAAGGTAAAGGCATACGTGATTGCCGAGACGCTGCCATTGGGCAGCCCAAGCGCGATCATAATATTGACGATGAAATTGATCTGCACGACCGCTGCGCCCAGGATGCGCGGCCCCATCAAACGCATCACCTGGCGCACCTCTGGCATTCCCAGGTCAAAGCTGGGATGGTACTTGCCCTGCAGGCGGAGCAGATCGGGCAGGAGAACCAGGAAAAACAAGCCCGAGCCGGCCAGCACCCCATAGGCCAGCCGCAGGATCCCCAGGCTTTGGGACAGAAACAGCACCCCGGCGATCTGGCCCAGGGAATACATAGCCGGGGCAATGGCGGCCAGCCAGAATTTCTGGTGCGCGTTGAGAATCCCCATCGCCAGCCCGCTCAGCCCGAAGATGACCACGGTTGGCATCATCAGCCGCAGCAGGCTGATGCTCAGATCTTCCTGGCCGGAGTTCTGGCCGGGGGCCAGGACGTAAAGGCCGTAGCGGACGATTTGTGGGGCAAAGACGGCTGCCAGCAGGCTAATCAGGATCAGCAGGATCAGCAGGAGATTGGCGACCGCCGATGCCAGCTTCCAGGCCCGCTCACGCTGATGATGGGCCAGCAGCCCGGTAAAGGCCGGGATAAAGGCCGACCCCAACACACCGCCGGCTACCAGGTTGAATAACAGCTCGGTGACCCGGTTGGCCGCGTAAAAAGAGTCGAGCGCCGCGCTGGTCCCGAACGCATCGGAAATGACCACATTGCGCAGCAGCCCGATGATTTGAGTGATCAGATATGCAACCATCACGGTCCCGGCAGCGCGGGCGATCTGGCGGGTAGCACGGGCGGCCGACCCCGGTCCGGCCCTGCCGGCCGAAGGGGGAGGTCCTGGAAGGACGGGGGGTTGCATAGGTTGGATTATACCCCCTGGTCAGGGGAACAAGCGGCATGGAGCGCAAACTAGAAAGTTTGCGCTCCATGGATGCTTAGCAGATGTACATTGGGCCGGTTGGATTCTATGCCAGCCGGTAAACAAACCGGTGGTTTGTTCTATAACCCTTAACGGACCACGATGGGTATATAGATGTGGTTGTCCATATTGGGTATGGTGGAGGCGGTGCGTTCCAGCTTGACTGCCACATCGCTGTACAGGGCGCCCGGCAGGTTGAGGGTCAGGGTACCTGTGTTGATGACCGATCCAGTGCTCAAGATAGGGCTGCTGCTGGCGTGTGGGTTCCACCATTCGACCCGGTACGTTCCGGGCGGCATATTGGGTAAGCTAACCGTCCCGTTTACCGCCGGAATACTTGTCCCGGAGATAACTGCCTGCCAGGTATGTTTGCGGTTCTGGATCCACAAAAATGCGCGCGCAGCATTGTCGTCGCGCTGGCCCCAGGCGCGCAGGTCGGGGTGGCTGGTTTGCGCGCGGGCATCCTGGTAGCGCCCGTTGTTGATGGGAATGCCTTCCATGAAGTTGCGGAAGCGCAGGTAGACCGGGTACAGCGCTGCATTCCGCCCAGTAGAAGGGTTGGCCTCGATCGTCTCGGTTGCCCACCAGGGCAGAATGGGCCCGCCGCCCGGGGCAGCCTGCGCCCACAGCAGGTTGTGCAGCCAGATGCCTTCCTCGTCCCGGTTGAGGTTCGGGTTCCAGGATCCACCGCCGGGCGCATCGAGCAAGCCGGTCTCGCCAATCACCAGGGGTTTGTGCGCGCCCACCGGGCTCGCCCCGCCCCATAATGAGCCGATTCCGGCGGTATACCAGGATATGTCTGTAAATAGAGAGGTGGTATCGAACTGTCCAATCACGGGCGTCACCTTCCCCGATGGGCTGACCAGTTCCACATCATCGATCCAGGCCTTGCCGCCGGTCCCCGAGGTGTTCTCCAGGCGCAGGCTCAGCTCGTGAGGCTGGCTGTCGTTCACCACCAGCCGGTAGGTCTCGGCCAGCAGACTGCCGTTCCGGTCGCGGTCGCTGCTGAACTGGGTCCAATTATAGGTGCCACCGGGCGAGGTGCAGATGAAGTCTTTCCCCTCATTGTTATTCGGCACAACGCCTTCTTTTCCTCCCGAATATTTCCCACCATCCAGCTGCCAGCGCAGCCGCTGCATCCCACCGCTGCTGCCAAACTGGCAGTTGGCCGTGAAATTGCTGGCTTTCATCCAATAGCGGATGATCCACTCCCCAGGCTCGTGGAGTACCAGACCGCGCGGGGTGATCGCCTGGTTGTTATTATTGGTCCCGGAAATCAGGGCTGAGCCGTTACCCGTGCGGATGTTGGCCGGATCCGTCTCTGCCTGGAATACACCCAGGAAGCTCAGTGTATCTCCTTCCGCGATGTACTGGTGCAAATCGGTGTAATCCACGGCTGAGGCATCCACATCGGACCAGAACTCCTGGTTTGGAAAAGCCGCCCAAAAGGAGGTGGTGGTCAGGTGGTGAGATGGGTCTGTGTCGTCGAAGTAGCGCCCCATTGCCCCCGCAGCTTCGTGGTGTTTCCCGTTATAGGGGTCACCTTCATTGATATATTCGAGAGAATGAACGGCCGTGCTGTATCCCCAACGGGCAATCACGTAGCGCCACCAGGCCTGCTCTAACCAGCGCACTTTGGTTCCAGACGCAGAGTAAAAGTTGTCATTGCTGGCGTTGGCGGATACATGCCCATCGCTGCCAAGCCGGTTGCGGATCCACTCGTTCTTCTCGTCCAGTACGATCTTTAGATAGACGCCATGCTGCTCGGCGGAACCGAGGAACTGGTCCCACTGGTACGATTGCAGCGGATCGAATACCAGGTGGCTGTTGGCCTGGCCTTCCGATAACAGGTTGACCTGGGCAGGGTCGTTCTGGCGATACAGGCGGACCTCGTCGATATCCACCGTTCCCCCGGTTGCGTTGTGCCGTGTCAGGTAGAGGAGATCCAGGAAATTTTGGTTGGATTGGGTGGTCAGCGTCCCGCTCACCTCGGTCCAATCGCTGGTTCCCGACAAGGGGGTGGTTAGCAGGGTTTCCTGGCCCGGGTTGGAACGCTCGCAGTTGGTTCCCAGCCAACCGGCCTGTTTGATGGCAAAGCCGTAGCCGCCCGACCCAGCGGGGCCGGTGACGTTGGTGACTTTGACGCGCGCCTTGATCGTATAGGTTGTCCCGGGCTGGACGGAAATCCTTCCCTGGGCATATCCAGCGAACAGACAGGGGTTGGTTGAATCCAATTTCCAGGCAACATCGCCGCCGTTATAAGTCGACTGCCAATTGTAAGAAACACCCGGCAGGTAGGCGTCCGAAGGGAGGTGATGGGTTGCCCAGGCCGTCCACTGCGACGCGTTGATCCCTGCGCCGCTCATCCAGACGCGCAGCATATTGATCTTATTCTGTTCGTAAACTCGCAGGCGTGCTTCGACATCCGCGGGTTCCTGGAAGCTGGAGTTGAAACCGACGCCGATAAACGGCGAGCCATCCTGGAAATCGAAATAGCGCGGATCGGCAGGGCTAACCCGTAGGAAACCGTGTCTGCGGTAGGAGTTACTGCTGGCTCCACTGACACTGAAATTCCAGGCAGACCCGCTGGTGGTTGTCCCACCGGCATCGGCAGCTTGAAGCTTCATTTGCCAGGAACCGCTGGACTGGGGTGTAAAACGAACAGCCCAGCGCGGGGATCCGGAGGGGATCCAGTGTCCCTCGCCATTGATCTCAGAATAGGTATAGGGTTGGTACCAGAATGCGGGTTGGGTGATGGTCGAGGCCCAATTATCTCGCGAAAAGAGGGCATCGACGCGAATCCCGGCGCCGGGCTGGAGGCCAGCCGGGAGCGCCGGGTCATAGGGTAGGTAAGGGTTTGTTGAGACGGTAGTAATATCGAATTGTGCTTCAAACCGGTCGTACACCGCCAGATTGGCAGTCAAAATTTGAACGTTCTGTATAGCAGGACCACCTGCAGCGATTACCGGATTGGATGGGATACCTGTCAAAATCAGGCTGATGACAAGCAACAGCACAGTGATGTGGCGGCGATGAATATTCATTTGTAAAATAGATCAATCCCCATCTGGCGATGGGAACCGGCCTCCTTGGGGTAAAGTTGGTTATTCTTCTTCCTCGAATTGTTGCGCGAACATCTCGCGGCCTTTTTCGGTCAAGATGAGGAATCCATCATCCTCTTCACGGATCAATTCGCGGTTGACCATTTGCAAGATGGCATTGAAAGCGGCCACCGACCAACGTGGGTTGAATGGATAGGTAGGAGTGCGCTGCTCGTCTGATTCCTTGAGCGTGATGGTTTTCCCGACCTCTTCGATGACCTCATCGTAATCGCCGCGGCCTTCGAATTGGACCAGGGCTTCGATGACGGATTCTTCATAGGTATATTCACGGGTACGGACGCCCTGGTGGGCGAGGGTCGGCAGTTTACCCAGGTGACCGCCGCTTTCCTTGGCGCATAAAGCCAGCCATTTGCGGTACACGCGCTCGAACTGGGCAATAAATTCTTCCATATCTTTGAGCTCGCGGCCCATGACACTATCTCTCGTGCGCTCGAATTTTCCGGAGAGCGAGCCCGAGCACAGGATATGCATTTCCAGGGTTTCCAGGATTAATTCAAAAGCGTCGGTGACTGTGACGGTTTTCATAAAGGTACCTCCAATGACGTTGAACGGATCGTTAATGTATTTTCAAAATTTCTTTTCTAACAGGAGAATTGACACAGTATATAACCAATATGCCTCACCTGCCTTTACATTTTTGCAAGGAAAATCGCTCATACCCAGAATCAGCCAGATTTACCTTAACAAAAGCGTAAAGTACCCGGTTGAGGCATTCGACCAGGCGCTATTCCTGGGAAAGGTCCACTAAAAAGTGCCTTGCGCTGGAGGTTATAGGAGCAAACACACTTGACCCATACAGCCAGACGAGGCATAATCAAATAAGTAGAGATCGATGACCAACGAGCGGGGGAACAGACAACCGTTTGGTAAAACCAGGAACTTGTAACCTTACTAAAGCAGGCCTTGTGTAAAGGAGAAGCGACTTCATGGGAGAATTCGAAACTGACGCGCGCCTCTCTGCGGAGCAACCGCCGCTTGAAGAACGCCAGGTTGAGATCAACCAGATTTTACGCCAGTTAGCTTCCCGGAACCCGCGGCTGCGCAGCCAGGCGGCGCAGCGGCTCGGAGAGCTGCGCGCCGAACCCGTAGCATTGATGGCTGCCCTGGACGATCCTAATCCCTTCGTGCGGTCGGCCGCGGCAGATGCCCTGGGTTACGCAGCGGGAGACCAGATGGCCGAGGTTGTTGACCGGCTGCTGGTCGCGATCGATGATCCCAACGATTACGTATGTGCATCGGCCATCCACTCATTGGGGATCTTGCGGGTTGAACCGGCTGTCCGCCAGATCGAGGAATGCCTGGATGACCCCAACCCGTTCGTGGTGCAGGCTGCAATCCTGGCCCTGGCCCGCCTGGGGGCGGTCGAATTGGGGGAACGGTTGGCCGGGTTCCTCGAATCCGATAATTATTTGCTGCAGCTGGCAGCTACTCGCGCAGTCGCCATGCTGGGGGTTTCTCAGGCTGGCGAACGCCTCCTGTCTAACCTGGAAATCCTGCTGGAGGAGCGCGGCCAAAAAGATTTCAAGCTTCCCAAGGCCACCATTGATGCCCTGGCACGCTTGAAAGTTTGCGATGCTGTGCCGCTGCTGATCCGCATCGCGAAAGAAGAAGTGGGACTGCGCAGCGTCGCCGTCGAAGCATTGATCGGCCTCCAAGCGGATGAAGCGGCTGCTCTGCTCGCCCCCATGCTCAACGATCCCTCCGACCGCCTGCGGCGCCACCTCATCGATCTGATGGTTTCCGCCGATTACCATGGTGCGCTTCCTCTGATCCGCGGGCTGCTCAAAGACCCTTCGGCGCAAATCCGTGCAGCTGCGCTGACCGCCATACAGACCTGGCGCGATCCCGGCGCCGCGGACCCGGTGCGCTGGATGGCTTTTCACGACCCCAACCCTTTCATTCGTCCCCAGGCGGTGATTTGCCTGGCGATGATCCTGGAACAGGATGCCCTGCCGGATCTGATGGTCCTGGCCAGAGACCTGAACCCCCAGGTCCGCCAGGCAGTCGCTTCTTGCCTGGGACGCTTGGGCAGCCTGGATGGTGAAGCGCTGAGCGTCTTACACCAGCTTACCAAAGACAGCCAGGTTTCCGAAACCGCCGGTCTGGCTTTGCAGGCACACCAGGCAGACCCCCTGGATTTGCCGGATGAAACTATCTACATGCAGGATCGCTCACCGGTATATACCCCGCCCGATCTCGATATCGAATTCCTTCTACGCCTCCTCAAGCAGTGGCAGGCAGGCCTGGCGGACAGTTATGGACAGGCGCCGGTCGACCAGATTTCGGAAATCGACCGCGCGATCTCTACCCTTTTGGCTTATCTAAAGAAACGATAGCCGCCCAATCCGTCAAGATTTATATCCAATTTTTCGCAAAAACCCCTTTCGCCAGGCGATCTCTTCTTCGTCCTCAATCCCGGCTGGTTTCGATCCATCTACCACCCCAAGGATGGCCCGGCCTGCCTCAGTCTCTACCAGAATGACCTCGGTTGGGTTGGCCGTGGCGCAGAAGATATGGCATACCTCGGGCACCAGCTTGATTGCGTTCAGGATATTGATCGGGTAAAACCCTTCGCCCAGGAAAAGGAAAAAACTGTGCCCGGCGCTTACCTCCATGGAATTTTTTTGTGCCAGCTCGATCATGGCCAGATCCGTACCGGAATAACGCACCAGACATTTTCCGGAAGCTTCGCAGAATGCCAGCCCAAACTTGATCCCCGGAACGGCGCTAACCAGGGTCTCATAGATATCTTCGACGGTTTTGATGAAGTGCGATTGGCCCAGGATGAAGTTGATCTCCTCAGGCTTCTGGATTTTAACGCTGATCAGTTCCATGTCTGTCTCCTTATTTACTGGGTTATCTAACCGCAGAGACACAGAGTACTCATAGAAATAAATTCTTCAGTACATAATTGAGGATCTCAGCGTCTCAGCGTCTGGTAGGATAACAAAGACCAAAACAGGATATTCAGGATAATCAGGATAAAACCACTAATGCATCCTACTCATATTGATTATGAATTTGGTGAGAACTTATTCTTTATTAGGAAAGATCATGACTTTCTTTACACCCGCCTGGCGGGTTTCCAGGATCTGGATGCCATTTTCCAATTCGGACAGGGGCAGCCGGTGAGAGATGATCGGCTCGACCTGGACCTTTCCGGATTGGAGCAGTTCGACTGCCTGGAAGGAATTGCGCAGCGAAGTAAAGGAGGAGAGGATGCGCAAGCCCTTGCGAAAGATCGGGAAAGCCTCGATTTGCATCTCCGCCCCGCTGGGAGGGACGCCGAATAACAGGATCGTCCCGCCGTAGCGCACGAATTGGATGGTCTGGCTCATCAAAGCCACGGAGCCGGTTGCATCGATGACCACGTCGTACAGATCTTTTTCCAGATCTTCGATCCGGCTGGCAACCTGGTCGGCGCCCAGCTCATGGATGAATTGGGCGCGGGTGGGGTTGTTTTCCAACACGGTCACCCGCGCAGCACCCTGGTTTTTGACCACCTGGAGCATCAATGCCCCAATTGGCCCTGCTCCCAGGATTGCGACCTGGTCGCCCATTTGGATCTGCGCGCGCTGGATGCCGTGCAGCACGCAGGAGAGCGGTTCCATAAAAGCGCCGGCTTCGAAGGGCAGGTCTCCGATGGAGAAAGCCGCCTTTTCCGGAACCAGGGTATATTGCGCCATTCCACCGGGCCGGGTCACTCCGACAGCCTGCCAGTTCAGACAGAAGTTCTGCCGGTTGTTTAGACAGTTGGCGCAGTTGTCGCAGGCGATGTTGGGTTCGACGGCAATCCTGTCGCCCAGCTTATAACGGGTGATGGCTGGGCCAACGGCTTCTACCACCCCGGCAAACTCGTGTCCCGGGATAACCGGGTAGCTGCCCATATATTCCCCGCGAAAAATATGCAGGTCTGTACCGCAAATACCGCTGGCTTCGACCCGCACCAATAGCTCGCCCGGCCCAGGCTCAGGGATGGGGTGTTCCTGGATCTCGATCTGGTTGGGCTGGCAGATCACAGCCTGTATCATCAAAATAACCTCCTCTACTGATAAAAAGGTGATATTTTAAGTATAACCCTGGTCGCGAAAATTAATTTCTTCCTTGACATTCTTTCAGAATATCCTATAATCATGACCATGATGGTAAAAAATAGTGGAATTGTGACTTTCAAGACCGAGGCGTGTATGTGTCTGGGACGGGGCGCTTAGCCATCGTCTCGGCTGTTTGCCGTTCTTTACACAATCTACGGTAATCGGTCGCAAGGGTGGCTGGTGTTCCCGTTATCTTGTCATGATGCTGCGGGCAACATCCAATGCCGCCTTTTTTGTTTAAATCAGCGGGTTTTGGTTGGAGGTTACGAATGGCCGTTGGCCTGGTAACAGAATTAAAGGTTCGAACGGAAGGTGCTGGCGAGGGTCTCGCCGAGCGGGTCGGCAATACTCCTTTGCTGGCGCTGAAGCGTATCGCCACAGACCTGCCTGCGGCGGTCAGCCTGTATGCCAAGGCGGAATGGTTTAACCCGGGCGGGTCGGTCAAAGACCGCCCGGCGCTCAACATCCTGCGCACGGCGCGGGCCGCGGGGCTTTTGCCCGCCGGGAAGCGCCTGCTGGATTCAACCTCGGGCAACATGGGCATCTCTTATGCCACGCTGGGCGCTGCCATGGATGTGCCGGTAACCCTGGTCATCCCGGCCAACGCCAGCCCAGAACGGCTCAAGATCCTGCGCGCCCTGGGCGCGGAGCTGATCCTTAGCGATGCGGCGGAGGGCTCGGATGGCGCCATACGGGAAGCGCGCAGGCTGGCAGAGCAGCGGCCGGACCTGTATTTTTATGCCAACCAATATGACAACCCGGCGAACTGGCAGGCGCACTATTTCTCCACCGGTCCGGAGATTGCCCGGCAGAGCGGGGGAGAGATAACCCATTTCGTGGCCGGCCTGGGTACCTCGGGCACCATCGTGGGCGCGGGGCGTTATTTTCGCAAATATTACCCCCACGTCCAGTTGGTTGCGGTGCAGCCGCATGGGCCCCTTCACGGGCTGGAAGGGCTCAAACATATGCCCACGGCGATCCAACCGGGTATTTACGATCCCCACCTGCCTGACCGGGTTCTGGAAGTGGAGACCGAAAACGCTTATACTATGGTAAAGCGTCTGGCCAGAGAAGAAGGCCTGTTTGTAGGGGTTTCAGCAGGAGCAGCGGCCGCGGCAGCCCTGCATCTGGCACGCGAGCTGAGGGAGGGTGTGGTTGTGGTGGTATTTCCGGATGCCGGATATAAATACCTCAGCGAGACCTTCTGGGAGGAGAGCCAGGGGTGAAGATCCCGGTACATATCCTGGAACAGATCGACCAGTGGATGGAACGCGCCTATCCTGAAGAGGGCGCCGGGTTCCTGCTGGGCCACGACCACCCCGAGCGTGAAGTGGAAGCCGTCCTGGCTCTTCCCAACACACGCGAGGAGGCTGCCCGCCGCAACCGCTATCTGATCGGGGCTCAAGAAATGCTGGAGGCCGAAAGGGAGGCCGAGCGCCTGAACCTGGATGTGATCGGAGTGTACCACTCCCATCCCGACCATCCCAGCCAACCCTCCGCTTATGACCTGGAATGGGCGCTGCCCTGGTTTTCATACCTGATTATCCGGGTCAGCGATGGGCGAGCAGATGGGGTCCAGAGCTGGAGACTGCGTGAGGACCGCGGCGGTTTCGCGGAAGAGCCGCTGGATAGGGTGGAAGCCGGCGGTAGCAGGCTGCTGGATGCAACAGTTTAAGGAGAGTGTTCGCCATGGCTGTCTTGAGAATATCGACGCCTTTGAGACCGTATATCAATGGGAAATCAGAAGTCGAGCTGCAGGGCGAGACGGTACTGGAGGTCGTTGAAGACCTGATCCTCCAGTACCCTGCCCTGCGCCCGCACCTTTTTTCTTCCGAGGGAAAGCTGCGCGCCTTTGTCAACCTGTTCTTGAACGACCAGGATGTGCGCAACCTTCAGGGGATGGAAACTCCGGTCAAGGAAAATGACCGGTTGGTGTTGGTACCCAGCATCGCTGGCGGATCGAGGAGGGACGGATGCTTCCCGAACTAAACCACGAAGAGATCATGCGCTATTCACGCCACCTGTTGATCCCCGAGGTTGGGCTGGAGGGTCAGCGCAAATTAAAGGCCGCTTCAGTCCTGTTGATCGGCACGGGCGGTTTGGGCTCGCCCGCGGCGATGTATCTGGCCGCTGCCGGGGTGGGGCGCATCGGGTTGGTCGATTACGATGTAGTCGATTCTTCCAATTTGCAGCGCCAGGTGATCCATGGGAGCAGCGGCTTGGGCGTGCTCAAGGTCGAATCGGCTCGCGACCGCATGCTGGATATCAATCCCTATATCCAGGTCGAAGTCTACAACGAGCCGTTTACTTCTGAGAACGCCATGCGCATCTCGGAAAGCTACGACCTGATCATCGATGGGACCGACAATTTCCCCACCCGCTACCTGGTCAACGATGTATGCGTTCTGACCGGCAAACCAAACGTGTACGGCTCGATCTTCCGTTTCGAGGGACAGCTGAGCGTTTTTGACGCCAAACGCGGACCGTGTTACCGCTGCCTGTTCCCCGAGCCACCGCCGCCGGGGATGGTGCCATCTTGCGCGGAAGGCGGGGTGCTGGGTGTTCTTCCCGGTACGGTCGGCACGCTCCAGGCAACCGAGGCGATCAAGCTGATCCTGGAGATCGGCGAGCCAATGATCGGTAAGCTGCTGCTGTACGACGCACTGGATCTGTCTTTTCAGATCGTCAAGCTGCGCAAGAACCCCAACTGCAAGATCTGCGGCCCGAACCCCACCGTGACCGAGCTGATCGATTACGAGGCCTTCTGCGGCGTCCCGGGCCACGACCACGATGAAAGCTCCGCGGGAGAAGGCTGGGATATCGAGCCAACCGAGCTGGCCCGGCGCCAGAAAAGCGGCATTCCCATCCGCCTGATCGACGTGCGCGAGCCTAACGAAGTCGAGATTTCCCGCATCCCCGGAGCGGACCTGATCCCGCTGGGACAGCTGCCCGAGAAGCTGGCCACTCTGGACAGCGCGGAGGAGATCGTATTGTTCTGCCGCAGCGGCGGCCGCTCTACGCGGGCCTTGCAGCTGCTGGTCAGCGCCGGGTTCCGCAAGGTGAAGAATTTGCGCGGTGGGATCAATGCCTGGGTGAGAGAGGTGGATCCAAGTCAGCCGGTATATTGAATCTTTATAAGTACGTGTGATTCGCGAGAAGACGTATTTCATTCGACACCGGGTGTCTGCTTTGCCTAACCCGGATTGCTGCGAAGTATTGAGTTGAAAAAATGAAGAGCTCACCCGGGAAGCACTTAGCATCCGGATACCGTATACATTGTGAATTCTCGAACGATATGATAATATGACTGAGAAATTGGTTCGGCTTGGGTGGTAAACAGTCCTTTTCACCTCTTTTTTGAAAAAGTCCTTATTTGATTTCTGAAAATTGAAATTCGATTGCTCTAATCGCCATTTTTATTGTAGAATATTTTCAACGGCTTGTTGTACATACAGGCGTTCTGTTCCACACCAACTACGTTCAGGAGACGGATGGGAAATCGGAGTCAGGAGGAAAACGAGGCGTTATTGATTCATACGCTGCGCCAGGTTGGTGAAAAAGGGTTGACCATCGATGAGGCCCGGCTGGCTCTGTCGGTAGGCTCCGAGCAGAGCAAGTCGCTCGCCAAAAAGGTGCTCGAGCACCTGCGTGAAAGAGGGATCGTCAGGGTGAAAATGGGTAAGTCCGGGGTCTTCTATTCGCTCATCCCCGGCCGCTAAACCTGTACGATCTTTTCTTTTCCCTAAAATTCACCTGTTTCCACCCGGGCGGTTCCTCCGGCGCCAGACGGTCCGGACTGGATCTGTTTGTGTTCGCTGCCGGCCAGCCAAATCCGCGATCAACTGGGATGATTCCTGCCAATCGAGACCATGGATCCTGATAAAAACCAATCTTTAGCTTTGTCGCGGGGAACGATCCGGTTCCCTGCTTTTTTGCCGGATGGCACCGTGGGGGTCGTCCGCTCCCTGGATGCCAGCGACCTGGCCCACTGCCAGGTGCAGGCGGTGGTGATGAACACCTTCCACCTGATGCAGCGCCCCGGGTCGTCGACCATCCAATCCCTGGGCGGATTACATCAGATGAGCGGGTGGGAGGGGCCGATCATGACCGATTCGGGCGGTTTCCAGGCCTATTCGCTGATCCGCCAGAACTCTCGTTTTGGAAAACTGACCGAAAAAGGCATCACCTTTCAACCTGAAAACAGCGACCGGAAATACCAGCTGACCCCGGAGAAATGCGTTCAGCTCCAGCTTGCCTATGGAGCGGATATCGTGGTTTGCCTGGACGACTGCACCCACGTGGACGCATCCTACGCCGACCAGAAAGAAGCCGTACGGCGCACTATCGATTGGGCGCGCCGCTGCAAGCTCGAATTCTGCCGCATCCTCGACCAGAAACGCGTCCCCGAACCCGAGCGCCCGCTGCTGTTTGGGGTCATCCAGGGCGGTCGGGAGAAAGACCTGCGCCGCCAGTGCGCCGAGGCTTTACTGGCGGAAGGTGGGTTTGCCGGCTTTGGCTACGGCGGCTGGCCGCTGGACGCCCAAAATCGACTGCTGACCGATATCATCGGCTATACCCGCGAGCTGATCCCACCCGAGCTGCCCATGCATGCCCTGGGAGTAGGTCACCCTGAGAATGTGCTGGCCTGCTACGAGCTGGGCTACGGCATGTTCGACAGCGCTATGCCCACCCGCGATGCGCGCCACGCCCGCCTGTATACCTTCCGCAAGCCGCCGGAAGGTCCGTCCCGAGGTCTGGATGGGGATTGGCTGGAATACGTATACATTGGCGATCAGAAACATATCAAAGCCAGCCGCCCGGTCTCGCCCTACTGCGACGCGCTGTGCTGTTCTCGTTACAGCCTGGGCTATCTGCACCACCTGTTCAAGCTGGACGACAGCCTGTTCCTGCGCCTGGCTACCCTGCACAACCTGCGCTTTATGACCCAACTCACCGAGCGCATCCTCAACCGGGACGATGGACGCGCCTGACGACCGCCTGGATCGGCTGGTGGCGGTTGTCGCGCAGAGCGCGAAATATCGCTCCGTTGCGCCTGATTTTGTGCGCCGGGTGGCGAGCCAGGAGCTGGCACATCGCAGGGACTGGAAAGAAGCGCTGAAAGCCACCAAGAATAAACTCCATCAGGTGGGCGGCGCGTACCAGGATACTGCCCCTGATTATGCCCGCTGGCTGGCAGAGCTGGACACCCTGCTCACTGACCCCCAGGACCCGGCCCTGCGCGAGGCTTGCCGGAGGATGCTCCGCCAGCACGCTTCCACACGCGAGCGCCTGCCCATTCTGGATGAATTTTATACACGTACGCTCGAGCCGGTCGGACCGCTGGCCTCCGTGCTTGACCTGGCCTGCGGGCTGAACCCCTTGTGCGCGCCGTGGATGCCGCTGGCGCCCGGTGCGGCTTACTATGCCTGCGATATCTATCTCGACCTGTTGGTTTTTGTGGAAACTTTTATGAAGCGCCTGGGTTTGCGAGCTGAAGGGTTCCCCTGCGACCTGACCGCCGGAGTACCGGACCGCCCCGTCCAGCTGGCTCTGCTGCTCAAAACGCTTCCCTGCCTGGAGCAGGTGGAAAAAGGCGTCAGCCTGCGCTTGTTGGATGGAGTTCGCGCCGAATGGCTGCTGGTCTCTTTCCCGGCGCACAGCCTGGGTGGGCGCGCGAAGGGCATGCCGGAGAATTACGCCGGACGTTTCCGCCAGCTGCTGACCGAGAGGCCCTGGCCTTACACGGTGTTCGAATTTACCAGCGAGCTGGCCTTTCTCGTGCATAAAGGAAAAGAATAAACACGAAGAAACGAAGAGCACAGATGTAAGTATGAGCCAATCGTTAGAAGAATTGATCGAAGAAATCCTCCAGTCGCGCAAGTATCGCGAGATGCAGATCCACGCCGATACCGTGCGGGATATCCTCGAAAAGGAGCTGCGCCAGGCGCGCAGCCAGAAAGAGGCAGTCAAAGCTGCGCGGCAGAAGCTGCATAATATTATCGCCCCTTATCTTGGCGATCCCGACTACCCGGCTGCATGTCGCTCGTTAGACGAAGCTTTTGCAGGCGGGGATCCGGCGAGCGTGAAAGCTGTTTGCCGGCAGATCCTGGCCCAACATGCTTCTACCCGCGAGCGACTGCCCCTGCTTGAGCAGGGGTTTTACCAGGAGATCTTTGCCATGACCGGGCGCAGCCCGGGGGTTATCCTCGACCTGGCCTGTGGTCTCAACCCCCTGGCTTTCCCCTGGATGGATCTGCCCCCGGTCACCCACTACCATGCCTACGATATCCACGGTCCGCGCGTTGAGCTGATCAACCATTTCTTCAGTTTGCAAGGGCTGGCGCCGCTGGCGGAGACCCGCGATGTGCTCGTCCACCCACCAGAAACCGCTGGCGAAGTTGCCTTTATTTTCAAGGAGGCGCACCGGATGGAACAGCGCCAGCGCGGCTGCAGCGCCCCATTATGGAATGCCCTGCGGGTGCGCTTCCTGGCGGTCTCACTGCCCGCCCACAGCCTATCCGGACGCTTCGATCTGGTCGAACGCCAGCGTAAGCTGGTGGCTGGGATTGTAGGTAACCAGCCCTGGCAGGTCGCCGAGCGCATTCTCGGGGATGAGATGGTCTTTGTGATCGATAAGGGCGGGGAAACGGGATGAGTCCCAAGAAATCCCGGCGCCCGCCGTCCGCGATCCCCACCTCTACCTCCCTGGAAGATTACCAGGCGCTGCTCCACCCCGACGAATTCGAGCGGATGTTGGAGGCTATCCGCCGGCCTCTGCCACAGGCCATCCGGGTCAATACCCTAAAGATCAGCGAACCGGATGCGCGGCGCACCTGGCCGCGCTGGTACGGGTGGGAGGTTCAGCCGGTGTCCTTCTGCGCGTCCGGCTGGCAGATCCTGGAAGCCGCGGAACGGCCCAGCCACACTCCCGAATTCAAACTGGGCTATTTTTATATCCAGGATGCGGCATCCATGCTGCCGGTCGAGCTGTTTGACTTTACCGGACTGGAGCAGCCTCTGACATTGGATCTGGCCGCTGCGCCGGGTGGAAAATCGACCCATCTGGCCAGCCGCAGCTGGGACCGCGGTCTGCTGGTGGCCAACGACAGCAGTCACGGGCGCATCCCGGCCCTGCGTTCCGGCCTGCATGACTGGGGCGCCATGAACAGCGTGGTTACCAGCCTGCCGGGTGAGAAGTTTGGGGGCTGGTTCCCCAACCTCTTTGACCGGGTTTTGCTGGATGCCCCGTGCAGCATGGAGAACCTGCGTCCAGCCGGGCATCCCAGGCGCTTTATCTCGGCGCGCGAGCGGCAGGGGCTCGCCCAGCGCCAGATCCGCCTGCTTGACAGCGCCTTCCAGGCTGTCCGCACCGGCGGGCAGCTCGTCTATTCTACCTGCACCCTGGCGCCCGAAGAGGATGAGGCGGTGATCGACGCGCTGCTGCGCATGCATCCCGGGCAGATCCAGGTCGATGACCTCACCGGCCGCGTCCCGCAGCCTGCTCCCGGTCTGGTTTACCATGGAGAGCGCGATTTCCAGCCCGAGCTAAAACACACGCTGCGCCTCTGGCCGCATCTGTACGGAACCTCGGGCTTTTTCTCTGCCCGCCTGACCAAAACGGATACTCGCGAAAGTTCTCCCGAGCCCGGGCCGCGCTATTCCTTCGAGAAGCATAACTTCACCCGCCTGGGCCGCTCCGGGCAGACCGCCTTCCTGGACCGGCTGGCCGAGCTGTACGGGTTGAATCTGTCGCCCATCCTCGAGCAGCAGCATTTAGCCATCTGGAAGCGGGAGAATGCTTACATTGCCATCCCCGAGCTGTTTTTGACCCATTTCGCCAATCTTCCGGTGGAACAGGTAGGTTTTCTGTTTGCTGAAGAGAACCGCGATGGGTTGATCCCTTCTCACGAGCTGGTAGCCCGGTTTGGAAGTGACTTTACGCGGGGCAAATGGCGCGTGTCAATGGAGCAGGCCGAGGTCTGGCTGCGCGGGACGGATCTTCCCCTGGAACAAGAGGTGGAGAAAAAGGTTGGATTGGTGGTGGCGGTGGAAGACGAGTGGGGCCGTCTGTTGGGTCGCGGGAAAATCCTCAGCGACCGGCTGAAGAATATGCTGCCGAGAAGATTGATTTAAGCGAAATTTACGATACTGATACAGAGAATTTAATCTATCCCATTTCCCCCAATTCATACAGGATCAGCGCCAGGCTGGTAATAGCAGCCGTTTCGACGCGCAGGATGCGCGGTCCCAGGCTGACCGGGTGAGCGCCGGCCTGACATGCCTGCTGGATCTCCTCCGGGGAAAAGCCACCCTCCGGGCCGATGAACACAGCGATCGAGACCGGTCGGGGAGCCTCCTTACCCTGGAGCGCCTGGCGCAAGGTCTGGCTGCTCTCTTCTTCCCAGGGGATCAGACACAATTCGTGACTCTGGATAGCCTGGCGCAGCGCGTCATCCAGGGAAAGTGTCGGGTGCAGCCGCGGAACTTTTCCGCGCCGCGACTGCTCGGCAGCTTCCTGCAGGATTCTCTCCCAGCGTTGAATTTTGCGCTCATCTCTTTCGTCGATCTTGCGAACCAGGCTCCGGCTGGAAACCACCGGGGTCACCGCTGCGACGCCCAGCTCGGTGGATTTTTGCAAGATCCACTCGAATTTTTCGCGTTGGGTCAGGCACTGGTAAAGGGTAATAGAAATGGCCGGCTCGCCTTCGGAGGCCCGGCTTTCGGTCACAGAACCATTGACCGCCGGTGCGCTAACCTGTTCCAGGCGGACGGTCCGCTCTTGACCGTCACCCACCAGGACGGTCACCTGGTCTCCCGGGCGCATCCGTAATACGCTGCGGATCTGGTGGGCAGTCTCGCCCCCAAAATTTACATGTTGGTCCTGGATCCAGTCGGGAGGGATAAAAAATCGGTGCATGGTTTTCCGAGATCGATTATACTTGGCAGATATTTTTAGAGCAATGCCTGTGTGTAGAACAAACCGATCGAGAACTTGTCTAATAAAGGTGTACCATGGATCATGATCTAGGAACTTCCACAAAATCGCGCGCTCAGACCGGCCCCGCCCGCCGCGCTTACCGGTTTATCGACCTGGTGATGGCTGTCTTCGTGACAGTCCTTATCGTCAGCAATATCGCATCCTCGGCCAAAATCGTCGATTGGGGGGTCAATTTGTTTGGGATCCGCCTGGCGTTCGATGCCGGAACGCTGCTCTTTCCCATCAGTTATATTTTCGGGGATGTACTGACCGAAGTGTATGGTTACCAGCGCTCGCGGAGGGTGATCTGGACCGGTTTCGCCTGCCTGGGGTTGAGCGCTGTGGTACTCTGGCTGGTACGCTTGATGCCCGGCGAAGCCACCTGGCAGCAGTATGCCGGCCAGCAGGCCTACGACAGCATCCTGGGTGGGATGAGCAGCGGGGGCATCGTGCTGGCCAGCCTGTTGGCTTACCTGTTTGGTGAATTTTCGAATTCGTTTATCCTGGCGAAAATGAAACTCCTCACCCGCGGGCGTTGGCTGTGGTCCCGGACCATTGGCAGCACCCTGGTGGGTGAGCTGGTTGATTCGGCGCTGTTTATCGCGATAGCTTCCCTGGCCGGCGTATTTCCCTGGAGCCTGTTTGCCAGCCTGGTCTTGACCAACTACATCTTCAAGGTCGGTATCGAGACCCTGATGACCCCCCTTACTTACCAGGTAGTCAACCTGCTCAAGCGCGTCGAAAGGGAAGATTATTACGACGCCAATACCAACTTCAACCCGTTCCAGGCCTGATATTTTCGGATCCAATTTACCGCCTCCTGAATGCAAAGACCCCGGGTGTTGAAGAAAACACCCAGGGTCTATTTGTATTTGTTCTTTCCAGATCTTCGGAGTGGATAAAAACTGATGCTCTTTCTGCCTGCCGTCTACTGTTTACTGACTGCGTGCTCTTCTGCTCCGGCGATAACCACCGTGTATTCACCGCGCGGCTCGCTCTGCTCGACCTGGGGGATCAGTTCCGAGATGCGCCCGCGTAGAAACGTTTCGAACAGCTTGGTCAGATCATTGGCGATACAGGCTTCCCGGTCGCCGTAGACGACCAGGGCATCCTCTAGAAAATCCTTCAAGCGATAGGGGCTCTCATAGAAAATCAGGGTGTGCGGGGAAATCCTGTCGATATCAAAAAACCTCCGGCGCGGACCGCTCTTCCGAGGTGGAAACCCACGGAACGTGAAGCTGTGTACCGGCAGCCCGGAAACCGTCAGCGCCATAATCAGCGCGGTTGGCCCGGGGATCGAGGTTACCGGGATACCGCGCTGGATGGCGCCGCGCACCAGGGTGAAACCTGGATCCGAGATGGCCGGAGTCCCTGCATTGGTGACCAGCGCCACCGATTTTCCCTCATCTAAAATAGATAGCAGTTTGGGCAGCACGCGCTGCTCATTATATTCCTGGAAAGAGATCTGCGGCTTCTTGATCTCGTAATGTTTTAGCAGCAGCCCGGTCTTACGGGTGTCCTCGCTGGCGACAAAATCTACCTCGCGCAAAGTTTCCAACGCGCGCAAGGAGATATCTTTCAAGTTTCCAATGGGTGTGGCGACAAGATAGAGCATTGCGGGTTCCCGCCTGGTCGAATGGGATAGGGCAGATCGTAGCGTGCCTGTGTTATTAAACCATATTTGTCGATCCAGGGGTATGGGCCGGGGACGTACAGCTCATTCAGATTATCCAGGGTCGTTAAAACATTGTACAAACATTTTACCTCCCGGCTCTCGTTCAGGTATAAATGATTAGACGCTCAACAGCGCCTTCAATATACCGGGAGGGTAGAGATGATCAGGAAAATTTTCGTGATTGGAAGTGGTTTTGGGGGGTTAGCCTCTGCGATCCGTCTGGCGGCTCAGGGCTACCAGGTCGAGATCTTCGAGAAGCGCGATCAACCAGGGGGCCGTGCTTATGTATATGAGATCAACGGGTTCAAATTCGATGGGGGGCCCACCGTCCTCACCGCCCCCTTTCTGTTCGATGAGCTGTTTGAATTGGCCGGCAGACGGCGTGAGGATTACTTTCAAATGGTTCCTCTCAACCCTTTTTACCGCATTTTTGACAGCCAGGGACGCTGCTTCGACTATAACAACAACCTTGAATTTACCTTGGGTCAGATCGAGCGTTGGAACCCCGCCGATAAGGCCGGCTACCAGTCTTTCTTAAATACCACCCGGGCTATCTTCGAAAAAGGTTTTGTCGAGCTGGCGGATAAGCCATTCTTGAAGCTGACGGATATGCTCAAGATTGCCCCAGACCTGGTGCGGCTGCAGTCTTATAAAAGTGTCTACAGCTACATTTCTCAATTCGTGCAGGATGATTTCCTGCGGCGCGTATTCTCATTCCACCCGCTGCTGGTAGGTGGAAACCCCTTTGATACCACCAGCATCTATGCCATGATCCACTACCTGGAACGGGAGTGGGGAGTCCATTACGCAATAGGCGGCACCGGCGCCATCGTCCAATCCCTGGTGAAATTGTTCGTCGAGCTGGGCGGTAAGATCCACCTGAATACCGCAGTGCAGGAGATCCTCATCGAAGACCGGCAGGTCAAAGGCGTCCGGTTGGCGGATGGGAGGATCGAGCTCGCGGATGCGATCGTCTCAAATGCCGATTCTGCCTGGACCTATCGTTATCTAATCCCCGAAAGATACCGGCGGAAGTACACCAACCGGCGTATCGAATCCTACAAATACAGTATGTCGCTGTTTGTGCTTTACTTTGGCACCAAACGTCGTTATCTGGACTCGCCTCTGGCGCACCACAACATCCTGCTCAGCGAACGGTACAAAGGGCTGCTGGACGATATCTTCAACAAGAAAACTCTATCGGATGATTTCTCGTTGTACCTGCATATGCCAACTATTACCGACCCGACGCTTGCCCCCGCGGATCACGAATTATTTTATGTGCTCTCCCCGGTCCCCAACCTTTCCTCCGGAGTGGATTGGACTCGCATGGCGCGCCCTTACCGCGACCGGATCGTTAGTTTTCTGGAAGACCATTACCTGCCCGGGCTCAGCCAGAATATCGTCGCGGAGCATTGGATCGACCCACTTCACTTTCAGAACACCCTCAACAGCTTCCAGGGAGCGGGGTTCTCACTGCAGCCCACCCTCACCCAGAGTGCCTGGTTCCGCCCGCACAACCAGTCGGAAGATTTCTCGAACCTCTATTTCGCGGGAGCAGGGACCCATCCCGGGGCGGGATTGCCGGGCGTATTGTCCTCGGCCAAGATCGTCGAAAACTTGATTGTTGAAAACGGTAGACCCTGACCGCAGTCTAATGGAGAAGAGTATGATGTACGATCGAGCGGTCTTTCTTTTGAATAACCCGGCAGCCCGGCGGGCGATGTCGGTTACCGAACAGGTCATCCGCAACCATTCGCGGACTTTCTACCTGGCTACAGCCCTCCTTCCAAGAGAGGCGCGCCAGGCAATCCGCTGCCTGTATGCATTTTGCAGATCGACCGATGACCTGGTGGACCGGGAGAAAGCTTCCCTCGCTGATGTCGAGCGTTGGCGCCAGCTGGTGGAACTTCCCCCCGAAACCCAGGAGAACCCCATCTTGCTCTCCTGGGCCCTGATCAGAGAGCGTTATGCGGTCGACCGGCAGTATGAGCAGGAGTTGATCGACGGCGTGGCGCTCGATCTGCGGGTCAACCGTTACCCCGACTGGGAGGCCCTGGAGAGGTACTGCTACCTGGTTGCTTCTACGGTCGGGCTGCTTTCAATGCCGATCATTGGCCTGGCCCCTGGAGTGACTTTCAACCAGGCAGCTCCATATGCGATCCGCCTGGGAATAGCCCTGCAGCTTACCAACATCCTGCGGGACATAGGCGAGGATGCCGGGCACGGGCGAGTCTATCTACCCCAATCCGACCTGGCCGTCTTTGGATTGACCGACCGGGACATACTGAATGGGGTCCAGGATGAGCGCTTTACCGCATTGATGCGCTTCGAGATCGCCAGAGCGCGCGATTTATATGCTCAGGCATTACCCGGGATCGCGCTGCTCAGCCGGGGAGCTCGGCCGGCAGTGGGGGCGGCAGCCCTGCTCTATCGCGCCATTCTGGATGAGATCGAAGCGATTCAATTCGAGGTCCATCAAAGGCGCGCGCACACCAGCGGCTGGAAGAAACTTCGCATGCTGCCCGTTATCCTGCACACCGTGTTATCTCAATAATCCATGACCTACCTCTCATTCCTGGTTCTATTTGTCCTGATCCCGAGCCTGGTGTTGGCCAGGTTAGCCCGGCCGCGCCGGCAGGAGTGGATGACGATTGGCCTGCTGGTTCTGGTTGCCTACCTGTGGACAACCCCCTGGGATAACTACCTGGTGGCAAGCGGCGTGTGGAGCTATGACCCGCGCCTGGTTATGGGGATCACGCTTGGATGGGTACCGCTCGAAGAGTATCTTTTCTTTGGGGTTATGACCGTCCTGGCCGGAGCCTGGGTGGTTGTTGTGACACGCTGGCTGGAACCTCGAACAAGGCTGATCCGCTGGCTGGCGTTTTCCCTTCTTTTCCTGGCTTTAGCTGCCGTGATCCTGATGACACGTGAGAGGCCGCCATCGAATGCGCGTCCTTGGGACTATTTGTGGTTAATCCTCGGCTGGGCCTTGCCGGTGATCTTTGGACAGATCGCAATCGGGGGATCCATCCTTCCATCGCGTTGGCCGGTGTGGGTGGTTGGCGCAATGGTTCCAACCCTTTACCTGACCGGGATCGATGCCCTTGCCCTGGGTGCTGGTATCTGGGAGATCAGCCCGGAGCACTCTTTAAATCTTTTCCTGCCCGGCCGGGTCCCAATCGAGGAGGGCGTTTTCTTCCTTGTCACCAATTTGATGATCGTTCAAGGGTTGGTGTTGGCGCTGAACCCCGTCCTGCAAGCCCGCATGCGGCGGATCTGGTCATCTCGTTTTTAATGTAGATTCTTCGATTCTCTTCTATAATCAGAACAATCCCGGTCGTGGTTATTCGTGACCGAAACTTAGCTGAATCGGAGCCTGGTTCATGGATGAGGGTGTTTATGACCTGCTGTCTCGAGGTCGCGCTGCAGCCAAAGCAGGAGATCACCATGAAGCGCGTTTTTATCTGGAATGGGTGCTGCGCCGGGTAAGTCTGGGTTCTCCCGATCGCCTGGAAGCGTTGTTCTGGTTAAGTGAAATCGCGGCGGATGCAGCCCAAAAAAGAGATTTGCTGACCGATATCCTGGCGGTCGACCCGAACAATTCCCGCGCAAGATATAACCTGGCCGTATTAGATGGAAAGATCGATCCGGCAAAAAAAATCGACCCGGACCGCATCCAAACGAACAAACTCCCCGAGCTGGCCGAGCTGGCCGATGACGAAACCGAGCGGTTTACCTGCCTGAGCTGCGGTGGGAAGATGACCTACACACCGGATGGTCATTCACTGACCTGTGAGTTCTGTGAATCGCGCCAGCGTGTGGGGTATTCCCGTCAAACATCGTTTGCAGAGCCTGTGCCGGAACAGGATTTCTTGATTGACATGACCAGGGCCAGAGCTCACCTGCGCCCGGTGTCGACCCAACTGGCGAAATGCGAAGGCTGTGGCGCGAGCTTTATGCAGCCGCCAACCAGTCTGACGGTTGCATGCCCGTACTGCGATTCCGTATATGTTGTCCATCATGCCGACGAGCGGGAGCTGATCTTACCGTCTGCGCTGATCCCTTTTGAGCAGTCAGCCCGAGAAGCCCTGCGCGCGCTGCAGATCTGGCTTTCCCACCACCATATCCGCCCGGATCATACTATCCCGCTCCCCCAGGGTGTTTATCTGCCGGTATGGGTTTTTACAATGGGAGGTCAAATAAACTGGAGAGGATACCGCACGAGTGGGAAGGCCAGAGAATCCCTGGAAGGCGGGCACCCTGTGATTCGCCGCAATGTCATGGTCGCTGCCTGCACCCGCCTGCGCGAATCTTTCAAAAAGCAGGTCCGTCAATTCGACCTGGAACGGCTTGTCCCGTATGACCCGCGTTATCTGGTCAACTGGTTGGCAGAGACCTACCAGGTATCTATGGCAGATGCCTCCCTGGACGCGCGCGAAGAGACTTATAAGCTCAGCCAGGCAGAGGTCAAAACGTTGTACTGCGACGGCCTGGACGATCTCAGTTTCAGCTCCGCAAACCTGGCGGTCGAATCCTTTAAGCTGATCATGGTCCCGCTGTGGATCATGCATTTCCGCGAAGAGGGTAAGAAGGTCGAAGTATCCATTAACGGGCAAAATGGAAAGGTGGAAGGCCATGCGCCTTCCACCGGGATGCTCGGTTGGTTCGAGCGTTTTTTGAATGGAAATGACTGATCTGCCAGAAATCTAACGACTGATGACTGGGAAATAAAGCCAGGTCCCGTGACCCACCCAAACGATATACGACACGCCATTCCCCGCGACAGCCGGGTCGATCGAACGCAAGCGCATATAGACTGTACCAGAGGTCGAGGGTGTATAAGCCAGGCTGGCCGGGCCGCCGGGAGCTGCCGGGCTGAATTCGACCCCTAGCGGGCTGCCGCTTGCTCCATATAAGGTAATCTGAGGTCCAGCCTGGCTGCCAGTGGTGGGTGCGGCCAGGAGCATATATTTTTGCCCCGCAGCCAGGTCAAATTTGACCCAGTCTTCATCCGCAACCCCACAGAAAGTATGTGTGACGGCCGGGGCATCGACGCCAATCGCCCGCGCCTGTGAATGCTGGTTATCGGTTTCCAGGCTGTCTGGGCCACAAGTTTCCACACTCGTGCTGGTCTCCGCTCCGGCGGGGAACCCCTCCTGGTTGCCTGCTACGTCCACGGCCTGGAGCCGGAATGCGTAAGTATGGCCCATTTGGCCGGTAAACCATGCCTGGTGAGCGCTCCCGGGGATGGTTTGGCTATAATTTTGCCAGGCGCCGCCGTTATCGGTGTATTGCAAATTGAATGAACCCAGGCCGAGATTGTCCGAAGCGTTCCAGGGGACGGCAAAACGCGTGCTGTTTACGCTGGATGATAGAGCTGTCAGGCTGCTGGTGGGAGCAGTGCGGTCAAAGGCAACGTTCCAGGAAGCAGATACGCCCACATTTTCTGCCCAATCTCGCGCCCGGGCATAGAATGCATAATATTGGCCATCCGCTAAACTATTTGGATCAAAGTGCTGGCCCCACCCATCCGAACCATCCATATCGGTCCCGATCAGGTTCCAGACCCCATTGAGCCAATCGGGATTATGCCACCAGAACTCGACACTCTTGACGCCGTTGTTATCGGTCGCCTCGGCAGTCAGGAAGAAGGGTTGGCCGGGGATCCCGCCATTGTTTGCAGGCAGGGTCAGCGTTGTGCTGGGTTTGCCCAGATCGGTTTGTTTGATCACCGATATGACATAGTTATAGTCTGTACCACCGGCTCCCGGGTGGTTCCAGGCCTTTACCTTCAGATAATAGGTGCCGTTTGCCGGCACCTTGATACCTGCTCTTGAGTTGGTGTTTACCCCCGTCTGAACATCATCGTTCTCGGCCAGGACGGATTTTCCATCGCTATCCAACAATACCAGGTAGGAGTCGAAAGCCGGGTTAGCCGTGACAACATCAACCTGGATGGCATCATCCTTGGTGCCGGTAAATTTGTAAAAATCCAGATCGCCCGCCGGGCACATTGCTCCGCCCAGGCTTCCACCCACGGAGATACTGGTTGCCGTGCTGAAGCTGTCGTTGGGAGAGGATTCTGTGCAGTTGAGCGGACCGGTGGTAGATACCGAGACATTATCTACGAACCAACCGGAAAATGCGTTGCTGTTTGGATCGACAACATCGAAATGGAAGCGGATGCGCACCGTATGACCGGCATATTCGCTTAGACTGATCACAGGGCTGCTCAACCAGGTCTGCATGGGGTCATCCGTCAGGAACTGGACCGCTAGATCTTTAAAAGCTCCCCCATCCTGAGATACCTGGACGCGGCGCTGGTCAAAGTAAAGGTTGGAGCTCTCTGTCTGGGAGTGGTAATTGAAGCGCAGGTAGCTGGTGGATGCCGGTAGGATAATCGGGGGAGAGGTCAGATCCCCGGCGCGGATGGTGCCGTCGGCGTAGTTGCTGCCCTTGTTGAACACCCAGGCAATATTCCCGGTGTTTCCGTCCGCGGCGGTGATGGTTGCCTGTCTCCATTGACCGGAGGCTGTCCAACCGTTTTGGCCCGCCTGCATCGTGTCGCTGAAGGGGACTGGAAAGCTGGGTGTATCCGTCCCACCGACCGCGTTGACTGTAAAATTCAGGCTGGCCACCGGGCTGAAATGTGTAGTTCCGTCTGCTTCGGCAATCCGCCCGGTGACTTTCCAGGTGTAATTTCCGGCGGGGAGCGATCCTACGGACCAGGATTGGCTGGTTGAATAATCCTGCAGTTTATTTACCGGACCGGTCAACTCTGCTTTGAACTTGGTTGCTCCACCAGCGTTGGTCCAAGAAAGCACCAGGGAGTCATTGGTAGTAAGTGCTGCCCCAATCGTATTACCCATGGCATTCAAGATGGGCGCTGCGGGGTTTTCAGCCCGCGGTTTCACCTTCAAAGAGGAGATCGTGTCCACTCCAATCAAGTTGTCCGCCAGGTTGCGATCGAGCAGCGCCTGGTTGGCGACCGAGCTGGTGAGCGTCTCTCCTCGCCTGGCATAGTTATCATCCCAGAACAGGCTGGCAGAAACATTGGCCCCCACCTGGATTGAGGCAGCGTTATTCCCACCTACCTGTCCAAGCGCTGCGCCGTTGGGATAATCGCCGACCCCCAAAACCTGGCAGGCGCCGGTGAAATTGGAACCGGCAAACAGGGCCACCTGGTCCACCGTGATGGTGCAGGGTGGGGGAGGATTGGCGGCTGTGCAGCTAAAGGTTTTTAATATATTCCGGATCCCCAGTGGGGTCGCTGATTGGTTCCCCTCCACATCCCAAACGCGCAGCGCCAGGCTGACCGGGCCGTCCGGGATGTTCGCGGAGCACAGGTCCAGGTCAAAGGCAAATGGGGTTGTAGATTGGGCCGGACCGACCTCGCGCCAGGCACCATCATAATTAGCCAGCATGGAGAGTTTGCTAACCCCGCGGTCATCGTTCCCGTATCCGCCTACCAGGATGGTCTGGGTATTTATGGTCTGGTAAGGGTCGGGAAGGATTAAATCGCCGCTGGGTGGGTTGGTGCCCTGGTTGCCCGAGGTGTAGTCATACTGCCACTGCGAGCACTTGCCGTAGCCGAGATCGGTCCGGCCGCAGGGGCGGCCGCCTTGGGTTGCGGCATCCCAATTGATGGTTACATCTTTAAAGGTAATATCAACGGATGTTCCCCAGATATATCCTGAACTCGATAAATATGGGTTGGCTACAACCATAAAATGCAGATGATGCCCGGTACTAAACCCTGTGTCGTCTACATTTCCAATGAATTGGCCCTGCAGTACTCCGGCGCCTGCCTTTTTAAGGTTAGAGGGGATTGTGTTTTGCTGTAAGTGCAAATAGATCTGATAGGTTGGGGGAGTCGTGCTGCGGTCTTCTATGGTCAGGCTGTTGGTGCAGCTGGTGGAACCGTTGGCGCAGCCATCATACCAATGATATACCGTGCCGCCTTTTGCGGCGAGCAGGGGGAACATCGTTCCATCTGCAAAATCAAAAGCGTATGTACAGGTAGAAGGGCAGGAGGTATGGTTAGCCCCCATACTGAGATGTTTGGTCAGGCCTTTTGCCCAGGGAAGATAATAGCCCCCATAGGTTGTCGCATCGACTGCCGAGGGAGCGAGTTTTTGTTGCGAGTCCCCAAAGGTCCCGAGCAATTCTTGATTGGTCAATTCAGACGGCAGATTCTGAAGGACAGCATCGAACTCAGCCTGGTTCTGGAAAGTAATCTGCCAGACCTGGCTGCCATCCAGAGATTTCTGGACGGCATCGACCTGTCCGAGGGCAACGGTAGGCTCTGTGGCGAAAGGTTCCCCGGTTTCCAGGTCGACTGGAGCCAGCCAGATCACCGCCTGGCTGCCGTCCTGGGAAGTGAAGATTTCATCGATCTGGTATTGCCGGTTGTTCAGAGATTTGGGTGATACGTCGCTCTGCAGGGCAGCTTCCACCGCCTGGCGGATTGCCCCAACATCAGATTCTGGCGAAACCCCGTCCGGCTGCGGGGTGGGTGGAGCGATCGGCGCTGCCAGACTGGGGGTAACCGAATAGGTCAAGCAAAGCGCCAGAATGATCAATAGACCAGGGATTATTTTGCTTCTCATGGGACAACCCTCTTTGTAGACTTACCGCTAAGATGCAATAACCATGCCGGGGATAAGTTCTTAGTGATTATGACAAAGGGGGGTGAATAAAGGTATTAAATTGTTGTAAATTTCTCCTAAAGGAGGATTAGGGATATGGGTATGTCTCCGAGGTTGGTGAAGGACCGGGGGTGATCGTCGGCGGTTCGGGATAAGGATAACCGACATCCGTTGCGATGGGAGTAGCTGTGGGAACTCCAGGTTGCAAAGTGGGAGTTGGCACACCGGGGGTAAGCTGGCGGGTCGGAGTTGGAGCAAAGGTTGGGCGTGGTCCGGATAGTGTGGGCAGAACGGCAGGTGGTGTGGGGGTTGGCCCAACAGATTTTAGCGTTGAAATTTCTTCAACATATGGGATTGCCCCCTGGCAGGCTTCATCCAAGTGAGAAGATACGTTCGTCCAATCCAGCGGCTGGCGGGCGTTAAAAGTCTCCAAAACAGCTTCGGACAGGCAGCCCGGGCCAGCATTATAGTTTACCAGCGTAAAACGCCAAAGATCGACATAAGAACTGGACAGCCCGGCCGCCGCGCCGGTAGTGTTGTATACGATCTGTCCGGCTTGATCGCAGCTCGCCCGTAAGGTTCCGGCAAAAACATTGACGCTGAAACTGGCTTGCGATAGATCGATCCCGGCCGGGCAGTCCGGGCAGGCAGCGTTGACTTTATTAACCAACGCGCCTTTCAGGAGGTTTTGATGTTCCTCGTTTAGGAAGGCAAACCCATTTTGACAGACGCTTTTTTCAAAGACCAGCGGGCAGAACTGGTTGAAGAAACTGGGGTTCCACAGCAGTACCGTATCCGCGCCGTTCTCGGTCAGTTGACCTAACCCTGCTTCACGGAAAGAACGGAATATCCCCGGCCAAAACTGGCTTTCCCGGGCAAAAACGCTTTTCATCAGCTGAGCGGGAATTTCCATCTCCCTGGCGACCTGGAGGATCTGTGCATCGAATTGGTTTTGCCAGGCGGTTACCGCAGGGCGGGATTTTTCGATCCCACACGCATTGGCAATCCCGGCCGATTCAAGTCCACCATTGGGACAATCTTCGGCATTTACCTGGCCAGATTGAATGAGCTGCCCTGCCAGGTAGTAAAGGGTTTCGCTGGAGGCCAGTTCTTCCACCCTTTCTGGGGTGGTCAACCAGAGTGGTGGGCCGCCAACATCGGGGAAAGACTCCCAGGTTTGCGCGCATGAGGCCAGAGGCGCGCCGCGCCATTGAGTGCTGAGCACATCTACATACCACAGCGGAGCGTCCTGGGTGTTGCCCTCCGGTGCGGCAAAATTCCCCCAGGGTACCACTCGTACCAGGGCGGTAAAGTGTTGGCTGGAATCCCCAAAACTGGATTCGACCCAGAATTCCACCTGGACACCCTGCCTCCCTGTGGCTGGGAGAGGCAGATTGCAGGTGGAGCCCATGCAGCTAAAAGGCTCGCCGTTGAACAGGCCTTGAACGCTGATAATCGTTTCGTTGGGAAGTGGTTCTTCTCCCGTAATCAACAGGTTGGGAAGTTGGCTACACCGGTTTTGGGGAGGCGCCGGGCTACAGCCGCTAATCGATACCCAGGCCACCGGCGGGGGTAGATCGATACTGATCTCTCGCTCCCCTTTTGTGGTTCGGACCAGGTGTAAGATGACTCCGCTGCATTGCAGCGGAGCAGACACCCCTTCCGCTTCGGGGCAGGGTTTTGTGTTTTTCCATTCGTTATGGATCGTGCTGCCACAATCGTAAAGGATCTCACCGCTGGCGGGAAGCCCTTCGTGCTCGACAATCACCGAGCACAGAAACTGGCCGGTTTCCCACCTGCTCAGCCACCACTCATAGCGTGTAAAACTGACCACCAGGGTTGTTTTACGGTTGGGACCGTCTTCGGGTTCTGGTGTAGCAGCCCGAGCAGGCGCGATTAACCTTGCCGCGGGCGATATTGCAAGCCACACAACCATAAGGATAGACAGAGCCAGTAAAAGACGGGTACGCACGTAGTTGGGTGATATCCCCTTTTTTATATCAGTATTGGCTTACCCTGGCGGGACAGGCGTTAAAGTTAGGGTTGGTGTCTCGGTCGCCGTCTCCGTTATCGTAGGAGTATCGGTAGGTGTTTCGGTATTAGTCGGCGCGCCGGGCGTTGTAGGACTGGGGGTCAGAGTGCGAGTTGAGGTGCGAGTGGTGGTGATAGTCCGTGTGAAGGTAATGGTCGGTGTCAGTGTAATCGTGCGGGTTGGAGTGATCGTGAAGGTTGGAGTATTCGTAAATGTTGGTGTATTCGTGATAGTCGGTGTATCCGAAGGTGTGGGAGATACCGTCAGTTCATACTCCAGTGTGGTCACCCGCTCGGTTAATGGTCCGGGCACCGAGACAAAATCTATGGCCTGTTGTAAAAGTTCCAGGATCGCAGCCTGATCGGGCAAATACACCACCGTTTCATCCGTATTTGGAAACTGCCAGACTGTAACCTCATTATAGCTAATTTGATAGTATCCGACACGTCCAGAATCACCTAATTTCAGTGCCAGGGGGATATCATCCAGCAGGTTGCGCAGGGTTACATTGGTCAGAACTGTATCTTTATAGGTCTGATAAAGTTGGGGTAAACGCACCAGGTTACCCCCGTTTACAATGCGTAGAAATAGAGAACGCATCATATCTTGCTGGCGCTGAAGATGAGCGGTTTCATTCTTGGGGTCGCGGGCGCGTACGTAGCACAAAGCCTGTGCACCATCCATATGCAGGCGGCCGATCGGGATCGTGCCACATGTGGGATCATTGATGATCGGTGCAATGACCGAGACATCTATTCCCTGCAGGTCATTCACCAGGTTGGAAAAATCATCCATATGCGCAACCGCGTATAATGCAGGTCGGACCCCCAGGTTGTAGCGTACAGTCTGTAACAGCAAATCCATTCCGCCAACCGGATAAGCCACATTGATACGCTGCATGGTATATCCTGGGATAAAAACGAATAGATCGCGGGGGACTGTGACCAGGCTGGCTTTTGACGTGCGGGAGTTGACAAACACCAGGGTGATCGAATTGGTCCGGCCGATGCGTGGAGCGTTGCTGTCGAGCCCAACCAGCAAGGCCGAGGTCACCTCGGCCGGCAGCCGCAAACCGGTCAGGGGTTGGGGTATACCGGTAGCCGCCGGCAGGGTAGGGCCGGTACCTGCGGGGAACGGATCGAGGGTTTCGCTGGGGAGGATCTCCTGAGTCAGAGAAGGGAGGCTTACGACAGCCAGCGTAGCCGAAGGTGTGGATGAAGGCAGCAGGTTGAGGGTAGGGTTGGGTGTGGGAGAAGGTTGTCCGCAAGCCGAGGCATACAACGCAAGCAAAAACAAGCTGGCTATCAGCCAGGCTGCTGGGGATTGAAAAATGAGGAACGGACGCTTTGATCTGGCTGCATCCCCACCCGGCTTCGGCATTGTTGTTTCTCCCTGTCCTTGGGGTGATTATATCCCAGGTTGAGCCTATAGACGGATGACAGCTTGAACCGTATGTCAGCCGGGCTGCATAGCCAGACTGAGCGCTTCCCTCCAGTGCGGCAGCCCGATCCCAAAAGTCTCCTGGAAGGCCCTGCAGTCTAACGCCGAGAAGAGCGGGCGGCGCGCAGGAGTCGGGAAATCTTGGGTAAGGGCGGGTTGAATTTCTTCTACGATCTGTTCTTCCGCACGCGGGTCGCATTTCAGAATGGCTTGCGCCCATTCCAGCCGGCTGGCGTAACCATCTCCTGCCAGATGATAAAGACCGCTGCGTTCCTGGATCCATCCCATCGGCTCAGGAAGGCTCCTGGCCAATACCTGTCCGGTTGCCTCGGCCAGGGATCGGGCCCAGGTAGGCCCGCTGACCTGGTCAGTCACCATCCGCAGTATTTTTTGCTGGCGGCTCCACTCGAGAACTTTGGTTACAAAACCGCCTTGACGGTTGCTGAATACCCAACTGGTGCGGAAAACCAGGACCGCTCCTCCCGCCTGGAGAGCAGCCTGCTCGCCCTCTAATTTGGTCTGTCCATAAACATTGAGCGGATTAGGCAGATCTTGCTCCGTGTATGGCGCTTCTTTTCCACCGTCAAATACATAATCGGTGGAGTAATGGATAAAAACGGCTTTTACCAATCTGGCAGCTTCGGCCAGGATGCCCGGCGCGACTGCGTTGATCGTCTGGGAAATGCCGGCTTCGCTTTCCGCCCGGTCCACGGCTGTATAGGCTGCGGCATTGACGATCGCTTGCGGTTGGGTTTGATCCACAATCCGCCGGAGATCGTCCACCTTTGTGAAATCGATCTCAGGGACGTCCAGGGCTACCACCTTTCCCAGGGTAGCCAGGGTTCGTTGGAGCTCCCATCCTAGCTGTCCATTCTTGCCTAACAGCAGGATTTGCATCAGCTTTTTTCCTCCAGGACGCGTTTGAGATACTGGCCGTATCCATTGTTGCCGAATTTTTCGGATTCCTGTATAAGCTGCATTTCGCTGATAAAACCCATCCGGAAAGCGATTTCTTCCGGGCAAGAGATCATCAACCCCTGCCGCTCCTCGACCGCTTGAACGTAATTAGCTGCCTGGAGGAGTGATTCGTGAGTCCCGGCATCCAGCCAGGCAATCCCGCGTCCCAGCACCTGTACCTGGAGTTTGCCTTGATCCATATAAAGCCGGTTCAGATCCGTGATCTCGATTTCTCCGCGCCGCGAGGGTTTCAGGCTGCGAGCCATGCTTACCACTTGATTGTCGTAGAAATAAATCCCAGGAACGGCATAATTGGAACGTGGATTTACCGGCTTTTCTTCAATGCTGACTGCGCGCTTTTGGCTGTCAAATTCGACAACACCGTAACGCTCGGGGTCGCGGACCGGGTATGCAAAAATGACGGATCCCTCGTCCAGCTGAGCGGCGGTCTGCAAGGTGCGAGCCAATCCGGTGCCGTAAAAGATGTTATCCCCCAAGATCAGGCAGACCGGCTGTCCACCGATAAACTCGCTGCCTACCAAGAAGGCGTCCGCCAGACCGCGTGGGACAGCTTGCTCGGCGTATTCAAAACACAACCCCCACTGTTCGCCGCTCCCCAGCAAGCGCTTGAAAAGCGGCAGGTCTTCCGGGGTGCTGATCACCAGGATTTCGCGGATGTTCGCCAGCATTAACATGGAGAGTGGGTAATAAACCATTGGCTTATCATAAACAGGGAGCAGTTGTTTGCTCATCCCAATCGTCAACGGGTACAGCCGTGTGCCGCGGCCGCCGGCCAGGATAATTCCTTTCATGCTTTCCCTCCCCGGGTGGTGTAATTCTTGTGGATCCAACTCTGGTAGTCTGAGCGGTTCGAGATCGCCTGCACCCAATCCGGGTGGCCCAGGTACCACTCGATGGTCTTTTGAAGTCCGCTGCCCAGCGATTCCCGCGGCGCCCAACCCAGTTCGCTGTGGATTTTGCGGATATCCATATCGTAACGGCGGTCATGTCCCGGGCGGTCGGTGACATAAGAAAGCAGGGATTCGTGGGGCGCGTATGCCGAGGCAGGCAGAAGTTCATCCAGGATCGAGCAGATCTGGCGGATGACGAGCAGGTTGGGTGGTTGGTTGTCCCCCCCAATGTTATAAGTTTCTCCCAGGCGACCGTCCTGCAGAATGTGCCAGATGGCTTCACAGTGATCCTCGACATACAGCCAGTCACGTACCTGCTGGCCGTCGCCATATACCGGCAGCGGCAGACCGTTTACTGCGTTGAGGATCATCAGCGGGATCAGTTTTTCGGGAAATTGATAAGGGCCGTAATTGTTCGAGCAGTTTGAAATGGTTACCGGGAGCCCATAGGTAGAGTAGTAGGCCCGTACCAGGTGATCGCTGGCAGCCTTTGAGGCGGCATAGGGAGACCGGGGGGCGTAGGGGGTGGTTTCGCTGAAAGGTGGGTCATTTGGACCTAACGAGCCAAACACCTCATCCGTCGACACGTGGTGGAAACGGACGCCAGACTGGGGAAGCTGTTTATCGACCAGCCAGAACTGGCGCGCAGCATCCAACAGGGTAAAAGTTCCGACGATGTTGGTCTGGACGAATTGGCCGGGTCCCAGGATCGAACGGTCGACGTGACTCTCAGCGGCAAAATGGACCACCGTATCGATAAGGTAGTCATGAAAGATGCGTTCGACCAGGTCTCGATCGCAGATATCTCCCTGGATAAAGCGGTGCCGGGTTTCATCGGGTAAGTCTTTCAGGTTTTCCTGGCTGCCTGCGTATGTCAGGGCATCCAGGTTAATAATGGAAACCTGTGCATCTGCGGTCAGCAGATATCGCACAAAGTTCGAGCCGATAAACCCCGCTCCGCCGGTGATCAGAACATTTTTCACGTTAGCCTCGAGAAGAAAAGAATAACCACAGATTATACGGATTATATGGGTAAAACAGCTACCTAATCATACTATTTTTGATCTATAAAATCCGTGGTCTAGAAAGTCTCTGCCTCGGCCATGGTTTTGCCCTGGGCATCCTTGGTCGAGAGAATAGGCGCTTCGCCAGCTGGGATCGGCCAGTCAATGGCGAGCTGAGGGTCATTCCAGATCAAGGTGCGCTCCCATTCGGGGGCATAAAAATCGGTGGTCTTGTAAACCACCTCGGCCCAATCGCTGGCCACGTAAAATCCATGCGCAAACCCGGCCGGGACCCAGATCTGCCGCCGGTTCTGGGCAGACAGGCACGTCGCCACCCAGCGTCCAAAGGTTGCTGAACTGCGCCGGAGGTCGACAGCCACATCATATACTTCCCCACTGATGGCCCGTACCAGCTTGCCTTGCGGTTGGTGGATTTGATAGTGCAGCCCGCGCAGGATCCCATGCCGCGACCCGGAGTGGTTGTCCTGGACAAAGATTTGCGGAATTCCGGCCTCAGCGAATTGGCGAGCCTGGTATGTCTCCATAAAGAAGCCGCGCGAGTCGCCAAATACACGCGGCTCGATGATCAGGACATCTGGAATGGTAGTGGGTATAAATTCCATAGAATGATTAGTAGATACTCTCAATCCCTGAAGAAAATGGCCGTTGGAATTGTAAGCGGAAATCAGGCAAATTCCCCTTCTTGGTGCTGCCTTTCCGCATCGTTTGGAAAAATTATATCACGAGCAAAATAATCTAAGCTATAATGCGAGGGAATGCCAATTAGAAAACGAGCAATCAGGCAGATCGTAACCAGGCAATCGGGTATTCGTGACAGGATCCTGGTTGATCTTCCCTAATTGCCTGGTCCCTTTATATAAAGGATCTCTATGAAACAAGTCCTCCAATCCATGCGAACCGGTGAGACGGTCGTCACCGAAGTGCCCATTCCTCAACCTCGCCCGGGGACCGCACTGGTCGAAACAGCCGTTTCCCTTGTCTCGGCCGGGACGGAGCGGATGGTGGTGGAGTTTGCCGAAAAAAGCCTGATCGGCAAAGCTCGCTCGCGACCGGACCTGGTCCGCCAGGTGCTCGATAAGGCGCGCAGGGAAGGACTGTTAACCACCCTGGAATCGGCGTTAAACCGGCTGGACCAGCCGATGACGCTGGGATATTCCTCCGCCGGCAGGGTGGCTGCCGTGGGGAAGGGTTTGCAGGGTTATCGAGTGGGTGACCGTGTGGCCTGCGCAGGCGGAGGGGCCGCGGTACACGCAGAATATGCCATTGTGCCGCGCAACTTGATGACCCCTATCCCCGAAAACGTTGACTATGAATCGGCCGCGTTTGCCACTTTAGGAGCAATCGCTTTGCATGGCTTTCGATTGGCGCAAACCCAGGTGGGAGAGCGCGTGGCTGTGATTGGGTTGGGTTTGCTCGGGCTTTTAATGGTCGAAATCGCGCAGGCAGCGGGCTGCCCGGTCGTGGGCATCGACCTGGACCCGGCGCGGGTCGAGCTGGCACGGCGTTTGGGCGCAGAGGCCGTTCTGCGTCCCGAAGCCGAGGCGGCAGCCCAGGCGTACAGCCGCGGCCGCGGAGTAGACGCTGTCTTGATCTGCGCGGATACCCCTTCAAATGACCCGGTGGAGCTGGCGGGTAAAATTGCCCGCGATCGCGCTAAAGTGGTCGCGGTTGGGGCGGTGGGAATGCATGTGCCGCGCAAAATCTATTATGAGAAAGAGCTGGATTTTCTTATCTCACGTTCTTATGGGCCCGGGCGTTACGATCCTGGTTATGAGGAGCGTGGGCAGGATTACCCCCTGGGTTACGTGCGTTGGACCGAAGGACGAAACCTGGAAGCTGTCCTCGACCTGATCTCCGGCGGACGGATGGATGTGCATCCTTTGATCAGCCATCGCTTTCCAATCGAACAGGCTCCACAGGCTTACGAGCTGATCACAGGGAAAAAACAGGAGCCATTCCTGGGTGTCCTCCTGACCTATTCGCCGGGCGCCGGGCTGCCAGAAACCGGCTTCAAAGAGGCGCGTCCCGAAAACGGGCAGGTTTTCCAACCGGCGCGGCTGGAACAAATTGGGGTAGGTGTGTTGGGGGCAGGCAATTATGCCTCAGCGGTCTTCTTACCGGTAATCCAACAGACCGGCGAAGCACGCAGGATTGGGATTGCCACCGCTTCAGGAGTAAGCGCCCAGCACGCCGCGCGCAAATTTGGTTTCAATTATGCATCCAGCCGCGAAGAAGAGGTGCTGGATGACCCGGCGGTCAACCTGGTCGTATTGCTGACCCGCCACAACCAGCATGCCCGGCAAATCCTGGCTTGCCTGGAACGCGGAAAAGCCGTATTTTGTGAAAAACCCCTGGCTATTTACCCTGAAGAGCTGGAGCAGATCCGGCTGGCGCTGGTCAGTCCGGCTGCACCACTTTTGGCAGTAGGTTTCAACCGCCGCTTTTCCCCATTTGCCGGGCGCCTGGCGGATTTCCTGGCGCGGCGCACTGAGCCGCTGGCTGCGCATTACCGGGTCAATGCCGGATATTTACCCCCAAACCACTGGCTGCACGATCCTGAGGTGGGGGGTGGGCGCATTATTGGGGAAGGCTGTCATTTCATCGATTTCTTGACCTTTTTGGTAGGCGCGCCGCCGGTGCGAGTCTTTGCCCAGGCTCTCCCGGATCTTGGAAGATACCAGGAAGACAATGTAATCCTGACCCTGAATTTCGCGGATGGATCGCTGGGTACTTTGAGTTATCTTGCCAACGGGGATAAAACTTTTCCCAAGGAACGCCTGGAGGTTTTTTGTGGCGGCCAGGTAGCCGTTCTGGATGATTTTCGATCCCTGGAACTCATCTCCGGCGGGCAGAGCCGTACGTACCGCAGCCGTTTGAAGCAGGATAAAGGCCACCAGGCGGGCTGGAAGGAATTTCTACGGGCACTCCGTGCGGGTGGCTCTCCGCCTATCCCGTATGAGCATCTGATTGGGGTAACACAGACGACATTTGCCGCGGTCCAATCTCTCCGTGAAAAGCGGGTGATCGACCTGGCCGAGTACCAGGCGAGAATCCCGGATGAGGAGACCGGAAACCATCCATGATGGGCCGGCTTTTTTCTTCCAGTGCGAACCATGGCCCTATCATTTGATCGTCTCAATAACCTGTATAAGTCTTTTTTTCAGCTTGGACCCGGTCCATCCGGGTTGTACGCGCTGTACCATTTGGGCCTGCGCAGCGGATATTTCCGCTGGCAGACTCCCGGCGTACTTGAAAACTCTTTAGAAGGTGCCGATTTAGCAGACGGTCCGCTTGAAAGTCCCCATGCAGTCTATCTCCCCAGCCCCGATACATTCTGGACGAAGCTGGACGCCGGGGAACGAGAATGTATTCTCCTGGAGGCCGGTGAGGTTGCAGAAGGGAAAGCGCGCCTGTTTGGCGGTGAACCGGTACCTTTAGAACTCGCCAGTCCTCTGCCTCTAAAACATTGGACTGCTTACCAGGGTCTCGAAGCTCACTGGATGGGGGAAAGAGACGTTAAATTTCTTTGGGAGCCTGGCCGGTTTGGTTGGGTCTACCCGCTGGCAAGGGCATATCTGCTCAGCCATGACGAGCGCTACCCGCGTAGGTTCTGGGAATTCGCGGAAAGTTTTTGGCAGGCCAACCCGCCAAACCTGGGGCCCCACTGGATTTCGGCTCAGGAGGTTGCGTTGCGTATGCTGGCGCTTGTCTTCGCAGCCCAGGTTTTCTCGACCTCTCGTGTAACTACGCCTGGGCGGCTGAGGGACCTGTTTCGGCAGGTTGCCTGGCATGCCATGCGCATACCACCCACGCTGATCTACGCTCGCGCGCAAAATAATAATCACCTGTTGAGCGAGGCCGCGGGGTTGTACAGCGCCGGTTTGATCCTAAAGGACTGGCATCCCTCCGCCAATCACTGGCGGCGACTGGGGTGGAAGTGGTTGGTTTGGGGGTTTTTGAACCAGATCCAGCCGGATGGAACCTATGTTCAGCATAGCACCAACTACCACCGGCTGATGCTTCAACTGGGTCTTTGGGTGGCTGCCATCACCGAGCATGCCGGTGAGTCTCTGCCGGCGCCTGTCCACGAACGGCTGGCGGCAGCTGTACGGTGGTTTGCAGGGCAGGTGGATCCCATCAGCGGAGAAATGACCAACCTGGGGGCAAACGATGGGGCGTATATCTTTCCATTGGCGTCGGGTAATTTCCGCGACGCCCGCCCGGTCCTCCAGGCTGCCGCTCGGCGTTTCCTTGGAAAACCTTACTTCCCGCCGGGACCCTGGGACGAAATGAGTGCCTGGTTCATAGAGCCGTCAGCAATCAACAGTCTGCCGCCAAATTTCCCTGACCGGCTGGGCAGGACCATCAGCCATCCACCCACGGTGGAGCTTCATTCCACAATTGAATTTTTCAATCAGAAATCTACAATCTACAACCCTCAAATCCAATCCTGGGCCAGTCTGCGCTCGGTCCATTTCTATTCGCGCCCATCCCACGCGGATCAACTGCACGTAGAAATTTGGTGGCGCGGGTTGAACCTGGCCCGCGATGCGGGGACATATTTGTATAACGCCCCCCATCCCTGGGATAACCGCCTGGCCGAGACAGAATTCCATAACACCGTGACGGTTGACGGTAGGAGCCAGATGACGCGAGCGGGGCGTTTTCTCTGGCTGGATTGGGCACAGTCCAGGATCCGCGAGCGAGCGACCGCTCCGGGCGGGGAAAGCGAGGCTGTGACCGCTGTCCAAGACGGGTACCGCCGTTCGGGTGTTCTGCACCAGCGGACCCTGCAAAGGTATGGCGATGCTGTCTGGCGGGTGGTGGACCGGCTCGAATCGGTTCAAATAGGATCCTCCAGGGCTTATCGAATTCGCCTGCATTGGCTGCTGCCAGACTGGGAATGGGAAATGGAAGGGCATGTCTTGCGCATCCGATCTCCCTATGGTTGGGTGGAAATTGAAACCACGCTAAACCAGGCCCAAGGAGAAACCAATAAAGAGATTCGGTTGAGCGTGGTCAGAGCGGGACTTGCGCTGGCAGGCGAAGGACAGGTTGCGCCCCAGGCCGGATGGTATTCCCCTACCTATGGAGTGAAAATTCCGGCGATCTCCTATAGCCTGGATTGTGCTTCAGAGCTGCCTCTACAATTGGAAACGCTGTGGCGGCTGCCCGAATCATAAAAGACCCAGCCAATCAGCAGGGTCTTTTATGTACGTAATGTCCATCTGGGAGATAAGATGGACAGGCCGCGATGAACCGGCGGTACTAAATCGATTTCATGATATTGCTGAAGATGTTACCAATTGCAGGGCCAAGCAAGGCGAGGATCACAATTACAACAACAGCTACCAAAACAAGAATTAAAGCATACTCAACCAGGCCTTGACCTTTTTCTTTGGGTGCAAACAGCATTTGGATTCACCTCCTTTCGCTCTGAGTTTACAACGACGATGTCATCCCCCTCATCGAGCATATTTTACTCGATAAACGATAAAATATCTATAGATTTTGTAGATGCAGCTGGCTGAGGAAAAGAAAGGACCCTGTCCTAAGACAGGGTCCTTCTCCCGGTTGGATCTGGAGGCTGGTTCCAGAGGGTTGCGATGCAGGTTGTGATGGGTTGCGTGCCTCCGGTTGCGATGAGGGCTACGATGATGCTACAACAACGGTCGATGTAGGGGCTCGTACCAGCTTCAATGTGCTTCGTTGATCTACGATGAACTGCGATGTTTCGACGATGTTCTGCGTTGGACGACGAAGGTGCTACGTTGGGCTCCGGTGTGCTGCGTTGTGGCTGCAGTGTGTTTTGATGGGCGGCGATGTGGCTGCGGTGAGCTGCTCTGTGCGGTGTTGGTGCGGCGATGAGCTGCGTTGGGCGGCGATGTCGCTGTGATGGGCTGCAGTGTGCTTTGGCGGTAACGTCAGTGTGCTGCGATGGGCTGCGATGATTCTGTGATGGGCTACCGCGGGCTGCGATGGAGCTGTGATGAAGATTGTTAAGCTGCGATGTACTGCAATGTTAGATGGACTTCATGATATTGCTGAAGATATTGCCGATCGCCGGGCCAAGCAGGGCAAGGATGACAATGACGACTACTGCTACTAAAACAAGGATTAAAGCATATTCAACTAAGCCCTGGCCTTTTTCTTTGGGAGCGAATAACATGTGTTTTCACCTCCTTTCGCTTCGATGATTGTATTCCCAAGACCACGTTCATATTCTATGACCATTCAACCCGAATTACAATATCTTTTACTTTACAAACACTTAACAAGACACCTTACAATATTCGTGCCAACTCCGGGATTTCGACCATTTCTGGCTCCAGGAAACCATTATTCGTGGGCTGGAATCGGGTAAATAGCTCATCCACGATGGAAGGAATAGGGTAAAATCCGTTTATCCAGATTAGGAGAGCGGTACTCTTCATGCATATTCTATTGGTGCACCAGGCATTTGCCGCGTTGGATGAGGCGGGGGGAACCCGCCACCACGAGTTGGCCCGCTACCTGGCCGAACGCGGTCACCAGGTGACGGTGATTGCCAGCCCGGTCAGTTATTTGACTGGCGCGCGGAAACCTGGCCGCCGGACCTGGATCCAGCGGGATTCAGATGGACCGCAGATTACAATCCTGCGCACTTTTACCTATTCGGCGCTGCACCGCAGCTTTGTCCACCGTGTAGTCAGCTTTTTAAGTTTTATGCTCTCCTCATTTCTGGCCGGCCTATCGGTCAAATCTGTCGATATTATATGGGGCACATCTCCCCCCATCTTTCAAGGGGTGACGGCCTGGCTGTTGGCGCGCTTGAAGCGCGTCCCCTTTCTGTTCGAAGTGCGTGATTTATGGCCGGCATTTGCGATCGAAGTCGGTGTCCTGCGCAACCCTCTCCTCGTGCGTGCGTCACTGTGGTTGGAAGGTTTCCTCTATCGCAGGGCAGACCGGGTAATCGTGAATTCCCCTGGGTATATCGAGCACGTGTCACGGCGGGGCGCACGCTGGGTGGAGTTGATCCCCAACGGAGCGGATCCGGATATGTTCGATCCGCAGTCTGAGGGTGCTGATTTCCAACAGAAGTACAGTTTGGATGGCCGTTTCATTGTTTTATACGCGGGCGCGCATGGGATGTCGAATGATCTTCAGGTAGTCCTGCAGGCTGCCAGCCAATTATTGGATCAACCGGAGATCTATTTTCTCTTCCTGGGGGATGGGAAAGAAAAGTCCAGCCTCGTTTCCCAGGCGCAGAAGCTTGGTTTGGGGAATGTCCTGTTCTTGCCGCCGGTGCCAAAGCTGGAAATGTCACAGGCACTGGCCGCAGCAGATGCCTGTATTGCTATCCTGAAACCGATCCCTTTATACAAAACTACTTACCCCAATAAGGTGTTTGATTATATGGCAGCAGGACGACCGGTGATCCTGGCGATCGATGGGGTCATCCGTGAGGTGGTGGAGCAATCTGGAGCAGGGATTGCCGTCCCTCCAGGGGATCCTGGTGCCCTGGCGGAAGCAATTCGCCGCCTGGCCTGCCAGCCGGAAATGGGTCGTGCGATGGGGTTAGCCGGCCGGAAATTGGTGGAGGAGCGTTTCTCACGGGGTATTCTTGCCCGCAAGTTAGCCTTGATGCTGGAAGAAATGAGGTGGATGAATGGCTGAAAAAGTCCTGGTTGTAGAAGATGAACTAACACTGCAAGAAACGCTTGCTTATAATCTGCGCCGCCAGGGTTATGAAGTAGAGACGGTTGGAGACGGGTTGGCAGCCTTGGAAGCAGCTCGCCGGATCCACCCGGATCTGATCTTGCTGGATGTTATGCTGCCGGGTCTGGATGGGTTTGAAGTCTGCCGGATCCTGCGCCAGGAGATGAACACGCCCATCCTGATGTTGACTGCCAGGGATGAAGAAGTCGACCGGATCGTCGGTCTGGAGCTGGGCGCGGACGATTACATGTCCAAACCATTCAGCATGCGCGAACTGCTTGCGCGAGTGAAGGCCAGAATGCGCACGGTGCGCCTCATCCGACAGGAGGTGGAGTCGGCCAGTGGGAATACCCAAAATTCCACACCGGCTTTGAGTTTTGGTGACCTGGTGTTAGACATGAACCGGAGAGAGGTCCTGTTGAACAGCCAGCCGATCGCGCTCAAACCCAAAGAGTATGAGCTGCTCTCTTTCCTGGCTCAACATCGCGGCCAGGTGCTTTCCCGCGAATTCATTCTGGAGCGAGTCTGGGGGTGGGACTATATCGGTGACAGCCGGACGGTTGACGTGCACGTTCGCTGGCTGCGCGAAAAGATCGAGCCCGACCCAGCCATTCCCCGTAGAATTATTACCGTGCGTGGCGCCGGATACCGCTTCGATGGATAGCTGTGAATAGTACAATCCGTTGGCGAATTGGGATCCCCTTTGCCCTCCTGCTGGTGTTTACCACACTGGGGCTGAGTATTTATTACAACCAGCTGGCTCGCACCACCTACGAAGAAAATCTAAAAGATCGACTGACGGCAGATGCCCGCTTACTCGCGGATGCCGTGGTCCCTTCTCTGGGTGATCCAGTCAATTTCCAGGAGTTGAACAAAATTGCCCACCAATATGCCGACCGGTTGGGGCTGCGGGTCACGATCATCCGCAAGGATGGGGTCGTCATAGGTGAATCGGATGCCGACCAATTGACCATGGATAACCACCTGACCCGCCCGGAGATCAAGGAGGCGATTTCCGGGGAGGAGTCGGCGCATAGTCGTTTTAGCGCAACCGTCCACAAGAACTTTATGTATGTTGCCGTTCCGATCCGCGCTGGCGGAGAAATCCTGGGAGCGGCCCGCCTGGCGGTATCTCTGGACCAGGTTGAGAATATCCCCAACCAGATCAGCCGCACGATTTCCACATTGACCATTCTGTTGGTCCTGGTTACCCTGATCCTCGCTGCGATTGTTACGGAGATCACCCTCCATCCGCTGCGCGCATTGACAAGCGCTGTCCAGAAGGTGTCTGCGGGTGAATTTAGCGGTCCGCTGCTTCCTACAACCCGCGATGAAATCGGCCAGTTAAATCATGCTTTTAATCAGATGTCCATCCAGCTGCAAGCACAGATCGAAGCGCTGCAGAAAGAGCGTGGCAAGCTGGCTGCTGTGCTGGCGCATATGACCGATGGAGTTCTGATTGTGGATGGCGAAGGAGTGGTCCAGCTCATCAACCCGGCTGCCGAGCGTTTGTTTCAGGTCAACGAGAGTGCTGCCCTGGGGCATTCGCTGGTCGAAGTTGTCCGGCACCACCAGTTGGTGGAAGTTTGGAGCCACAGCCGGAGGACAGGTGAGCAGGAGGCGACAACCCTGGAAATCAGCGCGGAACGCCTTTATCTGCAGTGTGTCGCCACTCCACTGATACCTACCCTTCCAGACAACACGCTGCTCCTTTTTCAAGATTTGACCCGGGTCCGCCGCCTGGAAACAGTTCGCCAGGATTTTATCAGCAACGTGTCGCACGAGCTGCGCACCCCGCTGGCAGCTCTCAAAGCCTTGACCGAGACCCTCCAGGAGAGCGCTTTAGAGGATCCACCCGCGGCTCAGCGGTTTCTCCAGCGGATGGAAGTGGAGATCGACACGCTCTCCCAGATGGTTCAGGAGCTGCTGGAATTGTCCCGGATCGAGTCGGGTAAGGTACCAATAAAACGGAAAAATGTTGCTCCCCAGGTTTTACTCGGCCTGGCTGTTGAGCGGATGCGTCTGCAAGCCGAGCGCGCCGGTTTGACCCTGCGGCTTGAGTGCCCTCCGGATCTCCCGGCGATCAGCGCCGATCAGGATCGGGTAGAACAGGTCCTGATCAATCTGCTGCATAATGCGATCAAGTTTACACTACCGGGAGGGGTGATCACCGTTTCAGCCGAACATAGTGAGAGTTTTGTGGTTTTCCAGGTGAAGGACAGCGGAGTAGGCATCCCCGATAAAGATCTGCCCCGGATTTTCGAGCGTTTCTATAAAGCCGACCGCGCGCGTTCGAGCGGCGGCACCGGCCTGGGCTTATCGATTGCCCGGCATATCGTAGAAGGACACGGCGGGCAGATCTGGGCAGAGAGCCAGATCAACCGCGGCAGCCAGTTTTTCTTTAGCATACCGGCAGCACAGTAATCTACTGCACTTAAAAAACTTCAGACAGGCTTTCAGTTCCGTTCAAAAAACAGGAGAGAAATCAACGTGGAAAAAACCCCCGGACAGCAGTACATGGAAGACAGCCAATACGCCCATATGGGGCCTTCAGAACAGGAACAAGGCCTGCCGCAGCCGCCGCTGGTCCTGGATTACAGCGGCCCCGGCCCGATCCTGGATCTCCCAAAACCAGACAGCCTTTCCTTTGGCCAGGTCCCTCTAATCGACATGATCAACCAGCGAAAGACGCTGCGAAAGTACAGCGGCAAACCCCTGACCTGTGAGGAGCTCTCTTACCTGCTCTGGACAACTCAAGGCGTGAAGTCGCGCACCGCTCGCCCGGTCACCTTGAGAACAGTGCCCTCTGCCGGAGCCAGGCATGCTTTTGAGACGTATGTGTTGGTCAACCAGGTGGAGGGTCTGCAGCCTGGACTTTACCATTTCCTGGCGTTAGAACACCAGTTGGGTGTACTAACCCTGGATAGCGCGGTCAGCGAGCAAATCACGGAAGCCTGCCTTAAACAGGAACAGGTGCGCTCCAGCGCGGCAACCTTTATCTGGGTCGCCGTAGCCGCGCGCATGCGCTGGCGTTACGGAGAGCGCGGATACCGCTATATGCATTTAGATGCCGGGCATGTCTGCCAGAACCTGTACCTGGCGGCCGAATCGGTGGGCTGCGGAGTTTGCGCCATCGCCGCGTTTGACGACAATGCGCTCAACCAGGCTCTGGGACTTGATGGGATCGAGCAGTTTGTAATTTATCTTGGGTCGCTTGGTAAACGCATTTTGCGCTGAGGCTGGACCAGCACTTTATCGACCCGCCGGCCGTCCATATCGACCACTTCGAAGCGCAGGTCGTCCCATTCGAAGTGGTCGCCGGCGGAAGGTATAAATCCCAACTGGCTCATCACAAACCCACCCACGGTTTGATAGCCGGCGCGCTCCTCGCCGGGGAGCATATCCAGCCCCAGGATCTCTTTCAATTCATCGATCTGGAGCATCCCATCAAACAACCAGGACCCATCTTCGCGCTGCACGGCCTCTGGGGTCATGGCCTGCCCGATCACGCGAATATCCCCCACGATCGATTCGAAGATGTCATACATGGTGACCATTCCATGCAGCCCACCGTACTCATCGATGACCAGCGCCATTTGGGTCCCTGTGCTTTTGAACTCAGCCAATACTTTGAGCGCCGGGGTGCTTTCGGGTACAAACAGAGGGTTGCGCAGCAGGGCCGGCAGGTCGATATGTTGATCCAGTAACCGGTTGGCCAGCAGGTCCTTGGCAAACAAGATGCCTATCACGTTATCCAGGTCGTGCTGGGCGACAGGGAAACGCGAGTGGTGACTTTCTACTACTTTTTGAAGCAGGTTGTCCAGCGGTTCGTCGATATCCAGCCAGACGATCTCTGTACGGGGGACCATCAGCGCATCTACCCTGCGCGCCCCCAGCCGGAAAATGCTCTCGACCATATCCTGTTCGGCCTCTTCGAACACGCCTACCTGGGTGCCTTGTTCGATCAGGCCTCTGATTTCTTCTTCGGTAACCGGTGGTTCGGCGGAGGGGCGAATGCCTAACAAGCGCAGCCCCAGGTCCGTGGATGCGCCCAAAAGATTGACCAGGGGAGCGGAAACGCGCGACAGGAAATACATCGGTCTGGCCAGGCGGGCGGAGATGCGTTCCGGCGCGCCCAGCGCCAGCCGCTTGGGGATCAGCTCTCCAATCACAAGTGAAAAATAGGTGATCGCAATCACAACCAGGATCAGGCTGACCGGTTCGGCGTAAGGCCGCAGCCACACGATCTGCCCGAGCCATACCGCTAATGCCTCGGCCAGCGAGGCACCGCCTACCGCGCCTGCCAGGATTCCAATCAGGGTAATGCCAATTTGCAAAGTAGAGAGAAAGCGGTTGGGTTCGTTGACCAAATCGAGGGCAGCCTGCGCGCCGGGGTCGCCCTTCTCGGCCTGCTGCTGCAGGCGTGTTTTCCGGGCAGAGACCAGGGCAGTCTCCACCATGGCAAAGACCCCGTTGACGAGGATTAATAAAAAGATGATCAGGATTTCTGCAATTATCGGCGACAATTGATCCACCCACCCTCCCATAAACGGGGAGGATTTTGTTAATTGTATCAAAAGTTGTGGGTAGGGTGGGTATAAAACATAAAACGTAAAACGTAAAACCCTGGGGAAAAACTTGACTTCCCTGGAATCGTTACGTCTTACGTTTTACGATTTTAATTGGGCTTTTAGTCGATCGCCCACTCCGTATAACACGGCAGATCCTCGCCGGCCACCTCGACCACCCAGAGACTGCTGCCGTTTAGCTTCGGTTGGAAATCCTCGAGAGCGCGGGCATATCCGGAAATTACTGCTTCTGCGCGGGCGTGAGACAGGTTGAACGACTGCCATGCCGGCTTGCGGTCATCCTCTGAGGACAGGGAAAGCAGCTGCTCGCGGCAGGTGACCGCTGCGGCGGCCCGGTCGCGCAGGTGGGCGGGGAGCCCGGGGTTGGTGTAGGCGTCCATCAAAGCCGGGACGGCATCCTCTGAAAGGCTGGCCAGGTAGGCCATATCCAGCTCGGAACCCTGCCTGGCGCGTTCGACGTTCTGGCGGACGATAAATGCATCCACGTTGATCAGATTGAGGGATATGCCAAACCCCAAGACGGCCAGCAGGGTCGCCAGGGCAAAGGCTCGCTGGCGGTTAAAAAGCTCCAGAACGACCGTGGCTGCCAGAAGGATACCCAGCCACACCATAAAAATATGCGTATAGGTGCGCAGGCGGGAGAAGCCATAGGCAGTTTCGTATAATACCAGGCGCTGGAATGCAGAGACAAGCATCACCACAACCAGCACGACCAGACCTACTCCCAGCCCAGAGAAGATCCTGCGCTGCAGGCTGGTCTCCCGGCGGGTAACCGCGCTCAAGGTGAGGAAGAGCAGCAAGCTGATCACCGCCACCGCTACCAGCTCGCCAAACCCCCGCCGTGCATAATCGGCATAGGTAAAGCCTTCCAGGGCAATGTTGGCCTGCCCACCGAAGAAATAACGAAACTGCACGGCCACGAAAGCCGCGAAGAGCAGGACGACGCTGCCCAAGACGATCACGGCCTCGACCCAACCCAGGAAGCGTGGCAGCCATCCCTGGTCCTTACCAAGCAGGCGCTCATCCTGGCTGGAAAACAGACCGTGCAGGTAGACGCCAGCCAGGATATAAGCCCCAATCAGGATGTAGATCACCCGGAAAAGGTATTCACCCAGGTTTTCGATCCGAAAGAGGTTTAGGAAGCCTTCAATGCCTTTAGAAAAAACCGGGTCGGCGGCTGCCAGTAAAACTGCCAGGATGGCAACCACAGGAAAGGCCAGCAGGATCCCGCGCACGACCGGTAAAAGCTTTGCTTTTGTTTCGCCGCCGGATTGAGTCTCCCGGGGCTCCTTAAGCAAGGCCAGCCAATAAGCCCCCGCGCGACCCAGAGCGCTGCCGGTCAGGCGGAACGCGCCTACCACGTAATCGCTCAGCGTATAGAACATCCACTGGCCGCCCAGGAGGGTGTTCGCCAGCAGGGCCATCCCGGTCAGGGTGATCAGGAAATTGACAAACAGGGTAAACGGCTCGCGCCGGATCCAGACGAAGGCGCTGAAGGAAATCACGGGGAGAAGAAGCCACAGGCTGGAGAGCGCCGGACGGCGGCCTTCGCGCCAGATCAGCGCCAACCCGGCGCCCACACTGAGAACGACAAAGATTGTAAACGAGATACCAGGTGGTTTTTGCCAGAACAGGAAATCGAAAAGCCAGGCGACGATGAGTGCGGCCAGGGCCAGGATGCGGGGATGTTTGAGCGCCACGATGTTTGCTTCTCCTTCAGAAACTCAGGTTTTGGAAGAACCGTCCACGAATGAAACCCGAACAGAATGCAAGTTTTACCGGATAACCAGCCTGTAGATAGGATACCGAATTATTTACCATTATTCCAGCACTTGAGTGCATAGAAGAATCGCTCCTTGTCACCCTGGTGAAGCTCGTTATCGGATGGCAGCCGGCCGGCCCACCAGTTTTACCTAACGGAAAACGCGGTAAAATATCATATCAATCATAACCACGAGAAGCTCGGAGGTAGCAATCGCACCCAGGACGCGAATATTGCCAGAGCGCTGGGGTTTATGCAATGAGCGCGGGAGTTGCTTCTCTTTTATTCTCTCCAAAGCTGCTATTGAAGTATAAACGAACATGAGCACAGATCAAATGGAGCTTCATCCAGAAGAATTAGAATTGCTTGGCCAATTGAAGCAAATCCTGGATCAGGCCCGGGCGAATTATGAAATCCTTACTCACCCTGGCGCGGTCCTTACGGCTGAAGAGGGCGTGAAACGCGGTATTGGCGACCTGGCGGAAATGGCTCCCACCTTGATATTGGAAACAGAAAAAGGGTATCTTGCTGCAATTATCAGTGGTGCAACCCGGCTGTCATTCAAGAAGATCAAGAAATCACTTGGGCTAAAGAATATCTCCCTCGCAAGCCCCGACGCTGTGCTAAGAGAAACTGGCGCGCAGGTTGGCTCAGTCTCGCTGGTGAACCCGAACCTCCCGACCATTCTGGACACCCGATTAGAGAAATTTCGGACTGTTTTTGGAGGTTGTGGTATTCCGTATCATACCCTTCGGATCAGCCCAATCGATTTGATCAGCATCACCCGGGCTGACGTTTTTGACTTTTCGGAGCCGAAAGAGCAAGAACTTACCCGAAAGTAATACATGCGACCTGCCCCCGGTTCGCTCCATGAGAATTAACAGTATCTGACTTCTAGCGCGCGATCAGCGAGATCAACATCGAGGCCACGACCAGCAGGGCCAGCAGGGCGAACATGATCTGCTGGAGCCGGCGGGCGCGCTGCTCGTTGCTCATCTTGGGCCTGTGGGTTGAACCCTTTTTGTTACTCATTCTTTCCTCCAATTTTTCGGCGGGCTGCACAGCCTAGCCGGTATTCATTCGTCCTCTTTTGATAGCCTGCTCCAGCTCGTCCAGGCTGGCGGGTTTTACCAGGTAAGCGTCCGCGCCAAGCTGCAAGCTGCGCTCCATCAGCTCGATGCTGGTCTCCGAAGAGAGCATGATAACCGGCAGGCGTTCCCAATCCGGGTTGCGGCGGATATATTCCAGCAGATCCAGCCCGTTCACCTCTGGCATATGGATATCCAGGACGACCAGGTCGGGGAGCTGCCCGGTTTGCAAGGCCTCAGCCGCCTGGCGAGCATCTTGATAGCCCTGGGTCTCAAAGTCGATCAGGCTGAGCAGCAGCCCCACGGCTTCGATCATCCCGGTATCATCGTCGACGATCCAGGCGCGCTTCACCGGTTCATTCCAGTTGTGCCTTCAATGATTGGGCAATGGCGGGTGTGATGCCTTCCACTGCAGTCAGCTCTTCCACGGAAGCCTGTTGGATAGCTTCGATCGAACCAAATTTAATCAACAGCGCTTTGCGCCGCGCCGGCCCGACCCCCGGGACTGAGTCCAACCGGGAGGCCAGCCCGATTTTCCCGCGCCTTTTGCGATGCGCAGTGATGGCAAAGCGGTGAGCTTCATCGCGGATGCGTTGGATCAGATAGAGGGCTTGCGAATGACGTGGAAGCAGCAGCGAGTTGGGCTGGTTGGGGCGGAACAGCTCTTCCTGTTGTTTGGCCAGCCCCACAACCGGTACGCGGTCGAGCAGGTTATACCGTTCCAGGACTGCGACCGCCCGTCCAAGCTGGCCTTTCCCACCGTCGACAATCAGCAGATCGGGCAGGAAACCGAAAGAACGATCGGGTTTAGCCCCCGGGGTGTTGTTTTCTTGGGAAGCCTGCCAGCGGCGGAAGCGGCGGGTCAGCACCTCTTCCATACTGGCAAAATCATCCGGTCCCGTAACCATCTGGATATTGAAGGTGCGGTAGTTGCGCTTGCTGGGCACACCCTGCTCGAAAACCACCATGCTGCCGACCGCCGAGGTTCCCTGGGTGTTGGAAATATCGTAGCACTCGATCCGGTTTGGCGGGCTGCTTAACCCCAGCGCGGACTGCAGCTCGGTAAGGGCTTCGGTCTGGCGGTTGGTGTCTGCTTCCCACTGTGAGCGCAGAGCGTTGAGGGTTTCCACGGCATTCTCGGTCGCCATCTGGACCAATTCATGAGAGGTGCCCTGGCGTGGAACGTTCAATTCTACTTTATCTCCCTTGCGGCGGGTGCGCAGCCACTGTTTGATAATATTGGCCTCTTCGATCTCCTGGGGCAGCAGTACCTGTGGCGGAACAGAAGCGGCTTCTGCATAGAACTGCTTGATAAACTGCGCGACGACCTCCCCATCGGCGGCATCCTCGGTGCCTTCCAGGATAAAATATTCGCGGCCGATCAGCTTGCCGCCGCGGATGAAGAAGATTTGCACGCAGGCCTCGCCGTCTGCACGCGCCATTGCGATCACATCCGAATCGATCTGCTCGTTGGAGATCACTTTCTGACGCTCGACCACGGTCTCGATGGCCTGGATCTGGTCTCGGATGGCCGCGGCGCGTTCGTAACGCAGCTCTTCGGCAGCGGTTTCCATATCGCTGTTCAACCGGTTGAGGATGGGCCCGGTCTGGCCTTCCAGAAAATGGCACAGGTCATCGATCATCTGGCGGTAATCCGCCTGGTTGATCGCGCCGATACAGGGACCGGTGCACAGCTTGATGTCGAAATACAGGCACGGTCGCGGGTCCTGGCCGGTGATCACCCGGTCGCAGGTCAGATAGGGGAAGATGCGCCGCAGCACGTCCAGCGTCTGGTGGACCGCCCAGACGCTGGTATACGGGCCAAAATAGCGCGAGCCATCGTTGACCATCTGGCGGGTGACGGTCACCTTGGGGAATGGGTCTGCCCAATGGACCTTGATATAGGGATAGCGCTTGTCGTCCTTGAGGCGGATGTTGTAGCGCGGGCGGTGTTTCTTGATCAGGTTCATCTCGAGGATGAGCGCCTCAAGCTCCGATCCGACCACGATCCACTCGATATCCACGATGTTCCGCACCAACTGGCGTGTTTTAAGATCCAGGTCTCGTCCGCCGTGGAAGTAAGAGCGCACCCGGTTGCGCAGATTGATGGCTTTGCCGACATAGATAATCTGCCGGTCGGCGTTTTTCATAATATAACAACCGGGTTTATTGGGCAGGGTGTCTAAAATACCCTGTAGTTGAGCAGAAATATCCGTCATCTCGTTTATTTTATCACGGCTAGAAGGGTGACTCGTAAATCGTAAAATGTTGGCTTTCAAGACTCTAGTTACGTTTTACGAATTACGTTTTATAATCCGATTGCTGATCGTGATTTATCTTACCAAGGAGAAATCTTGGACTTTTCTCTTGAATACCAGATTGGCGATCTCCTGCGCGCCAGGGGCTGGAAACTGGCGGTCGCTGAATCGTGCACCGGCGGGCTGGTCGGGCATCGCATCACCAATGTCCCCGGTTCTTCCGAATATTACCTGGGCAGCGTTACCGCTTATGCCTACGAGGCCAAAGAACGCTTGCTGGGCGTCCGCCATGAGACTCTGGAGCGATACGGCGCGGTCAGTGAAGAGACGGTCCTGGAAATGGCTCGCGGTGTGTGTGCTGCCTTTGGCGCGCAGGTTGGCGTCTCGATCACCGGGATCGCCGGGCCAGGGGGGGCTATGCCGGGGAAGCCGGTTGGACTGGTTTGGATCGGGATGAGCGCGCCGGATGGGGATTGGGCCTGGCGCTATCTGTGGAGCGGTAACCGCGAGGAGAACAAGTCGCAGTCAGCTGAGGAAGCTCTGCGCCGTCTGGTGGAGTACCTGGGTGGGAAGCCGCCGGAAAAACCAGACACCATCGAGGTGCGCGCGCGCTGGGACGAGCAGGGACGGGCCTGGCCGCTGGAGTTTACCTGGCAGGGGAAGCGCTGGCAGGTAAGCGACACGGGGCGACGCTGGCAGGATGATCGTGGTGAACACATCCTCGGTATGGTCCCGGGGGGACAGGTGTTCGAATTCGTTTACCGGGCATCCACGGGCCAGTGGAGCCTGGGTTTCGTCAACGCCGGTCGTAGATTGACTTGAATACACAGGTACTTTTGAGAACTATTTCTGGCCGCCGGATTGCCGTCTTGCAGGCCCTATTCGTCACTTTTCTATGGTCGACCTCCTGGGTCCTGATCAAGATGGGGATCGACCAAATCCCTGCGCTAACCTTTGCCGGTCTGCGCTATATGATGGCTTTTATCTGCCTGCTGCCGTTCATGCTCCATCCCACACAGCGTTCCGCGTTGGCCTCCCTCAATGCCCGCGATTGGGGATGGCTGTTCCTGTTGGGTTTGTTGGTGATCACCATAACCCAGGGCGCACAGTTCTTTGGCCTGGCCTATCTGCCAGCTGTCACGGTCAGCCTGGCGTTAAATTTTACCTCTCCGTTGGTAGCGATCCTGGGGATTCTTTTTTTACGAGAGCGCCCGACATTATTCCAATGGGGCGGGCTGGTAATTTTCCTGGCAGGCGTCGCAATTTACTTTTACCCGGTGAACTTCCCTGCGGGTCAGTGGTTGGCGCTGGGAGTGGTGAGCCTGGGTGTGATCTCTAATGCGCTCTCCTCTGTATTAGGCCGGGCGCTTAACCGCAAGGGGCACATCCCCGCACTGACGGTAACCGCAGTCAGTATCGGGATCGGTTCGACTTTACTCCTGGCGGCCGGGCTGCTGACCCAGGGTCTGCCCTCGCTGGGTCTAAGGGAATGGGTTATCATTGTCTGGATGGCGGTCGTCAATACTGCCTTTGCTTTTACCCTCTGGAACCACACATTGCGCACCCTGCCTGCAATGGAATCAAGTATTATTAATGGGACAATGTTAATCCAGATCGCGCTGCTGGCCTGGATTTTTCTTGGCGAGACGCTGACCTTGAAAACCGGGTTGGCCCTCCTGGCCGCGGGAGCGGGGGCATTCCTGGTTCAATGGCGCGGCCGTATGGATGATCAAAGGAGACCTGTATGACGGATCGGAAGAAGATCCTGGTTTTATACGCGGATGCGGGTTTTGGTCACCGCAGCGCTGCCCTGGCAGTGGAAGCTGCTATCAATGAAATCTATGGGGATCGCTGTCAGGTAGAAATGGTCAACCCCCTGGAAGATAAACGTGCGCCTAGTCTTCTACGCGACACCCAGTCGGACTACGACAAAATGGTCCGCAGTATGCCCGACCTGTATAAATTCGGATACCAGGCCAGTGATGCGGTCATCCCCAGCACCATCGTAGAGAGCGCCCTAACGGTGATGTTGTATGAGGTGATGCGGGATGTCGTCAGGCGCTCCCGGCCGGATGCGATCGTTTCCACCTATCCGCTGTACCAGGCCCCTCTGGAGGCTGTTTTTACCATCAGCCGGCGTTATATCCCGATGCTGACCGTGGTAACCGATCTGGCCACCGTGCACCGCATCTGGTTCAACGATGCGGTCGAACAATGCCTGGTGCCCACAGCGCGGGTTCGTGAGCTGGCCATCGATGCGGGTTTGCGCCCGCGCCAGGTACAGATTACCGGGATTCCCGTTCACCCCGAGCTCACCCGCGAGACGCGCTCCCCGGCTGCCATCCGGTCGGAACTGGGCTGGCGAACCGATCTGGTGACCGTTCTGGCGGTGGGCAGCCGCCGGGTAGAGCACCTGGCGGGTGTGCTGCGGATTTTGAACCACAGTGGGATGCCAATCCAGTTGGCCGTGGCAGCTGGCGGAGATGAGGATCTTTTTGAAGAATTAAAGAACTCTCACTGGCACGTACCGACCCACCTGTATAATTTTGTCGAAAATATGCCGGCCCTGATGCATGCCGCCGATCTGATTTTATGCAAAGCAGGGGGTCTGATTGTCACCGAAGCGCTGGCTTGCGGGCTGCCCTTGATTCTGACCGATGTTATCCCCGGGCAGGAGACCGGCAACGCTCACTTTGTCATCGATGGAGGCGCCGGTGATTTAGGTGAAACGGAGATCGAGGTGCTCGAGATCCTCTTTCACTGGCTGCAAAACGGTGGAGAGTTATTATCACGGCGGGCGCAAAACGCGCATAACCTGGGCCGGCCGCACTCCGCTTATGTGGTGGCCGACCTGGCCTGGGATGCCGCGGTCCGCGGTCCTGAAGACCGCTCCCACCGGCATATCTTCGGCAGGCCCAGGCTGTTAGATTTGCTGCGCACCTACCATATTCCCTGGGTTGAAAGACAGCCTTCGGATAACTCATAAACCACTGCTGGCAAATTCAGGTACACTTGTATTGTTGATCGAACCTCTATATAATTTGTAGCCTGGGCCGTATATGGCGAATAGATCGTTTATCTCCCTGGGCAATTCCACACCGGTTATCGTGCGTATTTGTGTTTGCATCTTAGCCGTCTGTTTTCTGTTTGGTGGTCTGGCGCCCTCCGGTGAGGCTGGCATTTCGTGGCAGCTAGTGGTTGAACCCGGCGCCTTTGACGCGGGATGCGAAGATGGGCCTGAGGAAGACTTTATAAACCTCGGCCTGAATAGTTTGGGTTTCTCCGAGTTGTTGACCGCCCTGCCGGCATACAGTGTTTGCCGTCTCGCTCGAGATCCAAACCCCCTGTTCCCCCCTCCAAGAATCCAAAACCCCATATAGCTTCACCTGTCCCGGCGGGATTGCTCCCCTGACAGTAAGGTAGCGAGCTGCGGCCCGCTTTTCACGGGTGAATGTTCTCTCATCAAGGATGGATTGTTCGTCCTGTTGTCCAATCCATCCAGCAGCGGAAGGATATAGCACAGTTGAAAAGTTCTAGATCATTGCGCCCTGGACCTGGGCATTTACAAAGGAGGCAGTCATGAAGAGGAGTCCGGATAAATTTAGACTGGGTCGTCCCTTCAGCCTTCCACCTGGATGGCGGAGGTTATTGTGGCCTGTAATGCTGGTCAGCGGGAGTGGGACGGCGCTGAGTTTGTGGTTTCAGGAAGAGATGAACCTGATAGCCGAATGCGCGCCAATTGCTGCCCTGCCCGGTCTTGCGGGACTGTTGTACTGGCTAAACAACCGCGTCTTCAAAGCAGCTATCCTGCGGGATGGAGATTTATCGGGACCGGCGGGAGAACAGCAGGGCCTGCCGGGACGGCTGAAACCATCCCAGGTAGCTCCGGCAGCCTGGCATACGCTTAGCGTGGAGGAGACCTTCGATCTCTTGGAGTCCACGCCGGCCGGATTACTCGATACCGAGGCAGCCCGGCGGCAGAGTGAATTCGGCCCAAACGAGCTAAAGGCTGCCCATACTATCTCGTGGCCGGAAATTCTGCTCGGACAATTCAAGAATGTGCTGATCATCATCTTATTGGTTG
>Ga0105104_10000084_pt1 | contig 64183 bp, 59 predicted proteins | sample PPLLaktember2015_3_FD_87034 | JGI IMG/M metagenome (GOLD analysis project Ga0105104, IMG submission 87034) | Freshwater sediment microbial communities from Prairie Pothole Lake near Jamestown, North Dakota, USA - PPLs Lake P7 Core (6) Depth... | ecosystem: Environmental > Aquatic > Freshwater >... | reverse complement strand
GGTCTCTCACGGAGCTCACGGAGGCACAGAAGGGAAAAAGAGGAGGTTGGGAAGTTAAGAGGTTTAGAAGTTAAGAGAATTTTGTGGCACTGCGTGCCGTTTTGTTTAACGCGCCTTCGGCGCGGCATTTATTATTTGTTATTTGTTATTTATTATTTGTTATTTATTAAAGTGTGTCCACAACGTCCACTGGGTCCACATGGTCCACATGGTCCACTGGGTCCACCTGTCAACAATGTCCACAGAAAAGATAATGCTGAATGATGAATTGGAAGTTGCGGCGCTTCGCGCCGTGTTGGTTTGACGGCTGCTTCGCAGCCGACTGAAAACGGGAAACGGAGAACGATGATATCTCTCACGGAGCTCACGGAGGCACAGAGCGAGAAGAGGAGGGTGGCGGCAGGGACGAACCCGCCTTTAATCAGGGTCCGGATGAAATTGTTCCCGGGTACTCACATTCATAATTGTCAGGCCGACAATATCTTTTCCATCTTTTCGAATCAATATATCATCATCCGTTTCAATCGTTTTCTTGGCCCGTTGTGGTTTGCGAAAGCTCATATAGAGTACATCGGCCTCCCTGTCATAATCCAACCACACGTGCTGCAATGGTAATTTCAACATGTTTTTAGCGACCATCACACAGTTACTGATGAAGTCTTCTGTTCTATTGGCTGTTACTGTTGCCATACTATTTCTCCTTTTGGTTTTGAATCGAGAATATAAGCTGTAATCACAAAACCATCATGTTTTGATATCTCTCTATACACGACAGTCAGCCACTTCTTTTTCCCGATATTTTTTGCAGCTTTGAGAGTTCCATCGTTTCCTTTGACAATAATATTTGCCTTCTCAATAGTATCAAGTATTTCATAGAAGCAGCTTGCCAAATCGTCGTGGTTTTCTACGATATGATACCACCTTTCATAAGTCAATCGTATGGGTACATCATTGACAGAGTAAGCGAACTCCATTTACGTTTCCAATTTCATTAGCGAGAAATTTTATCTTGCATTATTTCACGCAGGTCTATAAAACCTGTCGATTTGATCGAATAGGCGATTTTTCTTATAAAATCAATTTTAAATTCCTGCACTGGAGAAATATGCACTATTTTCTTTAATTTGTCAAGTTTTTTTCGTACGGTGTAGGAGAGGGAAAAATGTGGCCGGTGAAAAGTGCGCCGGTTTAGTTCCAATCATCCTGCGGCTTCCTTAATGGTCAGCCGCCCCACGATCCTGTCCCAACACCACGGATTCGGTCTCTGTTTATAGGCAAAAAATGCCCCGATTCAGTTACAATGCCACGCGCCTACCCTCTGTCCATAATGTCCATAATGTCCATATTGTCCATATTCTTAGCCTATCCCTGCCTATGCCGACCAATAGCCATTATGCAAAAGAGTATGGACTTGATGGACAGAGACCGATTCCGTGGGATCGGAACTAAACCGGGATGAAAAATGGAAAGACAAGAAGAAAACACTTGAATTCTAATGCCAATTATGGTAATTTACAAAGGAAAAACATCGTTCAAATAAAACGAGGTTAACTATGAGCAATGTAACATATTCCCAGGTTCTGGATTTGGTGAAACGCGTCCCTCCTACCCGGTTAAAGCGAGCTTACAATATGATCCTTAATTTGACTGAAACCGATATCTCAATAAATAAAGACATATCCCAGGTTGAATTTATGAAACTCCCGGTTTCCGAACGTCGAAAAATCATGAAAGATCAAGCAAAGAAAATGATTGCACACTATAAAGAAACAACTATAGAACGCGAGAATTGGCAGGGAGGGGATTTTTTTGATGAAAATCAAGCGCAGTGAGATATGGACAGTGAATCTCGACCCAACTATTGGGGCAGAGATTAAAAAAATTCGCCCTGTAGTGGTTGTAAGTTCTGATGCAGTCGGAGCTTTACCCATTCGGTTGGTTGCCCCTATAACAGAATGGAAAGATTATTTTAACCATAATGTATGGCATGTTAAGCTAGTTCCAGAGAGGATGAATGGATTGAGTAAAGTATCTGCTGTGGATACACTCCAATTGCGAGGGGTTGATACACAGCGGTTTGTTCAAAAGTTGGGCAAAGTCTCACCTGAAATAATGAAGTCGATCACCGCTGCTATTGCATTCGCATCGATTTCACAAACCCCCTCATTTTTTTTTCGATTTCAGAATCGAGGTTGATCGTAATTTGTCCCACAAGTACCTCCTTTATAATTATATTATCCATTATATGTATTTCATGACGAAATGTCAACTCTCACTATCATTAAACCAGCAATTCTCGTTTTATAATGGCCCGTCACGGACGGCCCCTCACGGGTGGGTTTTATTATTGCAGTGCCTGGATATATTACTGCTCTCTCGGTATGGTCAGGCTCCGATTTCTGTGGACATTGTGGACATTGTGGACTCAGTGGACCATGTGGACGTTGTGGACAGTGCAAACAATGCCTTGCTGTAGGGGCCGGGCATGCCCGGCCCGTACCCAGTGTCACAATTCCTTAATCTCTTCGAGGATTTTTATCAGCTTCTCCTCAGGGATATTTTCAATTTCGGATTTTGAATAAATCGTGAGCAGATATATTTTTTTCTCTTCCGAAATAAGGTAATAAATGATTCGGAATCCTCCAGATTTTCCCCGCGATTTATCGGAGCTTTTTAACCTTAGTTTATACAAACCTTTTCCCAGGTGTGTGCCTGAAAAGGGTTTTTGCTCCAATAACTCAATGCACAACTCAAGGTCGGCTGAAATTTTTTTATATTTCTTCATCAATTGTTTAAAGTGCCTGGAGAATTTCGACGTGACTATTATTTTATAATTCATTGAGCATTTCGCGGGCTGACTTTTCAGGGATTTTTCCTTCTCTCATCATTTTTACTTCGCTCATTGCTTCTACAATGTCTGCTTTGACTTCTTCTACTTTCTTGCCGGTTTTTAACCGGGAACCTCTATTAAAAGGCAGCACAAGGATTTCCACTTCTTTTTCCTGGAAATCCTCAGGCAGCATTATCGTTAATTCCCTGCCGTATATTTTCCTGACTTCTCTGACTACATTCATATTTTTGCCTCTTTATATTGCCAATATTAATATAGTATCTTTTTTGGATATTGTCAAGAAAATGAAGCAATTCTCGTTTTATAATGGCCCGTCACGGACGGCCCCTCACGGAGGGGTTTTATTATTGCAGTGCCTGGTTATTGTGCGAGGTTTCGTGGGATGGTGCGGCTCCGTTATTAGTGGACACTGTGGACGGGCAGGCATTAGGGAAATTTCTTGACTGTCCCCTTTTTCCCCGCACGGCGGGAATTTATTATGGCACGTAGTGCCATCCTGCGGCTTCCTTAATGGTCAGCCGCCCCACGATCCTGTCCCAACACCACGGATTCGGTCTCTGTCCACTATGTCCACAGGGTCCACATGGTCCACCGGGTCCACTGTCCACAAACAAGGAATTAACAATTATCAATTAACAATTCTCAATGACCACTGACCGGTTAACGGTGTTCTAATGCAAATTTCCTCCCGGCCTTCAGCGCTTCCAGGTTCTTCTTCACAATATCTTCGCCTTTTCGCCCAAAAATGGCATGAATGCCGGCTTCCATTTTCTCGAAAGGGATGTCGATAAAGACGGAAGCCGCACCGGCGATGGTCATATTAACACCCCTGGGGTTCCCGACTCCTTTGGCGATCCCGTCGGCATCGAAAATAACATGATGGGGAATCTTCTTTATTTCTTCCAGTACCAGGTTAATATCCGGGTAATTGGGTATGTTGACGAAAGGGTTGGAATTGGTGACGATCCAGCCGTCCGGTTTGAGAAAAGGGAGGTAGCGAAGGGATTCCATGGGCTCTGCCGAAAGAATAAGGTCGGCTTTTCCATCCGGGATGAGGTCGGAAAAGATTTCTTTATTGGAGATTCTCAGGTGGGAGAGAACGGCACCTCCGCGTTGGGACATGCCGTGGACTTCGGATTGTTTGAGATGTAAGCCGGACTCTACGGCTGCGTAACTAATCACGGTGGCGATGGAAAGAATTCCCTGGCCACCGACTCCTGCCAGGATGATATCGCATTTCATAGCTGCCTCCTATTTATTCAAACCCTTGCGCAGGGTTTGGATGCATTCTCGAGTGGGGATGATGACGGAAGGTCCGTTATACTCGATTTCCTGTTTGATGATTCTTACAAACTCCCGGTGGTTTTTGGGTAAGGGATCGATGATGTGGAGGTGATCTTCTTCGACACCGAGGCCGAGGCAGATGTTTTTTAATCTACCGCGGGCATGGGAAGCCTGGCCACCGGTCATAGCAGTGGTGGAATTATCGACGATAAAGACCACGATATTGGTTTTTTCAACCACGGCATCCAGGAGGGGGGTCATGCCGCTGTGGCAAAAAGTGGAATCGCCGATGACGCAGCATGAAGGGAAAAAACCTGCATCTGCAGCGCCTTTTGCCATCGTAATGGATGCCCCCATGTCTACGCAGCTATTAATGGCTTCGTAGGGAGGAAGTGCGCCGAGAGTATAACACCCGATATCCGATAAAACATGACCGTCCCCGTAAACATCTTTAATCGCTTCGTTGATGGCATGGTATGTATCGATGTGGGGGCACCCCTTACACAAAAGCGGGGGCCTGGAAGCCAGCACGGAAGGTGCGGGTTTTCCTGTCAAATCCTCCATACCCAATGCTATACGCACAATATTGGGACTGAGTTCGCCGTCCCGGGGAATTTCACCACTTAGACGGCCTTTGACTTTAAAACCTCGATTCAGAATCCCACGAAACTGCTCCTCAAGAAACGGCATTCCTTCTTCTAAAAATAATATCTCACTGCACTCGTCGGCCAGTTTCTCCAGCATTTTTAATGGAGCAGGGTATTGCCCGATTTTTACGATGGGGTAGGGGCATACGGGGGGATCGAAATTTTCCATTAAATAGTTATAAGCCAAACCGCAAGCGACAATACCCAATCGTTTATCCGTTCCATCGATATATCGATTGAAAGAGGACTTATCGGATTCTTCCTGGAAATCCTTTTGAAGGCCGAGCAATCTTTTATAACTTTTCCGTGCCAGCATGGGGAGTAAAACATACTGGCGTTTATTTTCCGGCATTTTTAACGGGTTTTGGGGTAGGGGAGGGCGGGTAACCACGCCGCCGCGACTGTGAGCCAGCCGGGTAGTTATTCGTAAGAGCACAGGTATCTTGTATTTTTCCGATATTTCAAAACCATAAAACACCATATCATAAGCTTCCTGTACAGTACAGGGTTCTAAAGTCGGAACTAAAGCGAACTTTCCATAAAACCGGGAGTCCTGTTCATCCTGGGAGGAATGCATGGATGGGTCATCGGCAGAAACGACGATAAGTCCTCCGTTTGCACCGGTAATACCCGAATTGATAAAGGGATCGGCTGCAACGTTCAAGCCGACATGCTTCATGGCAGCCATAGCTCTTTTACCTGCATAAGACATACCGAGGGCAGCTTCGACCGCTGTTTTTTCGTTGGCCGACCATATACGGTGAATACCTTTCTCCGCAGCCTCTTCCGAACCCTGGGCATATTCCATGATTTCGGTAGAAGGGGTCCCGGGGTATGCGTAAAGCCCGGACATCCCTGCGTCGATGCCGGCTTTTGCTATGGCTTCATCACCCAATAATAATATTTTTTTTTCACTCAAAGTAACCTCCTTATTTTCGAATAGAGTTGTGATGGGACTGACATTTCAAGCTGAGTTTTAACTGAATTTCGTTTATAGAACGTGCGCCTCCATGTTTTTTTTCATTCGCACGCAAAGCGTTTAGGAATAATTTTAAATTAAAAATCAAGGTATTTCAAGTGGGAAAAGAAAAAAAATATTTTTAGAGACCGGTGATTTTTTTTTCGGCTTATCGTATAATATTTCCCATGAAAACCTATCGATATATTGTCAAAGGACGAGTTCAAGGTGTTGCTTTCAGGTATTATACGGTTAAAGCTGCCCATAATTACGGTGTCTTTGGTACGGTAAAAAACCTGTTTAACGGGGATGTCGAAGCCTATGCCCAGGGCGATGAACAAAATCTCAGGCGCTTTGAGTTATTTCTTCAAGGCGGCCCCCCTTCTGCTCACGTAGAACAAGTAATTAAAGAAGAATTCGATATGGATCAAGCGTTTCGAGGCTTTGAAATTATTTATTAAAAAAAAATAAAAAATACTTGACACGGTGTTTGAAGTATGATATATTAGTAGCGCAGTAAGGAGATAAAAAATGCCGCTGTATGAGTATAAATGTAAAAGTTGTTCAAAGACATTTGAGGTTCTTCAGCGAATCAACGAGGAGCCGCTCAGGCAATGTCTATACTGCAAAGGTCCTATAGATAAATTAATTTCTAATACGTCATTCCAATTTAAAGGAACCGGGTGGTACGTTTCGGATTACAAACGCAAAAACGATACCGCTCGTACCGATACTATAAATAACTGCGATATTAATAATTGCCCTAGTACAGGAAAAGACAAAAATGCTACAATTAAATAGCCTTTCCATCTCTCCCCCCTTAATATAAATACATATCTCCCACCTTTACCGTACAGGTCCCCCGTTAAATGGGGGACCCCTGCCTTTTTAGGGGATTTTTTTATTTTAGCTTCCATCGACGAAATAAACGGATTTTTTTTTTAGACAGTATTGCCTATTCGACTTTTTATTGATATAATGTGTTTTTTTTCCTGGAGAAAAATCGACAGAAACGAAACAGAAACAGGAGTGCGACAAATGTTAGGTAAAAAAATTGCAGTGGTTGCCATTGGAGGAAACTTTCTCTCCGATGGGAAAAGCCCTACACATGAACAAATGAAACGAGCCTATAAAGCCGCAGAACTGGTTAAAGTCTTCGTAAAAAAAGATTTTAACGTGGTAGTGGTTCACGGAAACGGTCCCCAGGTGGGAATGGAATACCTCCGGCAGCTAGCCGGCCAAAAAAAGGATATCCCCCCCCTCAACCTGGCCATGTGCAACGCTTTAACCCAGGCTGAAATCGGGACATTATTGGAGCTGGCCATCATTAATACGATTAATAAAGAGAAACCGGATTTCGACGTGCTGACTATGGTCAGCCAGGTGGAAGTCAAAGCCGACGACCCCGCTTTTCAAAACCCCACCAAACCCATCGGCCCATTCCTCACCAAAGAAGAAGCCGACGAAATGAAAAAATTGTTCCCCAACTGGACCATTATCGAAGATTCCGGGCGCGGATACCGGAGGGTCGTTCCTTCACCTGTTCCCATTCGAGTATTCTCTACCCGCAGCTTCGCCGAAGTTTTTAAAACCGCCGATGTGATTATTGCCGGCGGAGGCGGAGGTATCCCCGTCGTATGCAATCCCCAAAACCAAACCTATGAACTGGTAGACAGCGTTATCGATAAAGACCGCACCGCTTACTTGATCGGGAAAGAAATCAATGCTTCCCACTTCTTCCTCCTGACCAACGTCCCCCACGTCAGCATCAATTTCGGGAAACCCGACCAAAAAGCTCTTTATGACGTTTCGGCTGCGGAAATGAAGAAATACCAGGCAGAAGGCCAATTTCCCCCGGGATCCATGGGCCCTAAAGTGGAAGCAGCTATCAAATACGCGGAAAACTCCAGCGGGACTGCCGTCATTACCGATGCCGACCATATCGCCGACGCCCTGGAAGAAAAAGAAGGAACGCGGATTCATCTTTAACTTTGACTTTTGCCTTCGACCAGTAACGATTAAAAATTAAAGCTATTTATAAAGTCTTGCCTTGAGGTTGAAAATGAATGAAAATAGAGAGACCGAAATACCGGATTTTTCACACCATTCACGCCATCAAATCCCGGTCGAATATACCTGGCGCATCGAAGATATTTACCCGGATATGGAGAGTTGGAATAAAGACAAAGCCCGGTTCAAAGAAATGATGGATCAAATTCCCCAACTGGCCGAAGGCTGGACCTCTTCCCCTCAAAAAATGCTCCGACTGTGGGATCATGTGGCAGAGATCGAGAAAATCGAAGATAAAACATCGTGTTACAGCCGGATGTTGTCCGATACCGATATGTCCGATTCCACCTGGCAAGGTATGAAGGGAGAAATCCAGACCATGGATATCGAACTTCGGCGGCTCCTGGCTTTCATGGACCCCGATATACTCCGGTTGGGGGAAGAAAAAATCCGGGAATACCTGGAAGCGGAACCTAAACTGAAAATATACGAGATGGATTTAATCACGGTACTGCGTGTGAAAGACCATGTTTTATCCGCAGATAAAGAAGAGATCATGGCTCAAACCGGTCTATTTTCCGGCGCTGCGGCGCGAGCTTCAGGCGTTCTAAACGACGTGGATATTCCTTCCTCTACCATCTCCCTCGCCGACGGTCAGAAAATTAAACTAAACGTTCCGAACTTCATCCGGATCCGCGAATCCAATAACAGGAAAGACCGCATCAAAGCAACCCAGTCTTTCTGGAAAAACCGCATGCAATATCGAAACACCCAGGCCGTGCTCCTGGACGGCGCAGTTAAATCCCATTTTTTCAATGCCCGGGTTCGTCATTACCCCAATTGCCTGGAAGCCTCACTTTACCCTAATTATATCGATACCTCCGTCTACTTTAATTTAATCGATACGGTGAGAAAAAACCTCGCCCCTCTTCATCGATTTCTAAAATTAAAAAAACGGCTCCTCAACCTCGATAAAATCGTATACGAAGATATTTATGTTTCTTCCATCCCTGGAATCGAACGAACCTACCCCATCGAAGAAGCCAAACGAATACTTATCGATGCCATGTCCCCCCTGGGAAAAGAATATACCGGTGTCCTGGAAAAAGGTTTAAACAGCCGGTGGATGGATATTTACCCCAATAAATCCAAACGCTCCGGCGCTTACTCCAGCGGGAGCCTCTACGATCTCCACCCTTTTGTACTCCTGAATTATAACGGCTCCTTCACCCACCTGCTGACAATGGCCCACGAATTCGGCCATGCTCTCCATTCCTGGTTTTCAAATAAAACCCAGCCCTTCCCGCTTTCTCATTACCCCATTATTATCGCTGAAATCGCCAGCACCTTCAACGAAACCCTCCTCGTTCACCACCTTTTGAAAAACGAAACCGACGACCTGGTCAAACTTTTTATCATGGACCGCTACATCAACGAATTCCGGGGAACCATGTTCAGGCAAACTCTTTTTGCCGAATTCGAAGCCGCTATTCACAAAGAAGTCGAACAGGGGCGCACCCTGACCACCGATTGGATGGACAACTGCTACCTGGAACTCTGCCGGTTTTACTACGGCCATTCCGAAGATGTTCTCTTTGTCCCGGATTATATTAAAGCTGAATGGAGTATCATCCCCCATTTTTATTATAACTTCTACGTGTTCAAATACAGCACCGGTATCGCTGCCGCTACCGCTTTGGTCGATATAATCATGCAAGGCGGGGAAAAAGAAAAACAAAGATACCTCGCCCTCTTGAAAAGCGGCCGATCCAAATTCCCACTGGACGCCCTTTCCGATGCCGGCGTGGATTTAACTTCACCCCAACCCATCGAAACCGCTATCCGGACTTTTAACCAGGTGGTCCTCCAAATGGAGGAAATCGTCGATAAAACCGGGAAATAACAGGAAAACGTTAAAAATGTCCTCTTTTACGTCCATTTTCATTTTTTTTCCCTGGCACTAAAAATGCATAGTATCCAGTGAGTATTACCAGGAAGCAAATGAAAACGAAAAATTTGGAGGTGAATAATGAATCACTCAATTAAAGAGTTAAAAATGTTTAACGGTAAATTGATGGTTATGGCAGCGGTTTTGGTCGTTTCGCTTTTATTCATATCGAATAGTATGTTATATTCCCAGGAATCTTTTTTGGAATACGGACATATATCCTTTGTGTATAATGAAACAAAAGTGATCCGCCAGGACAAAACCGAAGATAAAGCTGTTGTCAATTTGCCGGTGGCTCCCGGCGACCAGGTGGTGTCCGGTGAAAACGGTCGATGTGAAATCCAATTCAATAACGGTACCATCATTCGAACCGATAAAAATACGGTCCTTACCGTAACCACGATATTGGCACCCTCATTGACCAGCCATTGGAAAATTACGACTCTTACCCTTGAAAAAGGGCAGATTCTTGTGATGAACCAACCGTACAACCAGGAGATGTTCCAGGTTATTACGCCCAATACCGCTGTCTATTTAAAACGAAGCACCAGCACAACCATCCGGCTGCTGGATAATGGAGATACTTATGTTTACTCGAATCGCGGGAAATGCAAAGTGATGTTTGGCGATAACCCGACGTCCCCTAAAAAAGAAACTTTGAAACCCGATACGGGGTATATCATCGCAAAAAATGGACTGCAGGAGTCCGAAGATCGGCGGAACATGGATTTTATCGCCTGGAATGAATATGTTACTAAACATTTCGACGATTTGCATACAGGTATCAATAAGGTTCCCCCGAAAAAAGTATTCAGCGCCGCTTTGGCTTATTGGACAGAAAAATGGTCCAGTGTCTACGGCGAGTGGATTTACGATGAATTATTCGGTTATGTATGGAGACCCTACGATGAGCAATTCGCCTACTCCGCACGTCCTTTTTTCCATGCCGATTTTGCCAAGATTAATGGGAAAATGTTCGTAGTCCCCCAACAAGCATGGGGATGGGTGCCGGCTAACCTGGGAACCTGGGTCTGGTTGAAACGCGGATGGACATGGATCCCCGGCAGCGCATATTTAATGAATAACTGGCTAAATACTGCCTTTACCGGCCCCCTGGCTTTAAACACATTCGATTACTATGTTCACCAGGTCTATGGTGGATATGATTGCTATTACGCCTACCTCAGGGGCGGTTACCGTGAATGGAGATCGGCTTACCACCAGGTACACAATACGAATCCTGTCGTGGATAAACCTTCATTAAAAAATGTCCCCGATTCGATCCGGGACATTTTTAAACACCTCAATAACGCCCCCATTCAATTGGTCAAAGATCGCCTGGAAAACAACGAGAATCCGATGAAAAATTTCGAGTGGAAAAGCCTGAAACAACAATCCATCCGCGAGCAAAATACACAATCCGTTAAACCGGTAACCCAGGATACCAAAATGACCCCCATCAGCGGCCGCGTTACCGACATCGCCGCCAAAACTGCCCCCAGGGACACACGGTTCATCGATACCGAAAAAGTTTTACCCGAACGCGGCGGACGTGCCGGGAATTCCAGGGATTGGAACCCCGATGTGCGATGGGCCACTAGAAACGGCATCGATATCAAATATTCCAGCAGTAGAAATTCCATCGACTGCCCGAAATTAAATATTAGCTCCACCACCCTCACTTTACGCGAAAGGGTCACCATCGGTGTGCAATCCAAATCCAATCTCCACAGCGTTGCAGATCGCGGCGGTTTCACAGGCGGAAGTGTCAGCGGTAGTGTCAGCGGTAGTGTCAGTGTCTCACACTCGACCGTGAGTCATGCGTCCAATGATGCCAATCACGGTTCCACACCCGTCACACATACTGCCAATGAAAAATAGCGTTAGGTATGTCGATCTACGAAAGCAAGAGTTGTTTATAAAATAAACAAAACCAAAAAGGGCCCAACCTTCACCGGTTGGGCCCTTCTGCGTTAAGGGGCCAAAATTCGCCGCATGGTTTGTCTTCGACGACCAGGAACCTTTTTGTAAAAAGGTTCCTGGACTTCCAAAAACTTTTGTTTAGAATATAATTTTGAACATACTCTAAAAGACCCGCCCGTGACAGGCTGGACTTTCCCAAAGCTTTTGATTATTAACGTTTTCAAGGTTATTGAAGGTGTATTTTAATATTATGGGAGGAAGTGTCGGAACCCTTTTATAAAAGGGTTACCCACCCTGACGGATGAAATGCGGCATTTGATCCGGTATGGGCAGAGAGATTTCTACAAACCCGCGAAATTCGCTGTTTTCATACCAGGGGGATTGATAGATCAATTTTTTTTGCCCATTTTTTTCGATGGTATAGGCATTTAGTACCTGGCCCTTCATCATTTCCTGTAACTTTGTTCGCGACGGCTCGGGGTGACAATCCAAAAGGTTTTTCCCGGTTAAATCAAAACCCCCGTCTTTTTCAAAGGTTTTTGCTGCGGCACTATTCATCTCGATGATGATACCCTCAGCGTTACACACGGTTATCGATGCGGGGAATTCGTTAGTCCAGTTCTTTTCTTTATCGTTCATACGTCGATTATATCATGTGAATGGGAGTTTTTCAACCCACTTTTCCAAAATCCACCGGCTGTTTTGCCTCCGACGATCCACCTTTTTGTAAAAACCATCACGGATGGTACGGCGGAACCAAAAACTTTTGGTAACTTTTGTTTTGTTTAGATCGGTATTTACATCCCGTAAAGGGTGCCTGTATGCACCGGTTTTCCCAGGAGTTTCAAATAAATATGGAGCTGCATCTTATGATTGATTTGATGCTCCACCATCATTTGAGCACCCTCCCAGATTTTACCCTTAAAACCCCAGGGAGCCGAAATTTCTTTGGAAAAGAAATCGTTTTCCGTGATCTCATTTTCAATAAAGGCAACAGTATTGTTCAAATCGTCCTTCATTCCTGCAATCGCTTCGGACTTTGAACAGCGAGGAAGATTTTCCTGCTTCATGGATTCCTCCATCGTCATATTGGGGTCTGCAGGAGGTAATTGGTTGGTGACCATCATTTTAAGGAATACCCAATTGGAAGACAGGTGCTTGAGAAGCTGCCCCATCGTCATAAAACCCGCAGCCGGGGACCAATCCAATTTATCATCCGGTACCATGTCTACCATAGCTTTTAATGGAGCCTGCACTCTCTTCATCGTCGAGAGAAAATCATTTTTATTCATATTATCCTCCTAATTCCATACGGCTTTCAGCCGATAGAATTTTTTATAAAATAAGTTCTGACAAAATAGGGGTGAATCCGGGTTATACGTCATGGGATGCTAATCCTCATCAATATGGACCTTCTGCCGGAGCATTTTTTTCTCCCTGTGGATATGTTTACCTTCGAGGCGTTTGATTTTAGATGAATGAGTAGGAGCCGTTTTGTGACGTGTTTTGGGCCGTGAGGCTGCTCTTCGGATCAACTCGACCAGGCGGTTAAGCGCATCCTCGCGGTTGCGCTCCTGGTATCGAAATCTCCGGGCGTCGATGATTAAAATCCCATCGGACGTCATCCGCTTGCCTCCGAGGGTAACCAATCGATGCTTCACCTCTTCCGGTATCGAAGGCGATTGCTTGACATTAAAACGAAGCTTCACCGCTGTGGCCACTTTATTCACATTCTGACCACCGGGACCGGAAGACCGGATAAATTCCTCCTCTACCTCGCTTTCATCGATGGAAATGTTTTCAGTTACATAAATCATATTAAATAGACTATCAAATCATTTCAAAAAAATCAAGATATCCGTTTAAGAAAAATATTCACTTCTTCAACCAGGTTTGATAAAATAGATCGCATGGTAACTCATTCAAAAAAAAATGAAAAATTTTGTTTGGCTCGCTCTTGTTTTTTTTCCATTTCATTTTTGATATAATTAACACACAATGGATGACAAAAAACAGGTTGAAGAAAAACTGAAAGATATAATCGCTGAAGCGGAAGAATCGAAGAACAAAGAATTCCGGATCGAAATCGAGAAATGGGTCGAGGAGGGCGAAGAAGAAGCAGAATATATCCTGGTTCAATATTTAACAGATCGAAACGTCACACCCGAAATCCGGATGGAATTCATTCGAGCGGCCGGATATCTTCAACGTTCCTCTTTCCTGGTTCCTTTGAAAAAAATCATCGATACGGAGCCTAATTCCCGGATCCAGCAAGAAGCGATCATCGCTGTCGCCAAATTCAACGACCGGCGGGCATTGAATATTTTAAACCACGCCCTTCAATTAATAAATAACCCCCTCCTGACCGGTGCGATTAATAAAGAAATTAGCCGGATTAAAGAAAATAATCCCATCCTGGCACTGCTCCCCCGCTTTCAATGCGGACAAAAAAGCCCCAAAACATTTAAAATTACCTTGCAAGTACTCAAACGTATCTTAAACCCTACCGATGCATCTATTTTTACTAAATTCTTAAGCAGCGACGACCCCCTCATTCAAAACGGCGCCTATGAAATTCTCTGCATCGTCGGCGATATCTTCTACGACAGCGATATCCTGGGCTACTACGAAAAACGCTACAGCCAAATCCCCTGCCTCCAGGAAAAGGAATGCGAAGAACTCTATTTACTCACCGACCACCTCAAAATCTACCTCTCTCGCTACCAATTCCTGATCGAAGAACAAATCCCCAATTTGAAAGAAAAATACCTGCAGGTAAAAGATATTCGAGTAAAACAGTCAATCCTATCCTTGATTTGCAAAAGCAAAGAAAAAAATGCCCATGATTTCATCCGGGAGATATTCAGCAAAGAACCTCCCCTTCAAAAAACCATTATCGGCGAACTTTCCGGGAACGATACCGTCGTCGATTTCCTCTTCCAATTATACCGCACCCAGAAAGAATTGAAAAAAGATGTCATCAAATCCCTACTAAATTCCAAACAAGGCCTGGATTACTTTATAGAACATTTCTTCACCCTGCCCTTTGAAGACCAGGAAACCATTACCATTAACCTACCCTACGCCGAAAAATACAACCTGTCCGATTTTGTCAAAAAAATATTCCAGGCGGATATCTTCCGGTTGAAAGAAATCCTATTATCGAAAGTAAAAGAGACATATGAATTCTCAGTCGAAGAATTACTCTTCGAACCCTCCAGGGAACGCGAATTCTTTTTCATGGGCGATGAATACTTCGATACCATTACCCGCGTTTTCCCGGTGACTTCCGTGAAAAAATTACTGGAAAAACTGCTGTCGCCGGAGATTTCCATCAACAAAGCCAAAAAATTCCTGACCTGGCTCCACGAAGTCGTCCAAATGAACCTGGTCATCACCCTCAGGGATAAAGAATTTATCGCTAACCTGTTCAATCGAATTATCAAATCCAATAATACGGAATTGAATGTTTTATTCCTGGGAATCTTAAAACACATTAAAACCCTTGACGCTGTCACTTATAACAACTTCCGCGAATCGATCGGGCTGTATATTACCCAACGGGAAACCAAACTCACCCCGAAAGAAACCGGCGAATTAAGCCGGGTTAGACGAAACCTACACGACCTTTTCCTGGAAATCAAACATATCGAAGAAGGAAAAAACACCCTGGAACGGTTAATAAAAACACGAACAGTCGATTTCGACCTTTTAACCCATATCATGAAAGAGTACCCCCTGGGTATTGTCATGTCCAAAGACCGCTTTTTCGAATATTTAACCAAACAGTTTGCTCGCTGCACCACGGAGACCGTGAACGGATGGATGGAATTTTTTACGCGGTTTCCCCGGGCAGCGGATTTTATCAAATCCTCCATCCAGGGAAAATTAGAAAGCAGGAGCGAAATCGAGTACCGGCCCCTTTTGGAATTTATCGATTCCGTTTCCGGGAACCCGATCCGCCTCGTACTGCAATTTTCCAACCGACATTTCACCGCAGTATTCCGGGAAGAATTCCGGGAAGTTGCCCCGGACATCCCCCTGGAAACCTCCGCTGCTATATTACAAGATACGGATATCCTCCTGACGGATGCAGAAGCCTTCCGCGATTTCATTTTACAAAATAAACCGCTCCCAGGGAAAATTTATTTGTTCCTGGAGAACCTGACCGGCTTCTCAGACTTTAAAGCCTACAATACCCGGAATTTCGTGCAGCCCTTTTTATATTATCGAATCGTAAAAGAGATTTTACAGGATCTTTTTTTATAATAAAGTGTATTATTTCTTTTACACAACTGCCGCGCCCAGCACCGGATGTAAAAAAAGTAAACCGTAAAGAACATTTCGTGCCCGTTTGACGACGTGTGACAAATCGAATACAATAGAGTTCATTTTTAATAGTTGTTTGATAGAAAAAAGAACAAAAAGGAGACATATTCATGCTGCGACTTATCAAAAACAGCTCAATTGCTTTCATCGTAATCTTATTATTCATATCTCAAACCCTATCCTCGGAAGAGGGAATGATCCCTTTAAGCGAAATAAATAAACTGGATTTGAAGGCCCTGGGCTTTCAAATCGAATCATCCGATCTATATAACCCGAACGGCGTCAGCTTGATCGATGCCATCATTAACCTCAGCGGGTGTACCGCTTCGTTTGTTTCACCGGACGGATTAATACTAACCAATTATCATTGTGCGTTCAATGCGGTTCAAGCAGTAACTACCGAAAAGAACGATTACCTCCAAAATGGATTTATTGCCATGAACCGGGGCGAAGAATTGCAAGCCAAAGGAGTGACTGCACGTGTTATCGAATCATATCGCGATGTTTCGAACGAAATTTTAAGCGTGATTAAACCCAAAATGAGCTTCACGGAGCGGACAAAAGCCATTGAAAAAAAGACCAAGAACCTGATCGTCGAAACAGAGAAGAAATTTCCCGGGCGAAGGGCGGAAGTCGCGGAAATGTTTATCGGTAAAACCTATATCCTGTTCATATACACCTATTTGAAAGACATTCGCCTGGTTTATGCACCCCCCCGAAGCATCGGCGAGTACGGCGGCGAAATCGATAATTGGATGTGGCCTCGCCACACCGGGGATTTCACAGTCCTGCGGGCATACACCGCAAAGAATGGCTCTTTTGACGATTACTCCCCGGAAAATATCCCCTATCACCCGAAAAAACACCTCCAGGTCGCACCGGAAGGCGTAAAAGAAGAAGATATCGTCTTTGTTTTGGGATACCCCGGGACCACGAATCGCCACCGCCCTGCCGATTTTGTTTCCTTCGAAGAAGAAGTCCGAATGCCCTATATGATCGGACTATATGAATGGATGATTAATACCCTTGAACGAATGAGCCTGAAAAACCGCTCCACCGAAATCAAACTCGCTCCACAACTCAAGGGTATATGGAACAATGCGAAACGCACCAAAGGTCAACTGGAAGGTTTAACAAAACTCAAACTCACCGACAAAATGCGGAAAAACGAACAAATTCTTCAAAAATTTATCGATGAAAAACCCGACCGGCAAAAAAAATACGGCCAACTTCTCACCAGGATCCAGGCTTTTTACAGCGAGAAAAGAAAAGATATCGCATCCGATTCGATTTTCGGCTATATTCGCAAATATTCTATCTTATTCAATAACGCCTTTACCCTCTACGAGGCCTCTATCGAACGGAAAAAAGCCGATACGGACCGGGAATCCCTTTACATGGACCGGAACTTCGATAAAACCAAGAAAAACATCGAAAAGGATTTAAATAATTATGACGAAGAAACCGATAAGACCGTTTTTAAGGAATTCCTGGTGCGATCCGCCCAACTACCGGACCAACAGCAAATCACTGCCGTTACTCAAATCGTTTCCGGCGGTAAGAACGGCACTATCGATGCTTTCCTGGAAAACGCCTACAAGCAAACCCAATTAAAGGACCTTAAATTCGTCATGGGTTTATTCGAGAAATCGACGGAAGAATTAAAATTAATCCCCGATCCCTTTCTCCAATTCGCAGTCGCTTTCTATTCGACTTTCAAGCAGCAAAAAGAAAAAGAAAAACGTCAAAAAGGCGAGCTGGATGAGTTGCTCTCCCATTTCATCGATATTAAAAAAGAGTTCCTGGGAAAAGAATTCATCCCGGATGCCAACAGCACATTCCGGCTGACATATGGTCATATTCGCGGGTATTCCCCGGCGGATGCGGTTTATTATAGGCCATTTACGACTTTAAAAGGTTTAATCGAAAAGAATACCGGGATCGAACCGTTTTCTGTTCCTCCCCGATTGATCAAACTATTCGACGAAAAAAATTTCGGCTCTTTTCAAGCGGCAGGTTTAAACGATATCCCGGTAGCCATGTTATACGATACCGATACCACCGGCGGCAATTCCGGGAGCCCGGTCCTCGATGCCAAAGGCCGCATGGTCGGCTTAAACTTCGATCGAGTCTACCAGGCCACTATTAATGATTATGCCTGGGATAAATCTTACAGCCGTTCCATTGGACTCGATATCCGTTTTGTTCTCTGGTTCCTGGATAAATTCGGAGGCGCCCGTTATTTGCTGGAAGAAATGAAAATCGAAGAATAATTTGACTTTTTTTTGTTTTTTTTGCAATTTTATGATATTATTTTAACGGTCTCAAGCGATAGGAGGTATATATGTATAATGTGAAAACATACATATATGTCGGGATTTTTGTTACAGCTTTTTTGTTTTTTCCCTGCATAGATATTCCTGTGCTGGCTGTCGAACAAAACGACCCGGGGATTCTTGCGAATCATATCTTAGCTCTCATTCGTGTCAACGATTGCGATGGCCTCCTGGAAATAATGGACAACGATGTTAAAAATGATTTCTTGCCTTTCAACTTCGATAACCGCCAAAAATTACAGGACTTGATTTCTTCCTTCATTGCTCAAATCGGGAAAGTAGAAAAAGTATCCGACTTGAAAGTATGCACGACACCCAAAGGAAAACCGGGCGTCGCTGCAAAAATTAAAAAAAAAGACGATAATGTATTATTAATTATTCTTTCTAAAACGGACAATGTGTATTTCTTTGAAAATTGTGATTTGCTTCCGCTTAAAACCTTTAAAGAATACTTGCCCTTTAAAAAAAACCAGTAATAATGCGATGAACACCTTAAAAACAAATCTTTCAAAATAAGGTTTCTATCCGGAGGATAATATGTCGAAAAAATATTTTTTATACCCGGGAATGGTATTGATGATATTAATATTTCTCGGGTTCTCCTTTTTGTATTCCGCTGCCGAACTGGACTTCACTAATCCGGAAGCTGTTGCCAATCGGTTCCTCGAATCTCTCAGAATTGACGATTATAGTTCCATTATCGACCTTATGACAGAAGAACAGAAAAAAGATTTCTTACCGGTTACGGAAGAAAAATTGAAAGCAGTGGAACGGTTATTCAGTAGAGACAAAAAAAAAGCAAACCAAATAACCACAGTCTCTGAGCTCAGGAAAGTGACAACCTTCAGCGGTAAACCCGGCATCGCCGCAAAAGTCACCAAAGATGGAAATGACGTGTATGCCGTTATCCTGTGCCAGGAAGGCGAGAAATACTATTACGACAGCAGTTATACCCTTTCAGCCGACCTGTACAAAAACCTGGAACTGATAAAAAAAATAAAATAACCGAGGTTTCTTTTAACCTGCTGCCGTGATTGGAGTCGGTTTTTTCCACAGCCTCTATTAAGAAGAAAAGGGTGTTTTCACACACACCCTTCCTCCTTAATAGAAATCATATTACCAACGATTATTAATTTTTTCTGTATTGATTTTTAAACTTCACTCGCTTTATTTTTTTTCTATTTTGAAACCGTTTGACGGCTTATTGATTATTAATCATTCAAGCCCTTGAATGTCAACTCTTTCAACCCGGGGAAAGCAAATACCGTCACTTTCCTGTCTTTTTGCACTACGATTCCATTATTATTAATGTCGAAAGAATCCTCATTTTTGCCCCAAATGTATACCGGCTCGAATTCTTTCATCAATTCCAGGTTCCCCTGTGCGATCTTGAACATCTTCGACAATATTAATTTATCACCCTTGAGGAATTTTTCTCCACTGGGTTCGCCCGGCTTGGTTTCGATGAAAAGCCATTGCCCCGGCTGCGCATAGTAAAAATAACCGCCCTGGTCCTTCATGGATTGAATTTCGATTAATTCCAGTGTGGCCAGGTCCAGGCGGAATACTTTCTTCCACTGGTATGCCGTCATCTGCCGCATCGTACCGTAAATTTCGTTCACCTGGATATGGTCGAGATTTCTTTCATTCGGCGAATATAAGCGCAAACCTTTTATTGCCGGGATTTCTTTTACCGTGACCACACCTTCCGGCGTTATCTTCCTGGATGTGATTAAATCTGGCGAATCGGTAATCAATATCCCGTTAACATAGATGGGAGTCATTATGCTCTTGGAAATTTCCTCGACGCGGCCATCCTCCTGGATCATGAATACAGTAGGCTTAAGGTAGTGATATGTATGCGCCAACCAGAACCGCCGGCCTGCCACTTCATCCGCTCCGATTAAATTTAACGAGTAATATCCTTTCTTGGGCATAGCCGGCATTTTGATTTTGGTCACCGATTGCTTAGCGGTACCCCCGGAAATATCCATTAAAACAAGACTGGTTGTATCCGTTCCGGATGTCTCGAAAAAAGCCAGGGTGTCGCAGTATGTATAGACCCTGTAATCGATATTGTCCTTCCCCGAAACTTTGTAAAGAGTTTCAATGGTCGAATCGGCGGGGTTCAACCGGATTACCCGGCTCTCCCTCCAATTCAAGGACCTGGAAATGTTGTACAGCATATTATTTTTTTCTGTAAAATAATCCAGGTACAGGAAACCGGTATCTTTTAGTTTTGTCGCTTTGTCTTGACTATATACCCGGAATGCTCCTTCATAGTCATAACTGATCAACTCACAGTCCACCAACTGCCCGCCGCCGGCCAGGTAATAATAATGTTTCAATGTATTCACCCGGTACATAAATACCAATGAAAGGCATACTATTATTATAAAAGCCGGGGCGAAAACCGTCACATACCTGCGGACAAAATTGTTCCGGGGTTTGAGATCGAAGCGTTGAAACGCATAAACAAAACCGCAAAATAACGCTGCGATCAACCCGATCACCGGCAAATATACAAAACCCGGCACCTCCAGGTCTTGCAACAAATGGTAGCCCCAAAGAGGACTGTATTTACCGGTTTTCAAGATTAAAGCCAATATCGCAAGGAGGTAAATCACTCCCAGGTAAATCCCGAAAGTAACCACTGTTCCTACCACCGGCACCACCAGGCTCCCGCGGATTAACGAGAAGGTCATCCCAATTACAAACAGAGCCGTCGACAGGCAAAAGAGGAGAAGAGGTTCCATGTATTGAACATCGGCTCCTACCCGAAACACCGCAATCAATACCAGGTATACCAGGAATCCCAATACCAACATCCCGAAACGCGGCCCGATCTTCTGCATCGATAACCGCGCCCGCGAATAGGGGAGCGTTAACAAGTACTCCATGCCTTGATCCTTCATCTCGCTGTAAAATAGTGTTATTCCCGTGAACATCCCGAAAACCAACAACCCAACCTGGTAAAACGAGAAAAATAAGTCTCCTACGGAAACCGGGCTGCGAAACAACTGTGAAACTGCGAAAAGCAGTAACGTCATCAACCCAATCCCACCAAAAAAATAGGCAAATTGCCTCAATACCAAATTACTCTCTTTTTTTATCATAATATCCTCCTATAAATGATTTGATAATTTCCGTCAAATCCACGTCCTGGAATTCAAAATCCCCCTGGGACTCGAATTCGCCGGAATATGGATAAACGGTATATTCTGTGCCGAGCGGCGATTTTTTCTTAAAAATCACCGGCATGTTACCCGGAAGCTGTCCTTCTTCCAGGATAATCTTCTTAATTTTTTGGTTCAATTCCTCGCTTTTTTCATCCAGGATTACCCACCCGTTTTCTAAAATCAGTATCCGTTCCGGGATTCGACCCATCTCGGAAAAAGTATGATTCACCATGAGAATGGTGGTGCCATACTGGTCTATCAAATCGATCAAAGCCTCCAGGAATATTTCCCGCAAGTAAGGATCGATGGTGTGAATGATCTCGTCTACCAACAGGATACCCGGCTTCTGGGAGAGAACCAACGATAAATGATACAATGCCCGTTCTCCTGCAGATAAACTCCGGATAGGCTGACTCATATCGACTTTTAATGGTTTGAGCAATGAATCGTCATAGCCTCCTGTTTTGAAAACCCTACAATGAAAATCGATACCTTCCCTCAAGGTCATACTCTCGAATAAGCTCATCTTATCGGAGATAAACCCGATCTTTTCACGCGGGATCGAAGGGTCAGATCGGATGGTCCCGGATTCAGGCCAATATATTCCAGCCATACACCTCAATAACGTACTCTTTCCCGAACCGTTATTCCCGGCAATCAGGACGGCTTCTCCCCGTTCGAATTGAAGGGTGACTTTGTCCAGGACTTTCTTCTTCCCAAAGTTCACACTCAAATCTCGAATGCTCAATATAATATCCGGGTTTTCATTCCTCATAGTTTAACATCCTCCTTATCAGGTCTTCGATGTCTTTCTTGGTAAAGCCCATCATAAATGCTCTTTCCAGGAAAGATTTAAAGTGATCTTCCAACATCCCGTTTTTTAAATTGTCCAATTTGGACTTCAAGCATTTCACCTGGTACCCGCTGCCGACTTTTCCCTGTATTATACCTTCTTCTTCGAGATTGTAGTATGCCTTTGCTACAGTGTTTGGATTTAGTTTCAATATTTTAGCTAATTCCCGAATCGATGGTAACCGATCGCCATCTTTGAGCCGACCGGCCATGATATCTACTAATATCGAGTGTTTTACTTGCTGGTAGACCGGGATCGATGAAGCAGGATCAACAGCAAATCGAAGCATTACAACCTCCTTTTTTTTAAAAGTGTATTAATATGGTAATACGATTTGTTTGTTTTGTCAACTTTTTTTTTATTTTTTTAAAAAGAAAAAAAAGGGGACAGGCAAGAAACCCCGCACGGCGGGGATTTATTATGGCGTCGAGCGCCATCCTGTGGCTTCCTTAATGGTCAGCCGCTGCATGAGAAAGAATTATCAATTAACAATTATCAATGAACACAAAAAAGGGGACAGGCAAGAAAATCGTCCGTCGGAGGAACGGGCAGTTTGAGTCATCTGAGCAAAAAATAATCAGGACCTCTCGACTGGGAAAATACATTTACTTTGTTAGAGTTTTAATATCAATGAAAAAAGTCTTCGAATTTTGGAATTAAGTGACTTATCGGTTCTATTGCAATACTGAATGCCGAATTAGAGATCAAGCGAACACTTATGGGAATAAAAAACTTCAATCAAACAAAAGCAGGTGTCGATATTCACCTTTTGCTTTTTATTTTTCAAATTTTTTTTTAAGCGCTTGACTTATTTTTGAAACTATGTTATCATTAATTATTATGCAGTATAATAAAAAGAAAGAAAGTAAAAATTGGATTTATAACTCCATTTGTTTTATAATTAAAAATAAGTTTGATTGAATAAAATGATAATAAATACATTAAAAGAGAAATATTTAGTTGGCAAAAATGTTTCGCTAATTCTTCCTCACAAGGAAGGCGAAAAGATTGCATCATTATTGAAACCCGATAGAATTTACTATAAAAAAATAAAAGACAAAATTTTAACGGAGATTTCTGATGACGAAATAAGGGCAAACTTGAGTGACGCTAATGTGCTTATTTTAGAGTTAACTCAAAACTGCAATTTGAGATGCCGGTACTGTTCGTTTAGTGGGATATATGATTCGTATTCATATAGGGGGCATAATACCAAAAGGATGTCTATAGAAACCGCCAGGAAATCTATTGATTTTTTCTTTTCGCAGGTAAACTCCTGCTTCAGGTCGAAAAAACTTGATGATTTATCTGTTAATTTTTATGGAGGCGAAAGCCTTTTGGAATATAAGACGATGATGACTTGCGTCGAATATGTTAACCAAAGAATAAAGGGTGATCTCAAAAAAATTAAATTTATTATAAATACGAATGGACTTCTTCTGATGCCACCAATAGTCGAGAGCCTGATGAAGTATGACTTTATGGTGAACATTAGTCTTGATGGCCCCGAAGACCAGCATGATCGGTTTAGAGTTCAACCCGATGGATCCCCGAGTTGGAAAAAAATATTGCAGAATATCGAATTCATCAAAACTAAGTTCCCAAAATATTTTGATAAACGGATTGTTTTTTTTGTTACATTACATCCTGAACATGATATTCTAGAATTGGAAAAATATTTTTTAAGTAACCCTGAACTTTTCCACGAGGGTAATGTTCGGATCAACCCCGTTAATATTAGGGGATTGGCTAAGGATACGATGAAGTGCTGGAAGGAAGCTTTAAAAAAACAGTCGAAAGAAATTCATACCAAACTTGATAAATCGAAATGGTTTTATAAGACACTTATTTCAGAAGGACTTGAAGAAAAAATAACAATTAGAGGCACTCATGTTTTATCCCAAACTTATTTTTTTACTGGGAATTGCTTTCCTGGGGGAATAAGGTTGTTCGTTAATTCGGATGGTGAGTTTCATATTTGTGAAAAGATCAGTAGTGGATTTTCTATTGGAAATATTTCCCAGGGTTATGATATTGAAAAAATAAAATCTATCGTAAACGGATGGAAAAAACAAATTGTCCAGTTAAAGTGCTGGAAATGTAGTATATGGCATGCATGCCCCGCATGTTTTGCTCAGTTCCCATCAACAGATAACTCACCCTCACCCTCATTCACTATCACCCAGCAAGATTGTAAAAATTGGAAAAAGGGCTACAAAATGGCTTTTGATAAATATATCAGATTAAAGGAACAGGAGCTAAAAAATGAAGTTAATGAAGATCATCATATCGATACTTTTATTGATCTGCTTGAGTCAATGTAGTGATAACCCAAAACCAGCCGGATCAAAAGAGATTATAATCAAGGAAATTCTCAACCCGGTAAATGTAAAATTTGTTTTAGAAAAGCGTATTCTCATTAATGATTTGCTTTTCCCTTTCTTATTTGCTGGCGAAGAGGAGTTATTTTTATATGGAGTTTCTGCAAAAGATTCAAAAACAACACTTAATATATATGATAAAGCGATGAATTTTCTTTCACCCAGGTCATTTTTTACTGGACAAGGACCGGGCGATCTTGGAGCTGGCGCGCATTTCTATAAATTTGACGACCAGATATATTTTGCGGACAACACCCAACAGCGAGTAAACATTTTTGATAAGGACTTCAATTTTAAGAAGTTCGTCATGGTAGGAACAGGTTATGTAACATTAATAAGAAATGGAGACTATCTCTTACACGCCCATATGTTTCAGGACGAAAAAAAAAACTTAAGGGTTCAAAAAATATCTCTTAGTACATTCCCAGGCTTAAAAGAAATAAAGTTGAAAGAACTTGAACCCTATTGGCCCATTGATTCGCGTCACAGGATTATTCAATTCATGGAGAATGGTTTTCATTATTTTTGTCATCAAGATGTAATCTATGTTCTGGATCAAAAATCGTACAATATCAGTACTTTTAATTTATCAGGCGCTCCACTCAAGTCTATAAAACTTGATGTAAAACCGAAGTATTTATCGGACGAAACCAGGGAGATGTGGCTGCGAGAGTTACGTGGCCGAGAATATGATCGAATAAAAGAAAAAGTAATATTAACAGATTATTTACAGCCCGCGGCATTTATGATCCCAATGAATAAAGGGTTTGCAGTAATCCGTAGAGAAAGTTATGTTTCACCAAATTGCACCGAAAAACCGATGGTTACAGCGGATTACTTTGATTACCAGCTCAATTTAAAGGGACAAATACAACTTCCTTGTTTCTGGCGAATTTTTGAGCTTAATTATTATCCCAAAACATTCCAATATAAGGATGGCTTTTTATACTTGGTGTCAATCACAGAAGATGAACAGTATTATTTTGAGAAATGGAGAGTTATAGAATGAAGTCCCTTAAACTTTCTCCATTTGTTTATAAAGTAAAAGGAAGTAAGGGCTGGGCCTTATACGAATTGTTAAACGGGTATATTTTTCAACTTTTGCCAGGAGAGGAAAATGTCGAATTATTGAAAAAACAACTGGTTGATTTGAACATCGCATATGAGACAGAAGGAGTTATCCCGGTAAAATATGAAAAATCCATGGATGATATAAAAAAAAGAGTGAGAATCATCGATCTGCAAATCAGGATAAGCGGTGAATGTAATCTGGATTGCGATGATTGTGGCAGCATCTGCAGTTGTTTCAAATCAAGAGGAACCATGAATTACGAAACTCTTTCAAGTATATTTAAACAATTTGAATATATCACCTTAGAACGAGTTTCCGTTGTTGGTGGGAATCCTCTTATTCGCCCGGATATTCTTGAAGCGATCACAAAATATCTTCATGCAAACCGATTTTGCGTTATGTTTAAAGGTGGTTTTGAAAATGCTCAGAAAGGGAAGTTAGAAAAACTAGGAATAGAAATAGCTGAATTTCCTGCAAGAAAGAAAAAACTATCTGAAAAAGAATTACGCATTGACGCATTCTCTTTTTTTTATAATAGAATTTTTAATCCTTGTTGGGGCAATAAAATTGCTATAGATATGGATGGACAGATAAAGAATTGCTTATGGTCAACTGAGGTTTTTGGGAACATACGTGAAGTAAATCTTAAAAGAATACTTTTGACTGGGATTCTAGAGCAAACCTGGGAGTTGACTAAAGATAAAATCGAGGTTTGTTCTTCATGCGAATACCGATATGCTTGTTCCGATTGTAGGGTTGCAGCTTTATCTTTAAATAAAAATATAAGAGAAAAGACGCTTCTCTGTGATTATAATCCTGATACTGCATCGTGGACAGATAATAAGACTTTATAAGAACGAAAAGCAGAAAGGGGCTGGCGCTTTATGATTCTTGATTTTGTCCAAAAAAATTTGATTTTTTTTTAATATGTCAAATATGTAGTAAAAATACAAACAATAGGAGAAAAAAAAATGATCAACAAAATTAATGCACAAGGAATGACGTTAGTTAATTCTTTAACATCCGGTGTTTTAACCAACTGTTGCCCGGATTGCAGTCTGTGTGGTACTTCACCAACTAGTGTCCAGAAGTTTGATGAGAGTACTTTTTCTTATGCGGTATAAAAAAGTGAAACAGTAAAATGAAACTGGAGACGGCGCGTGGTTTTATGTGAATAAAATTACGCCCGTCTCCAAACATTCTTTTATAATTTGCCCTCAAAAACAACTTCTAAACGCAAAACACTACAGTAAAGTAGTCCTAAATATTCCTTTTTTTAACCATATCAAACCGAGCTGTTTGAGGTATTCATACTTGGATTTTAGCGTTGAATGTGAACGTATTCTTGTAAAGCAATAATATACTTTTATTATGAGCGGTTGAAAAAAATGGCATATGCTTATAGTTTGAGCCTCTGTTACGGAAGATGTAAAATTTTCCATAATATTTTTAGGGAAAGGTATTTATAGCTTTTTAAAAATGTTTTTCACCTCATTTGGTATCTCATTTAATCGAAAAAATATATGATCGACCGTTTGGCATTTTGTTAAAATAGGTGACAGTCGTACATGAAGTAAGCCTTCGCCCGAGAGAAAAAAATTGGACAAGCAAGAAAATTGCCCTCTTCGCGAGGGCTTTACAAACCGCCTCCTTTATTCTATAATTGAAACGATGAATAAATTACTCGTTGTCGAAGACAATAAATCGATGAAAGAAATGCTGGCCAGTATCCTGGGAGAACGCGGATATGTGGTCAAAACTGCCGAGGATGTTTCCGAAGCCCTGGTACTCTTGAAGAAAGAAAATTTCCATGTGATCATCTCCGATCTTCAATTACCGGGAATAGACGGTATCGGATTTTTAAAAAAAATCAAACACTTGAACATCCCGTTTATTTTGCTCACTGCTTTCGGTTCTATCGAATTAGCGGTTGAAGCCATGAAAGAAGGGGCCTTTGATTTCGTTTCCAAACCGGTGAACCCGGCTTACCTCTTTATACTGGTTGAAAAAGCGTTGGAATCCACGCGGATCATGCGTGAAAATATTATTTTTAAAGAAATCTATGCCGCAGAACTGGAAAAATCGGTTATTATCGGGAGCAGCCCGGCTCTTTTCAGGGAAGCGGAGAAACTCAAGCACGTTGCCGGGACAGATACTCCCGTGCTGCTCCTGGGTGAGAGCGGAACAGGTAAAGAATTATTTGCGCGGGCTATCCACAAGTTAAGCCCCCGCGGGGGAAAACCTTTCATTGCCATCAACTCCGCATCGATACCGGAAAATTTATTGGAAAACGAATTGTTCGGCCATGAAAAGGGATCATATACGGATGCCTATGTACGACAAATCGGCAAATTGGAACTGAGCCAGGGCGGTACGTTCTTTCTCGATGAAATCGGCGATCTGCCTTTAAATTTGCAGGGAAAATTCCTGCGGGTCATCGAAGAAAAAAAAATTTGCCGCATCGGCAGTAACCAGGAAATCGACCTCGATATCCGGTTCATTTTCGCCACCAATATAAACCTGGAAAAAGCCGTTTCCGAATCGCGATTCCGAAAGGATTTGTATTTCAGGATCAATGTCTTTCCCATCCATCTTCCTCCGCTGAGGGAACGGGAGGGCGATGTTATTTTGCTGGCGGAATATTTTATAAAAAAACTCTCCAGGGAGATGAAAAAAGAGGGTGTCACCCTGTCTGAAAAAGCCCGGTCCACTTTAAAAGGCTATCATTGGCCCGGGAATATCCGCGAATTGTTGAACACAGTGGAACGCGCGTTGATTACCTGTAATGGAAAAGAAATCGCCGATAATGATATCATTTTACCGGAAAAACCCTTTGCAATCCCGGATGACTTTAGTTTGTCCGGGAATTTGAAACAAGTCGCGTCTCGCGCTGTTCGACTCGTCGAGAAAATGAAAATCGAATCGATTCTTAAAGATGTCGGGTTCAATAAGACCCGTGCTGCCGAAATATTGGATGTCAGTTATAAAACTTTACTGGACAAAATTAAAGAATATGGGATTTCTGAAGAAAGTTAAATACTTCCTGGTAAAAAAAACGACCAAACTGCTGATCCATGCGATTATAAAAACATGCCGGTTTGAAATTACCGGCACGGAAAAAATCGATCGCCTGCGTGAAAAGGGTATCCCCATTATTTATGCGTATTGGCACCGCCATATCTTTGCTACCATCTACCGGTTTAAAAACACCATGGCCCGGCCTTTAATTTCACTGTCGGACGATGGGGAATTGGTTGCCCAAGTCGCCGTCGAATTCAGGATGAACCCGGTCAGGGGCTCTTCATCCCAGGGGGGGGCTCGGGCATTCCTGGAATTGGTCAATACTATTAAAAAAGGCAGCTCCGAGATACTTATTACTGCCGATGGCCCGAAAGGCCCACCCCGACAGTTAAAAGACGGCACTGTTCGACTGGCTCAAAAAACCGATGCAGCAATCGTTCCCTTGAGCTGGAGTTCCAGTAAAGAAAAAGTGTTTGAAAAAACCTGGGATAAATTTAAGATTCCTCTTCCTTTCAGTAAAATCGTCTATATCTACGGGGAACCCTTCTATGTCCAGGGGGAGAAGGGCAAAAAAAACGATATGGATTTGAAAAAAAGCATCGAGGAATCGTTGAATAACCTTGAAAACGAAGCTAACCGCCTTTCAACCCGGTAATATTACTTCGACTTCTGCATTTAATCTCAATCCGATACTTCGATGGATTTAATGATCACATCCGTACCGGAAATCAACCGCCGGTTATATGATCCGCAGGAGGGGCAGGCGTCCAACATAGTCGTGATCCTGTATCCCGTTTTGCATTCGCAAAGGGCCATTGCCTGGACTTTGGTCATGTTAATGACGACATCCCGGAGGTTCTTTTGTTCCAGGAGAAATTTCAATCCGAATTCCAGGGAATCCATTACCACGCTGGAAAATTCTCCCACTTCAAGAGAGATGGCAATGAGTTTGGAGATATCTTCTCCGGCGTTTCGTTCGATGGTTTCGATTATATCCTGGGCTAAAGCTAATTCATGCATATAATATTATACACTATCCTGTATAATTTGAAAAGTCTGAATTCTTCCAAATTCTTCCAAAATCCACCAACTGTTTTGTCTTCGACGACCAGGACCCTTTTAGAGCCCACCTTTTTGTAAAAACCATCACGGATGGTACGGCGGGACCAAAAACTTTTGTTAAGGGGGAAATTCTTTCTTGGTAATTATTATATCATAATATAGTGAAAGCTCTATAAAACCCGTCCGTGACGGGCTGGACTTCCAAAAGTTTTTGATTATTATATGTATTAGGTATGAGAGGACTATCGATATGATCGGAGTCACTGGATTTTTGGTTGTTGTTCGAATTTCCCGGCACTGCAAACGAGCCTCCACGCAGTGGGGTTTTGGGAGGTGTCATATCATAATTTTTTTGTAAACCAAATAAAAGCTCACGAAAAGAGCCCCTTGTTTTTAAATTTTTTTTAAAAAAAGTTTGTGAAACTTTTTTGCTTGTTGTTTCGTTACAGCTTTCTTATTACAATTTAAATTTAAAATGTAGGAGGAAATCAATGACAAAATTTTTATTATGGCTCATTCTTTTTGTAATGTGCTGGCCGATAGCGTTGATCGCGATTATTTTATATCCCATCGTGTGGCTGCTGCTTCTCCCGTTCCGTTTGGTAGGAATTGCAGTAGGGGGAATTTTTGAGCTGTTACGCGCTGTTGTCTTTCTTCCTGCCCGTTTATTAGGGGGAAAGCCCGGCCGTTAAATTAATGCCGGTTGAATTTATTTCGATCAGGCTTTTGCTTTCTTTTTTTTCCAGGCGAAGTAAACCGGGATACCGAGGAGAACGATGATTAAACCCGGCCATGTGTACTTGGGCTTATAAATAAGCAGCAGGAACATCACGAAGGCGGAAGAGAGTACATACAGTCCCGGTATGACCGGGTAACCGAAGGCTTTATACGGTCTTTCCGCTCCCGGTTTTTTTACTCGCAGGATAAATATGCCCAGTACCGTCATCACAAAAAAGATCAGGACCGCGAAGATGACATAATCCAATAAGTTGCTGTACGTACCCGAAAGGCAGAGTAAGCTGGCCCACACACCTTGTATCATCAAGCCGGCTGAAGGAACCTGTTTCGAATTCAAAATCCCGACTTTCTTGAAGAAAAGCCCGTCATTCGCCATAGCATAATATACCCTGGCGCCGGAAAGGACAAGGCCGTTCACGCATCCGAACGTAGAGATCATGACCAGGATGGCCATAATCAAGACGGCATAATCGCCGAAAATACCGGACATGGCTGCGGTTCCCAACCGGTCGTTGGCAGCAAACTGTATGCCTTGTTCCATCACTGTTGTCCCCTCCGGGGTCCCTCTCAAAGGCAAAACCGTTAAATAGACCACGTTGACCAATAGGTAAATGATTATCACGATCATAACGCCGAGAAAAAGGCCGAGGGGGATATTGCGTTTGGGGTTTTTCACTTCTCCTGCGGCGAAAGTTAAATCGTACCAGGCATCGGAGCTAAACAGCGAACCCACTAACGATGTTCCTATTGCAGCAATTAATGCGAAACCGGTTAACGGGATGAGTTGGTTTCCCCGGAGTTGAACCGCGTCCCAGAAAACCCGGGAATTCACTTCGATAGCGCCGGTACTCCGGGCGAAAAACAACCCGATAATGATGAAAGCCAGCAAAGTTCCTACTTTGGTGTAACTGAAAATGTTTTGGACATATTTCCCGGCAGTGATTCCGCGGGTATTCACCCAGGTTAAAATACAAATGACGCAGATGGCTGCAATATGTACCGTGCTTATTTTTACGAAATTCAAATCCAGCCATATGTTTTTTTCTGAGAACCACGGGACTAAAACGCCCAGAAATTTGGCAAAGGCCATCGATACCGCGGCAATCGTACCGGTTTGAATGACCAGGAAGAGGGTCCATCCGTATAAAAAGCCGGCCATTGGGTTATAGGCTTCCCGTAAGTAGACGTATTGGCCGCCCGCATGGGGCATCATAGCGGCTAACTCTCCATAACTTAGCGCCCCGATAATCGTCATGAGCCCGGTAACCAACCAGGCCACCATCAGCCATCCCGGTGCACCCAGGGTGCGCGACATATCGGCGCTGACGATAAAAATGCCGGATCCGATCATCGATCCGGCCACTAAGGCTGTGCAATCGAACAGGTTAAGACTTTTTTTAAATGTAAGTGTCACGTTTTAATCCCCTTGAAATGAAATTTAAATGCTTGATTAATGCCATATAATATTATAATCGATTTTTCGTGCGATTTCAATTGCATTTTCCCCACTGCGCCCCACTGCGTGGGGGAGCGTTTGCAGAGCCGGGAAATTCCAAGGAAAAAAAGGGGACAGTCGAGAAAATTATAAAACCAAAATAAACCGTTTCTCGCATCGGTTAGGTCTCGATTTGCTTATCGATGGCGGCGATCGACACTAAAAGTGTCGACGACGACACTAAAAGTCTCGACGACGACACTAAAAGTGTGAACGATGACACTAAAAGTCTCGACGACGACACTAAAAGTGTCGACGACGACACTAAAAGTCTCGACGATCGACACTAAAAGTGTCGACGACGACACTAAAAGTCTCGACGACGACACTAAAAGTCTCGACGATGACACTAAAAGTGTCGACGATGACACTAAAAGTGTCGACGGTGACGCTTAAAGTTTCGATGACGATCAAAATTTACCCGTTACCGGGGTTAAAATATTAATGAATGAGTTTCGGGGAGTAGGTGACGATGTTCAAATAGGACGTTCCAGGGCACACCGACCCCAAATATCCAGTGCAGCGGTGTGGGGCTTTACCTTAATCTCACATTGTGATATCTTTATACATTCCACCAGGACAAAAAAAAATCAGCACGGAGTTATTCTAATGACTTTAATGGAAAATAGTATAACCGGGTTCAGCTTTTCGGCTCTTTCGATGTTTAAATCATGCCCCCGGTCCTTTGAGTATAGATATATCAAAAAAATCCCGGAAGTGTTTACCAGCATCGAAACCTATATGGGAAGCTGCGTTCATGAGGCCCTTGAATGGGCTTATGCCCAACGGTTAGAAACCCATGAGCCCGGCCTGGATGAAATTTTGGAACGCTATAATCAAATATGGTACACCGATGATTTTAAAGATATAAAAATCGTTAAAGAAGAAAAATCCAGGGAAGATTATTATGCCAATGGCCGCCATTTTATCGAATCCTATTTCCGCAGGGTATTTCTATCCGACAGGAGTACCACGATTTACCTGGAACACAAATTCGAACTAAGATGGACCGAAAACATCATTTATAGAGGTGTGATCGACCGTATTGCCAAAGGCCGGGACGGGACCATCCGGGTGATCGATTATAAAACAGGAAGAGTCGAGAACCCACTGGATACTCTTCAATTACCTTCATATGCTTTATATATTTTTCAACACAACATCGACGTCGAGATCGAATTGTGCTATGAAAATTTACGGGAAGAACTGACCGTTGTCGTTCCTTTCCACCGCAAAGGAATCAAACGGGTGAAAGAAGAACTTCTCCAGCAAATACAAGGAGTACTGGATACCCCCCCGGGAAACTTTTTTCCCAAACCTTCCATTTTGTGCCTCTGGTGTGGGTACAATACCATCTGCGATAATCCCCACGAATCGGTGAAAACCGGCTTTGCTGCTCAAACCGGTTTAAAAACCGGCGGTAACCCGTTAAACCGGGAAATACCCGAAGATACTTGCCCGTTATGCGGGGGGCAACTGCGAAAGAGGAGTGGGAAGTTCGGGTTGTTCTGGGGGTGCAGCCATTTTCCCCAGTGCCGTTACACGCGGAATGCCACTTAAAAGTTTTGGGAGGTGTCGGAACCTGTCCATCCGTGATGGTTTACAAAAGGGTCCCGATAAAATGACGGCGAATCCGGGAGCCCCGTGAGAGGCTTCTTTCCCTTTAGCACTCATCATTATCTTTTCTCAAATGTCGCCATCCAGGACTTGACCCTATTCAACCATTCAATTGAAGCCACATTTATGGGCAATCGTTATAGCCAATTTCTTAAAATCTTCCCGGCAATCCTGTACCGCAGCCATATGCGCACCAATCGCCCCATCTGCCGGTTTTAATTGGAACATCGGCTTTCTTGCTTCCATTGCCATAGGCATCAGGCTTATAAAATGCTTAATAAGAGCAAGGCAATACGGGTCTGCGAGGTTATCTTCGAAATCCTGCGGCGATTCATCCAGGACCGATCGCCTGTATTCATGGGGAATTCGACTCATCCATTTTCCATATGCCTTTGCAGGCTGGTCCCTCCTGATTGCATGCTGCATAATAATATACCCTGCAGGGTTCATTGTACCCTCCGGTAAACGAAGAGTCTTGTCCGGGTTTTTGGATAATCTTTCTTTCCAGTCTTTCCGCCACTTGAGAAGCGTAGGCCCCAGGTTTTTTAATCCTTGAAGAGAATACAAATCCGGGGCGAGGGGAATAACGACGAAATCTGCTGCGATCATTGCTGCCCGATTGATAGCACCCAGGTTTGGACCAACATCGATAAGAGCGACGTTTGCTTCATTTTTTTCAGCAGCCATGACAACAATCCGATAGAATGCAGACATAACCCGGAATGCATCTTCTTTTTCATCCAAACACCCGGTCCAGGCATCCGAGAGAGTTTCTTCAAACATGGATAACCCGATATCGCCGATTATTAGCCCCAGGTTTTCGGTGATTTTTTCAATATGGGGTGTTATGACATCCCCAGTGCCCATTAATTTAGGTTTAATGCTTCCTAAAACACTCTCCGGGTGTTCTTCGTTAGTCCAGGTTTGTACGAGTCGTTCTTCTGGAATAAACATCGATGTAAGGTTTGCTTGAGGGTCCAGGTCAGCAGCAATAACATTCATTCCCATTTCCGAATACATCCATGCGAGGTGGTATACCAGGGATGTTTTTCCCACACCTTCTTTATTGTTGAAAAATGCGATAGTTTTCATTGAGAGCTCCAGATAATTACATTGAAATAAGTGGGATTAAAATTAAAGTTAGGTTCCGGGTTGCCGTTTTGAGCCAGGAACTCTTTTGCCCGTAAAACTCCTCGTCCGAATTTATTAATATATCCTAATGCTTTCATGGCTTCAGCGATAATCGGGTTGCGATAGGAATTTTGCAGGGGGAAATTTTCTGGGGTGACTTCGCCGTAGAGGCCACCGGGGTTTTGAATTTCTATACGATTATTAAACCAATAAAAACGTATGGGAGTGTTGGAATCATAGTTCCTATGCATAATGGCGTTCATCAGCAGTTCTCGTATAGCAATGAAAGGATAATCGGTTTGGTCTTGCTCTCTTAACATACTTGTTTGCACAGGCCTGCTTTTAATCTGGGAAGGGAGAAACGAGTCCAATTCTCGAAGAATACTCAATAAATCTCCGGAAAAAGTTAATTCCTGTATCGGTTCATTGGTTATTTTTTCTCCATCAAACCTTACGAATTGGATGTAAGCACCCGGTAACCAATAGAGGGGGTTTTTACCGAAGGCGAGCACCCCGGCATTGGTGACGCAGTTTTTCTTCAAATCAAAAAAACGCAGTGAAGCCATTTGATGTTGAATAGAACGGTTGTTTTCTTTGATGATCTCCGGGTCGATGGCATTTGAACGGTAGGTCACAGAAAACAAATCCAGGATTAAATCATCTAACGAGCACTCTAAGCAAGGTTGAGCATCGAAGGTTTTGCTTGCAGAGGTCCGTTTTTCGTACAGGATTTTTTCTTCGCTTTCGGATGCAACAGCACGGCGTGGTCCAATTCGAATCCATACTATCCCTTTATATCTAACAGGCGGTAGGTCCGAAGGCGGCACTTCGACTACCGCAACATCTCCTTGAGGGAAAGAAAATTTTTGGATATTCATTGCAGGCAGAGGTTGAATATTTCCGTCCGATCGAATCCCTCCCAAATTTTTTAACAACTCATCCGTCACTTTCAACCCGGATAAATCGCCATTATCGTTTACACCTATTATTAAATAACCAGGCTGGCGATGTGCCGGGAAATCATTGGCAAAAGCGCAAATGGCTATGGCGAATTTGTCGGTATCTTTTGTGGCTGCCGTTCTCTCTACGTTATCAGCCTCACAGTCACGCATTAATTTTAATATTTCTTCTTCGGTTTTCATCATATTCTATTTTAATGGAAAACAAGTTATATTTCAATGTACCACGAAAAACAAGCCAAAAAAATCTTGCCGCCAAACCTTGACCGGGTTTAACGTTAAGCCCATACCCTTTGCCTATCAGGCTATTTGCCTAGGCTTGCCGATAGCCGGTTACCGGTTGACAAGGCTATTCCTAAATTCGTCATCAGATTTGTCTTCGACGACCAGAAACCTTTTCGAGAAAAGGTTTCTGGACTTCCAAAAGCTTTTGATTTGAACTTTTATTTGAAGTTTTGGGAGGTGTCGGAACCTGTCCGTCCGTGATGGTTTACAAAAGGGTCCCGATAAAATGACGGCGAATCCGGGAGCCCCCTGGCAATTGACAAGACGGTATATTTTGATATAATGAATCCGGGTTTAGCTCAATTATATCCCACGAGCAACGAGGTGATACCCTGAAAAAGATCAAACTATTTTGCTTCCCCTACGCGGGGGGCTCGTCCGCTTTTTATAATAAATGGAGGCCGCTCCTGGATAGACATATCGATTTGGTTCCAGTCGAATTGGCCGGCAGGGGAAAACGTATTTTCGATCCCCTTTATAATACACTGGAAGAAGCGGTGGACGATTCATTTCAAATGATTTCCGAAGACCTGGAGAAGATGCCCTATGCTTTTTTCGGCCACAGTATGGGGGGGATTATCAGTTACGAACTGGCCTGCAAAACCAGGAAAGAAAACCTCCCGGAACCCGTTCATATTTTTTTTTCAGGCAGGGGGGCTCCCCATATTCCATACGATGAAGACGAAGAATTATTCTACGATTTACCGGATGACCAATTCAAAGCAAAAATAATGGAATTGGGCGGTACACCCAGGGAATTTTTCGAGCACCCGGAATTGCTGGAAGTCATCATGCCCCTCATGCGCAGCGATTTTAAAATCGCTGAAACCTACACCCATACATCGAAGATCATTCCCTTTAATTTCGATATCTCCGTTTTCATCGGGAAGGATGAAGATGTGAATCCCGAACAAATGCACGGGTGGAAAGACATTAATAATAAACTGTTAAGCGTTTATTATTTTAATGGAACTCATTTTTTTATCAACGATGAAACGGAACGAATCATCAAAATCATCAATAACACACTTTTCCATCACAATTGAGAGGATACGATTATGTTTAATTACCTGGTTAGAACATTTCTTTTTGTGCTGTCTTTTAGAGCTTTTAGCCGCCTGTACGGTTTTTTAGTCCGGCTTCGTCACCCCCGTTTTCTTATCCGGGGGATCATTAACCTCTTTAAAACGAATTACGGCATCAGCATGGAGGATTACCAGGGAGAAGCCGAAGACTACCAAAGTTTATCCGGTTTCTTTACCCGCCCCCTGGACCCGGCCAAACGGCCTTTAAAACCGGTTGAAAACGCAATTGTCTCTCCAGCGGACGGTGTTTTAACCGGTGTTCAGACCATCGATACCGACGAAGCCACCCAGGTGAAAGGCAAAACCTACCCGGTTTCGAAACTGATCGGCACCCGGATCGATTTTTCAAAAGGATGGCAGGTTGCAGTCATTTATTTATCTCCATCCGATTATCACCGGTTTCATTATCCCTTTAACGGCAAAATCACACGGTATCTTCATACCGGAACGAGGCTATTTCCAGTCAATAACATGGGTTTGAATTATGTGGATGAACTTTTTGTCCGAAACGAACGAATCGTGGTTGAGTTTGAAACGCCCATCCCGGGGTTATTCGCTTATGTTGCAGCGGTGGGGGCGACTTTCGTGGGAAGTACGCGGATGGAATTCATTAAAACGAAAAAATCGCCACTCCACCAATGGATTCCGGTTGAACTTCCGGCACGCCAAATGGATGAAATGGGACGTTTCGAAATGGGGTCCACTATCGTTTTAGCTATACCCAAACAGTGGGCGGAACCGATTAAAGAATCCGTCGGTCAACCGGTTAAAGTGGGTCAACCGATTTTTTCCATTATCTCCGATAAAATGGATTGACCTGCATTGGATGAATAGAAGTACCGAATTTTTTTAATGATATCTTTTTTCTCGATTTGCCCCGACTCGATCCGTTCTCGGTATTCTTCATAAATATCCTGGGCTGCTTTGGGTCGTGGGCCCCATTTGAAAAGGAGCGAATAATCTCCTGTCAAAAATAAGAAAATAGGTACAGCCCGGCCGCCGCGTGTTAGAAATTGATCCATTAAATCCAGGTTTTCATCGCGCAGGAGCACTCTTAACTCCCATGATCGGGTATTTTCGACGATTTTTTTAATGACCGGGTAAATCGCCAGGGAATCGCCGCACCAGGGTTCGGTTAGGGCTAACACTTTTAACGGGCTGGTTTTCATCAGGATTTCTTGGGTTCCAGGGGATACCTGGAATTTTTCGTAGTGCAATTTAAAAAGTTCGGCATGCTCGCCTAACAATGTTTCGAATTCTTCAACCTTCATCGCTTTTTCAAAATAATGTTTATAATTCATTTGTTGCTCCTTAAATATAAAGCGGGTTTACTATCACAAAAGAGTCGATAAATTTACACCGTAAAAAATATCCCCGGTTGTGGATTTTGAGTAGGCCGGTTATTTGTCGTCTTTAACATCGAGAATTTTTAATCGTTCCCGGACATAATCGGAGATTTTTTGTTGATTATCCGGGTCCAGGGCTGTGAATTCGCAGCCTGCCGTGAAACGAACTTCATTTTCGAGGTCCAGCAAATACTTGACTTCGATTCCTGCTTTTTCGATCTTCCCGATGGGCTCGGGTAATGTAACTTCAGACAGGACCATCCGGTCTCCTTTTTTAAGTGAGGGAAATTTGTAGCGAACTCCCAGGAAGCTCAAACCTCCGGGGCTGATGCTCAATAATGTCACAGGGACAGGGGGCCCGGACGGGCCGTGGGAATTGGAGGAAACAACCGCAGCAGATATTGCTTCTTCCAGGGTAAAAAAAGCCCTCTGATGTTCTCTTCGATTGCCTTCTGAACTATTCATTTTACACCCCTTGGTCAAAACCATAGAAGATCATTATAAAAAAGTAAAAAAAAATTGTCAAGAAAAAAACAATAAAACTCGGGTTTCCGTTTTTCCATTTTCCATTTTAAATTGACACCACTTCGAAAATGGATTAGAATCTGTTATAAAAAAAAATTTAAAAAGGGTTGAAATCTAACCACGTGAGGAAATCAACATGAGAAACTTACATGCGAAAAAACAACCGGTTAAAGTGTCATCCATTTGTTTTTTTATCTTCTTTCTCTTTTTCCTGGGTGCCAGTCTTGCTTCTTTATCGGCAGCGGAACTCACCGGGGTTGTCAAAGACCTGAAAAAAATCCCGATGGAGGGAGTCGAAGTCACCCTGAAAGGAACATCGAAAGCTGCGCTTACGAACATGGAAGGACGGTTTACCCTGCCTATCCCGGACGAAAGCAAAGGGGTAACCTTGATTTTTAAACGGAGCGGGTACCACCCACTGGAAATGAGAACGAAAGTAGAAAACAAGGAAATGATCTTTGAAATTCACTGGATCCCCCAGGAATACTTGTTGCAAAAAGTGACGGTAACAGCGATGAATAAAGATGAAAAATCCATCGATATCCCGATGGCTGAAAATGCGTTATCCAACCTGGATGTGATCGAAAAAATCCCGGAGAATGTAACGGATTCATTATCGGAGACGACGGGTGTTCATTTTATCGGGAGCGGGGGATTTTCGTCGACCCCCAGTATAAGGGGTTTAGCGCGGCGGCGTGTATTGATCCTACTGGATGGGGCCAGGGTGATCAGCGACCGGCGTGTGGGAGCTTCGGCTTCATTTATCCCGCCGGAATTTATCGAACGGATCGAAGTGGTACGCTCTGCATCTTCGGTGCTCTATGGCTCCGATGCGCTGGGGGGCGTGATCAATATCATGACGCGGAACGGGAGGGACCTCGATCAACCGGCATCCAGCAGCAGCAGCTTGAACCTGAACCTGGGATCGGTGAGTAATAAAGTCAACACGGGCTTCACATACCTCAAGGATTGGGGGAAATGGAGGCTATTGTCGGGTTTCCAGTTCACACGGGCGGGTAATTATTCGGCCCCGGGTAATATGGAAATTGCTTATTCGGGGTATAAATACTTCTCGGGGCTCTTCGATATCTCCTACCAGGGTGAAAAGCGATCTTTCTACCTGGGCTATATGGGAGGCGCCGGCGACGATGTGGGAAAACCGAGCCGTGCGAATGATGCTCTAAAATATTCGATTGTACCGAAAGAGAGCGATCATTTCATCCGGGTGGAGCTTAACGAAAAAAACATTATCAAAAAAGGGACGATTCAATTATCGCTGTACGTGAACCCGGGATTGTACAAGCTGGAAAACGTCGATAAAACGAAAGATACCATCGAACACGCAGACACCACGGCTTTGAACCTGGGGGCTAAAACAGCAGTAAAAATATCTCCCAGCAGCGTATTTTCATACCAGTTGGGTTTGGAATGGTATTCGCGGCAGAATGTCTGTATGAAGAATATCAACCGGAAAGGAAGCGCAATGGATGTATCGTATCCGCTGGACAACGGGCTTCGTCATGACGTAGGGTTGTTCATGGCTTTCGATTATGCAGGGATTCGCACCCTGGATATTAACGGGGGCATCCGGTATACCTATTTCATGATCGAAGGAGATGTTTCCGGCGAGCACAAAAAGAAAAACACGACAGACCCCGCATTCTTTTTGGGAGTGACAAAAAAATTCGGGAAGTCGGTTTCGGTATTTTGCAATGTGGGGAGGGCGTTTCGTTTTCCCTCGCTCAGCGAATCGTTTTATACAGGTATCACGGGACGTAAATTGGTTATCGGCAACCCGAACCTAAAACCGGAAAGCAGCTTCAATATCGACGGGGGTTTAAAACTGTCGGTCAAACATTTCTCCCTGGGAGCATACGTCTTTTCTTATAAAGTGAAAAATATGATCGAGCGGTACAAACGCCCGGATAATGCCTATACCTATGACAATATTTTTAAAGGGAATATTTATGGAGGAGAAATCGAAGCACAATACACGCCGGTGACAAACCTGGATTTCTTCGGCCATTTTTTCCATTATAAAGGCAAGAGCGAGCAAGACGATCAACCCATCAACGATGTTCCGGCTTCAAGGTTCTTGGTGGGCGGGAAATTCTTTTTGAATCGATTCTGGGTGGAATGCGATTTGATGCATTCATTCAAGAAGAAAGATGCAGGACCCGCCGAACTGGTAAACGAAGCATACAGCTTGTTGAATGTGAAAAGCGGGTATTATATTTCTTCGGCTTTTTACATTTATATCAAGCTGGCCAATATCCTGGACGAAACGTATTACCCCAACGCAGACCCCGACATCCCACTTTCCCCCGGGTTTAATGTATCCGCCGGACTGCATTTTAATTTTTAAGTAAAGACCAGGAAACCTTTTCGAGAAAAGGTTTCCTGGACCTTCCAAAAGCTTTTGTTAGGTTATTTTCGGATAGAATTCCAAATACAAACGGGGTAGACACGCCGGTCTACCCCCTATTTAATTCGCGATAATTCGTGTAATTCGTGGGCTTCTCTTCTTCCACGGCACTGCTGGGGTTAATCGACCAGGCTCATACCCAGTTGGATGGCTTTTTCGTTCAGTGGGATCATATTGTGATGGCGGGGGGGTAAAGTTTCTTTCAGGGCGATAATAAGGGTTTCTTCTTTCACGATATGTTTCAACTTAACGAGGGCTCCGAGTACGATCATGTTCATGACTTTGGTGTTTTTTAATTCGTTGGTGGCCTGGTCGAGTGCGGGTAGAGCGTAGGATTTGATATCGTTTCGAGTGGGGCCGTGTTTAATAGTGCTGCTTTCCCAGACCAGTATGCCGCCTTTTTTGACGCGGGATTCGAATTTAGTTAATGAAGGCTGGTTAAGGGCTACGACAACGTCATATTCGGTGACTACGGGTGAGGAAATGGGTTCGTCGCTGACGTTAACGATGCAATTCGCGGTACCGCCTCTCATTTCGGGTCCATAGGAGGGCATCCAGCTTACTTCTTTTCCTTCTTTCATTGCCGCATAAGCCAGCAGTTTGCCCATAGACAAAACGCCTTGACCGCCAAAACCGGAAAAAATAGATTCAACTAACATATTGCGCCTCCTATTCTTTGGGGGGTTCTTTGAAGACACCCAGTGGGAAATAAGGATAAACCTTATCGTTTAGCCAATTGAGGGATTCGACGGGTGTGCATTTCCACCCGGAGGGGCAATTGGAAGCGACTTCGATAAAAGAGGTTCCCATATTTTTCCCCTGGATTTCCAGTGCCCGTTTGAGGGCGCGTTTGGCTTTCCTGGTGTTCACGGGGTTGTTGCAGCTCACGCGTTCGACATAAGCGACCCGTTGAAGCTGAGAAACCATTTCCGCCATTTTAAGGGGCATACCGACTTTAGCCACATCCCTGCCGTAGGGGGAGGTGGTGGTTTTTTGTCCTTCAAGAGTTGTGGGGGCCATTTGTCCGCCGGTCATGCCGTAGATACCGTTATTAATAAAGATAATGGTGATATTTTCTCCGCGGTTGCAGGCGTGGATGGTTTCGGCGGTACCGATGGCAGCGAGGTCGCCGTCTCCCTGGTAGGAGAAAACGTAGCGATCGGGGAGCATGCGTTTAATGGCGGTGGCGAGGGCTGCAGCCCGTCCGTGAGCCGCCTCTTGCATATCGACATCCATATAGTCATAAGCAAAAACCGAACACCCGACGGGGCAAACGCCGACTATTTTATCCTGGATATTCATTTCGTCCACGACTTCCATAAAAAGTTTATGAATGGTGGAATGGAAACACCCGGGGCAATAGTGCATTCGCCGGTCAAGAAGGGTTTTCGGTCGTTTATATACTAGTTCATATCCTTCTTTCATACTTTTTCTCCTCTATTTTAAATAGCCTTCAATATGGTGTAATACTTCATCGGGAGTGGGGATGATCCCTCCGGCACGGCCAAAGAAGTAAACGGGTTTTTTCCCATTAACCGATAGTTGAACATCTTCTACCATCTGTCCTGCATTCATTTCCATGGAGAGGAAGAACTTTACCCTGTTTTGGGCGGCTAATTCCGCGATTTTGCAGGACGGGAAAGGCCATAATGTGATGGGTCTGAGCAAACCCAATTTAATCCCTTTTTCGCGGCCCAGGTCAACGACTTTCTTACAAATTCGTGATGATAAACCGAAAGAAGTCAGGATGATTTCCGCGTCGTCGATTTTATATTCTTCGAAGCGGACTTCGTTTTCTTTAATGAGTTTGTATTTTTCCTGGAGTCGTTTGTTTTTTTGTTCCATATCTTCCGATTGAATATAGAGGGAAGTGATAATGTTGCGGGGTCGATCCGGTGTTTTGCCTGTAGTAGCCCAGGGTTTATCCGGTTTGTAAGGGACGGGGTCCGGTAAAACGACTTTTTCCATCATCTGTCCGATAGCGCCGTCGGATAAAAGCATGGCAGGAATGCGGTATTTATCGGCCAGGTCGAAGGCCAAGCTGCAGTGGTCGACCATTTCCTGGACTGAGTTCGGTGCCAGGACAATCAAGTGATAATCGCCGTGTCCGCCGCCTTTCACGGCCTGGAAATAATCTCCCTGGCTGGGTTGAATGGTTCCCAAACCGGGACCGCCGCGGACGATGTTGGCAAAAACACATGGTAATTCTGCGCAAGCGATATAAGAAATTCCTTCTTGCATGAGAGAAAAGCCGGGGGATGAGGTCGTAGTCATGGCACGGGCTCCGGCTGCTGCGGCCCCATATACCATGTTGACCGATGCCACTTCGCTTTCGGCTTGCAAGACGACATAATGATGTTTCGGTTCCTCCATCGAAAGGTATTCGATGACTTCCGACTGAGGAGTGATGGGATATCCGAAATAACCCTGCAAACCTGAACGAATAGCAGATTCTGCCAGGGCTTCATTCCCTTTCATAAATTTTATTTCACCCAAGGTAACCTCCGATTTTTTTTATTGAACCTTTTTTAAAATACAAAAAACAAGGCTTTAACCTACTTTCTTAAAGACGGTTATAGCCGCATCCGGGCACATTACTGCACAATTCTGGCAGGCGATACACTTGTCTTCATCGGCCATGTATGCATAGTGCAACCCATAGTTGTTGGTATCCAACATATTCATTGCCAGGCATTTGGTGGGGCAAAAAGTGACGCACAGCTCGCACCCTTTGCATCCTTCTACCGATATTTCAACGTAACCTTTGGCAGCAGGCATTATTTCCTCCTTTATATTTACGTCTTTTTATATTAACGCTTTTGGGCTTTTTGCGCTCAAAAATATCCTCTTTCTAAGAACGCGGCGTTAGAACCTCTGGGGTTTGAATTGTATTAGAACTATTTTTAAATCCTATTATACCCATAAAACTTTTTGATTTCAATATCCCGCTCCAATAAAATTCAACATTTTTCCTTCTTCCTTTTTCATCTCGCCCTTTTTTTTTTAAAGAATTCCCCGGAAAGCTGCAATCGACTGCTTTAACCCCTGGCTTCGATTTTATTTTTCCATTTTCCTGAAAATACGACGATTCGTTCGCTGAAGGAGTTTGAAACAACAGAGCGGAGGACTTTCAAGCATTCTTCCGAAATAGCTGTTACCTGTTGAAGATTGATATAGAGAGAGGGACAGTGTAATATCGAACATAAAAGAATTCGTTTCAAATCTTCATCATCGTTGTTGGACAGGGACCCGGAAATAATTAAAATGCCTTTTTCCGGCGATTGTTCAAAATCGAAGTTCATGGGATTTATCCTCCTTATGGGCGCGAAATTATTTCAGCAAGTATTGTGCCAGGATAGAAAATAGAAACAAAATTTTTTAATGACGGTTCGTTAAAGTGGAGAAGAGTTGATAAAGGCTTTGATTTGGGTGAAGAACAAAAATAAAAAGGCGAGGGGAGAAGGAAAATATTGAAATATCCCCTATGGGAATTTTTCCGTGGAGTTGGAAAAAGTGAAATAGCCAGAACGGATTATGAAAGGTCGTATTTTTTTATTTTGCTGACCAGTGTTTTATAATCGATTTCCAGGAGGGAAGCGGCTTGCAGCTTTTTTCCCTTCACGTGAGCCAGGACTTTAGAGATGGCCCATTTTTCGACTTCGCTGATGGGATAGAACGGGACACTCATTTCGGGGAGTACGGCAGCAGGGGGTGGAGAGGTAGGCGGATCGTCTTTGGAGTGTTGGACAGAAAGGACGTTGGTGACATCGGCGGCAGTAATAATATCGCTTTCGCAAAAAAGTGTAATACGGCGCATGGCATTTTTCAATTCGCGAATATTTCCTTCCCATTGGTTTAGCATCAGTAAAAGGATGGCATCGTCATCGATGGAGTTAATGGGTTTATTGAGTTCATCGCCGGCTTCTTTGGCGAATCTTAGGGCGAGGAGCGGGAGGTCTTCGGTTCGTTTTCGCAGGGGAGGGACATCGATATTAAACTCACATAGGCGGTAATAAAGGTCTTCCCTGAAGTGTTTTTCTTTGACCTCCGAGGATAAATTTTTATTGGAGGCACCGATAACGCGGATATCGATAAAAATGGGGTTAGTACTGCCTAAGGGGTAGATTTTTTTTTCTTCGACAGCGCGGAGTAATTTTCCCTGGACGTAGGGGTTCATATTCTCCAATTCATCGAGGAAAAGGGTACCGCCGTGGGCTGTTTCGAAGAGTCCTTTTTTGTCTTTCACCGCACCGGTAAACGCCCCTTTTTTATAACCGAAGAGTTCGCTTTCCACCAGTGTTTCGGGCATAGTCCCGATATCCACGGTGACAAAGGGTTTATCGGAGCGGGTGCTCAAGTTGTGGATGGTTTGGGCAATCAGGGATTTTCCGACGCCGGTTTCTCCCTGGATAAGAACGGAGAAATTGCTCCTGGCGACGCTCACGATCTGTTGAGAGATTTTTTGAATGGGGGCGCTTTTCCCGAGGAGTACAGCCAGGGAATTGAGTAAGTTTTCGTTTAAGTTGTCGATTTCTTTTTTTTGAATGAGAGGGAGGGCGCATTTATAAATGGCGTCCAGGAGTTTATCGCCTTCTGTGGGTTTTTGGACATAACTGTCCACACCGATCTCGATGGCTTGCATTAAAAAAGAGACTTCGCTGAAAGCGGTAAGAACAATGACCGGCATGTTGGGGACTAAATTTTTGATATGCCGTGCCAGTTCGAGGCCGTTCATGATCGGCATTTTGATATCGGTAATCACGAGGTCCGGTTTATAACGGTTGAACATCTGGAGGCCATCGCGGCCATTGGAGGCAGTATGAACGGTTTCAAACCGCATGGTTAAAAATTCCAGTACTTTCTCTCGAACCAATTGTTCATCTTCAACATAAAGAATAACAATGTTTTTTAATTGAGAAAAATCGATTTTATTATCAGGTGTATTCATTCTTCAATTCTCCTTTTATTTCGATGAAAAACACAGCGCCGTCGGTGGTGTTTTGTGCAAATAAGCGTCCGCCCATATTTTTTTCAATGATGATTTTAGACATATACAGGCCGATTCCCATCCCTTTTCCCTGTTCATTGGTGGTAAAATAGGGCTCGAATATACGATCCATTATGTTTTCCGGTATTTTCACGCCGTTATTCCGGATTTTAATCACGATATTCTCCTTTTCAATATCGATGTAAATATTGATATATCCTTTTTCTTCGGCCATCAGGTCTTTTTCTTTTTTGTCGAGGATTGCATTTTTAGCATTACTGAGGATATTTAAAATAACCTGTTTGAATTCATTGGGGTAACCTTCGGCAGCGATCGATGAATAGGTATCGATCCCCGAAGCAAAGATTCCAACCTGGATATCGTAGCTGGCCAACTGGATATGGATGAGAGAAAGGGATTCGTTAATGGCTTTGACGATATCGAAGTTTTCTTTTTCTTTTGAGATAACAAAAAAGCTCCTGAAATCATCGATAGTTTTGGACATATATTTAATCAGTGTCATAGCGTCCTGGACGGATTTAGAGAGATAGCCCGGGTTGAATTTCCCGACTTCGTAGGCGGCCTGTAGGTTTTGGATAATAAAAGCGATGGTGGTGAGGGGTTGTCGCCATTGGTGAGCGATAGCCCCGACCATTTCTCCCATGGCCACGAGTTTGGAATGCTGCATCAGCATTTGTTCTTGTTGTCGGCTCTTCTGGATTTCCTCTTCGATCCGTTTTTCCAGGTTTCGATTTAAATCCTCCAGTTGTGTGGTTTTTTCTTTGAGTTCGATTTCCATTTTTTTTAGATGGGTGATATCGATCAAAGTCCCGATAATAGCGGGTTCATTTTTATACAGGATACGAGCCTCATGGACTTCGAGGTATATCATGCTGTTATCTTTGCAGGATCCACGGAACTGGAAATGAGATAGAACGAGGTTCCCGTTCAATAGTTTATCCAATTTCCTGGAGACCCTGGATTGGTCTTCGGGGAAAATGAGGTCTTTGAAACTTTTTTTTTTTAATTGAGGTTTCGTATAGCCGAACATAGAAGCAAAAGCGGGATTAAGGTATTTAAACCGGTCGTTTTGCCAGATAAAAATACCGACGAGGGATTTTTCGGAGAGGGTTTTAAATTTGGTTTCGCTTTCCAGCAGGGCTTTTTCGATTTGTTTTCGTCGGTCCAGTTCCAGTTTTAGTTTTTCGTTGGTTCGCAGCAAATCGAAGGTGCGGTTTTTTACACGTTGTTCCAATTCATTTTTTGCTTTTTGGAGGGCTTCGTATATTTTTTTTTGTTCGGTGATATCTTCGACGGTTCCTTCATAATAGAGGACATCCTGGTTTTGGTCATAAACGGGTTTGGCGCTTCCGCGAATGAAAACGGTGGTGCCGTCCGGGCGTATCAATGAGGTTTCGTAGTCATGTAAGCCGGAGATACTTTCCATGCTTTCATTAAAAAAGTTCACGGCATATTCCGAGGGGGTGTCGTTTTCGGTGGGGTTTAAATCGGGGTATTCATTAAAGGAATCGAAGCCGGCGATGCGAGACATGGCAGGGTTGGACATTAAAATGCGGCCGTCCGGGGTGCAGCGGAACAGCCCGATATTGACGTTATTGTAAAGGCTCCGGAAGCGTGCTTCGCTTTCTTTCAATTTTTCTTCGATCTCGTAGCGTTCGGTGATGTCGCGAAGGATATTCAATACAGCCGTGCGGCCTTTCCATGGGATATGTAAGGACGTGACATCGACGGTAACGGAGCGGCCGTCGAGGCGGATTAATTTTAGTTCTATGAAGGAATCGTATTTTTGTTCCTCGAGGTTTTGAAAATGGGTTTTGGCAATTTGGCGATAGGAGGGGTGAATCAGGTTAAGAAAGGGTTTACCGATCAATTGGTCGATGGTTTTAGCCGCAAACAGTTTTGGTCCTGCATTATTGATAAATTGGATGATTCCGTCGCAGCAGATGGTGATGGTTTCAGGAGAAAATTCTACCAGCAGGCGGTATTTTTCTTCGCTTTCCCACCAGGATTTGGATAGTTGGGAATATTCCTTTTCCAGTTTTTCGAGTTGGGTAACGCGCCGTCGAAGCGAGGATAGTTCTGCGAGTAGTTTTACAGGTATGTTGCGTTCTTCTTCATTCATAGCCAAAACCGCCTACTCGATAATTATAACTGAAAATCGAATGATTTTACAACAGTTAAAACAGACACAATTATATTATAAAGAGCGAAGCAGGGGCGGCATGGTTTTTTTTTTACAATTTTCCAGGGAAATTTTTTGGGGGGATGGGTGAAAAAGTACTGGGGCTGCCGGTAAAAAACGGCAGCCCGGGCACTTATCTTAGTCGTGTCGACTAATTTGAATCGAAGGTTGATTAATTAATTTTACTTTCCATAAGGACTCATATAGATTTTTATATTTTTCAAACACGTTGGGGTTTTGTAAAACGCCGTTAATGCGTAAGTTTTTCGGAGATAGTTCGATTTCATACTCTTTTGCGGAGGGGATTAATTTATCCAGGAGTAAAGCGTCGATAAATTTTTTAAGGGTCAATTCCTCCTGCTTTATTTTCATTTGGGTTTCTTTTTCCAGGCGTTTTTCTTCCAGCATTTCTTGTTGAGTTTCTTTTTCCAGGCGTTTTTTTTCTTCTTCTAATTTGATTTGAGCTTCTTTCAATTGAGCTTCATCCAGGCCTTCTTTTTTTTCAGCTTCTTCGGCGAGGCGTTTTTCTTCCATTTCGAGTTTGATTTTCATTTCCTGTAATTTTTCGTCCTGCATTACCCTGAGCTCGGCTTCTTTAGCCAGGTTTTTTGCTTCCAGTTCGAGTTTGATTTTTGCTTCTTTTAATTGCGCATCGTTCAATAAACCTTTCTTTGTTTCTTCTTCCAGGCGCAATACCTCTTTTTTAAGTTTCAATTCCGCTTCTTTCAATTTTTCTTCTTGTTGTACGCGATGTTCCGCTTCTTCGGTCAAGCGCTGCACCTCATGTTCGAGTTTGATTTTTGCTTCTTTTAATTGCGCATCGTTCAATAAACCTTTCTTTGTTTCTTCTTCCAGGCGCAAAACCTCTTTTTTAAATTTCAATTCCACTTCTTTCAATTTTTCATCTTGTTGTGCTCGATATTCCGTTTCTTCAGCCCTGCGTAAAGCCTCCCGCTTGACTCTCAATTCCGCTTCTTTCAATTTTTCATCCCGTTGAATGCGATGTTCTATTTCTTCAGCCAGGCGCTTTGCTTTTTGTTCGAGTTTGATTTTTGCTTCTTTTAATTGCGCATCGTTCAATAAACCTTTCTTTGTTTCTTCTTCCAGGCGCAATACCTCTTTTTTAAGTTTCAATTCCACTTCTTTCAATTTTTCATCTTGTTGTACGCGATGTTCCGCTTCTTCAGCCCTGCGTAAAGCCTCCCGCTTGATTCTCAATTCCGCTTCTTTCAATTTTTCATCCCGTTGTGCTCGATATTCCGTTTCCTTCATTTGTTGAGCTTTTTCTTCGGTCAAACGCTTATGTTCGGCTTTGTATCTTTCATCGATATCTTCTTCGTCCGATGATCGACCCGGGTAATTCGACAGGGGTTTCAGTACGATGGCGATATCTTTATCGGCACCCGCACCTTGAGCGAGCATTGCTGCGACCTCGAAAGGGTAGGGATAATACCATTTGTATACTCCCTTTTTTAGATGGACAACATCGCGAAATGAAATCGAATTCCCGCTTTTTTCCTGTTTATCCGGTTCTAAAGACCAGACAGCTTGATCGCTCCCGGTGTGAATAATCCAACTGGAAATATTCGGGATTTTCTCTTCTTTCATTTTACCTGAAAGAATCACCTCTCCATCGATCTCAAGAGTAAACACATTAACATTGAAATTACCGGTGCTTTTATCTCCCGCTTCCTTTTTATCTACGGCTGTTTCATTGGGCTGTGAAGCCATCGTTTCAGCAGGCGGCAGCCCATCAGTGGGATAGTAACCGTTATGGGTCTTGGATGCCCCGGAAATCGTTAACAGGGAAAAAATACATATTCCCATGATGACGGCACTTAAGAAACCGCCATTAAAATCGGAGACCATCCTGGATTTTTTGACTACGCGCTCGATGCGGTTCAATAATTTGAAGGAACGACCCACAGCAGCCAGGGCGATTTGAGGCGAAGCGAGCTTCCATACTCGGTTATCCTGGATATTTGCTAAAGCCCTGGCATAATCGATGGAATTCCCGGAAACAGAAACTACGGCATCATCACAGCAGTGCTCACGCTCCAAACTCACATTGGAGGATATCCAACGAACTGCAGGATGATAAAAATAGAGTATTTTTATGATCTGCTGGAAAATATTTACGAGATAATCCAGCCGGGCCACATGAGCCAATTCATGAAGTATCAATGCTTCAACCTGCTCTACCGGCAGCCCCATCGCCAAACCGGCAGGAAAAAGAATGACGGGCTTTAAATGACCGATCACAACCGGGGTTTTCACACGAAGCGATTCTAACAATCGAACCGATTTCTTGATTCCCATTTCATCCTGCAGTTTGATTAACCGGTCTGTCCATTCCTGGGACAATGGCCGAGTTTGATGGACTTTCAACCGCTGGAGGTATAAAAAACCCCCGAGAAAATGCAATATCAAAAACAATACTCCACCCATCCACACGGTAACAATCAACGGTAAATGAAGACTAAAATAGTCTTTGAAAAATGCCGAAACCTTATCGATGAAAGCGGTACTATAATTGGATTTCCCGCCCTGCTGCTGGGCCTGTACCGTGCCTGGATCGTTCGCCGATATCGAAGCATGGGTTCCTGGCCGGCCGCCGGGGAGGGAAGCCGAAGACGTCTCGGAGTAATAATCGATAAACGTGAAGATCGACACCGCCAAAACCAGTACCAATGTCATGATTCCCGATAAATACCGGGCTCGGGAACTATACCGGCGTGATAAAAACAAAATCACGGCAAAAGCCAACGAAGCTATTGCACCTTGCCATAAAGAATGGATCAGCGTCCAACCTATAGCATCCAATAACCGGGGTGATAAAACGTTAAGAATGATATTCATTTCTGTCCTCCTTCCATTTGATCGAGGAATTCCCGTATCCGGGATATCTCTTCCTGCGACGCTTTGTGAATTCCTAATGCCTGCATAACCAACTTCATGGCAGAACCGCCGAAAGCGGTTTTTAAAAGTCTACCTACCAGGGCTTTCTGTGTCTCCTTTTCCTCCAACGCGGGGATATAAAGATGACTGCGATGTTCCACATCCCTTTTCAATAAACCTTTTTCTACCATGATCTGCATAATTTTTAATGTTGTCGTATATCCCACCTTCCGCAACTCGCCCAGCTTATCATTGATAAACCGGACAGTACACGGCCCGAATTGCCAGAGAATCTGCAAAACCTCCAACTCGGCATCGGTGGGCTTTGTCATTAAATCATTTTTCATTTAAACCTCCAATTGAAACGAAATTTTTCGTACTACGAAAACTTACGTAATAAGAATAGTATAAGAATTCTTTTTTGTCAACAATTACTACGAAATTTTTCGTATTTTGGTTTCGATTTTCGATGATCGTTTATAGATAAGGTTTTCCAACTGCGAAAATATCGAGGGTCAACCGGGAATTCCATTAAAATAGGGAGAAACCGGGGGCTGAGGGGAGTGTATAATATTTTGAGTAAAATGTTTAAGGCATCGATTTATTCAAGTAAAGCGAATACGACAAGAATCATACCAGGAAACGGCGCCGATTCTTTTATCTCTTTCGTTCGCTGAGAAAGACGATCGATGAATCGTAAAAAAAATATTGGCGAAAAATTTTTTTTTATGGTAAAATATGCGAACGATGAGTATTAATACGAAAATTGCCGTGGTCTCAGACACCCACGATAATACGACTATAATCGATAAAATAATTTTAATTGCCAATACCCGCGAGTGCGCCTATCTATTCCACCTGGGTGATATCACATCTCCGCCGACTGTCGAGCGGTTGTCCGGTTTTAACGGGATGATAAAAGCAGTATATGGAAATTGCGACAGCGATATTCTCGGGCTCCTCCGGTCTTTCAACACCATCGGAGGCGAAATCGAGAAACCGCCATTTAAAATAGAAGTGGAAGGAAAGCGAATCGCCCTGATGCATGAGCCCTTTCATTTGAATGAACTTATCTCTACCCAGGAACACGATTTCATTTTTTACGGACACCTGCATAAAGCGGATATTCGCAAAGAAAGAAAAACATGGATACTCAACCCGGGAGGAGCAGGGAGCTCCATAAAAAAACCAAGCTTTTTTATAGTCGACCTAAATACAAACCAAATGGAGCAATTCGATTTGTAGTTAATAGTCGATAGTCGATAAACATGATGAAAAATAAAAAAATAGTATATAGCTGTAAAGGTGAAACACAATGAAGTATGTTATGTTTGCGTTTCTTTTATTGGCGACATTGTTGTTTTATATGCTGGAAATAGCCTTCAAAAGTTTTTCCAGGATTGCCTTAGCAGGATTCCTGGAAGATTTCGAGAGTAAAACCATAAAAAATTTCGATTTCGTGGAAAAATATGAAATGGTTTTACACGCCCTTCGGGGTTTGACATTCTTTCTCCAATTGATCTTGTTTATTTATTCGTATATCCTGCTGGGGGCAATCATACCCAACGAAGTGCACCGCATTGTTATCCTCATTATCCTGTTTTTCGTGGTGTTCAATCTCTTCATTTACACGCTGTCTTTCTTAAAGCGAGAACCGATTTTAGCCCGGCTTATTTTGCTTTCCCATGCGGCATGGTGGTTTTTCTACCCCATCAATGCAATATTTGCTTTCTTTGTTCAACGAAACCCGGAAAACAAAGAGGAGACAGAAGAAGATGACGTGAGCGAAAAAGAATTGGAGGTTTTCTTCGAAGAAGGCGCAAAAGAAGGCGTATTGGGAACTGAAAATAAAGAAATGATCGAAAGCGTATTGGAATTTGGCGATACGCTGGTCAAAGAGATCATGACACCCCGCGTGGACATGATATACGTCGAAATCGACATCACACTGGACGACCTGGTCAAAAAAATCAATGAAGCAAAAAAATCACGATATGCGGTTATATCCGAAAATATCGACAATATAGAAGGTATCATTCTTGCCAAAGACGTATTCGATTATTGGCACCGCGAAGAAACCGGCGCGGAATTCAATGTCCGGGATATCCTGAGACCGGCTTTTTTTATCCCGGAAACCATGCGGGTCCTGGAACTCCTCAATGAACTCCAAAAATCCAAACAAAAATTCGCCATTGTTGCAGACGAATTCGGCGGTATCGCCGGTATGGTGACTATGGAAGATATCATCGAAGAAATCGTCGGGGAAATCCACGACGAATACGACGACGCCACGGAAAACATCGTCGAAGAAAAAGATCACTTCATCGTTAAAGGAGATACGGATATCTATGAATTGAGCGACCGCTTAAACATAAAAATAGATGAAGACGAAGATTACCAAACTGTCGGCGGCCTGATCAGTTTCGAACTGGGAAAAATCCCGGATAAAGGCGACAAAGTCACAGTCGACAACTACACGCTGCAAGTCATGGAAATGGAAAAAAACCGGATAAAAAAAATCCGAATAACAAAAAAGGAATAAAATACTAATTATGAGCGAATCACAACCTAAACCGGAAACAATAGAAAACGAAAACGAAAACGAAAAAGAAAAAAAGAAAAGAAAAAAAAGAGGCCACTCCGGCTATGTCGCCCTCATCGGCAGGACCAACGTCGGAAAATCCACATTTCTCAATACCATCATGGAAACCAAGATATCCATCGTTTCGGATAAACCCCAAACCACCCGGAAACAAATCCTCGGAATCAAAACCACTAAAAAAGGCCAGATCATTTTTTTCGATACCCCCGGGATCCATAAACCCTACTTCAGGCTCAATGAAAAAATGATGAAAGATGTCCACTCATCGCTAAACGACGCAGACCTCATCCTATTTTTCATCGATATCACCGAACATCGAAAAGACGATTTCATCATCTCCAGCTTAAACACCGCCTCTAAACCCGTATTCCTGGTCATCAATAAAATCGATAAATTCTCTAAATCCAAAGCGCTGGAAATCATCGATCGATGGAAAGACGTTTTTTCCTGGTCGGAAATAATTCCCATCTCCGCATTGAAAGAGATCAATATCGACTTACTGGAGGAGTTGATTTATAAATACTTGCCGCTCAACGACCCGTTTTTCCCGGAGGAAGAACTCACCCTGCAATCACAAAAATACTACACGGGAGAACTGATCCGCGAGAAGATCCTTCATATGGCGGAAGAAGAGTTACCTTTCACCACGACGGTCCAGATCGAAGAAATTGCGGATCGAGGAAATGTCATGTACATCCGGGCCGATATCTATGTCGAGACCGTATCCCAGAAGAAAATCCTGGTAGGCAAACAGGGCAATTTTGTCAAATTAGTGGGGCAAATGGCTCGAAAAGACCTGGAAGAGTATTATGAAAAACAAGTTTACGTGGACCTTTTCATAAAAGTAGTTCCCAATTGGCGAAATTCCGAGATCATTATTTCTCAACTGGAACAATAGCTCCCCCGGCTTTAATCGGTTTGCATCAATTTTACTTTGACCTGGCGCTTCTTCCCGTCACGCATTACGGTAACATCCACGACATCGCCGATTTTATAAAGATCCAGGGTGTTGTATAAATCATCGAAAGAAGTAATCTTGGTTTTATTAATTTCCACAATGACATCCAGGATATACCATTGGCCGTAACGATCCTGGCTAAGTCCCCTAATGCCGGCACGATAAGCATCGCTGTTTTTTACAACGTCTCTCACCACAACACCTTCCACATCCACACGTCGAGCATATTGCTCCGGTAATATGGTGATACCGATTCCCGGCCGGATCACTTTTCCAAATTTTATCAGTTGGGGAACGATTCGCTTAATGGTGTCCACCGGCACCGCAAATCCAACACCACTGCTGGTACCGGAATTGGATATAATCATGGTATTCATCCCAATTAAATTCCCGTCGGAATTCAATAAAGGTCCACCCGAATTCCCCGGGTTGATGGACGCATCGGTCTGGATCATATCTCGGATCGTTATCCCTCCTGCCCCAACAATCTGCCTCCCCAACGCACTGATAATACCCGTGGTTACCGTGTGGTCAAATCCAAAAGGATTCCCAATGGCAATGACCTTTTGCCCCACTTCCAGGTTGTTGGACGTTCCTACTTTTATCGGGACCAAGCTCTTGATATCCCCATCCACTTTTAAAACGGCTATATCTTTGCTGGGATCCTTCCCGATCAACTTGGCCTTCAATTGCTTCTGACTCGGGAGGGTTACCACATACCGGTCTCCATCTTCGATAACATGAAAATTGGTCACTATATGGCCCCGGTTGTCCCATACAAACCCGGAACCGCTGCCTCGGGCCACCTGTTGATCCGAATAAAAAAAATCGCTGACCAATTGGATATTGGTAATGAACAATACGGAATTTGTATTTCCCTTGACAACACCGATGGTATTTTTCTCATCTTCCGTAAGCGCTAAACTCGCCAAACTAAACCAACCGATTAAAAGAAAAAAGAAAATCATACGCATGGATTTTGCTTTCTGTCGCATTTGATTCCTCCTTTTGGTTTATTTATATTAATTTACATTATTTTTATTATCTTTTCAAGATGCATCACACAATAAAATCAGCTCAAAATCCGGATATTAATAAAAAATTACGTCTTACTCCTCAAAAATTTTTTTATTTTACTTGACACCATACTCTAATCATATTATTATTTTGCTCTTATGATATTGCAATCAGGTTGAATTATTATTAATAGGAGGAAAAATGAAAATCGACAGCATTAGTATTATTGGCGGTGTTGGAAAAAATGGGGAGTCGGAAGATGTGAAACAAGTAGACGAAATTAGGAAATGAAGAACAGTTAAAAATTTTCTCCGTGTGCTCCGTGTGCTCAGTGAGAAACTTTTCCTGGTGGTCGAAGACCAATTCAATCATCCCGGGATTGCTTTTCGAGGCACCACCGTTTAACGATATCGAAGACCGCTTCTCGCTTAATGGGTTTGGAAATGTAATCGTTCATACCGGCGTTAAGGCATTTCTCGCGGTCGCCTTTCATACTTTGAGCCGTCATGGCAATGATGGGGACATTGGTAAACCCTTTTTCACGGATAAGGCGGGTGGCATCGATCCCGTTCATTTGAGGCATTTGGATATCCATCAATATGATATCGTATTTTTTGGGGTCCGCCAAATAAGTATTGACGGCTTCTTCTCCATTAACGGCAATGCCGACCTGGTAACCGGCCTTACTAAGCATGAATTGAGCCAATTTCTGGTTTATCGGGTTATCTTCGGCCAATAATATCCGGATAGAGTGTTTGACATCTTCAATAATGGAATGGCGGGTAACAAAACTTTCTATTCGTGTTTTGGAATCGTCCGCAGCCCCGTCGGGTATTGCTAATAATCGTTCCAGTACCATAATCAATTTATTCCTGCGGATGGGTTTCGGTAAGAAACCGTCGAAACCGGCTTCTTTATAATTTGTAGAACGATTGACAGCGGAGGAAAAAGCCAGGAGCGGCATGGTTCCGATAGGGGGTGGGAGAGTTCGAATTTTTTTAGCGACTTCGTATCCGCTCATCCGGGGCATCAATATATCGATAATACCGATTTGAAACGGGTCATTTTGATGGATACTTTCTTCAAGGAGAGGAATCACATTGAGCGGGTTATCGATTGCCGTGACACGCATGCCCGAACGTTCCAACAAATGCTTAAGAAGTTCGAGGTTCCCGGGGTTATCATCCACCACCAGGGCTTTTTTCTCGTTTAATTGCCGGATACGGAAGTCCTGCACCGGTTCCTTATCGGACCGATCCATCCAGGCTGTAAAGTGGAAAGTGCTTCCTTTTTCCAGTTCGCTTTCGGCCCACACATCGCCCCCCATTAATCGACCGATCTGCCGGCATATGGATAGTCCCAGCCCGGTTCCGCCATATTCACGGGTAGTTGATCCATCCACCTGTTGGAATACATCGAAAATGACATCCAATTTATCTTGCGGGATGCCGATCCCCGTGTCTTTGACTTTGATATGAAATTTGATCCGGGTTTCTTCTTCCGATTCCACATCCAGGGTGAGAGTAATTTCTCCTTGTTTTGTAAATTTAACGGCATTACTCATTAAGTTAACCAGGACCTGGCGGAACCGGCCCGCATCCCCCCTTACAAATGCAGGAACATGATCGCCGATACGTCCGATCAATTCGACGAGTTTACTATTGACCTTGGGGGACATAATTTCCAGGACATCGTAAACACATAATTCCGGGTCGAAATCAATGGTGCTGAAAACCAATTCGCCGGCTTCGATTTTCGAAAAGTCCAGGATATCGTTGAGAAGTGTAATTAACGATTCGCCGCTTCGGTTTATAGTAATTGCATAATCCATCTGTTCATCGTTTAAATCCGTATCCAACAGCATGTCGGTAAAACCGATAATCCCGTTCATGGGGGTGCGGATTTCGTGGCTCATTCGTGCCAGGAATTCGCCTTTGGCCTGGTTAGCCAAATCGGCGGCTTCCCGTTCTTTCCGGGCCACTTCGATAGCTTCCTGCAGGGCTTTGGCTTTATTCCGGATTTCATCGTTTTGTTGTTCGACTTGTTGAGTTCGTTCTTTTACGGTTTCTTCCAGCTCGATTTTACGATAGATCAAATTTTGGACCCGCCGTCGTACTATTCCAAAAACCAATAACCCGATTGCAATAATGCACAAGATATAAAACAACCAGGTTTGATAGAAATAGGGTTTTAGACGGAAGTTCCATACATCTCCCTTGTAATTCCATATACCGGCATTGTTACAGGCGACGACTTTGAATTGATAGTGCCCGGGGGGAATATTCGTATAATAAGCAATTCGGCGTGAGCCGACATTTCTCCATTCGGTATCGTACCCTTCCAACTTGTATTTGAACAAAATCCGTTCCGGTGCATAATAATTAAAGGCTGTATAGTGAAATTCGATATCCCTCACCCCGGGAGAAAAAACGTGGTTTTGAACCGGGTCGAAGGCGAAATTGTTCACCCAAACACTTTCAATATGAACGATGGGGGGAATTTTATTTATTTTGATCCGGTTCGGGTTCAGTTTCAGGGCGCCGGAGGCGGTGGCAAACCATAGATTCCCATCCGGTGTTTTTACGCAGGCCGGTTGGGATTCGCTTCCGGCACATCGGCTGGTGTCCATACCGTCAGCCTCGGTGTAGAGTTCGAAACGAAAACCCTTGCGCTTCCCATCGGCAAGATCGTTGAGCTCGTTTTTTTTCACCCGGGCAATTCCGCGTTTCAATCCAAACCAGAAATTCCCCTTATTATCTTCGAGAACCTGGTATACACCCTGGTTGATGAATAATTCTTGCGACGCATAGGACGTAATTTTCCCATTTTTGAATCGTATTAAACCCCTTTCAAATGTACCGATCCACAAAACATTGTCTTTATCTTCGTAAAGAATGGTAATATCCTCGTTAGATAAAACCTCTCCGGGTGAAAAAGATTTTATCGTCCGGGTTCCTGCTTCCATCCAATTCAAACCTTTACTGGTCCCGATCCACATGCGGCCGGAATGGTCTTTTAATATGGTTTTCACTTCATTATAGGATAGCCCATCCAGGGTGGAGTAATTGGTGAAAAGGCCATCCTTCATGCAGCCGAAACCCGCGTCATAGAAGCCGTACCAAATAGTGTTGTTATCGTCGATATAGATCCTGCGGATGGTTTCGCTGGCCAAACCATGACTGCGATTATATGTAAATACCTTCAAATCTTTTAGCCTGACTTGTTTAAGGCCTTTATTTTCAGTACCGATCCAGAGGTTTTTATCTTGATCTATTCCCACGGAATTGATGCCATAATCAAAGAGTTCGCCGGGAGCGGTAAATTCGGAGAATTTCCCATCCGAATAGCGGAATAATCCGCTGCGCATCCCGACCCATATGGTGTTGTCGCTGTCGTTGTATATGCACCAGCTATTCCCGGTCCCAAGGCCGTCTTTGGCGGTAAAACTTTGAAAAACACCGTTTTTTAAACGATACAGTCCATTCGTCTCGGTACCTACCCACAGGTTTCTCTCGCTGTCCTCGACTATTGAATTAACCAGGTTATAGCTGTTTTCATCTTCGTTGAGTAAAGGAATAAATTTCCCATCCCTGAAACGGGTCAACCCTTTCCGGGTCCCGATCCAGAGAGTTCCAAAGCTATCTTCATAAATAGTCCGGATAAAATCATTGGGTAATCCATCCTTCACGGTAAAAACGGAATATTGACCGTTTTGAACCCGGTACAACCCTCCACCGTAGGTTCCCACCCAAAAATTTCCTTTCCGGTCTTCATATACGGCTCTTATCACAGGATATAACAACACGTCTTTCCCGGCATACCGGTATAATTTGCCTTTTTGAAAATAATTCAAACCATCCCGGGTTCCTACCCATACTCTTCCCAGGCGGTCTTCGAAAACAGATCGAATAAAATCGTTAGACAACCCGTTTTTCGTCGAGTAGTGAGTTAATTTCCCGTTGGTTAACCGGTATATCCCGCTGCCGCTGGTGGCTATCCAAAAATTATTTTGGGAATCCCCGGTAAATGACCATACCATATCGGTAATTTCGTTACTGAACACCCGGGAGAGTTTTCCTTTATCATATAAGACGATTCCCCTGGCGGTACCGATCCAGAGAATTCCTATTTTGCCTTCATATACACACGTTACCTGGTTACTGGGAAATTCTTTATATTTAGACTTATTGAACACAACGATTTCGACACCGTCGAAGCGAACCAGGCCAAAGCTGGTGGAAATCCAGATATAACCGTCCGAGCCCTGGAGAACATTGTTGACCATATTATCCGGCATCCCATTCTTGATTTGCCAATTATCGATCACATAATCGCGGATATCCGCTGCTGGGTCTAAGGCCGGAAGCGGCGATATACATGTAAAAAAATAAAGGGCCGGCCATATTATCCAAAAAGCAATGCATCCTTTGTTAATAAGGAAGGAATTTTTCATCGTACCCAAAGTATATCAAAAAAAAATATTTTTTCAACTCTATGTAAATTATTCTCTTGCTTTACAATTCGTTTTACTGTACAATATATCCAACATGACAGAAATCGAGTGTTAATATGATAGGCAAAGCGAGTGACTCACCATGATAACTCATCACTTTCAATCCATTCTTATCCGCTGCAGATTAACACTTTTACAATCAAGGAGAATAAAATTATGAATATTTATGTAGGCAATTTATCGCGGGACGTTTCGGACAACGAACTACGAGAGCTTTTTGAAGAGTTTGGGCAGGTAGAATCGGTTCATGTGATGAAAGACCGGTTTACCGGTGAACCCAGAGGTTTTGGATTTGTTGAAATGCCTTCGAAAGAAGAGGGCAATGCAGCCATTGAAAATTTGAATGGTAAGGCCCTAATGGGCAATAAAATCAAAGTGAGTGAAGCCAATCCGCGTCCTGATCGTCCCCAACGGAAACCCGGCGGCGGCGGCGGCGGTGGTTCTTTCAGAGGAAAAAGTGGATTCGGCGGCGGCGGCGGCGGCGGCGGACCTCGGAATAATTTCCGCGGCGGACGTCGTTAAGCAATCAACGCTTTACACCTAAGAATTTTATTTTTTACTTTAAACGATAGACTTCAAACATAACCGTTAAACGCTGTACGCAAAATACAAATCGCGGCGTGCGGCGTTTAACGGTCCAGGGTCGACGCGTAACGCAGGATGAATATTCCTGTGTCTCTAAAATTCCAGTTAACGTCTACTTTATGGAAAATTGGACGAAAGTATTCCCATCGGTGAATATACCTGGTGGAAAAAACGGTCAGGTTATTCTTACGGATAGGATTTCGGACAAGAGCGGTATAGTGCTGTGAATTTTATTGCAAACCGAGACGCGGTGAGATCACTTATCCCATTTATCGGAACGCATCAATTCTCGTTTTAAGTTTTCACCCTTTGCTAAATAGGAATTATAAGCCGGTTTATCCTGTTTGAGGGAAAAGATATCGGCTAAGATATAATAACCGAATACTGTGTATTTATCGGGAGGTTTGATATCGATTCCTTGTTTGCAGAGTTCGGCAGCTTTTTCCAGGTTGATTCGCCTATCCAGGTAGTATTTGGCGATCATAAAATAAGGGATGTTAAATTGGGGATTGTTGTCGATGGTTTGTTGATAGTATTTTACCGCTTCATCGATTTTTCCCTGGTTTCTCAGTTGTTCAGCCAGGTTATATGACGATTTGAAATCGGAGGTGTTGTATTTCAATTCTTCTTTATAATGATACATGGCTTTATCCGGGAATCCTTCCGCTTCTTCTACCTGTGCCATATGGAAGTGGAGTTTTTTCAAATTCGGGTTGATTTCCAGGGCTTTTTCCAGTAATTGGCGGGCAGTCCGGTAATTTTTTTTAAGAATATTGATCCCGGCTGCTTTATTCAACGCGTTGGGGTTTGTTTTTTCGATATCGATCGATTTGGTGAACGCTTCCAATGCTTTGTCCAGGTCGCCCTTGAGGATATATATATCCCCCGTTTCATTAAAGAATGTATGGTCGCGGGGAAAGACTTTCATAAACCGTTGGATTTCGTTTAGTGCCCGGTCGTACTGTTTGAGTTCCGCGAGAGAGCTCACCACGTTAACCATAGCGGCATTGTAATCCGGTTTTTGGTTCAATACTTCATAATAATATTTCAACGCCTCATCGAACATTTTTTTTCGGAAGTAAACGTTTCCCAATTGCAGGATGCCGTCGACCAATTTCGGATCGTCGGCCAGTAATTTTTTTAATAGATCGATGGAATCGTCCAGCTTGTTATCCGCCATTAATTCTTTGGCTGTAGTCAGGTCATTGAATACGGTTACTTTTCCTTTGGGGTCCGGTAATTGAGATTTCCCGGATGTATCCACGAAGGTGGTAATATATCCCAGGGCAGCCAATTTTTGCATATCTTCTTTGTCCAGTTGTTTGAGGTTACCCGGTGTCCTGGCGTTTATGGATTTATCGCGGATAAATCGTTCGATTCGTTCTTTTGTTCGGCGGGATTGGTAGGATTTTTTTAAAACCAGGTTTGTTTCTTCTTTGGGATCCGTTTCCATGTCATATAATTCATCTTCCGGAGCCAGGATATATTTCCACCGGTTATCCGTATAGATTGCTTTCAGTTCCGACCAGCCGAAGTGGTATCTTGGGAAATAGGTTTCCGTGTATGCTGCCGGCGGTTTCGACCAGGTGCCTTTAAACATGAGGTCAAGAAGTGATTGTCCCTGGTAAGAAGTGGGAATGGGGATGTCCAAAGCTTCCAGTATCGTGGGTGAAATATCCACCAATTCCACGATATCTTTAACGGTTTCGTTAGGAAAGCGAATTGGGGCACGAATGATCAGGGGCACTCGCACAGTGGACTCGTAGATGAAAAAACCATGCGTCATTTCATTGTGTTGGCCCAGTCCTTCCCCGTGGTCGCCGGCCATAATTATGATACTATTATTATATATATCCTCTTCACGCAGGAAATCGAAAAACTGTCCCAATTGATCGTCCAGGTATTCGACTTCTCCTCTATAGGGACGCTTGGGGTATTTTTCTTTAAACGGAGAAGGTGGGTCATAGGGTGTATGAGGATCATAGAGATGAATCCAGGAAAAAAATTTCCGGTTTTTATTTTCTTTCAGCCAATTCTTTGCAAGGGGAAGTACTTCTTCTGCGCGTTTTTGCACACTTCCCAGGGAAAAATGTTCATATTTGGTCAGATCGAAATCATCGAAGTAGAAATCGAAACCCTGGTTGATGCCCCATTCGGAATGAAGTACATAAGAGGCGATAAAAGCAGACGTGGTATACCCGTGTTTTTTTAAGGTTTCGCCGATCAATTCGAGGTTGTCCGGGACCAGGAATCCACCGTTATCCCGGACCTGGTGGAATAAGGGATAAGTGCCGGAAAGAATTGTAGTGTGGGAAGGAAGAGTCAGGGGGGTTTGGGAGATGCACGTATCGAACCGAACCCCTTCGGCTGCTACCTGGTCGATATGGGGGGTGGATGCTTTCGCGTTGGGGTATGCACTGACAAAGTCGGCCCGCAGGGTGTCCAACGTAATCAATATTACGTTGTATTGTTTTAACCGGTTTTTTTTGTAGGTGTTGATAATGCCCCTACCGAAGAGTAAAAACAATACGATTCCGATCCCTATCAAAATGCCGATGATCGGGAGATATTTTAAAACTTGTTTTGGTTTTTTATTTACTGTTTGTTTTGGGTGTATCATTTGTCTATATTAATATAAATGATAGTAGTTGTCAATCGTATTGAAAGTCCCCCGCACGGCGGGGATTTATTATGGCGACTGAAAACGGATAACGGATAACGGATAACGGTAAACGATGATTGGTGGACTTTGTGGACGCAGTGGACATTGTGGACCCGGTGGACCATGTGGACCATGTGGACCATGTGGACGGGGTGGACGGGGTGGACTATGTGGGATGCGACTCAGTTAAGGTTTTATTTATATTTGGTTCCTGCAGCGTTGGAGCGTACTTTGTAGAGGCGTTCCGTAAATCCGCCTTTTTCTTCAAATTCTTTGGTTTGTGCTTCGAGTTGCCGCT
>Ga0105104_10000083_pt1 | contig 64194 bp, 59 predicted proteins | sample PPLLaktember2015_3_FD_87034 | JGI IMG/M metagenome (GOLD analysis project Ga0105104, IMG submission 87034) | Freshwater sediment microbial communities from Prairie Pothole Lake near Jamestown, North Dakota, USA - PPLs Lake P7 Core (6) Depth... | ecosystem: Environmental > Aquatic > Freshwater >... | reverse complement strand
CTTTTTAGGACATCGGTGAGGTAAAATCGTCATCGTCGAGGTAATTAGGACATCGTTGACGTTTTAACCTCATCGGCTGCATGATTTGCATTAAAAAGCACAAAACTACCTCATCGTTTTAATCATTTGCATTCATTTGTCCTAACCAGGACAAATCTTTCGGTATTTGCATTAAAATGCGGTAAAAAAAGACAAGTTTTGCGAAAAAAGCTTGAAATTGTCTTAAAAACCTCGTTTATGCAGTCAGGGCAATATAATTCGCCTGTTTTAACTGTTTTTGCCTTCAATGGCCGGTTAAGGGCAGTTTTTTTTCAAAATTAGAATTGCTGAAACAAACAATCCGGGTTCCTGATTTGAGTGATAAAAAATTTTACACTTCATAAAGAGTTTGACAGTCGCCAGGAATTTTTTTTCGCCTGACCCCTTATTTTCCTTTTTGGCTCAAATTTTAAATTAAGAGTACGAGCCTTGCATTTTTTTTTCTTTTTTAGTAATATGGTTTCAAATATATCATGGAGGTTAAAATGTATAAATATTTTATTAAAGTGGTAAGTTGGAAACACTTCATTGGAGCTATTGCTATCCTGGCAGCGATAGCGGGTATGTCGTATTGGCATTGGAAAACACTTTCCAATCGGTATATTAAAGCTATTCTTACAGCGAAAGACGATGTTCCTTATTTGAATTATAAAAAATTAAAAGCGATTCCCCTTTATAATGAAAAAGCAGATGAACTATTTGCCGAATATTGGGACCGCCGGGCATTAAACGCTGAATTCTCTGGAAATGGAGACGCCTCAATCTTGTACAGGCTAAAAGCATTGCATATAAAAGATACCCTGGACCGCCGGTGTGTAATTAAAAATTTGGCCGATGTCTTGTTTAAAAATATCCAGTTGACATTGCAGCACGATGAAATTGTATATGCCGCCTCCTTTAGTCCAGATGGAAAATATGTTTTAACCGGAAGTATCGACGGAATCGCCCATGTATGGGATTGGAAAACCGGGCAAGTTGCCGGCACACCCATGAAACACAACAGCATTATCAATGCCGCCTCCTTTAGCCCAGATGGAAACTTTGTTGTGACTGGATGCGAGGATAGAACTGCCCGGGTGTGGGATTGGAAGACCGGACAACATGCCGGATCCCCTATGAAACATAATGGAAAAGTCAATTCTGCCTCCTTTAGCCCAGATGGAAACTTTGTTGTGACTGGATGTGGGGATAGAACTGCCCAGGTCTGGAATTGGAAAACCGGGCAACCAGCGGGCCTTCCTATGAGACATGATGATATTGTAAATACCGCAGCTTTCAGCCCGGATGGCATTTTTGTTGTTACAGGAAGCGGCAATTATCTCGACGGAACCGCACAAGTGTGGGACTGGATAACCGGGAGACCTTTAACCCCTCCTATGAAGCATGATAGAAGAGTCAACTCCGCCTCCTTTAGCCGCGACGAAGAATATGTCGTGACAGGCAGCGGAGATGATTTCAGCGAAGGAGTCGCACAGGTTTGGGATTGGAGAACCGGAAAACATGCAGCTCTTCCAATTAAACATACTAAAGCCGTTACTGCCGCCACATTCAGCTCGGATGGCCAGTATGTGGTGACTGGAAGCGGGGATAAAACCGCACAAGTGTGGGACTGGAAATGCGGAAAAATTCTTGCTCTCCCCTTTAAACACCACCGGATCGTTTATGCCGCAGCCTTCAGCCCGGATAACCAATATGTGGTGACCGGCAGCGGTGATAAAGCCGCCAGGGTGTGGAATTGGAAAACCAGGGATCTGGTCACTCCCCCCTTAAAACAAAACCACACCCTCTTAGCCTCTTCCTTTAGCCCGAATGGAAAATATATCGTCATTGGGAGTTGGGATGGAAGCGCAAGAGTCTGGGTCTGGGAAACCCGCGTACCGGTCGGAGCTCTCATGAAAGTGGATTCCTGGGCCAGCCAAAGCCCGATTGCTACAGCATCCTTCAGCCCCGACGGACATTATATTTTAACTGGAAGTAAAGACGGAACCACAACTATTTGGGAGTGGAAATCGGGGCAAATGGTAGGCTCTCCCATGAGATATAAAGACAGCATTTATGCTGCACTTTTTAGCCCTGATGGGAAAAGCATGATAGCGTCGACTTCCACATGGATATACCGGTCGGCGTTATCGGGGGAAGGAAGAACATTAGTATCTGCTCGCCCTCTTCCTTATTTGAATTTTACCAGGAGAATCCGGTTTTTGGACGCCACCGGAGAAACTATACAGGCAGCGCTAAATGTATCCGGTAATTCCATTACTGTATCAACGATTTCGTTCAATACTCCCAAAGTACCGCCGATAAAAGGTGCTCCCACTAAACTCATGAAGGAATGGCAGTTTAAATTGGGTTTATCCCTGGATCAACAGACAGGCTTAATTACCCCCAAAAAATATTGATTGGTAATCATTCCACGAAACCTTGCACTGCTTTCGGGGGATGGTCAGGCTCATTGGTTATTGTAAATATTTTTTTGTGGGATAGATGGACATTATGGACAAAATATTCACTCGAAAAATTGGAACTGAATCGCCTCGTTTCGTGCACTCCGTGCCCACCGTGAGCTCCGTGAGAGACCTCTTCCGTTCTCCGTTTTCAGTCGGCTGCAAAGCAGCCGTAAACAACACCGGCGCGAAGCGCCACAAATCCCCAATTCATCAATCATAAATCATCATTCATCATTATCTTTTCTGAAACCTGCACCCTGAAACTTGCAACTTGAAACCATCACTCTCCAGGATACGCAAGATTTCGTACCTCTATAAATTGAATTCCACACTATTTTAATGTATACTATGGCTCCGGTATTTCTTACAAGTATCGATTTGATTTATATTTATAAAAGAGGTTCATCCGCCATGAAACGAGTTGTCATAATCGGCGCAGGCCATGCAGGAATCGAAGCCGCTTACGCTGCTTCCAAAATGAAATGCGAAGCCATCCTCATTACCATTCACCTGGAAACCATCGCGCAAATGTCCTGCAACCCCTCCATCGGGGGAATAGCCAAAGGCCACCTGGTCAAAGAAATCGACGCAATGGGCGGAATCATGCCCCAGGCCGCTCGCGTTCCCCGGACAGACCGTAACCGGCAATCAAACCTTCACCCAAATCGGGATTGTCGACGAAAGCCGTATTAACATTCCACACAGCCCAGCGGAGTGCTTCATCGAGATATTTCTCCGGAGTCTCAACGGTTAAATGCCCGGCAAAACGAACAATCCTTGCCTTTCCAGGCTTCAAAAGGAATAACCTTGCCTGATCGCTTTTCTTTTTCAAAGCATTTTGAATCGCATACCCTGGCATCTCCCAGAAAAAATATCAAAAACATTGCTTTTTCGTTTGAGGTGTGGTAACATATTTTTTTAAAAATCAATATAGGAGGATTTAATCCAATGAATATAAGAATCGATCTTTTAGCTTTAAATCATGAAGAAGAATTGGAGAAAAAGGAGCAGGAAGAAATTAGAGCCGGTGATGAATGGGGCCTTACAGGAAGCCTATGTAAATGTTTTAGTGCCTGCACTTGTGGGTGCAAGTATGCAAATACAGGCGGTTCTACTACTGAAACTAATTTTAATAAAAATGCTTCAGAAGGATATTACTCCCCCGGCGTGACTTACGTTGACGCAGACTGGAATGAATGTATGTCTTGATTACTTTTTTAACTTTTTTTGAGTGAAAAAGCAGAAAGACTTAAAAGCAATTTTAAAAATGAAGGGGAAATTTTTATTTATTTTTCTCATTGTTGTTTTTTTCCTGGATATTTTTCCAGTAAACCTCATCGATGTCTACAAAAAGGGAGTGATTAGACTGGTAGATGACCCCTCCTTTGGGAAAGGCACGGATTGGATCGAATTGTTCTATGACCAAAGCAAAGAATTGGCCATTGCACCCGATGGCCGTATTTTTGTCACCAATGCAAGACAAAATAATATTTTTATTTTCAACAAAGAAGGCCGCTATATTAAGACTTTCGGACAATATGGCCTTGGTCCATTGGACTTTTGGGCGCCCGGCAAACCTTCCATCCTTGATAATAAATACCTGGTTGTCCAGGATTTTTCCGAAACTCAAAAAATCACCCTGGTGGATCTCCAAAACATCGACACCAAGCATGTGAAAGTATTAAGAACAGTACATAGTTTCGATAGTGTTGTTGTTCCGCTAAAAGGCAATAAACTGGCTTATATCTATAAAAGATACGAACAAATATCGAAGTGGGACCAAAAACGAATTCTCGACGTGATTATCAAGGATGTACTTTCAGGGAAAGAAAAAACGGTTGCTTCATATGATTATCTATATAGATGCAGATCAGGCGCTGTTAGAACATTTATCGATAGCTATGAAAATCTTTTTTGGCGTGTGTACATCAGTACCTCAAAAGAGGGTAATCTGATCGTTGGAGCTTCCGATCGACCCAATATCGATACCTTTTCACCGGAAGGCAAAAAAATATCATCTTTCAATCTCAATTACAAACCACTCCCATTAACAGAAGATCGCCGTGATGAAATTATGAAAAAAATGGGAAATTCATTAAGGAAAAGAACCCCTGAAGGTTATAAAGTATACTCCGATTTTAAAAATGCTATGAGCGCGTCGGAACTATTTGGGGACTATTTTCCCTATTTTAATGGAATTAGAGTTGATTCTGCAGGAAATATCCTGGTTTTCCAGGTTTCAGATTGTATCAAGGATTGTGGGGCACGTTTCAAGGTCTATTCGCCGGAAGGCAAATACATCTGCGAGACGAAGATCGACCCAGGGAAATTCGTATTTAATTTCAAGTACTTTATGAGAAACATCCTTTTTACGGAAGACGGCATCTATGGCCTTTTCGATTTGAAAGGCGCGGAAGATATCATGCTGCGCCTGGTTCGCGTCAAACTGGAAGATGCCATGAAATAAATAATGAACCAGTTAAAAACCTTTATCCTGGCAAATTCCGATAAGAACAACCATTATGTCTACGACCGGGAAAAAAACAGCACATTATTATGTAACCCCATTCTTCACCACTTTCTAAAATTATTCCAACAAGGAACCGACATCCGGCAGTGGATCGACTCCATTGAAACCGGCAGTTTTCCCGTTGAAATCCAGGATTGCGGCACTGTATCAAAAGATGAATTGGAATACTATTACAGCAAATTCCTCTTTTTAAAGGAATCGGGTTACTTCTCGGAACCTAAAGAAGAAAAATTCCCCACCGGCCATATCAAACCCGAATTCATTGAATTCTCCCTCGCCAATTGCCGCCAAATCACTTTCGAAGTAACCGAACGATGCAACTTGAATTGCAAATATTGCGGGTACGGCCATTTCTACAAAGTATACGGAAATCGAAAAGAAAACGACCTTCCCATCTCTAAAGCCCAACGATTTTTAAACTTCATGACCCCATTCTGGAACTCCCATTTAAATACCTCTTACGGCAAAACAATTTACATCAGCTTTTACGGCGGAGAACCGCTTTTAAATATGGAATTCATTAAAGCGATCGTCGATTACGCCGGCAAGTTGAAGTTGAAAAACAACCAGGTCCAGTTTTCCATGACTACCAATGCCTTACTCCTGGGAAAATACATGGATTTCCTGGTTGAAAACCGCTTCAATTTGCTCATCAGCCTCGACGGAAGCGAAAATAATAACGGCTACCGCGTTTACAAAAACGGGAAACCTGCCTTTCACGATATCCTCAAAAACATCTATGCCTTAAGAGACCGTTTCCCGGTTTATTTCAATGAAAGAGTCAACTTTAATGCCGTACTGCACGACAAAAACTCGGTGAAAGAAATCCATACATTCTTTAAAGACTGCTTCGACAAAATACCCCGCATCGGCGAACTCAAAAACATAGGAGTTAAAACAGCTAAACAGCGCGATTTCATGAAAATTTACACCGCGATTAACGAAAGCCTGTACAGCGATAATACCGATTCATACACCATTAAAAGAGAAATGTTTATCAAACTCCCGGAAATCCAGGCCTTAAACACTTTCTTATCCCAATACAGCGGCTTTATTTTCGAAGATTATAAGCAATTATCTTCCGATTTAAAACACAAAAAGCATATTCCTACAGGAACCTGCATGCCCTTTTCAAAAAAAATCTTCGTTGCTGTAAGCGGGAAATTACTTCCCTGCGAATCCATTATTCGACGGTTCACCCTGGGAAAAATTACCGAAAAAAAAGTGGTTATGGATTTTAAACGCATCGCTCACCTCTACAATACCTATTATGAAAAGATTTCAACTCAATGCAATCTCTGCTACAATAAAGAAGCTTGCGTCGCCTGCATTTTTAATTTAATCGGCGCCGGGTATATCCCCACCTGTCATTATTGGATGGATTACCCCCGTTTCTCCAACTACTTATCCAGGACCCTTAACTATTTTGAAAAAGAACCCTTTTATTATCCCCTCATTATGGAAGGAGTTTCCGTTGACTGAGGAAAACTCTTTTTCCAACTGGGTCTGGATTGAACCCTATGTTCACATATCTATAAAAAAAAACAATGCCCTACTTTACAATACTTTATCCGGCGCAAAAATCGAAACCAACCAACCTGTGATTACCGGTTTGCTGAAAGACATGACCCGGAAAGAAAACCTGCGGGTCCTGGAAATGCCGATAAAAAAACTTGAAAAACCCGCCATTCGAAATTTCATAGACGATATTAAAAAGAGTTTTATGGGAGATACGGCCCTCGTAAACCTTTCTAAAGGAAAACCGGTTCAATTGATACCCTTACCCGTCAATTATGCGGATATAAAAAGAGTAAAGAAAGACCCTTCCCTGCCCGGTAAATCGATTTTGAGTTACCTTTCGGAACTCACACTATTTATTAATAACTATTCCTCTCATATACATGGAACCCTTAAAAAATATACGAATGAACCTGCACTTTACAAGCAGTCCCTGTTTCCTTATTCAGATACTGCAATCAACCGGCACCAGTTACCGATAAACAAGATCGTTACGGTACTTGACCAAGTGAAAGAAAGCGGGTTGAATTCAATAAAAATTACCGGGGGGAATATATTCGATTATTCGTGCTTTGATGAACTGTTAAAAGTACTGGGAAAATATCCTTTTCGAATCATTTTTCATGTGCATTACCTGGACGCGGTCAAGAGCTTAAAATCCATAAATGATGTTCTAAATAAAAACATGCGGCTTGCCCTTCATATCACATTCCCACTTGAGGAAGGAAAATTGGATACGTTAATACGTTTCGCAGGTTTAAAATCGAATCTTACTCTTTATTTGGCCATTTTGGATGAAAAAGACTTTGAAAACGCAACGGATATCGTCTCCAGGTTTAAACCGGTGAAATACAGGATCATTCCATATTACAACGGGGAAAACCCGGATTTTTTCAAGAAAATGGTCTTCTTCAATAAAGAGATTCTTTGGGCTGAAAGACCTTCGCAAAAAGAGATTTTCAGGCGAATGGCTTTAAATGCTCATGATTTTGGGAAATTAAGCATCCTGTGTAATGGTATGATCTATGCCAATTTAAACAATCCTCCGCTTGGAAATATCGATAAACATAGTGTTCGCGAAATGATTTTCAAAGAATTGTATCATGGGAAGAGTTGGTTGAGGGTGAGGCCGGGGGTGAAACCGTGTAAGGATTGTTTATATAATCTTTTATGCCCGCCGTTATCGAACTACGAGTACGCCCTGGGAAGGAATAACCTGTGCAATATCTATCCATAATCAAGGAAAAAAGGGAGAAAAAATGGTGTCCTTCGATACATTATCGTGGGATTTTCCCAAAAAATAACTGACTGGAATATTTTCTTTCTTGTGCCGTCAGGCACATTAAAAAACCGGAACGCAGTGCCACAAAATCCCCTTCATCATTCATCGTTATTCGTTATCCGTTTTCCGTTATCCGTTTTCAGTCGGCTGCGAAGCAGCCGTAAACCAACACCGGCGCGGAGCGCACCACTATCTTTTAAAACTTTTTTCTTCCTCAGGCTATTTACCCACACATTCTGAAAAATAACCAAATTTTTTGTTGACAAAAAAAGAAAACGAATTATAATGTATTGTATAAAATGACTATCGGTCAATTTTATAATAAAAGTCACAATGTGTTCGTTGCTATATTTTTTGAAGGAGGTCCATATGGGTGTTACGGAACGAAAAGAAAGAGAAAAAGAACAACGCCGGAACGCGATACTGGAAGCAGCAGAGAAAGTCTTCCTGGCTCGCGGCGTCGAAAATACCACCATGGACGAAGTCGCCGCCCTGGCGGAATTCAGCAAAGGTACTTTGTACCTTTATTTTAAAGACAAAAACGACCTTTTCCACGGCGTGATCGCACGCGCCCTGGTTACTCTCTATAACCTGTTCGCATCGGCAGTCGAAAAAGAAAAACGAGGAATCGACAAAATCAAAGCCCTGGGAATGGCCTATTACGAATTTTACAAAAATGAGCCCGATTATTTCAATATGCTCCTTCACCAGGATTTAAACCCCCTCGACCCCGCCAGCCTGGACGATTTCCCCAGCATTAAATACTGCTCTGAAGTCGGCGGGAAAATTTTCGCTTTGATGCAGGATTGCCTAAGAGCCGGTATTGCCGATGGCTCGATTCGAAGCGACCTGGACCCGGTTAAAATGTCCTTGATCCTGTGGGGCCATTCGTCCGGCATTTTACACTTGTTTAAAGCAAAAGAAAAAGTGATCCGGGCGATGTTCGGCTCTGAAGTAGAAGAAATCGTGGATTATTCCTTCAATATGATCCGGGATTATCTTGAAAACCCGGGGAACGGAAATAACCATCGCAAAACAGGGGTAAACCAATGAAAAGGCATATTGTTTTATTATTAATTCTCACGATATTCTCGTGGAGCGCTTCGATCCGGGGAGCCGGCGTCTCGGAAGAACAGCGCATTCTTGATGGCTATATCGCCGAAGCATTAAAAAAGAACCTGGACTTAAAACAAGAACAGTTTTCCATCGAGAAAAGCAAATACGCATTAAAAGAAGCGAAAGGGATGCTGCTCCCCAGCGTCTCGATCGAAGCAAGGTACTCCAGGGCCGGCGGGGGACGTATTATCGAAATGCCCATCGGGGACCTGGTGAATCCTGTCCACCAGGCTTTGAACCAACTTTTAAAAATACACGGTTTGACACCCGGTTTCCCCGGCAGCATCCCGAACCAACAAATCCCCTTCCTGCGAGAAAAAGAACACGACAGCAAAGTCCGTTTGATTCAACCTCTCTTCCAACCGGGAATCTACTACAATGTGAAAATTAAAAAAGAGTTGATGGAAATTGAAAAAGCGAGGGTAACGGCATTCAAACGGGAGTTGGTGGAAGATATTAAAGTGACCTATTATAATTACCTGGAGACGGTGAAAATCGGGGAAGTCCTGCAAAGCACCCGTGAACTGCTGGAAGAGAACCTGCATTTCTGCGAAAGCCTATACAAAAACAACGCGGTGACGGAAGAAGTGGTTCTGCGATCCAAAGCGGAACTGAGCAAATTGGACCAGCAGCAGGCGGAAGCAGATAAAAACAAGACGATGGCCGCTTCATACTTCAATTTTTTACTGGATCGCCCCTTCGATGCAGATATCGAAACGAGAACCGGTCCCGATACGCCGGTCCGGGTTCCTTCTTTTGCCGGGTATGATTTAAACCAACTCATGGGCCAGGCCCTCCGGCACCGCGCAGAGTTCGTGCAGCTCCAGGCTGCGGTCGATGCCACCCGCCATACGTCGCAACTTCACAAATCCGGCATTTTGCCCACCCTCTCCGCAGTCGTGGATTGGGGTTTCCAGGGAGAAACCTACCGGTTTACTTCCAAAGACGACTACTGGATGGGGTCCGTAGTGCTGAGCTGGAATTTATTCAGGGGCGGCCAGGATCGAGCGAAACAGGAACAGGCTTTGGCCGATAAAAAACGGCTGGAAACGCAGCAATCGGAACTGGAAAACCAGGTTCGACTCCAGGTACAGGATGCTTTTTTGGCTTTGGATGTTGCTAAAAAAAGTGTGATTTCGTCTGCGGATACCCTCGACAGCCAGGAAAAAGCTTTCGGCATCATAACCAAAAAGTATCGCCAGGATATGGTTCCGCAAATCGAATACCTCAAAGCCCGGAATGATTTCACCGCCGCCGCTGTCGGTTATGTTATCGCCATATATGATTATTATATTAAAGAAGCCCGCCTCGAACGCGCTTCCGCCCTGTATGATTTCACGGGTAGTTCGTCAGAACCTTTTTATAAAAAGGTTCCGACACCTCCAAAAATTTTTTATTAAGTTTATAATCAAAAGCTTTTGCGAGGGTCCAGGGGGCGGTTTTCACGAAAAGAGCCCCCTGGGAAAAAAAGGAGAAATAACGATGAAGATGAAAAAAGCATTATATATAGTAATACCTGCTGTATTTGTGCTGATTGCGCTGGCGATCCGCTGCGGGAACGGTAAAAAAGAGTATATCCCGGAAAACGTGATCCCTGTGACCACTGTACCGGTTCAACGCGAGTCGCTTTCTATCCCGGTTTATTCGAGCGGCCAGCTCTATCCCCAGGCCATGGTGAAATTATCGTTTAAAGTGGGTGGGATTATCGGTAAAATCCATGCGGCAGAAGGAGAAACCGTTCCGAAATGGAAAATATTGGCCACGCTGGATTTTTCGGAAATCCAGGCGAGCTATACCCAGGCGAGCAATGGTTTTGAAAAAGCCCAACGGGACTTAAACCGCATCCGCAACTTATACGAAGACCACGCGGCAACGCTGGCCCAGTTCCAGGATGCGCAGACCGCTTATAACGTGGCAGAAGCGACTTTAAAGATTGCCCGGTTCAACCTGGATCATGCCACCATTAAAGCCCCGGCACGGGGGAAAATATTGAAACGTTTCACGGAAGAAGGTGAGATGATCGGTGTGGGTATGCCGATGTTTCTTTTCGGTTCGACAGAAAACCAATGGGTGGTGAAAGTGGGGGTTTCGGAGCGAGATATCGTGCGTTTAGCACTCCAGGACAAGGCATCCCTGGAGTTCGATGCGTACCCGGGGGCGTCTTTCAATGCATATGTCAGCGAAATCGCGGACGCCATCGACCCGGCCAGCGGAACGTACGAAGTGGAATTAACCCTGGAGAAAAACGAAAAAGACAACTTTAAATTGACGGCAGGTTTTGTGGCCAAAGTGAATATCGAGCCATCGGCCAAAGAGACCTATTTTGTAATCCCGGTCGATTCCATCGTGGAAGGCCAGGGCAATAATGGGGTTGTTTTTACGGTTAAAAACAATCACGCTGTGAAAGTCAAAATCGCGGTTGCCCATATCTTCCCCGGACAGGTGGCGGTTCGGTCCGGCCTGGATGGCATCGATAATGTAGTGACGTCGGGTGCCGCATACCTGCGCGACGGCTCTCCCGTGCGTGTAAACGTAAACGTCGACGTAAAAGTAAAACGTTAATGGAACGCGAAAGCCCCCAATTTCGGAGAAAACCATGAATATTTCAAAACTTTCGATAGATAACCATCAGTTCACCATAATGGGTGTTATTCTACTAATGGTATTCGGTATTGTGGCGATATTCCAGATGCCCAAATCCGAAGACCCGGCAGCAGCTAAACCTGGGGCCAGTGTTTTCGTGATTTACCCCGGCGCGACGCCTTCGGACCTTGAACAATTGGTTGTAGACCCCATCGAGGATTCCTTGAACGAATTGGACGATATTAAACAAATCGAATCCACGTCTTTTGACGGCCTGGCCGCGATAAGCGTGGAATTCCTGCCCGGCAGCGACCCGGACGACAAATACTCGGATGTAATGGAGAAGATCAACAGTACGCGGTCTAAACTGCCATCGGATATATATGCCCTGGAAACCATGAAATGGTCCATTACGGATACCAATTTTATCCAGTTGGCCATCATGCCCACAACCTCCCGCGATTCGTCACCCGGTAATATTGTGGATTACAAAGAACTGGAAAAACAAGCGGATTTGCTGGAAAAGGTTATTAAAAAAATCAGCGGCGTGAAAAAAGCGGAGACCTGGGCTTTTCCAAAACAGGAAGTACGTATCGGCTTCGACCTGGAAAAAATGGCGCGGTTAAAGATTCCACTCAACCGGGTAATCGGATCGGTCCAGGCTTCAAACATGAATATTCCAGGGGGAACTATCGATGCGGGCATTAAACAATTTTCCGTTCAAACCAGCGGTTCTTATGAAAACCTCCGGCAGATCGGTCAAACGGTAGTCCATTCGGAAGGAACTAAAGTGGTTTATTTGAAAGATGTGGCCGATATTTCCATGGAATATGAAGAAAAAAATCACATCGCCCGGTTTAATGGCTTACCTTGTGTTTTTGTCACGGCCACACAGAAAGAGAACACCAATATCTTTACGATAATGAAGGAGTTACGGGAGAAAGTAACTGAATTCGAGAAAAAGCTGCCGCGCAGTATTAAACTCGGTTATGTTTACGATCAATCTAAGAGTGTGGATGAGCGGTTGAATGGGTTTTTCATGAATCTCCTCCAGGGAATTTTGTTAGTGGGAGTCGTCATTCTTATGGGAATCGACTTACGGGGTTCCGTAATCGTCATGACCGTTATACCCACGTCGATTTTTATTGCTATTGGGTTTGTGCATCTCAGCGGTTACGGTTTGCAGCAAATTTCCATTACCGGGCTCGTCATTGCACTCGGGATGCTGGTAGACAACGCCATCGTCGTAGTAGCCAATATTGCACGATTCATCCGCAATGGCGAATCCAACTACCAGGCGGCAGTGAAAGGCACGTCCCAGATTACCTGGTCCATCATTTCAGCAACCGTCACTACTTTGCTGAGTTTTTTGCCGTTGGTGATGATGCGGGATGTATCGGGCGAATTTATCCGCAGTATGCCCCTCACGGTCATTTTTGCACTGACTGCTTCCTTGTTCCTGGCCCTCACCTTCACCCCTTATTTATCCCGTAAGCTCCTGCGAAACACCCGGGAACAGAAACCCAGCAAAGCCATGAAAATGTTGGAATACTTTATCGAACACCATTATCGCCGGATGTTGGACTATGCTCTTCAAAAACCGCGTGTCATTATCGCATCGGCAGTTATCATTTTTTTCGCCAGCCTTTCGCTATTTCCTCTTATTGGAGTTAGTTTCTTTCCCAAGGCAGAGAAGAAGCAGTTTCTCATTAACGTGAGCCTCCCGGAAGGTTCCAACCTGGATGAAACGGATAAAGTAGTGGCTGCTGTGGAAAATCGTTTGAAAACCAAAAAAGAGCTCAACGTTTATGCGGCCAACATCGGGCGCAGCAATCCCCGCATTTATTACAATATCATCGACAAACGCCCCCAGAGCAATATCGGCCAGTTGTATGCGGAATTAAAACCCACGGTAACCATGGAACAAATGGCCGCTTTAATCAGCAGCTTGAGGCTCGATTTTGCACAATATCCCGGTGCAAGAATCGAAGTAAAGGAACTGGAACAAGGACCGCCGGTCAATGCCCCGATCGAAATCAAAGTGAGAGGCGATACGATTGAAATGCTCCGGAAGCTTGCCGGGGATGTGGAGGATATTTTCCGCGATACCAAGGGTTTGATTAACATCAACAATCCGCTGGCCACTTCGAAAACCGACCTCAAGGTCAATATCAACCGGGACAAAGCGGCAATGTTCGGTATTCCGCTGTCCGATATCGACCGGACTGTTCGGATGAGTATTGCCGGTATCACGATTTCGAAATACCGGGACAAAGACGGGAAAGAATACAACATCGCGGCCCGTTCTCATGGAAAAGCCGAACCCTCGATGGATATTTTCGATAGGATATATATTACCAATGCGCTGGGCAGCTTGATACCTTTAAACCAGTTGGCAACCGTCGAGTTGAAATTGAGTTCCACCCGGATCAACCATTTTAACCTGGATCGAAGTGTGACTATAACTGCGGATGTGCTGCCGGGTTATTCGGTGAACAGTGTTACCAACGGGCTGTTGAAACGCATGGAAGGTTATGCGTGGCCGGTGGGTTATGCTTATTTTGTCGGTGGAGAGAGGAAGAGCCAGGATGAGTCTTTCGGCGGTATGGGAGAAGCGATTATAATTGCTTTATTGGCCGTGTTTGCCGTCCTGGTTCTCCAGTTTAAATCGTTTACCCAGCCCCTGATTATTTATTCGACCGTGCCGTTAGCGATAATCGGTTCCATATTCGCCTTGTTCATTACCGGGAACTCTTTTTCTTTTACTGCTTTCATTGGTCTGACCAGTTTGATTGGAATCGTGGTTAATAATTCCATTTTTTTGGTGGATTATGCTAACCGGATGAGGCAGGAAGGTATGGATTTGATTTCGGCCATAAAAGAAGCCGGTGAAACCCGTTTTCTCCCCATTATGTTGACCACCATGACAACGGTTGGAGGACTCGTGCCTTTAGCTCTGCAAGGTGGGACATTGTGGGCACCCATGAGCTGGACAATCATTGGCGGACTAATGACATCGACATTTCTGACTCTGCTCGTCACCCCGGTGTTATACAAGCTTTATTCGGCAAAAATGAAACCCTGATTTGTCTTCGACGACCAGGGGGCTCTTTTCGTGAAAAGCCGCCCCCTGGACCCCTGCAAAAGCTTTTATTTAATGGAGTTAGGCCATCCCACGATTATAGCAAGATATCCCGGCACTTCAATAAAATCCTACGCAGTAGGGCCACCCGGGGGTGGCCCACTACAAATATTCGGAGGGAAAAAAATAAAAAATGATAATTAAATCGAATTCTCAGTGGCTTTAACTTTCAGCCTGGAGATGTATTCGGTGATTTTGATCTTTTTCGGGCAGGCTTCCATACAATTAAATATAGTATGGCATCGCCAGAGCCCGTTTCGGTCGTTTATAATATCGAGTCGTTCATCGGCGCCGCCGTCGCGGGAGTCGAAGATAAATCGGTAGGCTTTGAGCAGCGCGGCAGGTCCGATATAATTGTCGTTGGCCCACAAGCTGGGGCATGACGATGTGCACGCGGTACAGAGAATGCATGTAGCGGCTTCCTGAATTTGGTCGAACTCTTCGGGGGATTGGATGAATTCTTTTTCCGGTGCGGGTTTGTCGAGGATCAAGTAAGGTTTGATCCGTTCGAGCTTGGCAAAGAAGTCGTCCCAATCGACCACCAGGTCTTTAATGATTTTAAAGCCCGGGACGGGTTCGATGCGGAGTTTTGAGGTTTTAAAAACCTGTACCGACGTTTCGCAAGCCAGGACATTTCGCCCGTTGACTTTTACGGCGCAGGAGCCGCAAATAGCGCTGCGGCAGGAGCGGCGATAGGAGAGAGTGCCGTCGATGTTCCAGTGAATCGCGTTCAGGACATCCAGGATAGTGACATCGTGTTCCAGGTCGAGGTTATAGGTTTTCCAATAAGGTTTTTTATCATGTTCAGGGTGGTATCTTAAAATTTTAACATTGAGGTTTACTTTGGCCATAGTTCATCTCCTTATTAATATTTCCGTTCCTGGGGTGGGAACCGGTCCATGTAGATGACAACTTCTTTGGAGAAGTCCAGTTTAACCCCTTCGTCGGATCTCCATGCCAGGGTATGGCGGAGCCAGGTGGCGTCGTCGCGTTTTGGGAAGTCGGTGCGATAATGAGAGCCGCGCGATTCTTTTCGAGCCAGTGCGCCTTCAACGATGACTTCGGAGAAGCTCAGCAGGTTACCCAGCTCGAAAGCTTCGATCAAGTCGAGGTTATAGGCCATGCCTTTGTCGTCGATGGTGACATTTTTAAAGCGCTGTTGGAGTTCTTTGATGATGGCTTTTAATTTCAGCATATCCGATTCGGTCCTGAAGACGCCAGCCATCTTGGTCATGCTGTCCTGTAGGATGTCGCGGATACCGACGTACCGTTCTTTACCCTGCCCCTGGGTCAGGGCGGAGATTTTTCGTTGGGCGTTGTCGAGGGGGTTGGCGGGGAGTTTTTCAAAGCCGTTTTCAGCCATGAATTTCAACATATAAATACCGGAGATACGTCCGAAGGTAACAGCATCTTGTAGGGAGTTGGTTCCGAGGCGGTTGGCGCCGTGCAGGGACATGCAGGCGGCTTCGCCGGCGGAGTAAAGGCCTTTCAGTACGGTACCTTTGGCATCCAGGATGACTTCCGTATGGATATTGGTGGGGATACCGCCCATGGAATAATGTGCCGTAGGCTGGATAGGAACGGGGTCTTTAATGGCATCGACGGTCAGGTAATTCAGTGCCAGTTCGTAGACCTGCGGGAGACGTTCGAGGATTCTTTGTTTACCGATATGGCGTAAATCGAGGTAAACATAGTCTTTTCCGCCAATGCCTCGGCCTTCGTTGATTTCGGTTTGTTCAGACCTGGAAACCACATCGCGAGGGCCCAGTTCCATTTTTCCCGGGGCATATTTTTGCATAAATCGTTCGCCTTTGTCGTTGATGATATAAGCGCCTTCGCCGCGGGCAGCTTCCGAAAGAAGGATACCGTGTTTATACAACCCGGTGGGGTGGTATTGAACAAATTCCATATCTTCCAGGGGTAAACCGCATTCCAGGATAAGGCCGAGGGCATCGCCGGTATTGGCATGGGCATTGGAAGTAATTTTAAATGCGCGTCCATACCCGCCGGAGGCCAATAAAACTACTTTTGAATGGAAAGTATGCAGTCCTCCGTTACGAATATCCCAGGCAACAACGCCCCTGGATATACCGTTTTCGATTAACAATGAAAATACCTGGAATTCATTATAAAAATGCACGCGGTGTTTGACACACTGCTCATATAAAGTATGGAGCAGCACGTGGCCGGTGATGTCGGCGGAAAAACAGGCTCTTGTGGCGCTGTGACCGCCGAAAGCACGTTGGTTGATCCGTCCGTCTTCGGTTCGAGAGAACGGGACTCCCATGTGTTCAAGTTCATAAATGGTTTTCACGGCCTCTTCGACGAAGAGCTCGATAACATCCTGGTCACCCAGGTAGTCACTGCCCTTTATGGTGTCGAACATATGAAGTTCGAGGGAATCTTCCGAAGTATTGGCCAGGGCGGCTGCAATACCGCCTTGAGCTGCGCCGGAGTGGGAGCGGGTCGGGTATACTTTTGTCACTACCGCAACCTGGTAACCGCTTTTAGCAATCTCCAGGGCTGCCCTTAAACCGGCTAACCCGGCACCGACGACCACCGCATCTGTTTTATGATAGAGTTTTGCTTCTTCGATTTTCATGTTATGCTCCTATGTTGAGGGATGAAATTTTAACGATGGTCAGGATACCGACAAAAAACAACGCAATTCCCACAACGACTATCAAACTGAAAATCACTTGCCGCCAGATTCGTCCATGAATATAATCTTCAGCCACCATCCATACGCCGTTTAAACCATGATACAGCGCTGTACTTAAAAAAGCGAACTGGAGAAGATTAAACCATGGGGATTGCATTTTGGCTACAACCTCTTTCCAGGGGTAATTCCCTTTACTGATAAAGTGGTAAAAAACAAAGTGGTAAACAAGGATTATAAACAGGATAACAGCAGTTACTCGCTGGAGTAACCACGCCAAAGCACCGGTTTTTGATGTTTCTTTGAATGTTTTTTTCATGTGTCCTCCTATCCTGTTTACCATTGAATGTGGGAGATCAAAAGGATACTTCCCACACCCCACAGCACAAAAGCAATGGCGATTAAAACCCAAAATAGTTTCTTGTGAGCCAATGAGCCTTTGTAGTAGTCGACGATGACGATGCGAACTCCATTAAAGGCATGAAACAAAATGATTCCCCATAATCCGACTTCCAGGATTTTGAAAACGGGAGAGTTCAGGAATCTCATGACCTGGTTGAATTTTTCCTCACCCAGTGTTAACGAGTTGATTACCCAGATATGCAGCGTGAGGTAAAAGATTAATCCGAGTCCCGCGAGCCGATGGAGAATCCATGCCCATGAACCGACAAACTTGTAATAGTTTAGATCGAAAAAAGATTTTCTCGTGTACAACCTGCGCCTCCTTAAATTTTAGACTTTAAGCGTTGAGTGAAATTTTTTGACAAGGTTGTATTTTAGTATTTTAATCAGAATACTGCAAGATGAAAATTGACTTTTTTTTAAAAAAAAACTATTTTATAAGGTATGGAAAAAAAACACACATCTGAAAGTAAATTGGTCATACCAGAATCGGGGACCTCCGGGATGGAAAACCCGGAGCAATACGGCATCCGGATGATGGTGGGTAAAAACGTCTGGCTTACCCGGATTCGATGGATTTATAATGTTTTTATTCTATCCTTTTCTATTGTCTATAATGCCCTTTCCGAGGAGATATTAATTTCATATCGCACGTTGCTTTTAATATCGATACTGGGTGTTATCGGGAATATTATTTTTTCCTTGACCCTGAAGCGGGGTTTGAAATTTCCTTCCGAGCAGTTTGATTTTAAGCTATTTTCTTCCCTGGCAGGGATCCAGTTGGATTTCGATTTGGTGATTCTCTCGTTGGTGGTTTTCTATTCCGGGGGTTTTGACAGCCCGGTGCTTGTCCTATTTATATTTTATATTATGGTGGCGCCGTTCCTGGTCCCTCCCCGCAAAGCATACCGGTGTACAATACTGGCCATAATCTTCGTTTTGGTCATTTTCTTTTCGCATGAAGGAGAAATCATTTCGATGAAACGGCTGACAATGTTGATCGCTTTCAATATCATTCTACTTTTTACCCATTTGATTTCTGCCTATCTGTCAAAGAACCTGGCTGAAAAAGAGCAGGAATTACGCGCCCTCTTGCAAAAAACCAAGGAATTGTCGGTCACCGACGGTTTGACCAACCTGTATAACCAGACTCACTTTTTTTTATTGTTAAAACTTCAATTGGAAAAATCCAGGCGGTACAGTACGCCGTTTTCACTGATCATGTTCGATGTGGATTATTTTAAAAATTACAATGATAATCATGGCCATATAAAAGGATCGGCCGCACTCAGGCAAATAGGGGAGTTAATGCGAAAGGTGTCCAGGTCAGCGGATATGTTGGCTAAATATGGAGGAGATGAGTTCGCGGTGATTCTGCCCAATTCGGATAAGGTGGGGGCATTCCTGGCGGCGGACCGTTTAAGAGAAATCGTGGAAGAGGAACCCATTATCGGCAGAGAGAGTCAACCGTCAGGGAAATTAACATTATCATTGGGGATTTCCAGTTACCCGGAGCACGGCCAAACGGTGGAAGAGATTTTGGACCGGGCAGATCAAGCTCTCTTTTTTGCCAAAAAAACAGGAAGAAATAAGACTATTATTTATAATGAGGACTTGGGGGATACATAGAAAGCAGGGATTAACCTTTCGATGAGCTTTTCTGGTTTAAAAAATTATAAGCCATTTGCCGCACCGTCGGGCTTACGTTTTTATCCCGGCTAAGGAGTCTTAAATCGTTCCCGTGAAGTTTTTTTACAAATCCCACGGCGTCCTGGATAGGAGTTTTCGGGTTTTGGACCAATTCGAGAACTACGGGATAATTCTTAATCCACTCCCGGTGCCTGGAGATTTTGGTAATAATTTCGGAAGGAAGGCTTTTATTCCTGGCCAAAAGGATGACTTCATCCATAGTGATTTTGGGGCTTTCCATCACCGAGAGGGCAACCAATTTATTGGGGTCTTTAACTAAGATTAATCGGTGTGTACGGGAACCGCCGATAGCGAGTTTAATGCGTTCCGAGATGGTCATATTGTTGATTTCGGTGAGTAAGGAAATGGTTTTTTGCTCGATTTTCGAGAGATCCAGGCTATCATTCGTTTTGCTTTCCTCATCGGTGTTTTCTTCTCCTTCTTTTTGCGCCAAGGATGAGGCAATTTCTTTGACTTCCTGGAGGACTTCTTCCACCGGGATTTGAGTGGCGGCTTCGGGGTTTAAATAAAAATCGCGGATTTCTTTGATTTTGCCTTTGATGAAATTGTTGACGTCGGGGTTTTGTTCCATTTTGTCCATAATTTCAGGGTAAGCAATAAGTTTGATCTGGTTGTCCAGGAGAACTTCCAGCATAGAATTATCGCCTTTTTCCGCGATTTTTAGCAAGAATTCGATGGGAAAAAATTGGTTACGAATGGCGCGAGTAATGAATTTAAGATTTTTTTCGTTGATCCCTTCTATGAGAATATAATAGGCCACTCGGTGATTGGCGTCGCTTTTTTCCATGTAATTGGTTTTCGTGGATTCCGGGATTTGTTTGAGTAATTCATGGGCTTTGGACTTGAATTTCTCGAGCTTTAAGACAAAAACCAAACTTTCGAGATATTCTTCATCGGTAAAAGGTAATTGTTTGTTGACCACTAAATCCAATAGCTCTTCGTTGGGTTCTCCTTCAACGATTTTTTTTACCAGGGGGTTTTTCGACAAGAAGCTCATTGGAGTTAGTAAACCTGGTTTAGAGTTGTTGGAGTAATAATCAACCGTTCCATCTGGAAAATTTTTTTCAAATAGGATAATTCTCTTCCGTTGACGATGAATTTGACCACAGAGGGGTTATTGATGTAGAATCGAAGTTCGTAACCTTTCCAGGAACCTTTTTCTCCTTTCCGAAAGACTCTTTCAGTTACTTTTTTGTTCCCGCGATTGACCTGCATCCAGCAGTCGGCCAGGAACTCGACAGAGACCTGGATCGGCCAATAATCGATATTAAAATCGTAATCCGCGGAAGCAAAGAGATGGGGATGGATTGTATGAATGAAAGGGGATGGTGCTTTCGGATCATATGCGCCGCCAGGAGAAGAAAGAGTGTCTTTACTGTAATAGAGAAAAGCAAAAGTGATCAAAACCACTATTCCAAAAATAAACAAACTGAAAATCACGTTTTTCTCTTTGAAGCGCGAATAACGGAGTTTGGAATAGTAGGCTTTTGTCCGATCGGAAGAGTCGTCGAATGCAGTGCCCAATAATTCTTTATGTCTGTCCCAAAAATCGTGTTCTTCGCATTCGATCGCTTTTAAGTAACTCTTGATATAATTTTTGAGATAAAAACCTGAAATGCGAGTAAACTGGTTATTTTCAAGGGCTTCCAGGGATTTTACCCCGATATTCGTCTTTTGTGAAATATGATGCAGAGTAATCTGCTTTCGTTTGCGTTCATTAGCCAGTGCTTCACCTAAAGATATCATGCTAATATTGTAAACAATCGAGCGTAGAAGTCAACCTCTTCCTGGAATTTATTTTACATAATGGAGTACCGGGCGGTTTTGAGTTTCCCCTTTTTAAGGGAATTTGGCTCACTGGGTATTCCAGGAGGCACCGGCACGCCCCTTTTTTTCAAAAATTTTCAAAAGAAGAATTCCTGGAAAAATAAAAAGGGTATTGTACAAATAGAAAAATTGGTATATTCTATTATGAAAATTGGCGCAGAATTGATTCAAATAAAGGATATTTCAACATGGCTTCTGAAAATTTTTTTGTTAACCGTGAAAAAACAATCGGGATAATCGGCGGGATGGGTCCTGAATCAGGCCTATATTTCCTGGATATTCTTTTTAAAATGACGAAGGCCCGGAAAGATCAAGACCACGTCCCTTTTATCATGTTTAATAACCCGAAAGTCCCGGATCGAACCGACGCTATTTTGGGACTAGGGCCGTCACCTCTGCCATATATAATCGAAGGGGCGACTACTTTGGAAAAGGCCGGGGCAGGATTTATCGTGATGCCTTGTGTAACCGGGCATTTTTATTATTCGGAAATAATCAAACACATCTCTATCCCATTCCTGAATTTGCTGGAAGAAGTTCACCGCTATATATCCGATCATCTCGATTCCATTAAAAAGATCGGCTTATTGGCGACTTCGGGTACTGTTAAATCCGGGTTGTTTCAAACGCTTTTCTCGGAGAAAAAGGTGGAGGTTATTGCCCCGGGAGAAAAAGAACAATCCCTGGTCATGGAAGCCATCTATGGAGAAAGAGGGGTAAAAGCCGGATTTAAGAAATATCCCAAAAAGCTTTTTAAACAAGTGGCTGAGCATTTGCAGGATAAATATGGCATCGATGCCGTCATCGCAGGGTGCACTGAAATCCCTATCGCCTTAACCAATAAGGATATTGAAATTCCCTATGTGGAACCGATGAAAATTCTTGCTGAAACCTGTATTCGAAAGTCGGGGAACCAGGTAAGAGGAAGGGGGGTATGAAATGTTATTATTAATGGAAAAAATATTTTTTTGTTAATTTTTGTGGAGTTTTAATTGACATTTTAAAAAGAAAAGGTTATCCTTTAAAGGCATAGATTTTTGTTTTTTTGAACTGGAAAAAAACGCTGTGAAATTCTTTGCAAAGGAGGATAGCCATGAAAAATCAACTGCTGTGGAAGGCGGGAAAAATCGATGGTAAATCGCAGAAAATTAGTATTCTTATTAACTCTGTTTATTATTTTTTCGATTGTGTTTTTATTGTACAGTCTGTATCCGATTACCGATTGATCATTTACCACAATGGAGGATTTTTTTTTGACAAAACATTTCGAACGCTCAGAGGAGCCAGGATTGCTTTTACAAAATTATTCCAGGAACGCTGCTGGGAAAAAAACAAGAAATCCGAATGGAGTTTTTTTTACGAACCGGGAGAATGTTGGTTAAAAGAGAGAAAGTGTGCTTGAACCGGCGAAATAATCGATATTATTATTGAGATGAACTGTGTGATGCGGTAGTGTCTAGCTCCCTGGATTTATCGATAAGGCCTTTGATTTTAAATTTATATTCAATAAAAAATCCCAGGACAGCGTGCTTAATCATGGGAAATTCATCCATGCAGCGAAGCATTTCAACGATTTCCTCATGGGAGCCATCGAGAAATACGGGGAGTGGAATTTTATTATCTTTTTCTATTTCGTTATGGTCGAACATGTGGCCGTCTTTTGCCAATAGCCAATCGAGCGAGACGTGAAATTTTTTTCTCAAGGCGTATAAAATCGGTGCTCCAGGAAAAATTTCTCCTTTTTCGATTCGAGAATAATTAGCCCTGCCTATCTCAAAATTCTCTACGAGTTGCTCTTGCGTATAACCCAGGGCTTTTCGGATTTGTTTCATCCTTGATCCGATCTCAATTCGAAGTTGATCTTTCATTTAAAATCTCCTTATTTTTTAATTTTATTTTAAAATTAATTGACTTCTTTGTCAACAAAAATTATTCTATTTATCCGGATGTTAAAAATTTTAACATCCGACAAATTGGCACCATGATGATAGAAATTATAAAGACAATTGTGATACGTCGGTTTCATGCTTTTACTATACCTTGTATTGAAGAGAAAAACAAGAGCAAAAAAATTAAAATGAGGAATAATATGTTCCAGGTCTTGAAAAAAACGAAAAAATAAACTAAAATGGATAAAATAAAATAACGCGAGGTGATTTATGAGTAAAGTTAAGTTTGTGTGTTTTTGTTTGGCGCTGGTCTTTTGTGCCAGCCAGTTATCGTATGGGGCATGGTATTTTAACGATGAGTTCTGTACTCCTTGCCCCAAAGGAGTAATAACGCAAGCGGATCCGGCTGCAGCGGGCTTTATAATCGAGGCATCATCGCAGTTTTTGCAGTCGCATTCATCCGTTTTTTTGCTCCTGAACGTGTCGGAGTTGAATCTAAGGGAAAGTTTCGATTTTGAAACAGCCCAGAAACTGATCGATTCGTCGATAATTCGGCTTTCCCTCTCGAGGGAAAACTTTGTGAGGGTAGTGAACTCCCTGGAAAATCTGCCGATAAAGCCAGATATTGCAAAGAAGTTTAAATCCTTTAATTACTCCCAATTGGCGAATAAACGGAATTTGCACCCGGATGTAATGAATAAGGTGGCAGGATTTCTTAAAAGAGCCGATATCAAAGGCATATATGAAGCGAGTGTGGTTAATATCGATCAAATCTTGAATGCGCTTCAGCAGATCCAGGCCACTGTTCAAAGCCGGGTAGTACCGGACATCGAGAATTTGAGAGTACTGTTTCAATTGCATTCGGACTCGATGCTGTTTGGTTATTACAGCAGTCTTGTCTTTTATGAACTGCAAAGATAATTAAAAAGTAATTAAATCTCAAAACAAGAGGGAATATAAGAAAAATGTCAGGAGAAAAAATCAAGCATGAATGGAACCGGATTGTGAAGGTAAAAGGAATTGTTGTTTTCTTTTTTCTTTTTGGATTCGTGGGGATTTTCTTTGTGTATACCGGGATTACCGATTACCAGAAATTCCAATTGGACAAGAAGTTCTTCATCGATCATGAAAACAAAAAAGTAAACTATTATACCAACTACACTCAATATGGTGGATATGGCTTTCGAGTACTGTATGATCCACCTCCGATAAGCATTTTTTTCTCTAACAGCAGTGTTTTTCAAAACTTATATTCCAATATCGATATGAGCGAGATTTTGAAGATCACCAGCTCATATAAAGGAAAGGATTTATTTTTGAAAAGAGGGTTATTCAAGGATATTGCAGGTATATTTTTCATATTAGGAAGCCTCTTCATGTTGTACATGGGGATGGCTTCCTATAAAATTGAAAAATGCCTGTTTAGGTATGGGAGTCTATTGATTCGCTTGGCAATTCTCGATTTGTTCTTCGTGTTTTTGTTGGCTATTGTATTTTTTTCTCCCCGGGTTTTGAACCTTCATCTTTCCGCTGCTGAAGCAAAAATATTTTTGCTATATACCTGTTACGTATTGCTCTATTTGAATTTCTTCTATTCTGCCGGTGTTTTTTTAAGAGTGGTGGTCCGGAAAAAGCCCCATTTGTATTTTTGTGTTTTTGTCTTCTGGTTTTTCTCTATTGCCATATTACCTGAAATTATGACTGTTTTAATGCAGAAAAAAGCTAATTTTTTCCAGGCCAACGAAAAGTATGACAACATCAAGCTGAAAGAATTGATGAAATTTGAACAAGAAGTGAAGAAAAAAACGGCTCGGGTAGAATCGGAAGAGAAAAAGAAATCCATTTCCAGGGAAATGGTTACTAAATTTTTGTCTACCGGTTATGAGAAGAATTCAAAGATCGAAGATGAAATTAATCGAAACGTCGAAAAGATTTTGAATGATTATGAGGACATGATGCGGATCTACCCGGCGACTTTTTTCACATATTTGAGTGGGGAGATATCCGGGAAAGGTTATAACGGCTATCTTTCCCTGGCCAGATATACCCTGGCATTGAGGCACAACTTTATTAAGTATTATCTTGTTAAGCGCTATGGGTCAAACGATAGCAAGGTAGTTACTTACGTGAAAAAAAAAGAGAATGTCTTTATTGCCTCCAGTCATTTGCCGAGGTCGTTTTTTATAGGGGGGCTGCTCACCGCTTTTTATGCCTTTTCACTTCTAACTTTGTCTTATTTCATATTGAAAAAGCGGAACCGCGTTAAAATAAATTTTGAGGTTCCGAAATACAATTTTAGCGAAGGGAACACTTATTTTATTTTATGCCAGGATGAGCATTACATGGAAGGATTATTCGCATATTATCGTTTATGTGACAATACAATTTGCATCGAGAACCTGGGTGATGGAGAAATCGACATGGAAGTCGGTTCTCGCCCGTTATTGAATTATTACTGCAAATCGTTAAAGGTCGATCCGGCCAGGGCAAGCGAGTACCTGGACATCCTGGGTGTGGAAAATCCCTTCAGCCGGGAACGGGATAAAGAGAAATTTTCTGCTGACTATGCTCAAAAAATTTACCTGGCTGTCTCTACTGCTGGATTGCATCAAACTGTTGTATTTAAGAACTTCATCAAAGGAAAATCCAGGGAAATGGAACGGCATTTTTTGGATATTGTCACTCACTTGAACAAATCGAGGAAAATCGTTTTATACTTAAGCACAGAAATATTTGTAACCTCTTTGTCTTTTGAGAGAGAAATACAAATCGACATTTGCCAGAGCTTCAAAATAGATCCACAGGCTGTGAGCATGCGGTAATTTTAGCGAGGTTGCCATTTATAAGGGGCTTCATTTTCATGTGAAATTCATTAAAGAAATATTTTCTCAATAAAGGGTATTTCTCCATGTAAAACAGTAATTCTCTATAGTCGGCCCTATCCGCGGTTTTTTTGTTGTAGTTATAGATTTCTTCTTTTGGGGAATCTTTTTCCGCCTCCCAAACGCTATTGTCTCTGATTTGTTTGCGGATAAGAGCACCCATAATATGAGAGTCTGAATATTTTACGAACCTTGCATCAAAAAAAATACTATCGATGGTTGGAATCTTGATATTTTTGACAGTACCGATCTCCTGGAGTTGAATTTTGTATTTGGCAAGGTAGTCGATCATTTCTTCAGGGAAGAGATCGCATATTTCACTGCTGGAGGGAGGGAGGGGGTCAAATTTTGTAATCTCCCATTGTTCGGCTTCGTTTTTATTCAAATGGAAATGAAATTTTAATACTGACAATATTTTCCTTTCGGATTCAGCGTTTTGATCGGTTGAATCCACCAATCTCATCTCGCCGTAGACCAATTTCCGGAAAATATTGTCTAATGACTTATAATAATTAATCTCATCTACAAACAGATACTTTAATTCCTCAACTCTATGGAAGATGATTTGGTAAATTAAGGGAATATTGAGTAAAAAATCTAACTCTCTAAGGACTTCCTGTTTCATGAATCGTGTTCCCCTCCTTGGTCAGGAGAAAATGAATTCTACCTTTTTTAATCATTTTCATTGTCGGACGCAATTGGATCCAGGGATGCTGCATCTTCCCCAATGAATTTTTGAATAATTTCGTCGTATCGAACCTTATACTCAAGAAAGAAGCCGAGGATTGCATGCTTCACCATGGGAACTCTTCCCAGTAACTCGAGCATTTCGGTAATTTCTTGAGAGTAATCGGGGAAACTCAGCTTTTTATCTGGGGTCGATTTTTCCATAACCATCATTTTCCCCGTGTTGGTGATTAACCAATCTAGAGAAATATTAAACTGGGTTCGTAGGGCCTTTAAAATGGCCACATTGGGTAATACTTCACCCTTTTCAATCCTGGAGTAATCTGCACGGCCGATGTCAAAAAAAGCCACCATCTGGTTCTGTGTGTAGCCCAGTGCTTTTCTGACCTGGCGCATTCGTTGACCGATTTCTTTTTTTAATTTTTCTTTCATATTCTACCACCGTCTAAAATAATAATACATCTTGGAGTGAAATGCAAGGTACAAATGTGATAAGTAATGGAGTTTTTGTAAAAACCATCTGAGGCGTGTGTGTTAAAATCTCGACAGCAGAGCACGCCAGGAGCATTGGACCGTATTGAAGAATTTTTTCTTCTACAAAAAAAGTGGGATTGTGTAATTTTCCATGGTTTCCTGCACCCAGGAAGAAGAAAAAGGACGGGATCCGGTGAGAATAGGAAGAAAAATCTTCTCCGATAGCGAGCGGGGAAGTAGTCAAAACATGGTCATCGCCCAACAATTTTTTAAACAACGATTGTAGTAAACGGGTAAGAGCCGGGTCGTTTTTGACAAATTGAGACGCGCGATTAAAATCGAAACGGTACGAGATGCCGAGGGAGATTTCCAGGGCTTTCAAAACACATTCCATACCTTTTTCGATGAGGCTTTGAGTTTCAAAGGAGAAGGTTCGAACTGTTCCTTCCATTTCAACGCGGTCAGCAATGACATTCTGGCGGACGCCCCCGGATATTTTACCGATAGTAAGGACAGCCTGTTCTTTTGGGTCTTTTATGCGGCTGATAACGGCCTGGAATTGGTTGATAGCAGAAGCGGCAGCATATATGGCATCGATACCTTCGTGGGGAAAAGCGCCATGGCTGGATTTCCCGAAAATAGTGATAAAAACGGAAGCAACATTGGCCATGAGGGGGCCTTCCTTGAAAATCACTGTTCCTACTGGATAATCGGGCAGGACATGGAGACCCACCATCGCCTGGATGGATGGGTTTTGAAGTACCCCTTCTTTGATCATTCGTTCTGCGCCGGTGGGGCTTCCATCCGGTGTCCCTTCTTCGCAGGGCTGAAAAACAAATACGATGGTACCTGGGATGTGTTCTTTAATTTGGGAGAGAATTTTGGCGGCGATTAAACCGTTGGCAATATGGGCATCGTGTCCGCAGGCATGCATATATCCCTTATTTAGGGATTGGAACTCCAGGCCGGTGTTTTCCTGGATAGGTAGTGCGTCCATGTCCGCGCGGATACCCACTACCGGGTGGTCTTGTTTTCCTTTTAAAATGGCTTTGATACCCGTTCCACCAATACCTGTGTGAACTTCCAACCCCAATTTTTTTAAATAATCGGCGATGAATTTCGATGTTTCGTTTTCTTTAAAGCAAGGTTCCGGCGATAAATGGAAGTGCCGGCGGAGTTGAACGGCTTCCGGGAAGTAAGCTTCGGATTTCTCGCGGATATAGGAATAAAAATCAAAATCAGTAACGATGGCGGAATATGAAAAGATGGTCATCACCAGGAGCCCGAGAAGTATTATGGCTTTTTTATTCAATTTTTTACCTCCTTTTGAATGAACTTCGATCATTACTTACTAATTATAAAGGGAGTCAGGGAGTTTTAGCAATAGGTATTTAAAAAAAATCGGGAGGAAAAACATTGCGGGTCTTTATCCGCCTCCTTATTCCTCGATTCGCACTCTCTATTGAATTCGCCGTATAAATAAATCGCCTTATCTCCGGTGAATATTTGAAGTATACGCTCAATTCACTCCAATTCGCCCTCCAGGACTTTGCTATTTGCGGGAATTTCGAAATCCATTTCTCTTCAAACTTTTTTAACCTATTAGACCTTCCGATTCCGTGGAAGCTTTGTAAAGTTCTTTCAAATCAGCAATCAACTCTTTCCTCTCTTTATACGGTACATATCCGCGATTGGGAGCGAGGAAAGCGGTCTCCGGGAGGACCTGCGAGATCGCTTCTCCGAATTGCAGGAAAAAATCCGAAAGCCTTTCTTTCTCTCTAATCTTACCCTCCCCTGCGACCTGGTTCTACAATAAACCCCAGATCGATATTATCGCCTCCCACATCCCCCCCGATTCAGGTAAAAATAAGATAGAAAAATCTTTTTAACGCTTGCATTCATTAAATATTTCGGTTAAAATATTTGGCATGGAAGGCTACCTCAAAATTTTTTTCTTTTTAATCAGAAACGTTTTGACTTAAACTAACGGTAAATCGCGACTAAAGAGGCTGCTTTCCAAAAATCATCAATTAGGAGGTCGACGATGAAATTTTCAAAAAATTTCAATTTCGTTACATCTTTTCTTTTCATAGTAGTGGGAATATGCCTAACGGTAAGTATGGCATTGGCAGCAGAACCTGCCGATCGCAAACCCGTAGCGGATGAGATGGTAAGCTCCGGCGGGATCAACTGGGTTCCCAAAATGAGTTATTCCCGTATGGATATCTACATTTCCCGCCCGGATGGTACTATCTTTCATAAAGCCATTGAAGACGGGAAAACTCCCTATGCGGATATCGCCGAGTTCACCCGCGGTATTTGCGATGGCGCCTATACCTATGAACTGCGAGTAACCCCTGTCGGTTCGAAAAAAATCCGCGGCGATGAAACTGGAACCAGTTTTTTTGAGCAGAACCAAAAAAATGAGATGTCATTAACCCAGACCGGTCATTTTGTGATCATGGGAGGTTCTATTGTAAGCAAAAGCGGTCGCGAAGGCTTATCTCGCGCTATGGATGTGGTTCATGCCGACGATGTGATTATCACCGGCAGCCTCTGCGTGGGGTTTGATTGCCTGACCGATGGAACGGAGAATTTCGGTTTCGACACCCTCAAGCTGAAAGAAAACAATCTCCGGCTTTACTTCGACGACACCAGTTCAACCGCAGGGTTCCCCGCCAATGATTGGCGAATCATCACCAACGATTCCAGCAGCGGCGGCGGTAATTATATTTCCATCGAAGATTCCACCAACAGCAAAACTCCTTTTAAGATCGAAGCCAACGCCAGAACCAGCGCGATCTATGTCAGCAGCAGCGGGAGAGTCGGGTTGGGAACTTCCACACCGGTATTAAATCTCCATATTGTAAACGGCGACACCCCTTCTGTACGTTTAGACCAGGATACCTCTTCAGGATGGACCGCACAAGTGTGGGACATCGCAGGAAATGAATCCAACTTCTTCATCCGGGACACCACCGGCGGTTCAAAACTCCCTTTCAGGATTCAACCCGGGACACCTACAAATACCATCACTATGAAGGCTGCTTCGGGCAGTGATCCTTTTAGAGTAGGCATCGGTACCTGGTCACCGGAATACCCAGTGGAAGTAGAGACCACAGGTGCCAATGCTGCGATCGTATGCGACCGGACTGATGGGGCAAGAAATTTTATTAGTTCCACCGCCAGTTATGGTCAATTCGGAACTGTATCCAACCATCCCACTCGCGTACTGGTAAATAGCACCTGGAAAATGCAACTAAATTCCGATAACAGCTTAAGCATGGCGAGCGGTGCCACTTGTACCGCAGGCGGGTCATGGACCAACTCTTCCAGCAGAAGCCTGAAAGAAAATATCCAGGACCTCTCTTCCGGTGAAGCCATTGACACACTGAACAAACTCAGCCCCGTGAAATATAACTATAAGGTCGATAAAGCGGAAAAACATGTGGGATTTATCGCCGAAGACGCTCCCGAACTCGTTGCCACACAGGATCGAAAAGGAATGAGCCCCATGGATGTAGTGGCTGTTCTCACCAAGGTCCTTCAAGAACAACAAAAAACCATCCAGGACCAACAGAAAAAGCTGGAAGAAGTCCAGGAAAAACTTGCTAAACTGGAAAATGAAAAAAAATAACCCGGACTCTCTTTTGTAAAGATTGATCCGATCTAAACCGGCAGCCCTATCGCTCCCTGTTATATCATCGTACCCTTCTCAGGTTGCCGGTTATCTTTTCCAGTTATTTTCTTCAAAGAACGCCGGAAGGAGGTACACTATCTAAACGTAAACAAAAGTCTTCAATAAGAGGAGAATTAACATGAACATGAGAACCTATTTAAACATTACCCTATTATCAGTAGGAATCGCTTGCCTTTTAGGTTTCGCAGCCAACGTATACCCTGGATCGACATCGAATCAATCCAAACCCGTTGCAGAAGCGATTATCCACTCCAGCGGGATCAACTGGCTTCCCCAAATCAACTATGACCGGTTGACCCTCACCGTTTCAAAACCCGATAAAACGGTTTTCCAGAAAATCTTTGTACCTGGTTCCAGTCCCTATATCGATCTCTACGAAATTACCGGGAATAGTTCAACCTGCGACGGTTCGTATACGTATGAACTGACAGTAACCCCCGTAGGTTCACTGAAAAAAACCACTCCCCAACGCGATGAAAGCTTTTCTTACCAATGGAATTACCCCCAGTCATTAACGCAAACCGGTTATTTTTCGGTTAAAAACGGCTCAATTATTACTGCGAACGGTATCGAAGCCCCTATGCGGCCCATGGATGTTGTTCATAACGACGACGCCATTATAACCGGGAGCCTCTGCATCGGGTACGATTGTCTTACCGACGGTACTGAAAGTTTCGGCTCCGATTCTCTCAAAATAAAGGAAAACAACATACGGCTGTTCTTCGACGATACCAGCAGTGTTGCCGGCTATCCTGCCAACGACTGGCGAATACTCGCCAATGACGAGGCCAGTGGCGGAGGTAATTATTTCGCTATACAGGATGTTACCGAAGGGAGTGTGCCTTTCAAAATCGAAGCCGGGGCTAAAAGCAATTCGCTTTATGTGGATGACGCTGGCCGGATAGGTTTGGGCACATCGACTCCTATCTATAATATCGATATCAAATACGGCGATTCTCCCGCTGTCCGATTCTACCAGGATTCATCCTACGGCTGGACCGAACAAAAATGGGATCTCTCCGGCAACGAATCCAACTTCTTTCTCCGGGACGGCACAAACGGATCGAAACTACCCATACGGGTTCAACCCAACACCCCAACCAATACCTTAACTCTTAAGGCCGCTGTGGATAGCGATCCTTTCAGGGTGGGTATCGGCACCTGGTCGCCGGGATATCCCATGGAATTAGAAACCACAGGCGCAAATGCCGCATTTGTTTGTGACCGGACAGACGGGGCAAAAAATTTCATCAGTGCCACTGCCAGCTACGGTCAATTCGGAACTGTATCCAACCATCCTACTCGCGTACTGGTAAATAGTGCCTGGAAATTGCAACTAAATTCCGATAACAGCTTAAGCATGGCAAGCGGTGCCACTTGTACCGCTGGCGGAACCTGGACCAATTCTTCCAGCCGTGATTTGAAAGAAAACATTCAATCCCTGGGTGCCGATGAAGCGTTAAATACCTTAAGTAATCTCAACCCCGTGAAGTTCAATTACAAAGTCGATAAAGCGGAAAAGCACGTGGGATTTATCGCTGAAGATGTCCCCGACCTATTGGCTTCAGCAGACCGGAAAGGTTTGAGCCCCATGGATGTCACTGCTGTTTTAACTAAAGTTCTCCAGGAAGAACTTAAAGTTCTCCGGGAACAGCAAAAATCCCTCCAGGAACAACAAAAATGCATCCGGGAACAGCAAAAAACGATCGAAGAACTTAAAGAAAAAATCAAAACTCTAGAAAAAAAATAATCAAAAGTTGAATTTTAAATGATACGGGGCCACTCCATCATGTGGCCCCTTTGCCACTTCAAAATTGCCAGTTTAGGGCACATCGTAAAAAAACGAATTAAACCGAATTAAAACCAGGTTTAAAGATAAAACTATAACTCATACAATATAAATTATAAAAGAATTTCGAAGGAGAATATCATGAAACGATTCTTTTCTGTTTTCATCATTATCACTGCGATTGTTTGTTTCTCGTGTATAGAGAAAATTTCGGCTGCACAGGGTGTTGTTTTCGCCTCGGCCGACCCGGCAGAAGTCATGCTAAGTTCCAATGGAATTACGTGGTTACCAAAAATCAGTTATGCTCAACTGGATATTTTCATCTCCCGACCAGACGGTACGGTTTTTCATAAAACCGTTGAAAGTGGGAAAACTCCCTATGCGGATATTTCCGAGTTTAGCACCGGCTTATGCGATGGGTCTTACACATACGAACTGAGAATTACCCCGGTGGGAACTAAAAAAATCCGTAGCGAAGAAAGCGTTGAAAATACTCTTGAACAGGGCCAAAAAACCGGGTTCAACCTATCTCAAACCGGCCACTTCGTGATCGTCGGAGGATCGATACTGGATAAAACCGGCATCGAAGGCCTTTCCCGTGCGATGGATGTGGTCCATGCCGACGATGCGATTATCACCGGGAGCATCTGTGTGGGTTTCGACTGCCTCACCGACGGGACGGAGTCCTTTGTATTGGATACCATTAAATTAAAAGAGAACACTCTCAGGATTTACTTCGACGATACCAGCACCAGCGCCGGCTTCCCCGCTAATGATTGGCGTTTGGTTGCCAATGATTCTTCCAGCGGCGGCGGTAGTTATTTTTCTATCGAAGATTCCACCAATTCAAAGACGCCTTTTAAAGTCGAAGCTAACGCGAAAACCAGTTCGCTTTATGTCAGCAGCACTGGAAGAGTCGGATTGGGAACATCCACACCGATTCTGAATCTTCATATTACTTACGGCGATAGTCCCTCTCTCCGGTTTGAACAGGATGGTTCCTCTGGTTGGAGCTCGCAAACCTGGGACATCGTCGGGAATGAGACCAACTTTTTTATCCGAGATGTTACCGGTGGCTCAAAACTTCCCATCAGGATTCAACCCGGGACCCCCACCAACACCCTCACCCTTCGGGCTGCAGCGGGGGGTGATCCGTATCGGGTTGGGATCGGCACCTGGGCGCCAGAATATCCCGTGGAGGTAGAGACCACTGGGGCAAATGCCGCAATCGTTTGTGACCGGACAGATGGTGCGAAAAATTTCATCAGTTCCACCGCCAGTTATGGTCAATTCGGAACCGTATCCAGCCACCCCACCCGTATACTGGTCAATAGTGCCTGGAAAATGCAATTCAATTCCGATAATAGCGTTAGTATGGCCAGCGGGGCAAGCTGCACCGCCGGTGGGGCCTGGACCGACGCCTCCAGTCGAGCTTTAAAAGAAAATATTCAATCACTGGAAACCGATGAAGCGTTAAATACATTAAACAACCTCAACCCAGTGAAGTTCAATTACAAAGCAGATAAAGCAGATAAACACGTGGGTTTTATCGCCGAAGATGTCCCCGATTTGGTGGCCTCAGCGGACCGGAAAGGTTTGAGCCCCATGGACGTCACCGCTGTTTTAACCAAAGTTCTCCAGGAGCAGCAAAAAATCCTCCATGAACAACAAAAAAGCATCAAGGAACAGCAAAAAACGATTGAAGAACTGAAAGCCCAAATCAAATCCCTGGAGAAAAAATAGTCATAGGTTTTTATTTTCAATTTAAATAAAAAGGGCCACTCCATAGAGTGGCCCCCCCTAAGTTTGGTTTTATTGCAGTGCCGGGCGAATTGTGCGATGGTTTGTAAATATTGTTTTTTGGGACGATTCGTTGGCTCATCTTTCATTTTGCTAAAATCAACGGATTTTTTATTAAAATAGGGATTGAAAAAACAGCGATTTTCAGTTAAAATTAAACGGTTAGGATTTTCTGGAACCATTAAAATCGAAACTTTGGTCCCACGTGATTCATGGATAGGGCTCATGTTAAAAGCAATAAAATTTTAGTAAGAGATTTTCGAAGGAGAAAGATTATGAAGAGATTTTTATCTTTAGTCATCGTATTGGCGGCGATTATGTGTTGCCCGGGTATAGAGGCCATCTACGCTGCACAAGGTGTTATTTCCCCGACAGATCCGGCAGAAGTTATGATAAGTTCCAATGGGATCAACTGGATGGTTAGAATGAGTTATGAACAACTGGTTTTAACTGTATCGAAGCCGGATGGATCTATTTTCAGGAAAACCTTCGATTCCAATCGAAATCCGTACCTGGATATTTCTACTATAATCGGAAAAAGCTCCGTTTGTGACGGATCATATACATATGAACTCAAGATTATTCCAAACGCCGGCAAACAAATTCGCGGTGAAGAATCAAGGGAAGATTCCTTTATGAGTGGGATGCAAGCCCAAAAACCTGTTGTGAAGACCGGGTATTTCCTGGTTCGCGGCGGGATGATCGTAGTCCCCAGTAAAGCCCCTGAACCCAGGAAAGGCGGTACATCTCAATTGGAGTATACTTATAACGAGGATTTATATGTCAAAGGCAGTCTCTGCGTAGGCACCGATTGTGCGGACCCGGAAACCTGGGGATACGACGTCCTCCGGTTAAAAGAAAACAATCTCCGGGTTCATTTCGATGACACCAGTGCGACCTCATCATTCCCCGCCAACGACTGGAGAATCTTACTCAACGATACCGCCGACGCCGGTGCAAACTATTTTGCGATCGAAGATGCCACGTCCGGGGATGTTCCTTTTTTAATCGAAGCTGGCGCCCCCGATAACTCTCTTTATGTTGAGGATTATGGAAGAATAGGCCTAAAGACCTCCGCTCCTGCTGTAGAACTTCATATCGTGGATGGAGATAGCCCCGCTGTACGATTAGAGCAGGATACCTCTTCCGGTTGGACCGGTCAAGTATGGGATTTGGTAGGAAATGAATCTAATTTTTTCATCCGGGATGTGACCAATTCATCCAAAATTCCTTTCCGCATCCAACCCAGTTCACCCAGCAGCAGTTTGTGCATAAAAAGCGATGGTAAAATCGGTATAGGTACATGGTCGCCAGGATACCCGATGGAATTGAATACAACGGGGCAGAATGCCGCCTTTACTGCTAAACGAACCGACGGTGCTACCAATTTTATGAGCGCAACGGCATCTTACGCGCAATTTGGGGCTGTCAGCAATCACCCCGTCAGAATTTTGGTGAACAGCACATGGAAACTGATGCTTAATTTGGACGGAAGCTTGAGTATGTCCAATGGCGCCACTTGTACTTCCGGTGGAGTCTGGACCAATGCTTCGAGCAGAAGCTTGAAAGAAAATATACGGAACCTCTCTACAGGAGAAGCCATCAATACCCTGGAGAACCTCAATCCTGTTAAATATAACTATAAAGCAGATAAAGAAGAAAATCACGTAGGTTTCATCGCGGAAGATGCTCCCGATCTGGTGGCTTCCAAAGACCGCAAAGGCATGAGCCCAATGGATGTAGTAGCCGTTCTGACCAAAGTGGTCCAGGACCAGCAAAAAACCATCCTGGAACAACAAAAAGCCAACCGAGAGCAGCGGCAATCCATCCTGGAGCTCCAAAAATCCATTCAAGAACAACAAAAAAATATCTCCGAATTGAAGGCGAAAATCGATACGATCGAAAACAAATAAGTATTTAATTACAATTTGCCCAGCCGGGTTATAAACCGGCTGGGCAGACTTTTTATCCCATTTAATTACGAATCTATCCAATTAATTTTTTATAAAAGTATTGACATATATTAAAATTAGGGTAGAATCTTTTGGTTATTTTAAAAAATTCAAAAATATGTATCCAAAAAAAATTCAATACCCAGTTTGTATAAAAAAACAAATTATTCAACGTCGCTGTAAAAAAGTGTGGAGTTGAATCCATTAGAGTACAACTAAAATAAAATAAACATAGGAGATTACATGAGAGAAAAATTAAGTTTCCCAGTAACACTAATTTTAATGTTATTAATTCTATCTATTTGGGTCACGGCAGATGATAATAGAAATAAGCCATTTGCCGTATCGCCCGGCAGTGAAACCGGTTTGATGGTGGTATGGCAGAATTGTCCTACTTTCAGTTGGTCTGCTGTCGATCAGGCTGCGTCATACAGGATTGCAGTTTTCGAATCTTTCGATCCGGAAGTAGTGGAATATGAGAAAATGACGAGCTCTCTTTCCCCGGTAATAAATAAGACTATCCCCGGGCCTGCTTTATCCTGGACTTTATCCTCCGACTCCAGTCTCAAGACCGGGAGTATGTATTCATGGTATGTCCAGGCGGTTGATGCATTCGGTAATGCAATTGGGCCATGGTCGGATGGTCAATTATTTATTGTCGAACAAGAGACACACTTTGCTGGCATCGAAGAGAAAATTGCCGAGAAATTGAGAGAATATGGAGTTGACGAAGAGACCATTTCAAATGTAGTCAAGGATGTGAAATCCGAGGTTAAGGAGGTGGTCGTACGCAAAGGTAGTTCCAGTAAGCAAATTCCCGACATAAGTGGAGAGATGGGTACTGAAGGGACCTATAATACTTTTTATGGTAATCAAGCTGGAAAACAAAATCCGACATCCGCAGTTTACCTAACTGCTGTTGGAGCCTCCGCGGGTTATAATAACACCAACTCCGGAGTAAACAACACTTTTATTGGCGGTTTTGCCGGATATGCGACTGATACAGGTGACGATAACACATTTGTTGGCGTGAACTGCGGGCATGACAATGATGAAGGCAATAATAACACGTTTATGGGATATAATGCCGGGTATCTCAACACCGGCGGGAGCTCCAACACATTCATCGGAAAGTTAAGCGGATACACCAATACAACAGCCAGTAATAACTCATTCTTCGGATATTATTCCGGGAAAAATACATCAACAGGAGCTGAAAACACCTTCCTTGGAGCTTACGCCGGGGAATTAAATACAACAGGGAGTTACAACGTATTTATGGGAAGGCATTCCGGCAACAGCAATACTACCGGGAGCAATAACTCTTACCTAGGGTACTACGCCGGGTACGCCAGTAACTCAGGTTACGAAAACGTCGCCGTGGGAAGGCAAGCAGGCTATTCGAATAATACCGGGTATGGTAATGTTTTTTTGGGTAATAAGGCAGGATATTCTGAAACTGGCTCCAACAAGCTCTACATCGCCAATTCGGAAACGACAACTCCCTTGATCTGGGGTGATTTTGCTAACAACATTCTCACTGTAAATGGCCAATTAGGTATTGGCACAACAAGTCCAGTAGGAACATTTGAAATCGAAAAAACCGGTGCAAATGCTGTATTTATTTTTGAGCGAACCGATGGCGCTACTGGCAAATTTACAGCAAGGCCCAACGAAATCTATATGGGCACCGGTTCCGAGCATAATGTTGCGATTGTCGCCAACAACAATGTGATAATGACTTTAACTCCTGGTGGAAATGTAGGAATCGGTACCACATCGCCTTCATATCCCCTACACATGTCCAGCGGTGCATACTGTTCTTCGGGCGGCACCTGGACCGACGCTTCCAGCAGAAGCCTGAAAGAAAATATCCTGGACATCTCCTCCGGTGAAGCGGCGGAAGCTTTATCCAAACTGAACCCCGTGAAGTACAATTATATAGTAGATAGTTCCGATCAGCACCTGGGTTTCATCGCGGAAGATGTTCCCGATCTCGTGGCTTCCAAAGACCGCAAAGGCATGAGTCCCATGGATGTGGTGGCAGTTCTGACCAAAGTAGTCCAGGAACAACAAAAAACCATCGACGAATTAAAAAAACGGATCGATGGATTAGAAAATAAAAAGTAGCCAATAGATTTATAAAGAGATGAAAAAAGGCGCGCTGGACAGCGCGCCTTTTTTTTTATCTGCGTTTCACGTATTGAAAAAATCGCGCAAATGTGGGATAATTCAAAACTCATGGGAATGGAGTTTCCCCAAAAGGATATGCCGTGAAAAATATCGACCCTATCCGGGCGAAGTGGTTTGTAAAAACCTCCATGAGAGGTGAAGGGCGGAAGCTTGCTTCTACATATTCTACCGGGAGTAAATAGCGATGAGATTTATTGGCGATATCAAAAAATTCACCCGTATGCTGTATGAAAAACGAGGAGCCATCTATGAATTGGCCAAACGCGATTTCGAAGCCCAATACAAAAGTACTTACCTGGGTATCATGTGGGGTTTCATCCACCCCCTTTCTTATATCGTGCTTCTTTTATTGGTTTTTTCCATCGGCCTGAGATCAAACCCCGGCAACGACATCCCCTTTGTTATCTACTTGATCTCCGGTATGATCCCCTGGCAATTCTTCTCCGGGACCTTAAACTCGCTAACTAAAGTCATCAAAGCACACTCATACCTGGTTAAAAAAGGCGATCTCAGCCTGGGCATCTTACATGTAGCTAAAATTCTCAGCAACTTAGTCACCCACGTCATTTTAATCCTGGCGTGCTTTATCGTTTGCATGCTATACGGTTTCCCCCTGGGCTTGCATTCCCTTCAAATATTTTATTACCTGATCGCCATGTGTCTTCTTCTTCTTGGCCTGGGATGGATTACTTCATCCACCGGCATGTTCATTGAAGATGTTTCCGATATAGTAACCGTGTTAATGCAATTCGGCTTCTGGTTCACCCCCATCATCTGGAATATTTCGAGAATCCCTAAAAAATACCAGTGGATCGCAAAATTAAACCCTGTCTGCTATATCACCGCAGGCTACAGGGACAGCATGATCTATACGACTCCCGCCTGGGTAAAACCCAGGGAAACCCTATACTTCTGGGGAGTTACCGTCATTCTTCTACTGGCCGGCGTGGTTATCTTCAGGAGACTGAAACCCCACTTCGGCGAAGTAATATAAAAAAAATCCCACGAATTACACGAATTAGCACGAATTTTTAAAAAATGGAAAATAAAAATATTTTTTAGACAGAATGTTATGAAATCGTTGGGGCATGTACAGAAGTTCACAAAACATTGGGGTGCGGTTTCCTTGAGGGAGTTTACCAGGAAGCATTGGAATTTGAATTTGGGAAAAGAAAAATTCCCTTTGAAAGGAAGAAAGAATTAGTGATTTATTATAAGGATATTGAGCTTCAAAAGAAATACAATGCCGATTTCGTTTGTTATGAAAAAATTATTATTAAATTGAAGGCATGCAGTAAGTTATTGGATGAACATATATCCCAGGTTCTTAATTACTTAAATGCCACAAATTTTAAATTGGTTATTTTGGTTAATTTTGGCGAAAAGAGTTTAAAATTTAAACGCATCGTTTTATAACCAAAAAATAAAACCAATTCGTGGAAATTCGTGGGTAAAAAAATTAATTTGCGGATAAAAAACAAATATGACCGATATCGCAGTTAAATTCGAAAACGTTTCGAAGTTTTATAAACTCTACAACTCTCCCAAAGACCGCCTAAAAGAAGCCCTCCACCCCTTCGGAAAAAAACTCCACCGCGAGTTCTATGCTTTAAAAAATATCGACCTGGAAGTTAAAAAGGGAGAGATACTGGGAATCGTCGGCAGGAACGGCTCCGGGAAATCGACCCTGTTGAAAATCATTTCCGGGGTGATTCAACCCAATTCCGGGAAGGTTATGATAAATGGGGATGTGTCCGCATTACTGGAACTGGGAAGCGGGATGAACCCTGATTATGACGGGATTCAGAATATCTATTTCGGTGGGATTATGATGGGCTTTTCCCGGCAAGAAATGAATGAAAAAATGGATGAAATTATAGCGTTCGCCGATATTGGGGAATTTATCCACCAACCCCTTAAAACCTATTCGTCAGGAATGAAAGCGCGATTGGGTTTTGCCCTGGCTGTCAGTGTGAAACCCGATATTTTAGTGGTTGACGAAGTCCTGGCAGTGGGAGACGATCTATTCAAAAAAAAATGCTTCGACAAGATGCAAGAATTGTTTAAAACCGGATGCACCGTATTTTTTGTCTCCCACAGCACACAGCAAGTCAATGAACTATGTTCCAGCGCTGTACTCATAGATAAAGGTGAAATAATCCTGGAAGGCCCCGCTCCCTTTGTAACCCGGTATTACCAGAAATTATTATACGCCTTGCCTGCTGCCCAGGGTGAAACAAGAAAAGAAATCCTCCAATTGAATATGAACCAGGATGAAAAGGAAAGATATAAAAATCCGATTACACCGGGAAAAAACGAAAACGAATCCAAACCGGCTGAACAACCCCTGGTCCCGGAGGAGATAAAGGAAGACCGATCAAGGCCAGTCGCTTACTTTATCCCGAATTTTACACCCAAAACTACAGTAAAACATGAATTCTACGATGTGAAAATATTCGATATCCGGATTCGGACCCTTTCCGGTAATGTGGTGAACGCACTGGTTATGGATGAGAACTATACGTTGTCCTATAAAGTCCAATTTAACCTGGATTCGGACAAAGTCAAATTTGCATCGCTAATCGTGAGTGAAAAAGGTCTGGCGATATCCGGAATTTCCCTTTATACGGAAGGATCAATCCGGGTGAATACCGGCGATATATACGAAGTGCTAATTTTCTTCAAATGCGCGCTGCTGCCCGGTACATATTTTGTCGGGATTTCGGTGAACAAGATCGATAAGGACTGCGAAAAAGTCCGCTTGTACGAAATACATGACGCTACAGTTTTCAAAGTCCAGGAAGAGAAAAATAAATTCCGTTGGGGAATCGTAAAACTTGATCAATCCACTCAAATACAAAAAATGAATTGAAAAGTCCATGGATAACAGGGAAGAAATCATCAAGCCGAAATTCTACAGCCAAAATGGCGAGGATTACCTGTTATGGAGTTTCTTTAAAGGAAAGCGAAGAGGGTTTTATGTGGATATCGGGGCATTCGACGGTATTCATTTCAGCAATACTTATGCGTTTGAGCAAATCGGCTGGAACGGTATTTGCGTGGAACCGAACCCCGAAATCTTTGCGATATGCCGGGCCAACAGACCGGGTTCTACCTGTTTGTATGAAGCCTGCACCGGCAATCCCCACGCCAAAAAAATGCGATTCTTTGTCGAGGAGTTGGGGCTGCTCTCCACTACCATCATCGATGAAGAAAAGCTAAAAGATATCGAACAGCGTTACCGGAAGCGGGGCCTGGACTTCTCGGGAATGAAGGAGATCGAAGTCGCCGCGCGCACCTTTAATGAAATACTGGAACAGTATGGGCCTATCGATAAAAAAATCGACTTCGTATCCATCGACAGTGAAGGCGATGAAATCGGCATCCTGGGGGGTATCGCTTTCGATATCTATGATATCCGCGTGCTGGTAGTCGAATACGATAAAATCGATGAACAAAAGATGCTTCAAATGCTCGGGGAGAAATCGAATTTTCGATTGGCCAGGAAAACCCTCCATAATGCGGTATTCGTCAAAACCCCGGAAGACTTTGAACAAATGAAAAATATCTCGATTAATTGCACCCTACAGGGACAAATGCACCCGAAAGGACTCCGATACACACCCCAACGCACCTGGAAAGAGAGACTTGTAAAAGATGGGAAAATTATTTGGGACTAATATAAAGATTTCTGTGATAATGGTGGACGGGGGATTCCGGGAGCGGATTTTCGGTGTAGAATACTTGACCCGGCAGGATTTCCCTCAAAAGGAATACGAAATCTTATGGGTCGATTTTTATAACAAACCTCACTCCCAATTAAAAAACTATCCCCTGGTCAAAGTGATCATTCTAGATAAACAGGGATTATATCACTCTTCATACTGTTTCAATGAGGGAATAAAAAAAGCCAAAGGAGAACTATTAGTAATCCCCGATGCCGATGTTATGGTAGAAGAAGATTTTTTATCTACAGTCTATGAAGAACATCGTAAAAACCAGCAATTGGTCTTGTATTTTCATCGATTAATCCAGGAAGAAAAATCTTTTAAAAGCGATGATCTGTCCTTCAATTATATCCAAGAGAGCTGCCCACGCGTGATTTCTAACCCGGAGAATTATGGGGGTTGTTTAACTGTCCGGAAAAAATGGTTGGAAGAAATCGGGGGTTATGAGTTACACAAGGCATTTGCTTCCGGTGCCCACGCCAATGGAAAAGATGTATATACGCGCCTGAAAAATTTGGGATTAGGTATCAAATGGCATCCCAGCAAGTTTCTTTACCATCCCTGGCACCCAGGAACCGGTTATGTCTGGGCGGACCAAAAAAGAGTGGCATGGCAGTTAGAAATAGTAAAATATCGTGCAACCCGCTTGATGACCACAGTATTCGAAGGGGAGTCCGGTACGTGTTCCTCCGAATATACAGCGCCACCACCACCCAAAGGCGAACCGGATAACTAAATGAAAAATTGTTTATACAAGGACTATCATATAATGGAGTAATAGGTGATGGCAAACAAATACCTTTTTATCTTGTGTCCACCGGCTTCCGGGTCGACTCTCCTCCAAAGAATCCTCCAAACCTCTCTAAACACGTCCGGATTTAATGTGGAAGGACAGGCGCTAGCCAAATCGATTTTGTTTACAAACGATCGGTGGAACCCGAGGAAAATCATTCCGTGGAATATAGTTAGAGAGAAATGGATGGAAAAGTGGAACTTGAATAAACCCATCCTGTTGGAAAAAAGCCCTCCTCACTTGATTCGAGCAAAACAATTGGAAACCCATTTCCCGGACAGTTACTTTATTATCATGATGAGAAATCCATACGCTTTCTGCGAAGGTGTCAAGCGTAGGTGGGGAAAAAAATTCACTTACCGTAATATCGCAAAAATGTGGGCCATCTGCGCCTATTACCAGATTGAGAACATAAATAATTTAAAGCATACCCTTTGGTTCACATATGAAGACCTGACAGCTAATCCAGGGGAGATGTGCAAGCAAATCATCGAATTTATCCCGGAATTGGGGGAATTGATCCCGGGAAAAAAATTCGACGTGTTTGAAAAATCGATGAACATTACGAATTTAAATCAACAGCAAATTTCAAATTTATCCAATGACGAAATTTTCCAGATCAACCGGGTATTGAAAAGATACCCGGAATTTCTCGCTTTTTTTAATTACCGGTATATCGATACGCCAGGGGGTAGTGTGAAATATGAACTCCCTAAAACAATCGAGATGTGGATCAGGTCGTTTAACCGGTTGCCTGAGCCGATCCGTTGGCATAATTGGAAGAGGTTAAAAAGACCCGCCAGCGCATCATAACAAGTGCCTGGGACGAGTTTCTTTACAGGATAAAATGAAGAGAGCCATAAAAGTATTTTTTATCAATCTTTTGGTATTGATGGTTTTGTGGGGCATGGCTGAACTGGTGCTGCACCTATTGGGTGTCGATACACTTCATGAAACAGAAAAGAAATCCATGGACTACCGATTTCAAAGCATATGCCAAAGGATTCAAAAAGAAAAACCGGTTTTTTACAATGCCTTTTATACGGACAGCGCCGGGATATTCAAAGCTAATCCGTCATTTGACTTTCGTATCCTTTTTAAAAGAAATGGCGATTACAGGATAAATTCCGACGGGTTCAGGGGAAATGACTTTAAGCCGGAGACGACCGGGGGCCCAACAGTATTATTGGTCGGGGATTCCTTTGTCTGGGGGTACACGGCAGCACCCATTACAAATTGTTTTTCCGATCTGGTCCAGGAAGCCGGTTATTATGTTTACAATGGCGGTATACCCGGAACAGATCCCCTGCAATATTTGAAAATAATCAAGAAATACACGCCGCTGTTGAAGCCCAAGGTAGTTGCTGTCTGCCTCTATATGGGTAATGATTTTAATGCTGTTCCTCACCCCGCACAACCTTCTAAAAACTTGCATTATATAGCCAATTTCGGCTACTTATTGGGTTATGATAATCGGACTGGAAAATATTTCAAGAATGTTGAAGAATCCTTTGCGTACCTTAAGAAGCGATACTGCGGTTGCACCGGTAATATATGGGATTACATTGTTTACAAAACTGTGCTGGGTAAATTGGTTTACAACATCCTTCACAAAAGAACCGGGAATTTAAAACCCGATCTGACACGAAAATGGTTAAGAGACACCTTAATGGAAATGCAGCACGTATGCAAAAAAAATGGCTCCAACTTCTTGGTTTTACTGGTTCCGGGTTCTAAGAACGCCGATCACCCATCAACTTTTGTAGAAAAGCATATCCATCTTTTATCGGGGCTCCAGTATTTTTACCCCGACAATTTTAGTAAATTAGATTATCAGTCCCCTCCGGATAACCACTTTAACAATCGGGGGCACAAAAAATTCGCAGATTTTATAATTGGGGTATTGAAAGAAAAACGATATTCTCCCGTTCAATCGACGGGGGTACCAAAAAACACAAGCAAGTAATAAATACCAGTGGTGAAAAATTCTTGAAAAACTGTTTGATTATGGGATCCGGGCGAAGCGGCACCAGTATGTTGGGCGGTATTCTTCACCAGGCCGGTTATTTCATGGGAGAAAAACTTCACAAGCCCCACGAATCCAACCCCAAAGGTTTTTTTGAATGGTACAGGATCAACAAGATCAACGAGGACATCCTGGCAGGGTATGGTCAAAAGACCTTAAAAGCGCGGTTGATTCGGAAACTCATGAAACATTATGTGGTACAGGACCCGGGATTGAACCAGCGATGGTTATTCTCTATTCCGCCGGAAGTGGATATCGCTTATTGTAACCCGGACATTGAGAAAGCGATTAAAAGCGTTGTTTCGAGGGAGCCTTTTTGTTATAAAGACCCCCGTTTCAGCTACACTTTGCCTGTGTGGAAAAACTATTTGAAACCCGGCACAGTTTTTATCTGTGTATTCAGGGAGCCCAATGTGGCGGTGGATAGTATTTTAAAAGAGTGCCGGGACCGGGATTACCTGGAGAGCTTAAAAATCGACCGGCGAAGCGCTTTCCGAGTTTGGATCAACATCTATTCTCACATTCTCTTTAAGCATGTGAGAAGTTGTGAAAATTTTTTATTCGTTCACTACAACCAGGTGTATGAAGGCTCCGCTTTGCCGTTATTGTCCGATTATCTTGAAGTCAATTTGAAAGCGGATTTCGTCGATAAGGATTTGAAACGAACCGTCTCCTTTCGCGCCATTCCTGGAGATGCAAAAAAAATATACCGTCAATTATGTCTATTGGCACATTATCCGATCGAGTAGGCGATGATGGCAAACAAATACCTGTAAAATCTACCGGCATTTGCGTGAAAAAGCAGGTGTTAAGCGTGGGTAAGCGGAGGATTAATTGGGTTCATTGGACGCATTATTATTAAAGCAAAAGTCGTCGAAGTATAGCAGTTATGTTTATATTGCTTTTACTGTCATTCTTTTTAATCTTATTGCGGTTTTTGGATTGGGAATTCTTTTACATGATGATCCGGCCTGGTACAGGGCGGTTTTAAGTGGAGAATTCCCCAGTTGGATGCTTAGATACAACCTTCTCTCTCCTTTTACGGAATGGATAGGCTGGAATATAATGGCATATTCCCCAAAACTGGCGCGGGGATTATATGTATTGTTACTCATGGTGCCGTTATCCTGCTGCTTCTATTACTTATATGAGCATAAATTCGGATTTTCCCGGATGACGGCATTCACGGCGGCTGTTATTCCCAACATACTCCCGATGCAATGGCAAATCCCGACGGGCATTAATCCGTCTTATGTGCTGTGGGGGTTGCTCGTCTCTGTAGTATCATTAATCCTCGGGTTTTCTTATTTAGAGAAAAGCACTCCCAGGAATTGGATTCGACTCACGGGAGCAGTTCTATGTTATGGGGCCGCCACACAAATCATGGAACAGGCATTATTTTTATTCCCCCCCCTAATCCTGGCATTTTGGGGTTATAAGAAATTCGACAAAAAAAATATACGCCTGGTTTCTCTTTTTACCCTGGTGGCCCTCTCCCGGCTTATTCATATGGCGTTACTCCCACGTGTGCCGATTAAAGAAATAGCTTTCGACGAAATTTTAAGAAGGGTTTTATCCCTGTTAAAATGGAGTTTACCATTTGGCGATATCGACTCGGTATACCTGGTCGTTATTTTCCTGGGAGTTATATCGGCCGGGTTTGTTTTTTCTCTCAAAAAAAACGAGGTGGAGCATAAATTCAACAGGATTTTTCTTTATTTTCTTTTCTTTTGTTGGGCTATTTCCACGGTTTTTGTTTTCATTGTTATGAGCAGGCATTATTCACCCCGGTATGTGTTTATTTCCTCCTTTGGATTAAATGCAGTTTTCATTCTTTCGCTTGATATCATATTCAAAAACGTATTTCACCTAAAATTCAAACTCCATATCCTCGTTTTTGCAGCCATAATTATTTTCTCCGGTACGTCAAGATATTTCACTCTTAAAGCAACATTTGCTCCGCTTAATCTTGATTTTTCTATTGTTCAACGGGATTTAAATAAAATACAATTACCGCCGGATTCTCAAATTGTAATTATCGGTATTTATAGAGTCGGAGGCTGGCAAAGGTCGAGCGGTTACTTGCAGTTTGCTTTAAAACGAGCGGATGTTACCGGCCTGATCGGACCTGTTAATCGCTTCGGGTATTATAATTTCGACGATCATTTTGACACCACGAAAAGAGGGTGGAACTCAAGAGTAACAATGAGCGGGCTTACGCTTGAAAATCCTCTTTTTCTTTTTTATTGTGATCCGAAGAGCCGGAAGTTGATCCAGATGGAATATGCCCTCCAGTGGAGGGGTGAAAAAAAAGACGCTCCCTGGACGATTTTTAGAGTTGACAAAAGGACGGGGGAAATAATCCCTTTTAACTCCGGGGTCGGTATGGAAGAGTATTTAACTGCGATAGAAAAACTGGAATTATCCGGGATTCGTCAATCGGAAATATTATGGGGCGGCCCGTCTTCAGAGAAAGAACGCGAAAGACTGGAAGGAGGACTCCCAACCCAAAATAGGACAGGAGAGTGAAAAATGAAAGAGGAAAAAAACATGATTTCCATTGTCATCCCTGTTTACAAGAATGAACCTTTCATCGATGAATTATATTCACGATTGGCTGCCCATTTAAGCACCATTACGGGAAACTTTGAAATTATTTTCGTCAATGACGGCAGCCCAGACAGCTCATGGGAGCGAATTGCCGGCAGCGCCTTAAAAGACCGGCGAGTTAAAGGGATAAAGTTTTCCAGGAATTTCGGGCAGCATATCGCTATCTCCGCAGGGGTGGCTCAAGCCGCCGGGGACTGGGTCGTGGTCATGGACGGGGATTTGCAGGACAGACCGGAAGAGATCATCCATTTATATAATAAAGCCCAGGAAGGATATGAGGTTGTTTTTGCCCGGAGGCAGGTAAGAAAAGACACTTTTTCCAGGAAAATCTTTTCCCGGGTGTTTTATAAATTTTTCGATCTTTTGGCCGGGACCGGAAGTAAAACCGACGCTGCGGTGGCTAATTTCGGCATTTACTCCCGGAAAGTGATCGACAGCTTTAATAAAATGCGGGAACACAGCCGGTTATTCCCCCTGTTCATCCGCTGGCTGGGTTTTAATACCGCATATATCGATGTGGAGCATGCAGAAAGAAGCACCGGCGAATCGGCATATACCTTTCAAAAAAAATTTAACCTCGCCCTGGATACCATTATATCCATGTCCAACCAACCCTTGAAAATATCCATTAAACTCGGCTTCATACTTTCTTTGTTATCTTTTCTATATGGTGTCTTGATAATAATTAAATACCTGGTATGGGGAATCCCGGTCCAGGGTTGGACCAGTTTGATCGTATCTCTATATTTTATAGGCGGAGTTTTGCTCTCCACCACGGGGATTTTGGGGCTCTACATCGGTAAAATATATGATGAAGTAAAAAACCGGCCGCTTTATGTCATCGATGAAATTATCAATTAGAAGGAAAAGAAATGGTAAAATACGATCTTGAGCAAATTCGCAGTTATTGGGAGGCGCAAGCAGAGAAGTACAAACAATCCCCGGCGGCATCCTGGTCCGACACGCCGGTAATCGAAATGGAAATCCGGGAAATCCTGGGGTATCTCGAAGACGGTGATTCGGTGCTGGATGCAGGGTGTGCAAACGGTTATTCCACGATCCGCTTTGCGGCTCAAAAGAATATTTGTATCCAGGGAATCGACTATATACCCGAAATGATCGCTCAGGCCCATGAAAACCTGAAGCAGTGCAGCGGGAAAATAGCCGGGTCTGTATCTTTTGATACCGGGAATGTTTTAGCCATCACAAAAGCCGATAACATTTATGACAAAGTTATTTTAAAGCGAGTTATTGCCAGTCTCGGCGAGTATGATAATCAATTGCGCGCAATACGTGAAAGTGCCCGGATCCTTAAACCCGGTGGCCTCCTGCTGCTTTCGGATGCCACATTACAGGGCTGGGAAAAATTGAATGCCTTTCGGCGGGAATGGCAGCTCCCGGAGATTTCCATCCCGGCATTTAATAATTACCTGGACCGGGAGAAACTGGTGGAAGACCTTTCGCCGGAACTAGAATTGTGTGAATCACGGAATTTCGCCAGCTCGTATTATGTAGGGACCCGGATTCTAAAACCCCTGCTAATCCAGGCATTGGGTTTAAATATCGATACTGCAGATCCCCACATGGAATGGAATCGGTGGTTTTCTCAATTGCCGTCATGGGGGGATTACGGGACCCAGGAGTTGTTTATCTTTAAGAAAAAGTGAAAAAACGACACTTCCTGCACGGGAACTTCGAACCTTTCGACCTTAAATGAAAGATATCGATAATATTGTATACAAAAAAGAAATTTCATACCCGAACGAAGCGAATGACCTTTGTTTTGAAGTGGAAGACAGGAGTTTCTGGTTTTGCCATCGAAATGATTGCATTCTTGAACTATTGAAACAGTTCCCCCCGGGAGGAATTGTTTATGATATTGGCGGTGGAAATGGGTTTGTCGCAAAAGCACTTGAAGATAAAGGCTTCCAAACCGTATTGGTGGAACCCGGCCAATCGGGGATCGACAACGCAAGGAAAAGAGGGTTGAAAAACATGATTTACGCCCGGCTGGAAGACCTGGACCCCCAATTCCACTCGTTACCGGCTGTCGGACTTTTCGACGTGTTGGAACACATTGAAAATCCTGCTGAATTCTTAAAAATATTATCCAGCGTGATGATCCCCGGTGGGATGTTGTATATTACTGTCCCGGCTTTTGGATTTTTGTGGTCGCACGAGGATGTTTTTGCCCGTCATTTCCGACGGTATTCCCTTAAAAATATTAAAAGAGTATTGATAGAAAACGGTTTTACCATCGAATACGCCGCATATTTTTTTTTACTTTTACCTGTTTTTATTTTTTTGCTGCGTGTGATACCTTACAGGGTGGGATTTAGAAAAAGAGAGCTGCATACCGTAAAAAAGAAAATAAACAGGGATCATGCTCAAATCCAGGAGGCTGGGATTTTGGGGAAATGGGTTCACAAGATTTTTCGATGGGAATTGAAGCGTATCCGGAGAAAAAAGAATATCCCTTTCGGAAGTAGTTGCTTATTGGCGGCCAGGTTGAACAATAACCCAAATCCAGGCGATTCAAAATGCTAAAACCCGCTCCACCTCGCTCACCCGGTTTCCCAATTGTTGACAAAACCGCTTTTTTATACTAACATTAGGCATATAATAGATTCAGGAAAATAGAGGGCAAAGTTATGAGTAACACAGTGACTATAAGCGCGCGAATCGATCAAAGACTAAAAAAAGAAGTCGATTCGATTTTTAATTCCATGGGAATATCTGCAACCGAGGCTATTTCAATGTTTTACCAGATGGTGAAACTTAAAAAAGGGATCCCCTTTGAAGGTAAAATTCCAAATAAAGAAACAATCAAGGTTTTTAAAGATACTGATGCAGGGAAAAATTTGAATTATTGTGAAGATTTCGGCGATATGTTCAAAAAGCTAAATATCTGATGCTGAAACCTGTTTTCACAAACAAATTCAAAAAAGACTTAAAAAAATTACTGGGCGCAAAAAAGACACTGAAAAATTGAAAAAAATTATGCTGGAATTGGGAGAAGATAAAGGATTGGATTTAAAATATAAAGACCACAAACTAGATGGGAATTGGAAAAATAGAAGAGAATGCCATATTGAACCGGATTGGTTGCTAATCTATAAAATTGAAGGCGAATTGATTGTTTTTGAAAGAACAGGTTCGCATTCTGATTTGTTTTAAGAAGAAAAAACAGTTGACATTGAATATGTTGAAATTTTCTCCCGGGATTTCGGTAATAATTTGCTGTTATAACAGTGCAGAGGTTATCGTACCTACCCTGCAAGCTTTATCAGCCCAAAGGGTCCCGCCCGGTTTCGGTTACGAAATCATTGTCGTCGATAATAATTGTACCGACGATACGGTTCAACGGGTGGAAAAAACCTGGGAAAACGCATCCATTCACCTTCAAATCGTGAATGAACCCCAACCGGGCCTGATATATGCGCGAAAAACCGGTGTATCGAAAGCTCGCTTCGATATTATTCTTTTCATCGATGACGATAATATATTGGAACCCGATTGGATCGAACGCCTCCTGGATATGTATTCGCAGTGGCCGGAAGTCGGTGCCATCGGCGGATACAATGAACCCTTGTTTGAAAGCGGCGAAAAACCGGCGTGGTTCGATAAATTTGCCAGCATGTATGCATGCACTCCCTCCCACGAAAACCCGGGTGTTTCCGACTTCAAACAAACCCTCTTCGGTGCCGGGTTATCTCTAAGAACAAAAGCTGCTCGATCCGTTTTCGATTCACCCCTTCCTTTATTCCTGGTGGGGAGAACCCAGGATGCTTTAATTCGCGGCGAAGATTCGGAAATCTGCCTCAGGATCGCCTTGATGGGGTGGAAATTATGGTATGAATGTACTATAAATTTGAAACACTACATCTTAAAACGACGGGTAAACTGGGAGTATGTTTTAAAAGCACGCAGGGGAGGAGGACATGCCGATATCATTTTAAAAATCTACCGGGATTTACTCGAAGGAAATACCCCTCTAAAATACCATGAATTGTCTTTATATATCAGCTCCTTATGGGAAGAGTTCTGGCAGTTGAGAAGCCGATACAAAGACCTGTTTACTTTAAACCGGGAAGGCGAGAGCCCTTCTGTTCGATATCATTATTTACAGGGATTAACCGACGGCTTTTTAAGGATAGATCAACATGAATACAATAAAATCAGGCAAAACATTATTCGATTTTATTCAACCTTTAGGTCCAAAGAGTAAAATTGCCCACATCATTCACCCGGTGGTGGTGGATAAAACCAGCGACCTTGTCGTCGCTCAACCCATTACTTTCGAAACCATGAACCTCGCTCGAAAATTCTGCCAGGGAAATGTTGAGGTCGATTTATATGCGGTTCAATACCATGATGAAGACCGTATTCCTCTTCCCGATTGTTTTATTCGATCCCCGGACCTTACCCGCTCCGTCTCGGATGTACAGGCTTTTCAAAAAAAAAGAAAGCTGGCATTGATTAAAGATATCCTCGATTCACTATACTCCGCCACCGATGCCGACTATATGATTTATACCAATGTCGATATAGCGGTTCAACCCTATTTTTACCTGGTTGTCTCCCGGTTGATCAACCGGGGTTTCGATGCGTTCATAATTAATCGCCGCACCATATCGGACCGGTATAATAAACTCTTCCAGATTCCCCGCATGTATGCCGAAGTAGGAGAAAAGCACCCCGGGTGGGACTGCTTCATTTTTAAACGCGATTTATATCCCTCCTTCATCTTGGGGACTGCCTGTATCGGTACCGATTGGATCGGTCGAATGATGATTTCCAACATGGCACCCCTGGCATCGAACTTTAAAATCTTCGACGATCTCCATATGACCTTTCATATCGGCGATGATCGAGTGTGGAAATCCGATGAATACGCAGATTACGCTGAACATAATAAAAATGAGTGCCGGAAAGTACTGGTGGATTTCGATAAAAAACATGGCCCTTTCAACCGGAAGAACTTGCCCGGGCGCTTCTTAAAAAAATTTAGTGAAACCGGGAAACCTCCCGTTAATGGGTAACTCAATCCCTCTCATATAAAAACAACATGATTATATATTTCGATACGGTTAAACGAAAACGCCCGGTTTATGAAGCCGGGGAATTAATAAAATTGGATTGGGATTCAAAAACAGTTTTAAAAACCCTTCCCATTTATCCTTATGACCCCGACATCCTGCACGACCCTAACCCCAGGGGAAATACTCGAGGGGGGAAAGGAATTCTTTTTTCAGAGAAAAAAAACGAACTCTTCTTGGGAACATACCATTCCATCCTGGTGTTCGACCCGGATTTGGTTTTAAAACGAAAAATTACCCATAACCTGTTTGTGAATATCCATGAAATGTGTTTTGCCGGTGAAAACATCTGGGTTTCTTCCACTGCTATCGATGGGGCGGTGTTGGTCTCGCCTTTCGGGGAAACCATTAAAACCTGGTGGCCCAGGGAAGAAAAAACTCTCCAGGATAGATTCGGTTTAAAGCCCATGTATATCGATAAGAACGCCGATAACAGGTTAAAGTATATTCATGCGGAGCTTTCCACGAAAGAGCATCATACTCACCTGAATAGTGTTTTCAAATTCCATGAAAAAACGTTTGTCTTCTTGAATAAATTGGGGGCAGTGGTCCAGGTAGAACCGGGAGTAAAAGTCGTGGCGGTCGATCAACTGGCTCGGGGTGGGCACAGCCCGGCAGTATCGGCGGATGGCAGGCAAATACTCCTTTGCAGCAGTTTCCAAAAAGAGGTCTTGATTTATGACCTGGAAAAGGGTATACTGGTTAAACGGATTCCTCTGCTGGATTTTGATGAAGTTGCCCGGCTGCGCGAACAATACCCGGATCAACCCTTCAACCAATCGATATTTGTCCGGGGCCTGGAAATCATCGACCCGGGACGAATCCTGGTAGGTATTGCTCCCGCGGCCATCCTGGAAATCGATATCGACAGGAATCGATTAGTGGACCTTTATCGGTACGGCTCCGATGTCGGAGATTCAGTCCATGGCCTGGTTCACTTAAAAAAATAATCCGCTCGTTAAACGAATTATAACCAGGGATTCAAAACATTCATATAATGAGCGGATCAAAAATAGGTAAAGTAAAATGAACCAATTACCCCAAAACCCGATTTTTATCGTAGGTTACCCCCGTTCGGGCACTACGCTATTACAACGCTTGTTGGTTACCCAACCCGGCGTCTATTCGTTCCCAGAAACCCATTATTTCTGCGTCATCGAGAAACAACTCCTCTTCAACGAAAACCGAAATATCCTTCCTTCTTGCTTAAACAATGTTTTTGAGAAGATTGCGGAAAAAATGGAGTTCCGTTTCACTACCGAAGAGACCAACCTGATAATTAACCGCGCTCACGAAAATAGGTTATCCTCGAAGGATTTGTTTGAAAACATTGTGATTCGCTTTTTAATTCATTTCCACCCCGTGGTGCAACGCCTTCACACCTTCAACTGGATTGAAAAAACTCCAAATCATGCCCATTTCCTTGAGCGAATCGTAGAATTTTACCCCGATGCCCACATTCTTCACATTGTCCGTCATCCTGTCCCGGCTATTTTTTCCAGGAAATTAAAATTCCCTTTTAACAAGGATATCCCGCTGGAAGAATTGGCGCGGCGGTGGAATCGTATATTGGAAGACATCGAAGATTTCTCAGAGCTATTCCCCGGCAATATTTATACCTTTCGATACGAAGACCTCGTGGAAGACACCGAAACTGAACTGGCTGCTGTGGGCGACTTTTTAAATATCTCCATTAACCCGGATTTATTATCTTCCATAAAGCAAAAAAATTACTCCGAATCCTTTGTTCTTCCATCCGAAACGTGGAAATTAAACGATCTCGCTCGCGATGTAAGCAACACCAACGAAGATTACAGGAAACTAATCACTCCGCAGGAGGCCGAATCGATCGAAATGATTACCCTTAAAGGAATGATTAAATACGGGTATCAGCCATATTATTAATAAATAATCGATTCTTTCGCCCAACGATCACCTGGATGGCTTTCTAGCTTTACTCATTACTATAATTTGCACTTCATTTTTGTCCGTATTTTCAATTAATCGAATTCCAGGTGCTTTAAAAGTAAAGCCCCTGGTTTTGATTTCCGCATCTTTATAAATATCGCCGGTAGTTTCTTTATAATTCAAGACGAAACCTTTTTCTGCGGGGGTAGATTCCGTATCGATCCATTCGTAGGATCGAGGTGATAATCTGTGGAGAGGAGAGTCTCCCATTGTCCATTCGATATCCGCCAGTTGAAAATCCTTGATTCCATTTGGATAAATAGACCGGCCTGCTTTTAATGAAATGAGTTTACCCCTGGGAATGAGGTGGATCAAGTCCCGGATGTGAGAGAAATCCAGGATGTATTTTTTCCCTTTTCGGCTCTCGATCAATTTAAAGGCCTCATCGCGTTCGTCGAAGGTTTTTTTGAAAGTTGTGTAAAGCCGGTTATAATCGTATTGTGAATGTAATTTTTCAACCAGGGCTTTGGCCAGGTCCTTCGGGAAGGGCATGAATTGAGCCACGACTGAATCCAGTGACTTTTTTTCCTGGAAAAAGTTTTGTTTCCAGGTGGGATGAAATCGATCCAGGAGTAAACCTATGGCAGCGCCGTATTCGTAGCATCTTGCTAAGGGGACGGCGGGGTATTCGGTCAAGGCTTTAATATCTTCATATAATGACATCCGGATATAGGTTTCCATGAATTGGAAATTGAAAAAGAAGGGGTCGATGTCGGATGAGATAGCGGGTTTATACTTTCGATCGCGGATCAGGATGGCAGTTTTTATATTTGAATAGGTCGCCGTGCCTTCGGAAGTCGTCACCATTTCTTCGCCTGCCAATGCATCGTTGGGTATAAAGGGCTTTTTCAATTCATGGGCTGCCGCATAGTCTTTAAAATACTCTATAGCCCGTTCGCTGTCTTTTTCTTCCAGGGCTTTTAGCAGGGCCATCCCTTCGATGGCGTTATAGGCGGCGTATTCTGCGTTGGGGGAATAATCCATAAACAATCGGTTTTTTTCTTCGTCTTCTTTATACTTAAACAGGGTTTGCATACCATGAAAAAACTCATGGACATAGAGAAGGATCATTTCTTCGCTGGCGTAACTCAAAGAAGTATCCGATTCGAGGTCTTTTATCTCTCCCGCACGCCACTTTTTGATTTTTTCCATACTTTCCGGTGGGATTTTAGAACCGGATAACCGAACGCTGATGGTAGTACCCCCTTTACCGCCGCCGTGGAAAGGAAGTTCCATGACCATGGGGATTTCTTTTTGCCGGTCGATATAAACCGGCTTTCCATTGACTGTTTGGCTTTCTAATGCAGTAAATCCCCCAGGCACTTCGGCGCGGGGATTGATTAGTATCTGCACCTGGTTGGGGAAGTAAACGTATACCTCCACGTCTCTATAATTATTCCATCCCGGCCATATTTCTCCCGCATACGTATCCAATACCCGGAAAACTTCCTTGACTTTTAGTATTTCCACTTCCAGGTAGAGTTCCGGCCTCTTTTCCCCCGATGCCGACGAAGTAAAAATAGAAACTCCGGTTAAGATGATAAAGAGAAAACAGGAAAAAATTTTTTTTTGCATAGTTACCTCGCTTTCTAAAAAGGGTTTCGTGTATCAAAAATAAATACGGATACCGGTTATTCATATGGATATAAACCCGGTGTAAAAAATCGAACCGTTTTTTTTGGGTTGTATCAAGTTTTCTGCGTAACCAAAACAAAAGAATGACTCCTAAGGTAATCCTGGATGCGCTTGTAACCATGATCCGGATATTCCTGGCGGTAATTGATGATCCGCTTTTCTACACCTGGAGGCAGATCGACTCCTGCATCATTATCCGAACGATTCGAAACGGAAACGGAACTCTCTATTGTAGAAGGAAAAGCGCCCGAAATCATGATAAAAGAGGAAACTTTTTTTGAAGTATAGATATAGAAGGGTTTTTCGGATTTATTGTTTTATAAATCCATAATAAATTATTTCTTCTCCCGTGCTTCTTTTTTGTATTGGGCGGGGGTCATACCCGTAAATTTTTTAAATGCCGTATAAAATACGGCCAATGTATTAAAACCCACATCTAAGGCAACATTGGCTATTTTTTCATCCCCCGGCGGCTCCCTTAAAATTCGTTTGGCCTCTTCGATGCGGTAAAAATTGATATAATCGGAAAACGTGCGGTTTAATTTTTCATTGAGTACCTGGGAGAGCACATGAGGAGGGACCGCCAATTGCTCGGCCAATGTTTGCAGCGAGATATCCGGGTCGGAATAGGCTTTCTTGACTTCCACCAGGTGTTTAAGTTTCGCGATACACGTTTCGGAGATGTGAGTATCGAGAGGAGAGCCCTTGTATTTCATCCGTTTTTTAAAGGGTTTTTTTTTAATAATATAAAAAACTGCCGCGGCAAAACCGATTAACAAGAGAAACACAGCCGTTTTAAAGAGAAAAGTTTCATAAAAAAAAGGTTTGAGGGTAAAAGTAATGGAGTCCCCGATTCGATTCCACACCCCTTCGGAGTTGGCGGCAGTGACCCTGAACGTATAAGAGCCCGGTTCGAGGTTCGAATACCGTGCGGTTCGTTCTTTGCCGGGGGCCAGTGAAATCCATTGGGAGTCGAAAGGGTCCAGGCGGTATTTGAATTTGATTTTTCCCGGGTAGAGAAAAGTGGGAGCAGTGAAATAAAATTCGAAACCGGTTATGCCTTTAACGGAATAAGAGCCGGTGCGGGTAAGGGGGTGAACCGGGAGGGGTTTGCCGTCAAAAATAACAGCTTCCACCACGACAGGAGGAGGGAGTTTGTTGATTTGAACTCTCGAAGGATTCACGATAGAGATTCCTTTTTTGGTAATAAACCAGAATTCGCCGTTTTTACTTTTGAGGGCGGAACTCCTGGAAAATTCATTATTGAATTCGAGGCTTTTCATGCCGTCGGGTACACCGAAGGAGACGCAGTTAATCTCCTGCATTTGGCCATCTGCAACGCGGTTCAGTTCATCTTTATCGAGGCGAAGGATACCGCTGTTGCTCATTAGCCAGAAATTTTCCTGGGGGTCTTCGAAAAACTGGTAGATGAAATCCGTGGTCAATCCCTGGGCCGTGGTGAAGGAAGTCAATGGATCCCCGGGTGATAATTCCAGCCGTTTAAACCCTGCTCCATGCGTGGCGATCCAATAAACCCGTCCACCTGTTACCCGGGCGGAGGGATCTTCATAAATACAGGTTACAGGGACACCTTTCAAGTAATACCGTATATTTTTCTTTCCTATTTTCCCGTCTTTAAGAACGGTGATTCCTCTGTCTGCGGCGATCCATATGTTTTGGGTTCTATCTTCATAAACGTTATGCGCCATTACCCCGGATAAGCCGTTTCCCGAATTCAAAGTTTCGATAATGCGGTCGGGACTATTGGGTGAACGGATGACACTGACGCCGTTAAAGGTACTGAGCCAGAGATTTCCACGGCTGTCCCTGGTAATCGACGTAACCAGGCTGTCGGTTAAACCCTCCCTGTTCGTATACCGGGTCAACTTCCCGTTTTTTTCCTGGAAGACACCGTTCCCGTTTGTTCCGAACCAGGGGTATCCTTGAAAATCTTCGGCAATAGAGGATACCGCCGCGCCCAAAAATCCCGGGTATACCACGGATTCGATTAAATCGCTGCCCCGGCACCGGAACATTTTCCCGTTGAGGGCTCCGATCCGGATATCGCCGCTCCTGCTCTCGAATACCGATTGAAAAATCTCCCCCTCATGGGCTTCCAGCGGCGCATAAGAGATGAACTTCCCGTCTTTCAACCGTTTGATCCCCGAGTTGTAGGTACCGACCCACAAACTTTTTTCTCTATCTTCTAATAGATGGGTAATAATACAAGCTTTTAACACGGATTCGCATCGAAGGCTCCCGTCTTGATTCTTTTTTATCCGATTCAAACCGTCGATGGTTCCTACCCAGAAATTCCGGTCGCTGTCTTCCATGATCCGCGTAATATAATCGTTGGATAGTCCGTCTTTTACAGTATACCGGCGAGTTTCTTTGCCGTTGACTTCCAGCAAACCTTTATTGGTCCCTATCCACAGTACCCCATCGCTGCTCTCAACCATACAAATTACCTGGTCGTTTTCCATACCTTGGACCGGGTATTGGGAAAATTTTTCATTTTTGTAAATGAACACGCCGTTATCCCGGGAACCAAAAAGCAAGTTCCCATTATGATCCTCCACGATGGCATTGATTTTGTTGCCTGTGAGGCCGCGAAAGGGATTGAAAGCCGTAAATTTACCGTTCGAGAGCCGGTTCACGTAATTGGCAAAAAAACTAATCCACAGGTTCCCTTTCATATCGTCTACCATGCAGCGAATGCGATCAACGGTGAGACCATGCGCAGTGGTGAAGGTTTTAAAATTCCCGGTTTGCCGGTGGTATGAAGTTAAAACGCCGGAACCCCCGATCCAGAGGGTCCCGTTTCTATCCACCAACAGGGTATCCGGGATAGTATTCGTATTATCAATGGAATCTGCGGTTTTTCCTTCCACGAAAGGGATAGTTGAAAACTTCATGCCGTCAAATCGGACCAAACCTTTTGGAGTAGCGATCCACAAGTAGCCGTCCGGTGTTTGGGCAATCGAGTGGATGCTGTCGGAAGGGATGCCCTCTGCGGTTCCCCATTGGTCTACCAGGTATTGATCTACAGGCTTTGCGGGGTCCAAACCTTCTAAAGTATCCCATGATAAAAGGTTGAGCAGGAGTATGCCCAGGGAAAACCAAAACCAACGAACACGAGTAAAAATGCGCAAACGTTTTGTCATTTTTAATATTTAGAATAATAAAGTAAATGCGGGTATATTTCAATAGATGGATGATGTGTTTTGAATTTTGCGGGAGAAATTATTTTTTTAGTTCCTGGAGCGACGTTGTATTTCCTTCTCGAATCAGCGTCAAACCGTGTTGAACTAAAATTAAATCCAAAGCCTGGTCCCAGGGCACATTCACCAGTTGGACGGTTACTTTCCCGCTTACCCCGGGATCGATGACAATGTTGAATTTGTAGGTTTTGGCAAAAAAGAGGAGTACATTTTTTAAATCGGCATTGCGGAAAGTGAAAGTCCCCGGTTCGCCGCGGTATTTTTTTTGAGAAGTCGGGTCTTCTTTGGGTTCTTGTTTTTGGTTGGGTTGTTCAGCCTGTGGATCGGGTTGAGGTTTTGATTCCTGGTTTTTAGAGGTTTGGGCCTGGTTTTGTTTGTCTTTTTCTTTTTTAGTTTCTTCCGGCGCCGGGATTGCAGCGCTAAAACGGGTAACAAAACATATTAATAGTAATAAAAAGAATCCGATGGGTAATAACCGCCGTTTCACAGGGAAGAAAAATATGTTTCGCACAGACATCGCATTCATGATTAATATTATATATCGGAAAGTAAAAATTTCAATTTGCATTTCTTTTTTTGGTTTTCTCACGGGGCACGGTGGGCACGGTGAGGAGAAGAAGGGGAGAAGCCCCTCCACGAAAAATGAATAACCTCTTCGTCGGTCAAAAAAGCGATCAACGCACACGCGTCAAAGATAAAGACATCCTTCATAGATCGAGCTCTTTTTCTTTTTGCTTTTGGTCAAAATATGTTTTTGAATTGAAACGGCTGCCTTTCAAAATACCACGTGTTTCTTTAATGATATCGGCGCCGGGTTTTATTAGGATTCCATCTGTCGTTTCAATAGCTTGTTCCGCTATTTCAAGCAAATTATTCGCCTTGGGCTGGTTGGCAAAGAGGGAACAATCGAAAAAATTTCAACAGGTTTCAAATCTCATAAGCCTTCGAGTTTCGGCAAAATTAAACGATGCCTCCCTTTCGCGGTAAAGGATTTCCATTTTCATCGAAACACTCTTTTGAAGTACCTTTAAACTCTTTGATAAAGCGATTGAGCATATCGGGATCATCTTTAAAAACCGTCATCCAGGTGGACCAATCCCCCCCCTCAGATGCTGTATCTACGATTTGTTCTCTAAAAGATTTCGAATCATTCTCTTTCAATCTTTTTAATGCCCTATTTGCAGTTTTCCACGCTTCTCTGCGGTTCGACCACCGCCTGTCGGATCGTTCCAAATCATCGCTCCCCGGCTGTTTTTGCAGGCCTGCCATATCCAGGGTATTTTGGGCGCATCTTTTTCGATTATCATCCAACGCATCGTTAACGCTTATTCTTCCGCCTTCGCGGTAGACAAATGCCAGGAATGTATTATCTCTATCCGGCCATAGATAATCTTCTAAATGGACATCGGTATCTAATTTAGTCGAATTACAATTGGGGCAAGCCAGTAGAAAATTATCCCACTCTAAGAGAAGTTCAGGGTGAAGGCTTTTGGGTTGAACATGCTCAACGGCCAGTGATGAAGGTAATTTCATTTCACAATAAGAGCAGTACTGGCCTAACCTGTCGATCAGCTCGCCCCTGGCTTCCTGGTATCTTGTGTAAGTTTTGGGATTTTTTCCTTTATCGATGGGTCTCATACAGGCCTGCCGCTGTCCGTTCCATTTTTAGAAATGCATGAAGCGCCGGGTTATCGCTAAAAGGGATCGAAAGTTCATCCAATTTATTTTCTATTCTTTTGAGTTCTACGCCGTCTTTGGCACTTTTTCCCTCTTCCAGGAGCTTATAATACTCTTCTGCAGTTTTCATCATTTCGATATAGCGTTTGCTTTTTTGAGGCATATGAACATTCATGATCTCTTCGGCGATATCTTCGATGCTGGTATCGGTTTTTGCGTATAATTGTCCGGGTTGATCTAAATTTACCAGTTCATCCGGGTTTTTCAGCGATTGCACGATAAACGGAGAGTGGCTGGTGGCAATGAATTGGACACAAGGAAAGGTTCGCGTTAAATCCTCGACGACGCGGCGCTGCCAATTGGGATGCAAGTGGAGATCGATCTCATCGATCAAGACGATACCCGGTGTTTTTTGGGTCACGTCGATGCCGAGGTGGGGGTTGAGGATAGACATCCTGGAAGCGATATCCGCCGCCACAGCGATCATGTTGCGGTATCCGTCGCTGGCATAATATGCAGGAATACAATTCCCGTCCCGGGATTTCACCATGATGGAATCGTGTCGAAAATCGAACCATATTTCTTTGTACTCTTCGATGCAGTCGGTAATGGCTTTTTTAACAGCTTCATACAAATTGGATTTTGTTTTATGTTGAATCGTGGTTAATTCTTGTTCTTTCATCCAGCGAACCAATTCTTTTTCATTGGACCTCGGGTCCAGGCAATCTTTATAAGCGTAAAACCTGGAAACCGGGGGGATAGGATCGACTTTTTCAGTTTCTTTGCGAAGCCACAGCCGTCCGGTTCCATAATATGCAATGACAGGGAGGGTAACGGGGGTGCCTTGCTTCACATGCTGTTTAAATCTTTCCGTGATGGCGGTAAGGTCCCAATCGTCTTCGTCGATTGGATTTGCTTTGCTTTCCAGGCTTTTGCTCCAATGCACATTTTTATCCATTACGATCCCGTCTACTTCGACAGAAACGGGATAAATGGGTTCCATCCTCACTTCATCGCCATACTTATTAGAGACTTGCCTGATATCTATATCCTGGAGTCTATGGCTTTTTTCCACTTCATCAAAACAGATAAAAATCGAGCTGAGAATTAATGCCAGGGCATCGAGTACAGCGGTTTTACCGCTCCCGTTGTTTCCCAGCAGTAAGTTGAAGCGGGGGGAGAAGGAAAATTCTTTGTCTTCGAAGAGCCTGAAGTTTTTTAGTGCAATTTTGTTTATTTTCAAAGACAATACTGCGTTCGTGTCGATATTGGATGTAAGGGGTTTTTCAATTTTGGGGAGCTCCAGCCACCGGGCAAAATTATTATAGGTTGTGCTCAGTTTCCAGGCCAGGCCGATGCCTTTCTTTACCGGCTCAATTATTTTGCTCCATTTGGCGTTGTCGTCTCCGTTGGTTTCAAGGAGGCGGTATAATTTATTTAACGGTTTGATCAATTTCTTTTTACTCGATTTCAAGTTGAGCTCGTCGAGGCTGTCTTCGATTTGTTTCAACTCTTCCCTGAGTTTTGAATTATTTTTCACGATTTCCAACTCTTCCAGGATGTCTTTGAGTTTAAAGAAATCGGATTTCAATGTGGGTAGGTCGGTTTTAATATCGACTTCATTGGTGCGTCCTTTTTTTCTTTTGGTTTGGATTTCTTCTTTATCGGGTGGGTTCACGGTTTTTTGATCGGGAATAGGAATATCTTTAAATATTTTTACTAATTCTTCCGCTTCTTTTTTTATTTGTATACTCGACGTTGTTTTTTTCCTAATCGATTCAAAAAAAGTGTTTATGGCCTCCTTACCTGCTTTAATGACATCCAATGGAGGGGATTCGATGGGATTGCCTTTTAAATGAATCCCGGTTTTAATTTTATCATCCCATTCTATCTTCATTTTCAATTCAAAAAATTCTTCCGGTAGGAATTTAATTCGATTTATCTTTAACCATAATCTTTCCAGCTTGTTTAATTCGACCAGCGGCGATACAGCGGTAATTTGGTTGCCGGATAAATATAACTGTTTTAAATCTTTCAATTCGCGAAGGGGTGAGATATCTTTGATATTATTATTTGTTAATGATAATTCGGTTAAATGAATTAATCCCTGGAGAAAAGAGATATCGGTTAGCTGGGTACCTAATAAGTTAAGTTTCCTAAGATTATTGAATAGGGAAATAATTGAATCAGCGAGAGACTGGTTTAAATGAATACCACGCAAATTAAGCCCGGTAACATTTATACCTTCATCCACAGAATAACACGGGAGCGTATTGGTCATAATATTTTCAGCTCCTGTTTTTGGTAATTTTGTACTGGTAACTCCCTCTATTTGTTGGATAAGCTCTAAATCGGTAGGCATGTGGGCCTCCTTTGTCGGTGTATGTTAGGGGTAAAGTGCGGATTGACGGGCGAAAACAATTTTAGCATTTCGCAATGATCGATTTGTTTTTTCATATACAAAGTATAATGGAAAAAAGAGAAAAAGTCAAAAGAAGGGGAAGTGCGGTAAGAAGCGATAATGATGAATGACGATCGATAGTTGCAGGCAGCCGGCAGCCGGTTTGAAATCAAAAAGGGGACAATCGAGAAAAATCATTAACTGGAAAATCGCGATAGTATTAACAAGTATCAATTAAATAGTGCCTTCGGCACGGGAAGAGATCTCTCACGGAGCTCACTGAGAACACGGCGATCAACGATTAACGGAGAACGGAAAACGAATTGTTCGGCTTGAAATTCCCTTTCAATCGTGGTATATTCATCCCTTATTCATGGATTAAAACATCGGACCTCTCCCGGCGAAACCGGGGGAG